>Ga0222422_100135_pt1 | contig 59600 bp, 52 predicted proteins | sample 3A1ome_FD_182469 | JGI IMG/M metagenome (GOLD analysis project Ga0222422, IMG submission 182469) | Enriched microbial communities from leaf-cutter ant dump, University of Wisconsin, Madison, United States - 3A110A (version 2) | ecosystem: Environmental > Terrestrial > Nest > Insects nest > Nest...
CCATACCTTTCGAAATACTCGCCGCCGACCGAGATGACCTTGATCTTCGGCCGCTGAACGAAGTCGAAGACGATCCGCACGGAATTGGTGATGATGGTGAGGTTGATGTCCGGCAGGGACTGCGCCAGGTACCAGGCGCTCGAACTCTGATCCATCATCAGAACGTCGCCGTCGCGGATCAGCTTGACCGCCGATTGGGCGATGACCTTCTTGGCGGCCAGATTCTCCTGCTTCCGCGACCCGAAAGCCAGCGCCTCGACCCCGGTCTCCAGCAGCGAGACGGCACCTCCGTGGGTGCGGCGCAGATAGCCGGACTCCTCCAGCGTCCGCAAATCGCGGCGGATGGTCTCCACCGACACGCCGAACTGCTCGGCGAGGTCGGTGACGACCACCGACCCCAGGTGGTCGACGCGGTTGACGATTTCCCTCAGACGGCCAAAGAGCACGGCGCGAACCCTTCAATCCGGCAAAACCAAACACAAACAGTCATATTCGGTCGTATCCTTTTAGGCCCAAAGTCGCAGATCCGCACTTCTTTTTTTCGCTCCACGATGAGACTTTCGTCGGGATCATAATGGCCAATTGTCAAGTCTATGGATAAAAATCTCATATAATCAATCTATTACGCTCTTGTTTATACACTTTTCCGGATATATGCGCTTTCTGATCGGGCAGTCTCTGGCGCGGCATGGAGCGACCGGACTGACTATTGTGGACCGGAAGGCTGCGTGCTAAAGGGGCATAGACGGAAGTAAACGGGCATAAACGGGCATGGCGACCCATCCTGCCCCACCCGCGCCTCGATGACAGGCGAGCCGGCAGGCAACGAACCGGACTGGAGAAGACAAAAATGGATGCCAACGTCGCATTGCGAGAAAGCGTCATTCGGGCCTGCCAGGAGATGAACGCCAAAGGGCTCAATCAGGGCACCTCCGGCAACATCAGCGTGCGCTTCGGCGACGGCATGCTGATCACCCCATCGGGCATCGACTACGACCAGATGCAACCCGACGAACTGGTCTTCGTCGGCAAGGACGGCACGTATGACGACGACAAGGTCCCGTCGAGCGAGTGGCGCTTTCACCTCGCGTCCTACCGGGCGCGCCCGGACGCCAATGCCGTCGTCCACAATCACGCGCTCAACTCGGCCATCATCTCCATTCTCAACAAGCCGATTCCGGCCATCCACTACATGATCGCCACCGCCGGGGGCACCGACATCCCGGTCGTCGAATACGCGACCTACGGCACCCAGGAGCTTTCGGATTACGTCGAGGCAGGCCTCAGGACGCGCAAGGCGATCCTGTTGCGCCACCACGGCATGATCGCCACCGGCGCGAGCCTGGCCAAGGCCATGTGGCTGGCCGTCGAAGTCGAGACGCTGGCGAAGATGTACCTCGGCCTTCTCCAGGTGACGGACAATCCGCCCTGCCTCAGCGACGCGGAAATCCACAAGGTTCTCGAGAAGATCGAGAACTATGGCCTGCGGGAGAAATAGGCGGTCCGCACGCCCCGACCGCGCGGCAGCCAGGCCTGCGCCGTTCGCCCCGCCTGCGGACGCGACGGCACGGGGGTCTCTTCCCCGTGCCGTCCCCGCGAGGGCCCGCCGACTCGGGCCTTGGACAACCGGATCCGGCCGGTGCCTGATGCGGTCGCCTCGCTCCGAGGCACTCCCCCTCCTTGCGCATCGCCCGCACCGATACCTTCCAGAGATAACGCATCTCCATCAATTCCCTGGGGAACGGCACGAAAGGCGGGGCGCATCATCAGCCAGAGCATGCGCTCCACCGGTAGGAGCGGCTCGCCAGGCGCCTGCGCCATGCCGTCGCCGTCCCAGTGGTAACCGAAGTTGAAGGTGGCGAATCGTCGAGGCCCGGATGTGCGACCAAGCGCAGCATCGTCTCGGTGAGGCCGGGCAGATAAGCCGTTGATGATCGACGCCACTCCCGCCCGGTTAGCCGTGGCGTTCAAGATACCGCTTCCGTCGCACACTGTTGACGTGGAGGCTGAGCGCCCTGGCGATCGTCTCGTTGGAGAGGCGGGCGCGAAAGTCGCTGCTGCGTTGATGGCGCTGGAAGCCGTGAGGGCTGCCCGGTTGGGGACGGCGGTGCTGCTGACGCTCGATGACGACTGAATTCAGCGCGGACGAGGGTCAGGAACCGGGCGGAATGCGGAAATAGCCCTGTATTTTCTACGGATGGTTCAAGGATTGTTACGAAATCCTCAGCTTCAGGACTTCGATCCGCCGCTCGGCTTGCATCCGGCGCAAGCCCAGGCTGTCGAGGCGGACGGGTTGGCCGGCTTGCCGTCGACATCGTTGCGATGCATGGCGGCTGTGATCCGAGCAGGCAGGCATTCCTTGGAGGGGATATTGACAGCGCCATTCAATCGAAAGTACCGTTTGGCTAATGGATTTTGCGGATGGTTGGGGATAAACGCTGGTCGGAATCCAATACAGAATTTGATTGTCCCCAATCCCAGATTTTTAAGTAAGAGATTGTTCCATAAGGAATATAATATGGAGTTGAACGTGCCGGCCATAATGGCGGCCGAATGCGGTATGACCGCCGTGGGAGTTGCATGAATCCACGTGTGTCATATAGGAGCAAAAATCTGGCAGATTAATTGCATCCCATCTGTCATGGCTCTTGATTGGACGTCCTGACGGGCAAGCTTGCGGTTCAAGTACCAAAGAAGACGAGTTTGAGCTTTAAAGGGGCTTTATGGAAAGTCTGTTGTCCCCCGAGGCCGCCGAGATGGCGAAGACCGCCCTCGACGGATCGCTGAGTGGCGAACGTCGGTCCGCCGCGATGACTCAGCCGCAGCGCGGGGGAGTTACGGTCGACAGCCTCGTGCGCCGCCAGGGCTTTCACGCCTTCTGTCCTTTCGGAAGAGTCGTCCATTACCGTGCCCGCAAGACGATTGCGATGACGGCCCCTGTTTTCCGCGGTTATGTCTTCGTTCGCATGAATCCAGGGCGGGCGCGCTGGCGCTCGATCAATGGCGCGCTTGACGTGCGATCGCTGGTGACCAACGGCAATTCGCCCCTGTCGGTCCGTCCCGGCGTCATCGAAACTCTGGCGGCGTCGACCGATACCAACGGCATTCTTGCCTTCGCCGATCACTTGCAGCCGGGCATGGCGGTGCGCCTCAGGGCGGGGCCGCTGGCCGGGCAACTTGGCATGATTGAGCGGCGCAGTGGGAACAACAGGTTGATATTACTGATGAACTTGATGAAACAGGCTCGGATGATCGTCTGTCGGGACATGATCCGTAAGGTGATGTGATCATCTTGTGACTTGGACATGTGATGCGCCGATAGTCTTTGGTTGGGGCGTGAGAGAGCGGTAATGGGCTGTTCGGCCACGGCGGCGCGATTGCTTTGGGGCGAAGTTGCTTCAAGCGGAGTGCGGTAGCTTTTTATCCGGTGGCTGATTTTGTGCGCCGGGTATTCGTCGGCTCGGGACCTTTGGCGAACTGCGTTCGGGACGCGACGCTGCCTGGCGCCGGAAGCGGTTTGAAGTGCTTTGAAAGTCGTTTGAGTTTTTTGGAGTATCGATTTTGAAAATCGTGATGATCGGTTCTGGCTATGTTGGTCTTGTGTCGGGGACGTGCTTTGCCGATTTCGGCCATGACGTGGTCTGCATGGACAAGGCGGCGGAGAAGATCGAGGCGCTGGAACGCGGCGAGATCCCCATCTACGAACCCGGCCTCGACGCGCTGGTCGACAGCAACGTCAAGGCGGGCCGGCTGACCTTCACCACCGATCTCGCCGGTCCGGTGGCCGAGGCCGACGTGGTGTTCATCGCCGTCGGCACGCCGTCGCGGCGCGGCGACGGCCACGCCGATCTCTCTTACGTCTACGCCGCCGCCCGCGAGATCGCCGCGGCGGTCAAGGGCTTCACCGTCGTCGTCACCAAGTCGACCGTGCCGGTGGGGACGGGCGACGAGGTCGAGCGCATCATCCGCGACACCAATCCCGAGGCCGACGTCGCCGTGGTCTCCAACCCGGAGTTCCTGCGCGAGGGCGCCGCCATCGACGACTTCAAGCGGCCCGACCGCATCGTCGTCGGCTACGAGGACGAACGGGCGCGGGCGGTGATGACCGAGGTCTACCGGCCGCTCTACCTCAACCAGGCGCCGCTGTTGTTCACCTCGCGCCGCACGTCGGAACTGATCAAGTATGCCGGCAACGCCTTTCTGGCCATGAAGATCACCTTCATCAACGAGATCGCCGACCTCTGCGAGAAGGTGGGCGCCGACGTGCAGCAGGTGGCGCGCGGCATCGGCCTCGATGGCCGCATCGGCGCCAAGTTCCTGCATGCCGGCCCCGGCTACGGCGGCTCCTGCTTCCCCAAGGACACGCTGGCGCTGGTCAAGACCGCTCAGGACTACGACAGCCCGATGCGGCTGATCGAGACCACCGTTGCCGTCAACGACACGCGCAAGCGGGCGATGGCGAGGAAGGTGATCCAGGCGGTGGGCGGCGACGCCCGCGGCAAGACGGTGGCCGTGCTCGGCCTGACCTTCAAGCCGATGACCGACGACATGCGCGACAGCCCGGCCATCTCGATCATCCAGGCGCTGAAGGACGCCGGCGCCAGGGTGATCGGTTACGACCCCGAGGGCATGGACAACGCCCGCGCGGCGATCGACGGCATCGCCCTGGCGAGCGACGCCTATGACGCGGCCAAGGGCGCCGACGCGCTGTGCATCGTCACCGAGTGGAACGCCTTCCGGGCGCTCGACTTCCCCCGCCTCAAGGCGCTGATGGCGGCGCCGGTGCTGGTCGATCTCCGCAACATCTACCGCCGCGACGAGGTCGAACGCCACGGCTTCAGCTACACCAGCGTCGGACGGGCGTAGAAGATCATTACTCGAATAAATTCAGCTAGATAGCGAGAAACCCAATGTCAGTCGGAAAAACAGCTCTTGTTACGGGTGTTACCGGACAAGACGGCGCTTATCTGTCCCAATTGCTACTCGACAAAGGCTATACCGTCCACGGCATCAAGCGGCGGTCATCATCCTTCAACACAGGGCGCATTGAGGGCATTTATCAGGACCCGCATGTCGAAAACGCCCGCTTCCATCTTCATTACGGAGACATGACGGACTCGACCAATCTCATCCGCATCGTCCAGGAGACCCAGCCCGACGAAATCTACAATCTCGCCGCCCAGTCGCATGTGCGCGTGTCGTTCGAGACGCCCGAGTACACCGCCCAGGCCGATGGCATTGGCACGTTGCGCCTGCTCGAGGCAATCCGCATTCTCGGCATGGAGAAGAAGACGCGCTTCTATCAGGCCTCGACTTCCGAGCTGTACGGCCTCGTCCAGGAAGTGCCCCAGCGGGAAACGACGCCATTCTATCCGCGGTCGCCTTACGCCGCTGCCAAGCTCTACGGCTACTGGATCGTCGTCAACTACCGCGAAGCCTACGGTCTGCATGCCTCGAACGGCATCCTGTTCAATCACGAAAGTCCGCTCCGCGGCGAGACTTTTGTGACGCGCAAGATTACACGCGCCGCGGCTGCTATTCGGCTCGGTAAGCAGGAGAAGCTTTATCTCGGCAATCTCGATGCCAAGCGCGACTGGGGACACGCCCGAGAATACGTGCGCGGCATGTGGATGATGCTTCAGCACGACGAGCCGGATGACTATGTGCTCGCCACCGGTGAGACAACCGAAGTCCGTCAGTTCGTCGCTTGGGCCTTCGAGGATGTGGGCATTCACCTCGACTGGCAGGGCGAGGGCGTCAATGAGAAGGGCTTCGACCGGCTCAGCGGCAGGACCATCGTCGAAGTTGATCCTCGCTATTTCCGCCCGACCGAGGTCGATCTGCTGATCGGTGATCCGACCAAGGCGCAGACCAAGCTCGGCTGGAAGCACGATACGAGTGTGCGAGAGCTCTGCCGCGAGATGGTCAACGAGGACCTCAAGGTCATGCAGACCGCAACTGTCATGAAAGAGGCCTGAGATGGCCTCCTACGATCTCAAGGGCAAGAAGGTTTGGGTGGCGGGCCATCGCGGCATGGTCGGTTCGGCGCTGGTGCGACGGCTTGCGGCCGAGGATTGCGAAGTGCTGACAGCCGATCGTGGCGAGCTTGATCTCAAGGATCAGGCCGCCGTCCGCGCCTGGGTCGGCAACAGGAAGCCCGACGCGGTGTTCGTCGCTGCGGCCAAGGTGGGTGGCATCCTCGCCAACGACACCTACCCGGCGGACTTCCTCTACGACAACCTGATGATCGAGGCCAACGTCATCGAGGCGTCGTTCCGGGCTGACGTCGAGAAGCTGTTGTTCCTCGGGTCGTCCTGTATCTATCCGAAGCTCGCGCGCCAGCCGATCGTTGAAAGCGCACTGCTTACCGGCGAACTCGAGCCAACCAACGAATGGTATGCAATCGCCAAGATCGCCGGCATCAAGCTCTGCCAGGCCTATCGCAAGCAGCACGGCGCCGACTTCATCTCGGCCATGCCGACCAATCTCTATGGCCCCGGCGACAACTTCGACCTCAATTCCAGCCATGTGATGCCGGCGCTGATCCGCAAGGCGCATGAGGCAAAAACACGGGGCGATAGGCAGATCGTCGTCTGGGGCACCGGCAAGCCGCTGCGCGAGTTTCTGCACGTTGACGACTGCGCCGACGCCTGCGTCCACTTGATGAAGGCCTATTCGGACTTCGAACACGTCAATGTGGGCTCGGGCGAGGATCTTTCGATCATGGAGCTTACTCGGCTGATCTGCAAGGTGACGGGCTTTGAGGGAGAGATCGTGCACGACCTTTCCAAGCCCGACGGCACTCCACGAAAGCTGATGAGCGCGGAAAAGATCCGCAGGCTCGGATGGAGCCCGCTAATTGCCTTAGAAGACGGGCTGAAGTCAACCTATGCGTGGTTCTTGGAACATGCCGAAATGAGGCGTGCAGGATGATTTCGGCAGGCAAGCGCATTCTTATTGTCGGTATGAACTTCGCGCCTGAGTTGACGGGCGTCGGCCGTTACACAGGTGATCTCGCGCCGGAACTTGCTGCGCGCGGACATGAGGTGACGGTCATAACCGCCGCTCCCCACTATCCCGGCTGGAAAGTGCAGTCACCTTACCGAAACCGTTACTGTGTGCGGATGGAGGAAGGTGTTCGGGTGCAGCGTTGCCCGATCGTCCTGCGGGAGGCAATGCAGGGCATCTGGCGACTGATCGCTCCTATCAGCTTCGCGATTGCCTCTGCTCCCCTGGTGGTCTGGAACATCCTTATCCGTCGCCCGGACGTTATCCTTTGCGTGGAGCCGACCCTTCTCGCGGCGCCCACAGCGTTAATATGCTGCATTGTCACCTCTTCTCGCTCAGTCCTGCATGTGCAGGATCTCGAGATCGATGCAGCCTTCGCGGTCGGACATCTCTCGGCGCGCGGCTGGTTGCGTGCTCTCGCTCTCCGCTTCGAGCGGACTTGTCTACGCCGCTTTACGCGAGTGGTCACGATCTCGGAGCGGATGCGCGAAAGCCTCGTCCGTAAGGGAGTCGAGGAGAAGCGGACTGTCGTCATCCGCAACTGGGTTGATCTTGAGCACATCAGCCCAGGCCCGATCGACACGGCCTATCGCCGCGAACTCGGCATCCAGCCAGACCGCTTCGTCGTTCTCTACTCCGGCAATATAGGCGCCAAGCAAGGGCTCGACGTGCTTCTTGGTGCGATGGAGCGTCTGAAGGACAAGACAAATATAGAATGTGTGATCGCAGGCGAGGGGCCGGCAAAATCCGCGCTTATTGAGGGTTGGGGTCACCTGCCAAACATACATTTCATTGCATTTCAGCCTTACGAACGGCTGAATACGTTCCTAGGGCTGGCGGATCTGCACATAATCCCCCAAGATGGCAATGCCGCCGATCTGGTTCTGCCGTCCAAGCTCGGAGGTATTCTCGCCAGCGGGCGCCCTCTTGTCGTAACAGCACATCCAGGCACCGAACTCGTCGATTTCCTCGGCGAGGCGGCACTCATCGTTCCGCCAGGTAATGTCGAGGCGCTTGCCGCAGCCATCGCCACTGCAGCTTCGGCGGTGGAGGCGGATCTTCATGGAAGCTTATGTCGTCGCAACCTAGCAGGCGTTCTCGATCGCGAGGCCGCTATGGATCAGTTCGAGGCGGTTTTGATATCATAGGCCACCGTACACGACAGTTTGGGTGAGAGCTGGATGGCGGGGTTAGGTTGGCTGATCATTGTCACTAGATCATTGCTACTAATCGCGAGGACCCCAGACAGGCCCTCAACGACTACCGCAAAATATAAATCAACGAGTGCCTATTCGGTAGTGCAAAGGCCTGCGGTCTCAACCTCGAAGACACTTTCATCCACTTATATGAAAAGCTCTTATGCCCGCTGATCGTCGTTACTCTGAGTATGCCTAGGTGTTTAATCTCAGGCTTTGATGGTACGTTATTTTCCTCTGCTTGGAGGGATGCGCTATGGGCCAAGTTCTACGCGGCAGCGCCACAACGACAGAGGCAGTTTGTCGAGCGATACAACATAGCCAAGAGAGCCTGAGGGTTCTTTCGAAGCGCTACAGCATCAATCATACCACTTCGGTCAGATTCTGATCTTTCGGATGTAGGGATAGTTGGTGATCGCGGCGATGCGTCCGGTTTCTGCCATGAGGTCGTTCCATGCCTTTGCGCATGCATCTCCGAATTTCCGGAGCCACCTCTTTACGTACAAAAGCCTATCCGCTCGACAGAACCGCTTACACGCGGCGAAACGTCATCGAACGCCTGTGCTGTCGTCTGAAAAAGTGGCGCAGGATCGCCACCAGGTATGACCGCTTGGCTGAAACTATCTCGCAGCCATCGCTCTCGTTTCAATCGTCATCGCCTGGAATTGAATGAGTCCCCTACCTAACCAAACATCAATCAAACCCAAAATATGAAGAGCCGTGCAGAGTAATCATAGGCCTCAAACTACCGCCAAGTTGCTGAAAATTCCATTTCTCTCGGTGCTCCGGCGTGATGGCGCAGGGCTTCGTCTGCAAGACGTAACTCTTCATAGCCTTGCGGTACCATGACAGCCGCCAAGAACCGCTCATAAGTCAGACCAGACTGACCAAACAAACGGGGGTCACTTCAAACTCCTTTTGACCGGTCATGCGCAACAAGCCTTCGGTAAATCCATATGAGCTGGATTGTTCCCAGGACAGCCGAAGAAATCGAGTAGAACCATATAGCCGTCAGACCACCATAGTGGGCTGCTAGCAGGGCGCCACAGACGCCCAAGGGGAGCACGCCGCTTACGAGACCGAAGAGGAAGTTCTCCTTTTGGCCATTAAAAAGGTTGGAGGCATTGCCCAGTGGGGTCAGAAGTAAGCGGATCCATAGGAATGGCGCCATGGCACGGGCATACTCACCAGACTCCCCCCAGCCATGGCCGAGCAGAAGCGTGAACAAAACCGGGCCGGCTATTACTATTGGGACATATAGCAAGGCTCCGGCTGCGCCCAGAATCGTTCCAGAACTTAGAAAAATCGCCGAACTGCTCTTCGCTGTCCGAAGTTCGGTGACAAAAACACGTGTCGCTGCATTTCCAAGCAACCGAATAGGTGCGTTTAGAATCCTCATCGCACCGCCATAAATGCCGGCCAAAGCCGCCCCGCCGACATAACTAAGCAAGAGAGGGGTTGCGTTTTGCGAAAAATTCGCCAGAAGGGCGGCGCTCGCGTTCAAAGCGGGAAATCGCCAGAATTTTCGAGCTACGCAAACCGTGCGCGACCAAGATAACCGGGCCAGCTGCCATCTTGCTTCCGATGAAATAGAGAAGATAAAAAAAAGCAGGCGTGCAAGGGTGGAGAATACAATCCCGGCTATCAACGCATATAGACCGAAGCCCAGATAACCTCCGGCAACTTGCACGATCGCCTGAAGGCTATATTGGATCGTACGGCCTATGCCGCCCCTGATCGGCATATCATAGCGTAAATTGTAGAAATCAAAAGAAAGCGGTATAACACTGAAGAAAAGTATGACCGGAGCAGTCCAAAGAAGTTCTTGATAGGTTTCGATGCCGAATGCCGATGATATGGCGCCACCGAACACGATAGCGGGAAACATCAGTATCAAGGACATCATCAATGGAAGCACGATGCATAGTCGAAGCAAGTGGTGCACATCCTCATCGTCAGCCAGTGATAATGCAAGCTCGTATCGCCCGGCAGCGGAGCTGCCAATCAAGTTTGCAATTGAGGACAAAATGATATATGTGCCAAAGATCTCAACGCCGTATAGTCTGGTGAGCAGTGGCGTGCTGGCTACAAGAAATAACTGCCCTAACAGCGCTCCACCACTGACTGTAGCTAGCCTTTTTACGAAACGATTGTTTGACAATTTTACATTTGCTCCATTGAATATAGGTTTTAATGGCTTAATATCATGTATTTGGTAGTGCATTAAGAACTTGTTATGCTCTATCGCCAAATGTAGCATCTACTACTGGTTTTGGCCATAAGGGGTTTTGGCTTTGAAGATCCAAGATAAACACCGCGTATTGGTTGGACAGTTTCTGCACAAGGTAGCGCACTCTCGTCTTCGTGCCGTGGTGCTAAGGAATTTGGAACAAATTGAACTGGGTGTCGAAAAGGATATCGACTTGCTGGTTCATCCGAAGGATCTGGCTGTTGTCGAGCGGAACTTCCGAGAAGTAGCGATGTCTCATGAAGCAATCCTGCTGACAAAGAACGTTGGGCTTGGCGGGCTACAGGTGGTCGCTGCATTCCCAAACATCACCGAGGAGAAACCCGTTCAAATTCATTTGGTCACATACTTGACGATCAAGACGGATAGTATGAGATCTGCTGTACCCGGGTTATCAACAAAAATTGCATATCACGATATTGCCACTGAGGAAGCGGAAATTCTCGGTAACAGGATAATGGTGCCCGCATCCATTTGGGCGCTGCTGTTGTCGCTGCAAAGGCTCATGGTCAAACCTGGCCCTCGCTATTCGGGCCTCGTCCTTGATAACCTCGACGCGATTTCGGATGATGAGCTTCGGCAAGCCGTGCATCATTCCGTTGCGAAGGCCGAATACGGCAATATTCCCCATTTGAGCAAGCGCCTGCTGCTCAGTCTCGGAACAAGGGGCGGCCACATCCCGGCGGTGATCTCCGCAGTTGGGCAGACCCTGTCATCGATGTTCCGGCGAAAAGGGATAATCGTGATTTTTTCTGGTCCGGATGGCGCCGGCAAGAGTACAAGCACCGGAATCTGCGTGTCCTTCCTCAAAGAGCAGCTTGGACTAAAGGTTCGGCACGTAAAAGGTCTCACTCTGGGTAGCGCGAAGCTGAATCCGGCCATGATGGAAGTTCACAAGCGCCTTCGCGGCGTGCCGATCAGCGTAAATAATGCCAAGGCGGACTTGGAGTATCGCGATCGGCAGCCCAACAAGGGTGTCGCCATATGGAAGGCTCGAAGGCTTGCCGGTCTGCTGTCATATATTGTTCAGTACTACCCGGCATACGCCTTAGCTCGATGGCGCAATCTGATGGGCGTAACGGTGGTCGTGGATACCTCCGTATTTGACCGCTTCGTCAAGTCGCATCGGCCAAGATTCAGATGGCTTGAGAACTGGGTGGTGCCGATACTGCCGGCAGGCGATGTGATATTCCAGCTAAAAGCGGATCCTGTTGCGATCAATTTGAGGAAGCCGGAGCTGACCGTCATGGAAATCAAAGAATATTACGAGGTTATGAATAATATTATTTCGTGTAAATCGTCTGCGATAAGAGTGATCGATACCGGAACCGGGGTTGATGCGGCTGCGCAGATTATGAAAGCTGAGCTATTACACAAACTATCTCGAGTGACTGAGAGATGAGAAACGCACCTGTTGCAGTATTTGCATATAAAAGAGCCGATGCGCTAGCCAACCTTCTTCGGTCGCTGGCAAAATGTGATGGGTATCAGGATACGGAGATATTTATCTTTGTTGACGGACCAAAAGCATCTGGCGACGCAGAAGAGGTGAAGGCCGTTCGTGCTGTCGCCGATGCCTCGGCAAACGGCCATGTGCATGTTCGTGCAAGCGAGGAGAATCTCGGACTCAAGGCGTCCATTTCAAGGGGCGTTACGGAACTAACGAAAACCTATGGCCGCGTTATCGTTCTTGAGGACGATTTAGAAGTTTCCTCCAATGCTCTTATCTATTTTAATGCGGCCCTCGACAAATATGAGGATGATTTGCGGGTTTGGAGTATCTCGGGTTTCATGTATGCCGTTCCGGCATTGAGCGGCAGACGTGAGGCATTTTTTCTTCCATTTGCTCATCCTTGGGGGTGGGCCACTTGGGATAGAGCCTGGCGGCACTACAACATAAACGCCGCTCCAACATTGGAAAACTCCAGATCAAGAAGCTTCAAAGAAGCTTTCAGCATGTATGGCTTGGCCAATTTTGCGCAGATGATGAAATTGGCTCAAGATGGCCTGCTCAATAGCTGGTATCTTCCCTGGTACTACATGATCTTTGCGAAAGGTGGGGTTTCGCTGTTTCCGCCTCGTCCGTTGGTGGTCAACCACGGCATCGGCGGAAAACATGCGACTCATGGATCCCGGCTCAATCCTCATCGGATGCTGATGCCGAAAGCTAAATTGTCCGACAGCACTATCGAATTGCCTGATGTGGTCGAGATCGACTTTAGTGCGATCGATGTAATTAGGCGGTCTTGGGATGCCCGACTTCACCGGCTCGTAAACCTGGGGGGCGCCATAAAGCGTCGGTTGAAATGAGACGCCTCGTGCGCCGCATCTACCGCCTCGCGATGCTGGTTATCTGCGTCAGGAGAAACGTCATATTCCACCGGGATTTGCATGTCTCGAGGGGATCGCTGACCACGGCACCGCGCAGGCTCGAGATTGGCAGAAACGTGATCGTCGGCATACATGCCCGGATTGCCGTCGACGGCAAGATTGGCGACGGCTGCCTATTTTCAAGCCATGTCGGCGTCATAGGGCGATGCGACCATGACCATACCAAGTCGGAACCTTCATCAGCCAGAACCCCTGGACTTATAGCGACCCGGAGTCGGATCGCTCGGAACACCGCATAGTCATGGAAGACGACGTGCTGGTGGGACTCGGTGCAATCTTGTTATCCGGAATCGTGGTCGGGCGGGGGCGGTAGTAGCCGCTGATGCAGTGGTGGTCTGCGATGTGCCGGCTATACGATTGTGGCAGGTAATCCGGCGAAGGTGGTTTCACGCCGATTCTCTGAGGACGTGATCAAGGAACGTGAAGCGCTGCTTGGAGGGCAAAATCACTAATGACGATCGTCGAACTGATAGCGCTCCCCGGAGCCGGAAAAACCACACTCTATTCAGCACTCTCCAAATCGAGACCTGGCTCTGGTCTGCGCCTGCGACTTCAGGAGGAGGTGGTGCTGCAAGCCGCCCTTCCGCATCGGCTTTGGGTACTCCTCGCCATCGGCTTTTGGTTGTTTCCGTCACTTCGGGCCAACAAGGTTGTACGTTCGGTCGCAACCGCTTTGATACCGTCGGCCTACCATCGTTCGATAAAAATGGGCACTAGCGACGCCATATTCGGCACATCATCGCTCATCGCGTTTACTCGTGCGCTCTCTGCCGCCGGCTTTCGTCCGCGCAGCCCGGTTGAGCGAGTAAACTGGTTTATCAGAAACCTCATGGCCTTTGATTTATGTGGCCAACAGAGTGGATTGGTCATTCTGGACGAAGGGTTGGTGCAGAGGGCGCACTCCCTTGCTATGGAAGGTGCCCCGCAATCAGAGGTTTTGGAATACTTGTCGACGTTACCCCGTTCGACCATATGTGTTCATCTCTGTTTGCCAAATGAGGCAAGGATAGCCCGTCTTGGCGGCCGCGAGGGGGATAATCGGGAGCGATTCTCGGTTGATGGAGAGACGGACGCAATGAGCGCCATTCTTGAATATACGCGCCAAATCGGTATCAGAGTAATCGAGTTGGACGCCTCGCTCATGCCTTCAGAGATCTCCAGTAACCTTATAGATCAGCTGAGTAAACAGCCCATGGTCGAGTAATTATACCGAGCACGTGGTAAAATTCATTGGTACGGTGAGAATGACAACTTGAGGAAATTTCGGTGAACGAAATAGCCGATTCTTACGTTTCCAAAGCACCAAACCGAACTAGAGAGCAGGTCACGTCAATTGATGTGGCGAAGGGACTCGCCATTCTGCTTGTAGTGTTCGGCCATCTGGCAGGGCGTTCTCGCCCAAAGGTAATGGGTGGCATGATATCTCGCCTATGTGACGATTTACCAAGTTCATATGCCGCTTTTTCTTTTTAACAGCGGCTCTGTTTTTGCGGTGCCGCGCTCATTTGCCAAGGTTAAGGCCGATTACTGGGCTTTGTCCGCCAGCGCGCTGTGAGGCTACTCGCCCCATTCGTATTTATGGGTATTCTTGTTTTGTTCGCAAAGCCGGCAACATCTTCATTACATGTCGTTGACAAGGCACTGCCATCGTTAACACAAGGTCTCTTGAATTTGATTTTCTTTGCGAGCGGTAGTGCGGCGATATTTACATGGTATTGCCCGCATTTCTTGTTTTTTCAGTTATATCTCTGCTACTAAATAGACTTTTTGGAAAGATGTACGTTTTATCTGTTTGCCACTTCTATTTTCTGGATTGACCAAATCGGCAATTTTATATAAAAGATTGACTGCATATTTCGTTTTCTTCGCACTTGGCACATTGGTTGCGCAATTTGGAAATGGAAAGCCGGCGTCCGATTTGGTTGGGGTTGTTTGTTCCCCTCTCTTGATTATCTGTCTATCCCATTTTTCGAGTAAGTTAGTCGATAGCATGGTTCCTCTTATTATATGCTGAATACATGTTATTTTGTTAATTTTTAAATTTGTATATATCTGATAATATATTTATATACAATAATTATTATTGATTCTGAGTCTATTATCGTTAAATGTCCGATCTAGGGTGGTTGTGCGTTCTACATATATTGAAATATTAATGATGAATGGAGGTTATTGATCGATTATATTTAAGAGTTGTCTGCTTGTCTGCTTGTTACCACTGAAAAATAAACCGTGAGGCTGGATTGTGTTGATATTCATTGGTTTGGTTTCTGCATCGGCAGTATTCCTGTCGCCGGGATTTCTGCTGGCGCTTGTGACGATGCTCTATACGTTCGAATCCTCTGGAGCGCTGCCTGACGGCATAGGAACCATCGCGGTAATTGCCGGGATGGGGTTCTGGATTTTTAGGCTCAGACGTAGGGTTTCCCTCACACCTGTCGACTTCCTGGTGCTTGCTCTGCTGGCGCTACGATGCTTCTCTGCGATTTATTCCCCCGACCTCGAAGCAGACGTGCTGTTGTCTGCAGTAAGGGCCTCTGCCTACCTCGGTGGCATGTTTGTGCTTGGACGTCTGGTGGCGGGATCCGGACACAAAGATACGATCGGCAGGGAGTGGCTGATCTTCATGATTCCAGTCGCAATGGTATACAGTCTTGGCGTCCGCGTTGTTACCGGAGGGGGGCATCGATATATCATCGAGAATGCTACTGCGGTGGGCGCTTCTGTTCCGATTGGGCTGTGGGTAGCCATGAGCGCTACAGTAATCGTGACGTGGTGTTTCGGGAAGTCCGACCGGTCCAGCGATGATGGATGGTACCGCAAGGTCACGAAGTCCGCTCTGCTCATGACCTCTGTCTTGCTTGGGATTTCCTATGGGGTCATTTTACTGCTTGAGAACGGCACTCGAGGCGCGCTCATTGGTGCGATTGCGGCCGTGACAATGGCGCTGCTGGTCTGCACTACCGGCCGGCGCTACTGGATAGTATTGCTTCTCGCTGCCGGGTCGATGTTTCCCCTAGCAAGTTTGCTGGAATCGAGCGGATTTATATCCTACCTGAACGGTGGGAGCTGGGGGCGCTTGGGTCGTTCTGTGGTCGATTTTCTATCCCTTTTTGGCGTTGATTCCGGCGGCAAAGTGCTCGATGCGTCGAGCACCGCGCGCGTAATTATTCAAAGCCGAGCGCTGGAGCTATTTCAAGACAGCGTAATATTTGGACAAGGATACGGAAGCTCATCTTATTATCTGGGGATTTATCCGCATAATATCTTTTTGGAATTAGCGATGGAACAAGGAATTGTAGGTGTAGTGATTCTTTTTGCATTATTAAGTGTTGTATGGAGAAATCTAGTCGCCTCTCTTATGTCCGGAAATGAGATGGGAAGGATTATTTTATCTTCGGCATTTGTCATGTTGTTTGTGCAATATCAATTTAGTTTTACAATTGATAATGCGCAAGTACTGTTTTTTTTGATTGGGACACTAGCTTCCTCACCGAAAGAGCGTCCGGACTGGACCTTCACCCAAGAAGGCACCTCGGCGGCGAAGCAAGAAAATCGCCACTCTCTAGCTACTGACCAGCCATTCGGTCTCTCAAGATGGTAAGCGGAAAGATGCCGTACCCGGAGAACACTCCCAGGCGCGCTATGCTGGGACCATTCGTAAGCGTTAAAGCGGCCCCATTGACGTAGAGGTGGCTCGGTTTGTTTGGCCAATTGGCGGCTTCTACAAACCTCGTCAAATCAGGGCTTTTGTGATTCCCCCTTCCTTGTGGTGGAGGGCCTTGGAATGTCTGGCCTGCCTGGTCTTTTCGACTTTGACGACCGGCTGCAGCGCCTGGGCGACCTCGGCGACCAGTTGGAGGCGTTTGGCGCGACCGTCGACTTCGATATGTTCCGTGCCGACCTATCGACGGCGCTCGGCTCCTCCAACCGCCTGCAGGGCGGTCGGCCTCCGTTCGATCCGGTGATGATGTTCAAGGTGCTGGCGATCCAGGCAGCCAACAACCTTTCCGACGAGCGCGCCGAGTTCCTGACTAACGACCGCATGTCGTTTATGCGTTTCCTCGGGGCGACACTGTCGGACCGGGTGCCGGATGCGTGGACGATCTGGTTGTTCAGAGAGAAGCTCACCCAGGCTGAAGCCATCAAGCCGCTGTTCGACCGCTTCGACGCGGCGCTGCGCGCGTCCGGCTACATCGCCATGTCCGGGCAGATCGTCGACGCCACGTTGGTGTCTGCCCCCAAGCAGCGCATGACCAATGCCAAACGGAACACGGTCAAGGGCGGCCGCGTCCCCGAAGATTGAAAGACGCGGCCGGCCAAACTCCGGCACAAGGACCGCGACGCCCGTTGGACGGTAAAGTTCAAGAAAGCCAAGGGAAAGGCCGACGGGACCAAGCGGCCGGTCGACATCGCCATCCCGACCTATGGCTATCAGAACCATGTGTCGATCGATGCCGGCTTCGGCTTCATCCGCAAATGGCAGGCGACCGTCGCCGCTCTTCGATGTCGATGGAGCGCGGCGCAATAGGCGATGAGCTTCTACTCGACGATCGCTTCGAGGTTGGTGGCCGGGATGCGGCGAGCCGAGCTTCGCCGGCGGGTGGCTGGCCATCGGAACTACCCGTGTTTGCCTTCGGCTTTCGCCCGCCGATCAAATCGGGGCTGACGTAGTAGCGGTAACGACGTCCTTTCTTGTTGGCATGGGTCGGTGTCATCACGATGCCATCCTCGTCGTACAGCAGACCAGCCAGAAGGCTGCGCTGAATTGTGTCAGCCCCCACAATCTGCTTACCAACGCTCATCTCTGGGTTGAGCGAGATCATCAACTGCTGGAAGATCATGGCGACGTCGCAACCACGCACCGCTCCAATTTCTCCCTCTCCGAGCGTGGCAAGGCCGCAGTCGCCGAGCCAGATCGAACCGGCGACGATGTGTAGCGAGCCGCGCGGCAGAAGACGCATCACCGACTTGCCCGAGCCGCTCTCGCCGGCAAGGCACAAGGTCTCATCATACCACTTCGGTCAGACTCTGATCTTTCGGATGTAGGGATAGTTGGTGATCGCGGCGATGCGTCCGGTTTCTGCCATGAGGTCGTTCCATGCCTTTGCGCATGCATCGACGATGGCATGCTGGTCTTTGAAGATGCAGTGGGAGAGGAATCGCTCTTTGAAATAGATCCAGAGGCGTTTGACTGGGTTGAGTTCGGGCGAATAGGCCGGCAGATGGACGAGGGTAGCGTTGTCTGGCGGCTTGAGGCGCCCGGTGACGCGCCACCCGGCCTTGTCGAGCATGAGCACGACGTGGACGTTCATGGGAAGGCTTTTGGCGAAGGTATCGAGATAGAAGAGCCGCATCATCTCGGTATCGGCCCTTGGCAGGATCAGAGCGAAGGCGTCATCGGTGCCGGGACGGACTGCGCCGTAGATGTAGACCGACTTGAAGCGCCTGTCGGTACGCATGACCGGGCGGATGCCATTCTCGAATCGGACGCGGGCGTTTCGCCCCTTCTGCCTGACACGGGCTTCGTCCTGGAGCCAGAGCTGAATCTCCTGGCCTTTCTGTTGTTTGGCGATGCGCTTCAGGGCTTTGACGTTGCCCCTTTTTGAAAGCCTTCTGGGCGGCTCAGCCGTCGAGCGCGTTGGCGATCGCCAGCCGCCGCGAGCTACATGCCCGTCTCGCTCAAGCCGAGCTCGCCGGCAGCGGCCGGCCGCCCGGCGTTCAAGCTACTGACGCTCGTCGCGGACCGCGCCCTATTTGCCTTACGACTTAGGCCCCTGACGAAATAGATAACTCGAACCCGCCTTGCGAGTAATGTTCATTCTGCGCCCCTTGTCATTGGTTCCAACAAAGAGATATCCCCGCGTAGTAGCCGTCACGAGCCTCAGAACGGGATAGTCGGAATATGTCTTCGGGCAATCCGCGCCTCTGCCGATGACAACGGCCCTGTATCCCTTGGCCGTCTTCTGCAGGATCGGCGCTCCTGTGTAGCTGCTCAGAAGCACCTGGCAGTTGTCGGCAATCGGGGACAGAGAGAATCCTCCACCGATATCGTCTGCAAAAACCGGTGTGGACACAGCCGAAAGCGCCGCGACGACAAGCGAAATTGAAAACAGCTTCATCTGGAATTTCCCCTTTTTATAGCATTGGCAGAATGCTGGACAACCTCCAGCGCGCCCAACCAGCACAATCTGCCAACAGCGGATCGCCACGGCAGGTCCTCGATGGGCGAAACTTAATGGACTTCGAACAAAACCGCTCCGGAGTTGCCCGCCTAGCCCTCTACAATCCGGGCACCGATAATCTTCGAGGCTGCGGCGCTCATCGGCCCCTGACGGCAGCGATCACCCGAAGGACCGGCGTCGCAGAGAGATTGTAGGGCCTTGATTGTCGCCGAGGTCAATAGGCCGTTCAGCGGTCCGGCGTAGATGCCAGCGTCCTTCATCCGCCACTGAAGAACGTACACATAGGCGTTTGCGTTGGCGCGCCTCATGGCTTCGATCAAACTGCGCCGCGAGGACAGCGGAGACGCATCTATCCGCACAGCCAGCTTTTCGAAATCGGCGGTGGACCGTGCCCGGGAAGCATCGATCAGGAATGATTCGCGTTGCTTCATTGCTGCGGGCAAGACGCTGGCATAGCGATTCAGCGCCTCTACCGCCTTGACGATGGACTTCGGAAAGGCCTTGCCCTTTCCGCTCCGATAAGCAGCAACGAGGCTTGCCGCTGCCGACCCATTACCTGAATCGGCGGCCGCGACCAGCAAGGCGACGGCGCGCTTGGGGCTTTGAGCAACGCCGCGCCCCCAGAAATAGGCTTCCGCCAGCTTGGGCACGGCGGCGTCAATGCCATCGTTCATAGCCTTCTCGAGAAGCCTTATACCTTCGGCAGGCTTTGAGGCCGGTCCGAAGGCCCCGCGTAGATGGCCGTCCGCCATTGTCAGCAAAGTAGAGTTCGCGCCGGCCGCAACGGCCGCATTCATGAGTTCGAGAGCACGCTTTGTATTTCTCGGTATGCCCACCCCGTTCATGTACATGGACGCAAGACGGTTCATCGCCGGGACATTTCCCGCCGCAGCCAATCTATCGTAGATTTCCGCAGCCGCGCGTGGGTCGGCGTCAACATACTCGCCTTTGGCTAGAAGTTCGGCCAGATAGAGAGACGCGGAGACGTTGCCGGCATCGCTCTCGGTTTTGATGATGGCCAACCCTTTTTCCGCGTTGCGAGCTTCGCCGAACCCCTGCAAGGCGGCATCGGCAAGCCGACGCCATGCATCTTTGTGGCCGGCCTCGGCTGCCTTCGCAAAATATGCGGTCGACTTGGCGGGATCGGTGGCAACGAGGATACCATCGCGATAGATTACGCCAAGCCGGTTCATCGCCCTAACCAGCCCAGCGTCGGCGGCCAACTCGAGGAAATGAACGGCGCGATCGCCATCTGCCTCAATTTCGCCATTCCCCGAGTAGAGATCTCCGAGCGCCAAGGCTGCGGTGGCGTCGCCGCTCTCGGCAAGATCCGCCAGCATTGCGGAACCCGCCGATGGATCGGCATCCACGCCGCTACCATTGATGAGTGCAAATCCCACCAGCTTCCGGGCCTTCTGGTTGCCGGCGTCCGCCGCGATGCGACCATAGTGGAACGCCAGGACGGCGTCCTTCGGAATGTCGCCTCCCCCGTCGCTGAGCAATTCGGCCAGCCGGCCGGCAGCACGTATATTGCCTCCGTCCGCGGCCTGTTTTAGCAACTCAAGGCCTCGGGGCGCGTTGCGAGGCACGTCGCCGCCATCAAGAAGAAGATCTCCAAGCTGGGCAGCGGCGTCACGGTGACCTTGCGCAACCGCCCTTTCAAGGAGTTCGGCTGCCAGCGGGATGTTCTTTTCAACGCCTGTACCCTTCAAATAGGCGCTGGCAGCCGCAAACTGACCTCTTGCATCACCCAGATCCGCCGCAGCAAGATTGGCTGCAAAGGCCTTTGCCGGATCGGAAGGCTCAACCCCGCCTTTCTGATAGAAGGAAGCTACCTTCAGCCAAGCCGATACGTCGCCCATGCGTCCAGCCGCCTCGAGCAATTCGATGGCTTTATCGGCCGACCTCTCGACGCCGACACCTCCGAGATAAAGATCCGACAAGAGGCGCGCTGCTTCAGGGCTAGTTTCCGCCGCCGCAGTCAACGTCTTCAGCGCATCGGCAGCCGCAGGTGAAGCCGATTCCTTGCGAATGATGCGGGCCAATGCCTTAGGGCTGTCAGCGGCATTGACCGCGTCACTTTTGGCGGTAGAAGGATTTGCCTCTTCGCCGACAGCCGACATACCGCCAGCCGCAAGAACGACGAGAATCGAAGTCGCGAAAAGAAGGGGACGTGCGGAGCGCATGTGTTCTCCAGTAGATTAACCCTGTATGGGCTGAAGCCCAAATCAGGAAAATGCATCTGACCCGAGCCCACTGGACACACACCCGGATCGGCGAAGGCAGAGTACGCGCGTAATCATACGGATGATGCCGACATCGGTCGCCATGTCAATAGCAGTTCCGGCAACCGTCAGTGAAGTGTAGCCGGCCAGTGATACCACTTCCGTCAGATCCTGAACTTTAGGATGTAGGAATAGTGAAGCGCTACCCGTTTCTAGGCCAGCGGGAACTGGAAAATTTCGGCCTGTTTGGCTCATCCCAGCGAGGCTGCCGGAAGGCCATTCATGAACACGATCGGCGGCTTGTTGCCGATCGCGCTGTGCGGTCTGACCTCGTTATAGTCTCTACACCGATCCTTCATTTTCGCTCGCGCATCGTCAAGGCTCATGAACCAGTGGGTGTTCAGGCACTCGGCGCGGAGCTTGCCGTTGAAGCTCTCGATGAATCCATTATCGGTCGGCTTGCCTGGTCGTGAGAAAGCGAGCACGACGTCCTTCTGGTAGGCCCACAGATCGAGATCTGAACCGCCCGGGTTTGCCGGAGGCCATTTGGTTTAAATCACGCCGCCATGTCCGGTTCGCTGAGCATGGCTTAGTATCGTTCCTCGGCTTCGGCTGGCGGGATATTGCCGATGGGCTCCAGCAGCCGGCGATTGTTGAACCAGTCGACCCAGGTCAGTGCGGCGAACTCGACAGCCTCGAAGCTTCGCCACGGTCCGCGCCAATGAATGACCTCTGCCTTGTAGAGCCCATTGATCGTCTCGGCGAGAGCGTTGTCATAACTGTCGCCGACGCTGCCGACGGACGGCTCGATGCCGGCCTCGGCCAGTCGCTCGATGTAGCGAATGCTGACGTATTGCGACCCGCGATCCGGATGGTGCACCAAACCGAACTGGCGAACCGGCCGCCATTCATGCAAAGCCTGCTCGAGAGCGTCGAGGACGAAACTGGCATGTGCTGTTCTGCTCACTCGCCAGCCGACGATCTTGCGGGCGTAGGCATCGATGACGAAGGCCACATAGACGAAGCCGGACCAAGTGCTGACGTAGGTTAAGTCCGAGAGCCAGAGCCGGTTCGGCGCCGGTGCATGAAAGGCCCGGTTCGCCCGGTCGGGCGGGCATGGCGCCGCCTTGTCTTGAACGGTCGTCCGGATCGGCTTGCCGCGGATCACGCCGTGTAGGCCCATACCCTGCATAAGTCGCTCGACGGTGCAGCGGGCGACGTCGTAGCCCTCGCGCCATCTGTCGCCAGACCTTGCGCGTTCCATAGACCTCGAAGTTCTCGGCAAAGACACGAGTCACCTCGGGCCTTAAGGCCCCGTCTAGCCCTGCCCGAGCCGATTGCTTCGACGCATCAAGCCGTTGGGCGACATGGGCATGATACGTCGACGGGGCAATCGGCAGAACCCTGCAGATCGGCTCGACCCTATACGTCGCGCGATGATCATCAATGAAGGCGATCATGTCTTCGACCGGCGGTCGAGCTCCGCCAGTGCGAAATATGCCGATGCCTTGCGCAGGATCTCATTCGCCTGGCGCAGCTCGCGGTTCTCGTGTTCGAGAGCCTTCAGCTTCGCCGACATATCCGACGTCACCCCGGCCCTCTTGCCGGCGTCGACCTCGGCCTTCCGGACCCACTCGTTCAATGAAGGCGTTGAGCACCCGATCTTCCGGCGATCGACACGATCGCCTGCCAGCGCGACGGATGCTCGTGCGCGTGATCCAGCACCAGCCGAACCGCTCGCTCGCGCACCTAGGGGAGAGCTTGTTCGTCGTTTTGCTCGTCATGGCTCCATCCTCTCAGGAGTTTCAGCCACTGACGTCCCGTCCTCAGCCTGCTTCGGAACAAACGCAATCTGCGCTTCCGTGAACTTCGATGCCTTCATGGAACTCTCCCTGTCCCGTCTCGGGATCATAAGTGGAAAATTCCAATTCCAACTGACCTAGATTCCAGGGAGTACGTCACGATGGGCCAGAACGAACTTCAAACCGGATTAGCTGCAAGGGCAACGTCAGTTGTAGCCGGTCGTCAAAGTCGCAAAAGCCAGGCAGGCCAGACAGTCCAAAACCCTCCACCACAAGGAAGGAGGAATCACAAAAGCTATGATTTGACGAGGTTTGTAGAAGCCGCTAGGTGCCATGCTGTGGTAAGGCCATCGAAAGATGGGACCACCTTCGAATTTACTGCCTGATGGCCGAGGGCTCGCAACTACGAGTCCGAACCTGAACTTCCAGCGTCCTAAGCCGGATAATTATCCGTAAATAACTATTACTGTCACAAAACTTTCATTGCCTCACTATATAGTCCTTACGAGAAAACTGGAGGCACTGAAATGTATATATACGGAAGGAATCGAATGATTAATCACATGATATCGATATTTATTTCGTGTATTATGTGGTATGTAATATACATCATCGCCTTTTAAGTTTATGTTTAGATTAAAATATCGTTTATCCGAAGATAGCATGCGGCGGCACCAACGCTCTCAAGCCGAATGCCAAGTGGACGCCCGTCGCGCTTGCGATAGAGGCATCTAGACGGTTCTATTAGTCGGGTTTGCCAACACGCCGGGATCGCCGATTGCACGCGCGACCTGACGGCGGCAATATCGCAGGGGCTTTGGGTGTCCCTTGCGGGCCACCAGAGGTGGCCCCATCGTTTCGGACAGCTTGGCGGCTGAAATAAGCTAATGCCGGATGATATTATGCCGCCATTTTGTCGCCGGTGCCGATGGCGTCGGCCCGTTTTGATAATATGCCTCGTCGGGCGTCCGTCCAGCCAGCGCCGAGTGAGGTCTTTCGGTGTTGTAGGGGCCGATCCATTTCGTCTGGCCCGCCGGCAACTCCGATCCGGTCTCAAAGGCGTGACGATAGACGCACTCGTATTTCATCGACCGCCACAGCCGCTCGATGAAGACGTTGTCCATCCACTGACCACGACCATCCATGCTGATCCGGACGCCGGCATCCTTGAGCACGTGGGTGACGCGCGGACTGGTGAACTGGCTGCCCAGGTCAGGGTTGAATATCTCAGGCCCGTCATAACGGGCCAATGCCTCCTCCAGCGCTTTGATGCAGAAGTCGGCGTCCATGGTATTGGACAGCCGCCAGGTCAAAGCCTTGCGTGTCGCCCAGTCCATGATCGCATCAGATACAGGAAGCCCTTGCGCATCGGAATGCAGGTGATGCCCGAGCACCACACATGATTCGGCCGATCGATCGCCAGCCTTTTCAGCAGGTAGGGGTAAATCGGTGTTGGTGATGAGGCTCGCTGGTCTTCGGGTTCCGGTAGATCGGCGACAAGCCCATTTTCGCCATATCAGCCTGCCAACTCGCTCGCGGCCGACGGCATAGCCCAAACGGGGTAAATGCCGGGCCATCTGCCGAGCCCCGTAATACGGCGTCTCCAGAAACTGCTCGTCGATCAGACGCATCAGCGTCAGATTGATCGGGCTTTCCGGCGCTGGCCGGTAATAGTAGACCCCAGACGGCTCAGCGACAAAAGCGCGCATTGCCTGACAATCGACAGGCGCGGGCGGCGCGGCTCAATCATTTGCGGCCTCTGATCAAGCCCAAGCGAACAGAGGCACCCCGCAAAAACCCGTTCCAGCAGCAACTGGCCGATCTTCGCGTGGAGCCGCTCGATCTCGCCGGATCTGCCGACGCCATCGTTTCCGATTTACCCGAAAACGTCGCCGACATCCCCTCGATCGCCTGACGCGTCCATTGCGCGATCGTCGTGTGGTGGATTTCGTATTTGGCGGCCAACTCAGCCATGGTCTGCTCGTCGATCACGACAGCGCTTGGTTCCGCGAGGAACCCGAGGGACGAGGCATCGAGCCATGCATCCCGTTGAGCCGCTGCCGCAAAATCCCATACGACTACGACAAGGTTCTCTACCAACGCCACAAGGTCGAGAACCTGTTCGCCAAGCTCAGGGACTGGCGCCGCATAGCCCCCGATACGACCGATGCGTCCACACCTTCTTCTCCGCAATCTGCATCGCAGCCACGCTCATTTTCTGGCTCTAGTCAATGCGTCCTGAGCCTAGACTAAGGTTGTGCCAACGCTGATCGACCTCGGCAAGCGCCTTGGCGAGACGCACCTTCGCTTCAGAAGGATTGCACGTTCGCAAGGAGAACTTTTCTTCTTGCTTGCCGACCAACTCTCGGAGAGCATCCGGAACGCGCTTTCTAAACCAATAAATGCCAGTGTTGGGATGCTCGTAAGGGTGAGTCATCGCAAGGACCGTGTGTACCACCGTTGTGTACCAGTCCGGCGGTAAATAAGCCCGAAAGCCAATAGTTTCTGGAATATCAATGGTTTGTGAGTGCAATGGCGGAGAAGGAGGGATTCGAACCCTCGATAGGGTTGCCCCTATACACGCGTTCCAGGCGTGCGCCTTAAACCACTCGGCCACCTCTCCATACGGCCGGCGCCCCGGCTCGTGGCCGCGCACTATAGCGATGTTCGAAGCGAGCGCAAGGGGGTGATGAAAGGCATTTTGAAAGTCGGCTGAGCCGGATCGGACTGTCGCATCAGACCCTTGCCGATGGACGGTCCATGACGCCGCAAGAAGCCTGTTTCGGCCGGTGGACGAGGCGGGGTGCCTTCTCATAGGTCGGGGAAAATCGGCCGCGGGCGGTGGTCACCGGTGGCCGGTCGATCATGCCCGGAGCTGCGAGGCCGGCGGGTTCTCGCCGTCGATCGTCTGGCGGACGCTCTCGATGCGCCGCATCAGTTCGCCAGAGATGCGCGCCTCAAGCGCGTTGAGCACTGTCTCGGTGACAGCGCGGCGCTCGGCCTTGCGCTCGACCAGCGCCGGATCGCGCAACGGCCAGCGCAGCGTCGCATATTCGGCGAGGCGGGCGCAGTCTGGCTCCGTCCAGGTGACGGTGGCGAGGTCGACGACGATATGCGGCCTCAGGCTGCCCGGCAGGGCGAAGATCGTCCAGGACTTGGGCTCGAGGCCGTCGGTAGGGATCGCCCGCTGGCCGAGCGCCTGCCGGGCTTCCGGCAGCAACGTCGCAGCCGGGCGGCTGCCGGCGCTGAAGGCGCGGACGCGCGTGTCGCCGCGCTGGTTGAGCAGCGCCTCGGCCATCAGGCTGGTGGCGCTGTTGGTTTCGCACAGAAACAACACATCGACGGTCTGCATCCTGAACCAGTCCCTGACGCTCGGAGGTGTTGCCAATGTCATCGTACCGCCTCTTTCCGTCCCACCCGCAGGGAAGGCGCCGCGCCCCTCAACTCGGCCGCCGCTCCCCGATCTCCTCTGCGCCATGCCGATGGATTATCCATGACGTTTCCGAGACAGGCCGATGACGTCCCTCGGACAACGCAAAAGCATAAACCGCGCCATCCCGTCGCCGCCCTGACTCAAAACGCCTAGACCAAAGTCTAAGTATTTCATTCACAAGGCGGAATCGGCATGACGCCGGCCGGCGCATGGCAGGTATAGTGTCCGGGCCGGTCCGACAAGACCGCCGAAGGGCGAAGCGCCACGGAGGGTCGCACGGAGGCGCAGGCCGGCGGCAGGGCACCGGCGGCGCAATTGGCGGCTTTCTGGGCAAGGATCAGCCGCCGGCGCGAGCAGCGGACCGGCGGCTTCGGGAATTGCGGCGGGCGTCTTTTCCGACGTCGACAAGCTGCGGTCAGATCTGCCGCTCGACCAGCATCTTCTTGATCTCGGCGATGGCCTTGGCCGGATTGAGACCCTTCGGACAGGTCTGGGTGCAGTTCATGATGGTGTGGCAGCGGTAGAGGCGGAACGGGTCCTCGAGATTGTCGAGCCGCTCGCCAGTCGCCTCGTCGCGGCTGTCGATCAGCCAGCGGTAAGCCTGCAGCAGGATGGCCGGGCCGAGGTAGCGGTCGCCGTTCCACCAGTAGCTCGGACAGGAGGTGGAGCAGCAGGCGCAGAGGATGCACTCGTAGAGGCCGTCGAGCTTCTCGCGGTCGGCGTGGCTCTGCCGCCACTCGGTGGGCGGCTCGGGCGACACGGTGTGCAGCCACGGCTCGATCGACTTGTGCTGGGCATAGAAGTGGGTGAGGTCGGGCACCAGGTCCTTGACCACGTTCAGGTGCGGCAGCGGATAGATCTTGATGGGGCCGTCGATCTCGTCCATGCCCTTGGTGCAGGCGAGCGTGTTCATGCCGTCGATGTTCATGGCGCAGGAGCCGCAGATGCCCTCGCGACAGGAACGGCGCAGCGCCAGCGTCGGATCGACCTTGTTCTTGATCCACAGCAGGGCGTCGAGCACCATCGGCCCGCAGTCGTCGAGATCGACGAAGAAGGTGTCGAGGCGCGGGTTGCGGCCGTCCTCCGGGTCCCAGCGGTAGACACGGACCTCGCGGACGTGGCTCGCGCCCTCCGGCTTCGGCCAGACCTTGCCGGCCTTGATCTTCGAGTTCTTCGGCAGCGTGAGCTGGACCATGGAGCTGTTCCCTCGGAAGCTTTCGCGAGCCTCAGTACACCCGCGCCTTCGGCTTGATGTAGTCGATCTCGTTGGTCATCGTGTAGGCGTGCACCGGCCGGTAATCGAGGCTGACCGACCGCGTCTCGCCGTCGATCGAGGCGAGGGTGTGCTTCATCCACCCGGCGTCGTCGCGGCTCGGGAAATCCTCGCGGGCGTGGGCGCCCCGGCTTTCCTGGCGGTTGAGTGCGCCTTCCATGGTGACGACGGCCTGGACGATCAGGTTCTCGTATTCAAGCGCCTCAGTCAGGTCGGTGTTCCAGATCAGCGAGCGGTCGGTGGTTCGGAGATCGTCGCCGGCCGCCCAGCAGCCGTGGATCAGCCTGACGCCTTCCTCCAGCACCTCGCCGGTGCGGAACACGGCGCAGTTGGACTGCATGGTCTTCTGCATATTGAGGCGCAGCTCGGCGGTCGGCGTCGCGCCGGCGGCGTAGCGCACCCGGTCGAGCCGGTCGAGCGCGTCGGCGCCGGCGTCCTTCGGCAGGTCGGCGATGCGCCCCCCCTTGTCGATGATCTCGGCGCAGCGGTGGCCGACGGCGCGGCCGAACACCACCAGATCGATCAGCGAGTTGGAGCCAAGGCGGTTGGCGCCGTGCACCGAGACGCAAGCCGCCTCGCCCACCGCCATCAGGCCGGGCACGACGCTGTCGGCATTGTCGCCCACCTTGGTCAGCACCTCGCCGTGGTAGTTGGTGGGGATGCCGCCCATGTTGTAGTGGACGGTCGGCAGCACCGGGATCGGCTCGCGCGTCACGTCGACGCCGGCGAAGATCTTGGCGCTCTCGGAGATGCCCGGCAGCCGCTCCGCCAGGATCGCCGGGTCGAGATGGTCGAGGTGCAGGTGGATGTGGTCCTTGTTCTTGCCGACACCGCGCCCCTCGCGGATCTCCATGGTCATCGAGCGCGACACGACGTCGCGGCTGGCCAGATCCTTGGCCGACGGGGCATAGCGCTCCATGAAGCGCTCGCCCTCGGAATTGGTGAGATAGCCGCCCTCGCCGCGCGCGCCCTCGGTGATCAGGCAGCCGGCGCCGTAGATGCCGGTCGGGTGGAACTGCACGAACTCCATGTCCTGCAACGGCAGGCCGGCCCTGAGCACCATGGCGTTGCCGTCGCCGGTGCAGGTGTGGGCCGAGGTGCAGGAGAAGTAGGCGCGGCCGTAGCCGCCGGTGGCCAGCACCGTCTGGTGGGCGCGGAAGCGGTGGAGGAGGCCGGTCTCCATGTCGAGCGCCACCACGCCGCGGCAGACGCCGTCCTGCATGATCAGGTCGATGGCGAAATACTCGACGAAGAACTCGGCCGAATGCCGGAGCGCCTGGCCATACATGGTGTGCAGCATGGCGTGGCCGGTGCGGTCGGCGGCGGCGCAGGTGCGCTGGGCGATGCCCTCGCCGAAATTGGTGGTCATGCCGCCGAACGGCCGCTGGTAGATCTTGCCTTCCTCGGTGCGCGAGAAGGGCACGCCCCAGTGCTCCAACTCGTAGACGGCGGCCGGCGCGTTGCGGACGAGATACTCGATGGCATCCTGGTCGCCCAGCCAGTCGGAGCCCTTGACGGTGTCGTACATGTGCCAGCGCCAGTCGTCCGGCCCCATGTTGCCGAGCGAAGCGGCGACGCCGCCCTGCGCCGCCACGGTGTGCGAGCGGGTCGGGAACACCTTGGTGATGCAGGCGGTAGAGAGCCCCGCCTCCGAGGCGCCGACCACGGCCCGGAGGCCGGCGCCGCCGGCACCCACCACCACCACGTCGTAGGTGTGGTCGATGAACGAATAGGCGCGGCCGCCGACGCTGAAGGCGGCCCTGCCGGCATTTTGCTCTGCAACGGCCATGATCAGGCTCCGAAGGCGATCTTGAGAAGCGCCACGGCCGAGGCAATGCCGACCAGCGCCGAGAAGAAGGAATTGGCCATCAGCGACAGCACCCTGAGGAGCGGCTGATTGACGTAGTCCTCGATGATCACCTGCATGCCGATCTTCATGTGCCAGACGCTGACGCCGAGGAAGGCCAGCATCAGCACGGCGACGATAGGGTTGCCGAGCGTGGCGAGCACCGTGGGATAGTCGTCGCCTTGCAGCTTGATCAGCAGCGCGACGTAGACCAGCGACAACAGCAGCGCGGCGACGCCGGTCACCCGCTGCTGCCAGAAATGCCCGGTGCCGGTCTTGCCCGAGCCGAAGCCGCGGGCGCGCTTCAGCGGCGTTTCGATCTGGAACTTGGTCATGGCGACCTCAGCCGAACAGGGTGGCGACAACGACGACCAGCGCCGTCAGCACGAGGCCGGCCACCAGGTTGAACAGGGCCATGCGGTCGGCGGTCTTCTTCTCGAAGCCGTAGCCGAGGTCCCAGATGAAGTGGCGGATGCCGCCGATGGCGTGGTGGATCAGCGACCAGACGAGGCCGATGAGGATCAGCCGGCCGATCCAGGTCTGGTAGAGACCGTCGACGCGGGCGAACCAGACGGGGCCGCTGGCCGCCGCCACCAGCCAGACGGCGACGAACACCGTGCCGACGTAAAGGAACCCGCCGGTCATGCGGTGGACGATCGACATCGCCATGGTCAGGATGAAGCGGAAGACCATGAGATGCGGCGAGAGCGGACGGGAAGCCGAGAGGCGGGCGTCGGCCATCGGATGAGGTTCCCTCGTGAGGCGGGAGACGGACGCTCCCTTGGAGCGGCTCCTTACGCTGACGTTAGCGTCAAGGGGTCGAAATAGCGTGAGTCGTAAGTACCTTCTCGGAGGGGAGGCGTCAAAGCCAAATCGCCGTCCGGACGGTGCAAAACGATAAAGTGTACGCAGAAATGCGACTATATGCCTAGAGTCGCCGCCGATCGGGTTGGCATGATCCGATCGGCGGTGGCTCAGGCAAGGAAATCCGGAGCGATCGCCGCGGCATCGAGCCGGTCGATCGCCTCGGTCAGCTCGGTCCTGTAGTCGCCGCCTTCGAGGCAGTGCGAGGCGTCCGGCAGCAGGCGGAACAGCGGCGGCGAGGGCAGCCGCTCGACGAGTTCGCGGACGTTTTCCGGCGGCGCCACGATGTCCTTGCCGCCGGCGAATATGGCGACCGGCAGCGTCAGGCGGTCGACAAAGGCGAACACGTCGTGGCGCGGCCATTCGTCGAGGGCGCGCGGCACCTCGCGCCGGAGATTGGCGATACCATCAGGATGGTATTTCTCGCGCGCCTCGATCTGGCGGACGCCGGAGGTGAACGGCGACACCAGCAGCAGATGGCCGACCTTGCCGAGATAGTCGCCGGCGGCGAGGCGCATCACGGCATAGGCGCCCATCGAGTGGCCGCACAGGGCGAGATGACCGCCGCTCCAGCCGATGGCGGCGGCATTGCCGACCGCCCATAGGACGGCACGGCGAACGTCGCGGACATGGTTTTCGAGGAGGAAGTCGGCCTCGGCGCCGGCGCTGTCGTTCCAGGCCGAGGCGCAGCAGTCGGGCGATACGACGACGTAGCCGCGCGCCCGATAGGCGTCGATCAGCTTCATCATGTGCGGCGCCCGCGCCGCGCCGTTGCGGCCGTGGGCGACGACGGCGAGGCGGGGCGAGGGCGCGCCGCGCCACACCTCGATACTGATGCGGGCGTCGGGCGAGAAGGGGTCGTCGGAAGCGCCGAGTGGCACGATGTCGGGCGTCATGCCACCGACGCCCGGTCGATGTGCGGGCTGGCAAAGCCGAGCCGGGCGAGACCGGCCAGCACCTCGGGCGCCGTCATGAACAGCGTCCAGATCAGGCCGGAGCGGTGGTTCTCGATCATCACGACGATCGGCCCCTGGTCGATGGCGAGATGGCTCGCTGCCTGCCAATGGCGGCCGGGCGAGAAGGCGTCGGCGAAGCCGCGCGGCCCGAACAGCCGGCCGTCCATGGCGGTGAGGAAGCCGCGCAGCGCCGCCATCGCCTCGGCCGGCAGGTAAGGGAACGAGCCGAGCGCCGCCGTCGGCGTGATGACGCCTGTGTCGTTGACGGGCGAATGGGCGTTGTAGCCGTCGAAGGTGTCCGACGCCGTGAGGCCCCAGCAGTCCGGCCCGTAGCCGGGGAAGCCGTGGGGATTGGTGAGGCAGTGGGCGCGGTTGATCAGCGCGTGCGCCGTGTTCTGGGTGAAATAGTCGGCATAGGCGTCGACAAGGCCGCGCGGATCGAGGCCGAGGAAGGAATAATGGGCGAAGAACAGCGGTCCGCCGTAGTCCGGGCCGAGCGGCAGCGTCACGCCGCCGTAGTCGCGGCCGTTCAGGAAATCGCGGCCCTTGGCCCAGGAGCCGTGATAGGTCGAGGCCGGCACCGGATGGGTCGGCGAGGCGGCGGCCAGTACATGGGTGATCAGGCACTCGTTCCAGCCGGTGATGGCGTGGTTCATGGCAAAGCCGTGCACCGGACTGAAGTGCCAGAGCAGGGCGCCGTCGTCGCGCAGGTGGTGGCTCCACTCGACATGGCGCCACAGGCGGTCGATGCGGGCGGCGAGGTCCGGCCGCACCGGGATCAGCCACTGACGGGCGGTGATGAGGCCGGCCATCAGAAAGGACGTCTCGACGAGGTCGCCGCCATCGTCCCGTTCGCCGAACGGGATGGTCTTGCCGGTCGTGCCGTTCATGAAATGCGGGAACACGCCGTGGAAGCGGTCGGCCGCCTCCAGGAAGGCGACGATGCGGCAGATGCGCTCGATCACCTCGTCCTTCGGCAGGAAGCCGCGCTCGACGCCTGATATCAGTGCCATGACGCCGAAGCCGGTGCCGCCGGTGGTGACAGTGTCCTCGGGCGAATAGCCGAAGGCGTCGTTGTCGCGCTCGCGCGCCATGCCGCTCACCGGATGGCCGTAGTCCCAGAAATAGCTGAGCGTCGCCCGCTGCACGAGGTCGAGCAGCGCCTCGTCATCCATGGCCGCTACGTCGGCCGGCGAAAGGATCATGACCGGTCTCCCAGGGTGTCCGGCATCTCCCAGACGACGCGCACCGCCTGGGTGTCGCGCGAATTGGGGCCGACGTGGATGTCGAAGGCGCCGGCCTCCCAGCGCCGGCGGGTGTCGGCAACGGTCTCGGCCACCGAGAAGTCGAGATCGGCGGCGGTGAGGGCGAAGGTGACGGCCTCGGCGGCGCGTGGGGAGAGGGCGATCTTGCGGAAGCCCTTCAGCTCCTTGACCGGCCGGCTGACGCTGGCGAGCGGATCGCCGACGTAGAGCTGCACCGTCTCCAGCGTCGGCCGATCGCCGAGGTTGCTGACGGTCACCGTCACCTCGAGGCGGTCGTCGCCGCTGAGCGCCGTGCGGTCGGCGCGCGGCGGGCCGTAGGCGACGCGGCCGTAGCCGAGGCCGAAGCCGAAGGGGTAGAGGCCGTCGTTCTGCGGCACCTCGTCGGGCAGGTCGACGTAGCCGGAGGTGAACTTCTGGAAGCGGCCGGGCGTCGGCCGGCCGGTCGGCCGATGGGCATAGGTGACCGGCACCTGGCCGAGGCAATAGGGGAAGGTGGCCGGCAGCCGGCCGGATGGCTCGGCCTTGCCGAACAGCACGTCGGCGAGGCCGTGGCCGATCTCGGTGCCGCCGAACCAGGCGACCAGCAGCGCGTCGGCCAGCGCCGCCTCCTCGGCCAGCACCAGCGGCCGGCCGGTCATCACCACGACGACCAGCGGCTTGCCCGTCGCCTTCAGCGCCCTCAGGAGCTTCTTCTGCGGCTCGGGCAGGGCGAGGTCGCTGCGCGAGGAGGATTCGCCGGAGTATTCGCGCGCCTCGCCGACCACGGCGACGACGACGTCGGCGCTGCCGGCCGCCTCGACCGCCTCGGCGATCATCGCCGCCGCCGGCCGCTCGTCGATCACCACGGAAAGGTCCTTCCAGTCGTGGACGTTGAGGCGCTCGGCCAGCCAGGGCTCGTCGACGATGTTGGCGCCCTTGGCGGTGATGAGGCGGACAGCGTCGCCCAGCGCCTCGCTGACGCCGTCGGCGATCGGCACGACGGTGGAGGGCGAGGCGGCGACGGCCCAGGTGCCGTTCATGTTGACGCGGTCGTGGACGAACGGGCCGACCAGCGCGATGGCGGCGAGCCGGCCGCTGTCGGCGGGCGGCAGTGGCAGCAGGTTGCCGTCGTTCTTGAGCAGCACCGTGGCGGCGGCCACCGCCTCGCGGGCGAGCTGGCGGTTGGCGGCCGTCAGGATCGGCTGCGCGGCGCGGCCCCAGTCGAGCCGGTGATAGGGATCGTCGAACAGGCCGAGCTTCAGCTTGGCCTCCAGCACGCGGCGGCAGGCGGCGGTGACCAGCGCCTCGTCGATCCGGCCGGCCTCGACGCTCTCCGCCAGCGTGTCGAGATAGGCCTCCGACACCATGTCCATGTCGACGCCGGCCGCGAGGCCGAGGCGGGCGGCGTCGGCCCGGTCGGCGGCGACGCCGTGGGCGATCAGCTCCAGGATGCCGGTGTAGTCGGCGACGACGAGGCCGTCGTAGCCGAGCCTGTCGCGGAAGAGGTCGGTGATCGCCGCGCGGTTGGCGTGCATCGGCACGCCGTTCAGCGTGTTGAAGGAGGCCATGATCGACCCGGCGCCGGCCCGCATGCCGGCCACGAAGGGCGGCAGCACCACGTCGTGCAGCGTCATGGGGGAGAGGTCGACGGCGTCGTAGTCGCGGCCGCCCATGCCGCCGCCGTAGCCGCAGAAATGCTTGAGGCAGGCCATCACCGCGTCGGGGCGGGAGAGGTCGGCGCCCTGGTAGCCGCGCACCATGGCCTCGGCGAAGCGGGCGGCGAGATAGGGGTCCTCGCCGGGGCTCTCGGCGATGCGTCCCCAGCGGGGATCGCGGCAGACGTCGACCATCGGCGAGTAGACCTGATCGATGCCGATCGATGCCGCCTCCTGCGCCGCGACGCGGGCGGTGGCGCGGACCAGTTCCATGTCCCAGCTGGCGGAGAGCGCCAGCGGCAGCGGGAAGACGGTCTTCTGGCCGTGGATGACGTCCTCGGCGAACATCAGCGGGATCTTCAGCCGCGTTTCCTGGGCGAGATCCTGGAACACCCGCACCGCCTCGGCCGACTTGACGCCGAAGATGCCGCCGATGCGGCCGTCGCGGATCTTGTCGGCGACGTCGGTGTTGACGACCGTGCCGGTCAGCGTCTCGCCGCCCGGCGTGACGAGATTGAGCTGGCCGATCTTCTCGGCCAGCGTCATGCCGGCGATCAGCCTGTCGATGAAATCCCTGTCCTTGGTCATGTCGATCGTCCGTTGCGGCCCGCAGGGCTCACGAGAAATGGCGCATCACCGACAACACCGAGCGCAGGCCGCCGCGCGTGTCGCGGATCGGCGGCGGCGCCGGCACCACCACCGGCTCCAGGCCGGCGCGGCCGTTCTCGATGTTGAGGATGGCGTGGTAGAAGGGGCGGCCGAGGCTGTCGGTGGGCGGCGTCTGCTCGTGCATCACGGAGAGCACCGTTGCCTTGGGGCAGTATTGCTTGACGAGGCGGTGGAACTCGCTGCGCGCTTCCGGGTCGAGGGCGGCGGTCGCCTCGTCGAGGAACAACACGTCCGGCGTATGCAGGAGGATGCGTGCCAGCACCACCTTCTGCTTCTGGCCGCCCGACAGCACATCGTCCCAGCGCCGGCCGCGATAGGACGGGTTGCCCATCGACGGGATGAAGTCGCCGAGGCCGACGGCGCTCATGATGGCCGCCACCTCGAGGTCGCGGTGCTCGTGTTCGTCCTCGGGCATGGAGATCAGCTGCTTGAGGCTGGCCTGCGGCAGGCGGGTATCCTGGCAGGCATAGAGCGATTTGACGCCCTCGGGCATCACCACCCGGCCGCGGCCGTAGGGCCAGAGGCCGTTGAGCGCCTTGATCAGGCAGGATTTGCCCGAGCCGGACGGGCCGCGCACGAACACCCACTGGCCCGGCTTGACGTTGAGGCGGGCGACGCGCAGGAACGGCTGCGCCTCCTTGCCGGCGAACATCAGTTCGAGGCCCTGCACGGAGAGGCCGCGCTCGGCCGGCTGCGCCTCGTAGCGGAACTCGGAAATGCCGCTCTCGCGGTAGAAGGCCTGGGCGTCCTGTACCCGCTCGATGGCGTCGGCCAGCTCGACCACCCGGTAGACGTTGGCCCTGAGGTTGGCGATGTCTGGCATCACCTGGATCACCCAGGAGCAGTCGCTGATCAGCTCGCTGACCAGCTCCGAACCGGTGACGTAGGTCTTGAAGCTGATGCCGCCCTGCATGTAGGCGGGCATGTTCGGCAGGTAGGCCACCACCCTCTGCGTGATGTAGGTGTAGCTGCCGTTGAACGACAGGAACAACGCCGACACCTTGTTCTGCAGGCCCCAGGTGCGGTCGATCGCCTGGTACTGCCGGCGGTGGATCGCCGCCTGCACCTTCTCGCCGCGGGCGGCGGCGATCGGCAGCACGCGGCGGACCAGCGTGGCGAGTTCGGCGCGGTAGCTGCCTTCGTAGCGCAGCATGGCCATGTTCAGCGCCTGGATGGCCTTGCCGATCCTGAGCGCGATGGCCGTCGATACCGGCACGTAGGTGACGGCGAGGGCGAACACCAGCACGGCGCTGGCGTAGGAGCCGAAGAACTCGAGGCCATGCACGGCGACCGAGGTGGAGATCAGCATCTCGCCGACGAAATAGACCGAGGTCACCACCGAGATCAGGCCCATGGCCATGCCGAGCGCGTTGCCGGTCATCGCCTTGATCGACTCCTGGATGCGCTGGTCGATATTGTCGGGCACGTTGGCGCCCTCGTCGGCGGCGCCCATCACCAGGAGATGGTAGTAGGGCCGGCGGTCGGAGAGCAGCGCCGCGTTGAACTGGACGTCGAGCCACTGGCGCCACCTGCGATGCAGCGTGGTCGAGAAATAGTGGCGGAAGCCGATGAACACCGCGAACTTCAGCACGGCAAGGCCGACCAGCACGCCGGCCGCCGTCAGCACGTCGGTGATGCCGGAGGCGCCGAGGTCGGGAAACGAGGCGATGGTGGAGATGAAGGCGCCGGAGGCCTGCGCCAGCCAGACGCCGCTCTTGCTGGCCGCCGCCGACAAGAGTGCCACGGCGGCGGTCAACGCCCAGGCCTCGCGCCACTTTTCCGAGACCCAATAGGCCCTGAGCAGCCCCCAGAAGCTACGCATGGACGAGACAGGGGTAGCCAGCAGCGTCACTCCCGGTTGGCCGCCCCGGCCGGGCGATCGCATCGCGGCGAACATCGGGGGGACCTTCAGATAGATAAAACCTGCCGCGCAAACTTTAACGCCGCTTTAAGTCTGTCTTGCGCCGGCATCGCCAAAAAGGATGAGCGGTGCATGCGTACCCCGGCGGCGACCGATCGCCTTGACAAGGCAGCGGCGGACGGACCTATTCGGGCGACTTTCCGAAAGGACCCGCCCATGAAGCTCTACCGTTTCCTGACCGGCCCGGATGATGCCGCCTTCTGCCATCGCGTCAGCGCGGCGCTGAACAACGGCTGGCAGCTTGCCGGCTCGCCGGCGCTGACCTTCGACCCCGTTCGAGGATGCGTCATCTGCGGCCAGCCGGTGGTGAAGGACGTCGAGGGCGTCGACTACACGCCGGACATCAAGCTCGGCGAGTGGTGAGATGAGCATCGAGAGCGTCAAGGCCTTTTTCGCCGCCCATGCGCCTGATGTCGAGGTGATCGAGACGGAAGCCTCGTCGGCCACCGTCGCGGAGGCCGCCGCCGCCCACGCCGTCGAGCCGGCGCAGATCGCCAAGACCATCTGCCTCCGGGTCGGCGACCGGGCCATGCTGGTGGTGGCCGGCGGCACCGCCCGGCTCGACAACCGTAAGGCGCGCGAGGCGTTCGGCGGCAAGGCGCGCATGCTGGGTCTCGACGAGGTGGTGGAACTGACCGGCCATCCGATCGGCGGCGTCTGTCCCTTCGGCCTCAAGTCGCCGCTACCGGTCTATTGCGACCAGTCGCTCCGGCGCTTTGCCGAGGTGCTGCCGGCCGCCGGTGCCACCAACGCGGCGGTGCGCATCGGTACCGAGCGTCTCGCCGAGATCGTCGGTGCCACCTGGATCGACGTCTGCCAGTGAGCGGATGGCCGGGCGGCGGCGATCGACGCATCTCCGCAAGCATCGTGTTCTGACGAAGATGTGAAGCCTCCGGCCTCCGCCTTCCCACCTCTGTGACCGGCCGGCCTATAGGGTCGGCGACGGCTGGCCGCCGGCCATTTCCGAAGGGCAAGTCCTCCGGCAACCCCAGGCTTTGGGCGCCTTCGCTTTCTGAATCACCGGTAGTGGCAAAGGCGGCCGATCAACGCGCTACCAACCGTCGCTCGTATTTTTACATATATTTGGTTTCAAATACAATTTTTTCTGTTAACCAGCTTTTAACTCTTTCGTACCGGCCGCCCGGGGTTTGTGATAGTGAAAACACTGAAATGCACGCGTCACTGGTGGGTCGGTGCTATGAAAATGGGTGTTGAGTATCCGGACGGCTCGGCCGGCGAGGCCAGCCTTGCCGACGATCTGCGGCTGCTCGCGCGGGCCTTCGCCTGCCGCTGGCGGCTGATGGTGCTGATCGTCCTGCTGTTCGTGCTCGGCGGCCTGGCCTTCGTCTGGCTGTCGCCCAAGGCCTACACCTCCGGCGTTTCCATCTTCATCGACCCGCGCGAGCGCGGCCTCGTCAACCTCGGCGTGGCGCCGACCGGCATGGGCTCGTCGTCGCAGGGCGCCGACGGCGCGCTGGTCGACAGCCAGATGGCCATCCTCACCTCGCGCTCGGTGCTCGGCGCGCTGGTCGAGCGGCAGCGGCTCGACCAGGACCCCGGCTTCACCGCCGTCGCCTCCGGACCGATCGCCGATCTGCGCGCTCTGGTGGCAACCGCCCTCTACGGACCGGGCCAGGGCCGCGCCGCCGACGTGCCGCCTTTCGAGCGGGCGCTCGCCAGGCTGCAGAAGGCGGTGGAGGTGAAGCGCGTCGACAACACCTACGTTCTCGACATATCCGTGACCACCGGTGAGCCTACCCGTTCGGCCGATCTCGCCAACGCGCTGGCCGCCATCTATCTCAGCGACGGCCAGACCGTCATCGACGACAGCGCCCGCGAATCGGCGGCGAGCCTTGAAGCGCGCCTCGCCGAGCTTGGCCGGACCACCGAGGAGACCGAGCGGGCGGTCGCCGACTACCGCCGCCAGAACGGACTGATGGGCGCCGACGGCGTGCCGCTGGCCGAGCGACAAGTGAACGAACTGAGCAGCCAGCTGGTCAGCGCCTCGGTGGCGGCGGAAGCGGCGCGCACGGCGCTCGAGACGCTGCGCGGCGGCGTCGGCACGTCGGCCTCGGATACCGCCAACCAGCTTCGCATGCAGATCGGTCAGGCGCGGGCCGAGGAGAGCGTGCTCGCCGACACCTACGGCCCCCGCTATCCGCGCCTTGTCCGGGCCACCGAGCAGCGCAAGGCGCTCGAACGGGCGCTCGACGCCGAACTCGCCCGCCTGCTGGCCAAGGCCGAGGCCGACGAGCGCACCGCGACGCGCCAGGAGGCGGCGCTGAAGCAAAGGCTGGCCGCCGCGCAGGAGGACCTCTCCCGCACCAACGCCGCGTCGGTGAAGCTCAAGGAACTGGAGCAGGTGGCCCGGCAGAATCGCGACCTGTTCGACAGCTTCGCCACCAAGGCCAAGCAGGCGCGCGAGCAGGTGTCGCTGCCCACCACCACCGCCCGCATCATCTCGCCGGCCCGGCCGGTCCTGAAGCCCAGCGCGCCGCGTGCGCCGGTGGTGCTGGCCGCCAGCGCCTTCCTCGGCTGCGTCGCCGGCTTCGGCACGGCCTGGCTCCTCTATCTCCTGTCAGGGCCGCCCAAGCGGCGACGCGCTCCTCCCGCGCCGTCGTTGCCCAAGCGTCATCTCGCCGCCGCCGAGTGAACGCCCTGCCAGACTTGCCAACAAGGTTGTAGCCGACAATGCATTCATCCCATCAGAAGACGGTGCTCGTGACAGGCGGAGCCGGATTCCTGGGCAGTCATCTCTGCGATCGCCTGCTCCGGGACGGCGCCAGGGTCATCAGCCTCGACAACTTCCAGACCGGCAGTCGCCTCAATCACCGGCAACAGGCCGCCAACCCGGATTTCCGGCTGATCGAGGCCGACGTCGCCGATCCGCTGCCCGACCTCGAGGTCGACGAGATCTACCATCTCGCCTGCCCCGCCTCGCCGGTGCACTACCAGGAAAGCCCGATCGCCACGCTGAGGACAAACCTCCTCGGGGCAATGAACGTGCTGGAGCTGGCGGCGCGCGCCGGCGCGACGGTGCTGCTCGCCTCGACCAGCGAGGTCTACGGCGATCCGCTGGTCCATCCCCAGCCCGAGGACTATTTCGGCAACGTCAACCCATTTGGTGAGCGCGCCTGCTACGACGAAGGCAAGCGGGCGGCCGAGGCGCTGTTCTACGCCCATGCCGAGGAGAAGGGCGCCGACATCCGCATCGCCCGCATCTTCAATACCTACGGTCCGCGCATGCAGCCCGACGACGGCCGCGTCGTCTCCAACTTCGTGGTGGAGGCCCTGCTCGACCGCCCTCTCACCGTCCATGGCGACGGCTCGCAGACGCGCTCCTTCTGCTATGTCGACGACCTCGTCGACGGCCTCGTCCGCCTGATGGCCAGCGACGTCCGCACGCCGGTCAACCTCGGCAATCCCGGCGAATTCAGCGTCGCCGAGCTGGCTGACATGGTGGTGGCGATGACCGGCTCGCACTCGGCGCTGGCTCACCTGCCGCTGCCGGCCGACGATCCCCGCCGCCGCCGGCCGGATATCGCCAAGGCCGAGCGGCTGCTCGGCTGGAAGCCGACAGTGCCGCTTGCCGCCGGTCTCGCGCCGACCATCGCCTATTTCCGGGACGCCGTCCTCGATCCGGCGTCCGACGACCGGCCGTCGCATCTTCTGCCGATGGAATAGATGTCCCTCAGCCGTCGCACCCTTCTCGCCGCCTGTGCCGGGCTGCCATTCGCAACGTTGGACCAGGCTTCCGCCCGGTCGGTCGGGCAGGATGCCGGGCTTGGCGCGCTGGCCGCCCGCTCCGGCCGCTATTTCGGAGCGGCGGTGTCGAGCATCGATTTCGCCGGCGACAACGCCTATGCGCGCCTTCTCGACGCGGACTGCTCGGTCTGGGTGGCGGGCTGGGAGATGAAATGGGGCGCGCTGATGCCGACACTCGGCGGGGCGGACGATTTCCGCGCCGCCGACATCATCGTCGCGGCGGCGGCGCGCCATGGCAAGCGGCTGCGCGGCCATACGCTCCTCTGGCACGAACATCTGCCGGCCGGCGCCGAGCAGTTGTCGACGCCAGCCGACTGGCAGCGCTTCGTCGCCCCCCACATCGCCACGGTGGCCGGCCGCTATCGCGACGCGGTGTTCGAGTGGGACGTCGTCAACGAGGCGATTGAGCCTTTCGACGGCGGCGCCGACCTGATGCGCCGCACGCCGTTCTACGCCATGCTCGGCCCCGATTACGTCGCCGAGGCTTTCCGCCTTGCCGCCGAAGCGGCGCCCTCGGCGCGTCTCTACCTCAACGACGACCACGTCTACTATGCCGAGGACTGGCAGGAGCAGCGGCGCACCGGCCTCCTGCGCCTCCTCGAACGGCTGGTCAAGGCCGGCGTGCCGGTGCACGGCTTCGGCATGCAGGGCCATCTCGACACCCGCCGGCGCTTCGACGAGCGGGTTTTCCGCCGGTTCCTGCAACGCCTCGAGGACCTCGGCCTGACGCTCGCCGTCACCGAACTCGACGTCACCGAGGCACCGGACGCCAGCGGCCGGTCGCTCGAGGCGCGTCGCCGCCGGGCGGCCGCGGAGGCGGAGAAGGTGCTCGCCGTGGCGCTCGACAGCCCGGCGCTGGCCGGCGTCGTCACCTGGGGCCTTTCCGACGCCGACAGCTGGCTGCGCAAACGCGGTCCCGATATGTTCGACAACCAGGGCCTGCCCTACGACGACGCCCTGCAGCCGACGCCCTTCCGGAAAACGCTGGCCTCGCTGTTCGCCTCGACCCGGAGCCGGCACGCATCATGACCGAAACCACCGACGATCGCGCCGCCCACATCCCGGTCGAAACGCCGGCCGCCGCCCGCTCCGTCCTGAAGCGCGCCCTCGACGTTGCCGGCGCCTGTGCCGGCCTCTTGCTGCTGGCACCGCTGTTGCTGTTCGTCGCCCTGCTGATCCGCATCGATAGCGCCGGCCCCGTGCTGTTTCCGCAGGACCGCCACGGCCTGGGCGGCCGCGTCTTCCGCATCTACAAGTTCCGCACCATGACGGCGGCGGCGAGCCGCGAGGCCTTCCGTCAAGCCACCGCCGGCGATGCCCGCATCACCCGCATCGGCAACATCCTGCGCCGGACCAGCATCGACGAACTGCCGCAGCTGTTCAACGTGCTCATCGGCGACATGTCGCTGATCGGCCCGCGGCCGCATCCGCTCGCTCTCGACGCGCATTATCGCGAGCTGATCCCCCGCTACATGGACCGCTACGCCGTCCGCCCCGGTATGAGCGGCCTCGCTCAGGTCAGCGGCCATCGCGGCCCGACGCCGACCACCGCCGACATGGCGGCGCGGGTCGAGTACGATCTGCGCTACATCGAGGACTGGTCGTTCGGCCTCGACCTCCGCATCCTCCTGAAGACGGTCATTCCCTGGTGGAAGGAGGTGCGCCGTGGCGGCTGAGCACGCCGGAGCGCGCTTCGAGCTGATCGTCGGCGTGCACGATCTCGCCGAGACGCCGGACGCGCGCGACGACGAACTCGCCTCCTGGATGCCGTTCTCCGAGGCCGAGCCGGTCCTTGGCCGGCTACTCGCGGCCAGCCGGCGCACCGGGACGCCGCTGCGGGTGACCAGCGACGACGCCTTCCGCTCCGACCTCCACCTGCTCGCCCCTTGGCTGGTGCGGCACGGCGTCGCCGGCGCCATCTTCGTGCCGACCCGCTTTCTCGGCCGGCCCGGCCGCCTCACGGCCGACGACATCAGGGCGCTCGCCGGCCTCGGCCTGGAGATCGGCGTGCATGGCGCCCGCCACGTCGACTGGACGACGCTGTCCGAACGGGAGTTCGCCGACGACGTGACGGAGGGCCGGCGCGCGCTGGAGCAAATCCTCGGCCGGTCGGTCGATCTGGCGGCGGTGCCCTTCGGCCGCTTCGACGCCCGGGTTCTCGACCGGCTGCTCGCCATGGGCTTCCGCGAGGTGCACACCAGCCGGCCGGGCCTCGCGCTGACGTCGGTGCCGATCAAGCCGCGCAACATGCTGAAATCCGGCAACCTGCCGGCCGTGCTTGCCCTTGGCGACCGCCGGGGCGATTGGCGCGATGCCGCCCGCTGCCGCCTGCGCCGCCTGTCGACGCGCTTCCGATCGATCGGCGGCGCGCCATGAAGCGGACCATGCTGATCTCGCTGGTCGACCAGGCGCTGAACAGCGCCTTCAGCCTGCTGCTCAACCTCGCCTTCATCGCTTTCGCCACGCCGGCCGAGTTCGGCCGCTTCGCCTTCGTGCTGGCCGGCAGCTTCTTCGCGGCCTCGGCGCAGAACGCGCTGATCGTCATGCCGCTCAACTACCTGCTGCCGGGCCGGCCATCGGCCGAGGCCGACGCCGAGCTGTCCATGCTGACCTCGGCCAACCTCGCGCTGACGCTGCTGGTGCTGCCGGTCGGCTTCGGCCTTGGCGCCGTCATCGGCGCCGACGCCGCCCTCTCCCTCGCCATCCTCACCTATTTCCTGACGCTGATGGCGCGCGAATACCTGCGCAACGTGCTGGTGGTGCAGGGCCGCATGGCGCGGACGCTCGTCTACGACGCGGTGGCGCTCGCCGCGGCGGCGGCCTTCGCCGCCATCTTCTGGCAGGGGCTGGCGCCGGAGGCGGCGGTGCTGGCCGGTCTCGCCGCCGGCAACGCCCTTGCCTTCCTGGTCTGCGGCGCGAAGCTCAACGCCGATCTCCGCCGCCTGCCGGCCCACCTCTCGGCCTACCGGCAGGTCTGGAAGGATACCCGCTGGGCGTTGCAGGGGGCGTTGCAGAACGAGGTCGTCATGCGCAGCTACGTCTTCCTGGTGGAGCGGATGCGCGACGCGGCGGCGCTCGGCAGGCTCAACGCCGGCCGGGTCGTGCTGTCGCCGCTCCTCCTCGTCGGCACCGCCTGGTGCCGCGTCGCCCGGCCGCGCATGGTGGAGGAACTGAGGGCCGGCCGGTCGGCGGCGGTCATCGGACTGCTGCGGTCGGGCGCGGCGATCGTCGCCGGCGCCGCGCTCCTCTATGGCCTCTGCCTGGTTCTTGCCTGGCCCTATGTCGAGACCTACGCCTTTCGCGGCCGCTACGGCGACATGGCCGGCATCGTGTTCTGCTGGTGGCTCTACGCGCTGGTCGCCGGCCTGACCTCGGTGATGGCGACGCTGATGGAGGCGCGACGGCAGTTCCGGGCGCTGGCCGTGGTCGGGCTGGCCGGCGCGGTGCTGGTGCCGCTCTCCCTGTTCGCGCTGCTTTTCGCCGGCTTCGACGCCTCGGCCGTCGTGCTCGGCCTTGCCGGCGTGTCGCTGCTCGAATGCGCCATCTTCGCCACACTGACGCTGCGCGATCTGCTGGCGCCGGCCGCCGGTCCGGGCCGAGAGGCGGGTGCGCCATGAGCGAGACGATCGCCTTCAGCGGCCTCGGACAGGGCTATCGCCGGCGCCTCGCCGTGCTGTTGCCGGCCGTCGATCTCGCCTATTTCATGATCCTGTGGCCGCTGGTCTACGCCAAGGACTACGTGCCGGCCGACCTCGCCACCGGCGGCGCGGTGGCCGAGGTGCAGCCCGGCCTCCTCAACCGGCTGTTCTTCCCCGGCCTCGCCGCCCTCTCGGTGATCCTGATGATCGCCGAACGCCACCGGCTCGGCCGCTTCCGGCTGTTCGGCCTCTGCCTGATCGTCGCCTTCTTCGGCTATCTCGGCCTCACGGCGGCCTGGGCGCTGGCACCCGTGACGACGCTGACCCGGTTGTCGCTGCACATCCTGCTGCTGATTGGCCTCATGCCGGCGCTGCTGCTCGCCGAGCGGATGGACGACATCCTCCGGCCGATGGTCTGGGTGGCGGTGGCCGCCGTCGCCATCAACGTCCTGTCGATCGCCGTCGTGTCGACGACGCCGATCGGCTTTCCCGGCATCTACCCGCACAAGAACACGCTCGGCGCCAATGCCGCCATCGCCGGCCTGTTCGCCATCTACGCGCTGACCCGCGCCGATCACCGCATGCGACTCGTCGGTTTTTTGACATTGCCCGCCGTCGCCGGCCTGATGATCATCAGCGAATCCAAGACCTCTCTCGGCATCCTGCTGCTGGCGCCGCCGGCCGCCATCCTCGCCGTCGCCATCCGCCGCCGCCTCAGGATCGCCCTGCCGATCCTGATGGTGGTGCTGACGATACCGGCCGCCTTCCTGCTGGGTGGCGGCTTCTCCGGCTTCGACTATCGCGACGTGTCGCGTCTGGTCAGCGGCGACCCCACCTTCACCGGCCGCACCGACCTCTGGAAGTTCTCGGCCGCCCACATCGCCGAGCGGCCGCTGACCGGCTGGGGCTTCCAGTCCTTCTGGGGCATCGGCCCGGCCTCGCCGGCCGCCCGCATGACCGACACCTTCATCGCCCACACGCCGCACTCCCACAACGGCTATCTCGACATGGCGCTCGAGGGCGGCATGATCGCCTTGGTGCTGTTCCTGATGATCATCCTGATGATCGCCCGCTGGATCGACCGGCTGGTCGACCGCGATGTCGGCGCCGGAATCCTCATGGCGTCCTGTTTGCTCTACCTCTTGTGGCAGAATCTTCTCGAGACCGACTGGCTGCACGGCATGACCACCGCCAACGTCCTGTTGCTGATGCTGATGCTGTCGGCCGCCGTCGCACCGCGCCGGAGGCCGCCGTGATCTCCGTCCTGATCGCCAGCATGGGCCGCCCCTTCCTGCTGTCGACGCTCGACAGCGTCGCCGCCGCCCGTGTGCCGGCCGGCGAAAGCGTCGAGGTGATCGTCGCCGACGACAGCGTCGACGGCGCGGCGGCACGGCTGCTTGACGGCCGCGGTGTCGGACTGCCGCTCCGCGTGCTGCCAGTCGGCGCCGGCAACGTGTCGATCGCCCGCAACGCCTGCCTCGACGCGGCGGCCGGCGACTGGCTGATCTTCGTCGATGACGACGAGACCGTTGAGCCCGGCTGGCTGGAGGGCCACCTTTCCGCCGCCCGCGACTTTGCCGCCGACGCGGTGTTCGGGCCGGTGTTCCCGCGCTATCCCTCGGGGACGCCGGCCTGGTTCGTCGCCGCCGATCCGCTGTTCCAGGACTGGCGCTGGGACGAGGACGGCCGGTCGCATCCGCACGGCCGTACCGGCAACACGCTGATCCGCCGGTCGGCGCTCGGCGGCCTGCGCTTCGATCCGGCCTTCGGGCGGACGGGCGGCGAGGATCACGACTTCTTCCTGCACTTTGCCGCCGCCGGCCGCCGCATGGTGGTGACCAACCGGGCGCCGGCATACGAGGACATTCCCGCCGCCCGCGCCACGCCGGCCTATGCGCTCAGCCGCGCCGTCCGGTCCGGCGAGATTTACGCCCGCACCCGGCTCGTCGGACGCGGCCGGGGGGCGGCGTTGGCATTCTCCGTTGACGCCGCCATCAAGCTCGCGGCTGGCGCCGTCCTGTGGCTGGCGCTCCGGCCGTTCGACCGGCCGCGGGCGTTCGGCTACGGCCGGCGTGCCGCCGTCAACCTCGGCAAGCTCAGGGGCGTCGTCGGCTCGCGGCCGATGGCGGCCTGGGGATGAGCGACACCGCTTCCACCGGCGAGACGCGCCGGCCGCTGATCCTGCACCTCTCGTCGGACTATCTCGACCCGATCCGGCCGCCGCCGATCACCGACGCCGTGGTGCGGCTGGTCGACCGCATGATCGATCATCCCGAGATCGTCGTGTCCTTGCAGCGCGTCGTCGATCCAGCCCGCGTCGCCTGGCGCGACTTCGGCGACGTCGATGGACGGCGGCTGATCGTCTACCGCTATTTCGCGCCGCCCTACGGCTTCGGCATGGCCGCCTGTCAGTGGGTGGTGGCCCGGCGGGTCGGCCGCTTCCTCGCCGCCGAGGGCCTCAGGCCGGATATCGTGCACAGCCATCGCTTCACCTTCGAGGGCATCGCCGGCTGGCTGCTCGCCCGCCGCCTGGGCGCGACCTTGTTTTCATCCATGCGTGGAGAGGTGGAACGCAAGGTGTTCCGCTCCAAGCCGACCTATCGGCCGCTGTTCCGCCGCATCGCCCGCGACGCCGCCCGCATCTTCTGCGTCTCGGCCTGGTATCGCCAGGGCTTCGAGCGCTACACCGGCGTCGATCCGGCGAAGATCGCCTTCCTGCCGAACATCGTCTACAACGCCTGGCCACGAGTCGTTCCCCGCGCGCCCCGGCCGGTGATCGTATCGCCGATGTCGCTCAGGGCGATCGACAAGAAGGGCCTGCCCGAGCTGATCGCCGCCTTTGGCAGCGTCCGCGACCGGCTCGACGGCGTGACGCTGGAAGTGATCGGCGAGGGGCCGCCGGAAGCGCTCGACCGCGTGCGGTCGCTGATCGCCGGACACGGCCTCGAAGGCCGCGTGCTGCTCCGGGACTTCATGCCGCACGAGGTGCTGCTCGACCATCTCGGAGACGCGCTCGCCATGGCGCTGCCCTCGCACGCCGAGACCTTCGGCATGGTCTATCCGGAGGCGCTGTTCGCCGGCACGCCGATCCTCCACACGCTGGGCTCGGGCATCGACGGCTATCTCGACGGTCTCGACGTCGGCGTCGGCGTCCGGCCGGGCAACGTCGACGATATCGCCGCCGGCCTAGTGCGTCTCTTCGAGGACAACGCCGCCTTCCGGACGGCGATTGCCGCCGCCTCGCCGGTCCTCTACGAGCGTCTGGCGCCGGAACGGACGCTGGCCCGCTACCGGGCGGCGGTGGCGGAAGTTGTCAGGGATCGCCGGCGCGGCGACGTCTGAGATAAATCAGGAAGACCTTCGGCCCGTCGACGAGATAGCGGCGCCACAGGCGGCGCGGCTCCGACAGCAGGCGATGCAGCCATTCGAGGCCGAGCCGCTGCCAGCCGTCGGGCGCGCGCGGCAGCGTACCGCTCAGGAAATCGACGGCGGCGCCGACGCAGAGGATGACGCCGCCCTTTTCCTGTCGCGCCGCCCGCACGTCGGCGGCGAACAGTTCCTGCTTGGGGAAGGACAGGCAGGACAGCAGCACCTGCCAGTCGGCCGCCGCCGCCGCCTCGACACTCGCCCGCCATTCGGCCGTTCCCGGCGACAGCCGGGCCGGCGTGTCGATCAGCATAAAGCGCCAGTCGGGGAAGCGGGCGGCGAGCGCCTCGGCCTGTTGCGGCGTCGGACCGGCCAGGGCGATGGCGAGGTCGCGGTTCTCCGGCGACGCCAGCAGGTCGGCCACCCGGTCGGTGCCGGTGCGCGGCGTCAGGCTGAGGCCGCTCCAGCTTCCGAGGCGGGCGAGCACCTTGCTGTCGCAGAGGAAGAGATCGGCCGAACGGTAGACGGCGACGGTTTCCGCCGGCAGTTGCCGGTCGAGCGCCACCACGTGGTGGACGTTGGGCGTCACCAGCATGGTGGTCGTCTCCCCATGCGCCGCGCCGGCGATCAGGCCGACGATGTCGTCGATCGGGCCGGTGCTGAAGGGGATGCCGAGGAAGCGGACGATCTCAGTCATGGCGTGCCGCCAGATGCTCGGCGAGCCGCACCGCGAAGGCGGCAATAGAGAGCGTCGGGTTGCACTGGCCGGAGGTCGGGAAGGTCGCTGAACTCGCCACGTAGAGATTGTCGATGCCGAAGCAGCGGAGGTTCCCGTCGACCACGCCGTCTTCCGGCCGCGCCGCCATGCGCGCCGTGCCGATCTGGTGGGTGCCGTGGGCGGCCAGCGCCAGGATGGCGTCGACCGTCTCCTCCGGCGGCTGGCGGTATTCGAGCCGGCCGACGCCGGTGCGGGTCAGCCAGTCGGCGAGAACCGCATGGGCGCGCGCCACCGCCTCGGCGTCGGGGCGGGCGAAGCGGTAGTCGATCCTCAGCTTCGGCACGCCCAGCCGGTCGTGATCGTCCGACAGCGTCACGCGGCTGTCCGGCTGCGGGCTCTGCTCGGCGTGGTAGGAGAGGCCGTAGCGCCGCGCCGCGTTGCGGGCGAAGAAGCCGGGCATCGGCGGCCGGGCGATATAGCGCTTGTAGAGGAAGGCGGCGATGCTGAGCCCGGCACGCGGCAGGTCGCGGAGGATGTTGACGATGTGCGGCCAGACGGCGAGGTCGTCGGGAATGTGCCGCTTGCGGATCGCCTCGGCGATCACCAGCCGGCCGAACGGCGGAATGGCGAAGGCGAGGCAGACCATCGACAGCAGGCCGCTCCGGTGGCGCGGGTCGGCGACCGGCGGCACCACCGGCCAGAAGGAAACGTTGAGGAGACGCCGGTCGAGCTGCGCGGCGTCCGAGGGGATCAGCCGCCGCCGGGCGTAGGAGCCGTGCTCGTCGAGGTAGAAGTCGTAGGCGGCGTCGATGGTATCGGAGTTGAAGACGACGTCGGCGACCTCGCCGATCACGTGGCCCATGTAGTAGCGGCCGAGCGGCCCGTCCTCGCCGCCGAACAGCTCCGGGTGCTTCCTCTGGAGCACCAGCAGTTGGCGGGTGCTTTCGAGGCCGCCGGCCGCCAGCACCACCGTCCGGACCGGCAAGTTGCGGCGGGTGCCGTCGCGGTCGGCCACCGTCAGGCCGGAAATGCGGCCGTTCTCGAAGGTCATGTCGACGACGGTGGCGTCGAGGCGGACGTCGATCCGCGACGATCGCTCGATCTCCGTCCGGTGCGCCGTCTGCACGGCGGCGATGGCCGAGAAGCGTTCGAGCCGGGTGTAGTCGATGGTATCGTCGGCGATGTCGACACCGGCAATGGGGGCGTGGAAGACGTTGGCGCCGGCGGTGAGATAGTCGACGGCCGCGTCGTAATAGGGAAGGATGTCGGCGTAGCGGATCGGCCAGGCGGCGTCGACGAGGCCGGGGCGCGGCTCGAAGTCGATCGGGTCGAACGGCTGGCAGCGCACCGCCCAGAGGTTGGAGGTGCCGCCGAGCCGCCGGGAAACGGCGATCGCCATGTCGTCGTGCCGCAAGGGATCGACGATGTCGGCGTCCGACAGCGCCTGCTGCAGGCGGTCGGCATGATTGGAGCCCGATTCCAGCACCAGCACCCGCTGGCCGCGCCTGGCCGCTTCGAGAGCCAGCACGAGACCGGCCGGGCCGGAGCCCACCACGCAGATGTCGTGATCGGTGATGGCCGGTTCGGTGAGGGAGGCTGAGATCAACTGAAATCCTCTGTTTTTCCGAGCTAAAGGCCGTTGGCGGGCGGCGTCAAGGGGCCGACAGGATATGCTCGGCGAGGCGCGCGGCGGCCGGGTCGGGCGGTTCAGCGGCCAGCCTGAGGTTGCCGGTGAGATGGCCGGTCGAGAACATCGACGACAGTACCACGCCGTCCGGATTGACGGCGAAGGCCCGCCGCATCAGCAGCGTCGTGGCCACCTCCTGTGGTGACCCGGAATAGCCGGCGGCGGCGGCCTCGGCGGCGAGGTCGGGCCGGCTCCTCAGTCGGCTTATCATCCGGTCGCGGGCGCCGCCGACGCCCAGCACCGAGTGGACGACGAAGCCGGCGGGACGGGCCAGCGCCTGGCGTAGTGCCGAGAGCTGGCGACCTTCGGGATCGTCGGCGATCTGGAAGAAGGTGAACATCGGCAGCGCCGCCGCCGTCAGTGCCGCGTCGAGCGAACCGGCCATCGACAGATGGCGGGCGTCGCCGCGGGCGAGGATGCGTTCGAGGGCACGGAGCACATCGTCGCGGTCGAGGTCGGCCGGGTCGGGATCGTGCAGGGCGAAGACGTCGAGCCGGTCGGTGCCGAGGCGCTTCAGCGAGGCGACGATCGAGGCCTCGAGGAAGTCGCCGGTGAGCGCCACGCGCCGGTTGCGCGTCGCCTTGATCGTCCGGAAGCGGCGCATCAGGCCGCGTGCCACCGCCACCACTGGCCGGCCGAGGTCGTAGGCGAGCCGGATCAGGCCATTGTTGTTCGGCGGTACCAGGCCGGCCTTCGAGCAGAGGCAGAGCCGGTCGCGATGGGCGGCGAGGAAGGGGGCGAGGATCTCCTCGGCCCGGCCGGCGCCGTAGGACGGGGCGACGTCGTACCAGGTGACGCCCCCTTCGAAGGCCGCCTCTAGCATGCGCCGGCCCTGCCGGGGCGAGATGCGCGAGCCGAGCGAGGCGCAGCCGAGGCCGATCGGCGATGTCCTGATGTCCGTCCCCGGAATGGCAACCGTCCGCATCGCCTGAACCTCCACGATGAGCCGCGTCGAGCGGCCTGTCTTCACCCGGCCTTGCTGCTTTTCGCCCGTGCCTCGGCGATGGTCTTCATGCGGGCGCGCAGGGCGATCTTCAGCCGCCAGAGCAGATAGTAGCCCCAGCCGGCCGGCGTCCTGGCAAACAGCGCGTCGTAGAGCCCGACCTCCTGACAACCGAACCGGCGCTTGTAGTCCATGTCGCCGATGGACAGGTCGAAACAGTCGTAGCCCTCGGCGCGGAAATGCTCGATGACGTCGGAGAACAGTTGCAAGCCCGGCGAATAGGGCCGCCATGGGCCGAGCTTGGCGGCCGGCAGCATCGCCACCGCCCGCCGGCCGTCGGTGATGCCGAACAGGTAGGCGATCGGTTCGTCGTCGACCGCCAGCCTGGCGAGCCAGCCCCGGCAGTCGCCGCCCTCGCTACGCATGAGATCGAGATAGACGGCCGACCAGTCGTCCTCCTCGAGGATGTTGCCGCGGCCCTTTTCCTCGCTGCTCGTGACGCGCAACGCCCGGAAGGCGGCAAGGTCGGCCTCGTCGATCGCCCCGCCCATGGCGATGGAGAATTGCCGCCGGTGCGCCTTTGCCAGATTCTGGGTGGCGCGGCGCAGGTTGCCGCGGAAGTTGGCCGGCCGGGCGGCGGCGATGTCGCCGGCGTTGCGGCCGGCCAGCGCCAACACCCAGGCCGACAGCCTGAGCCGGCCGGCGTTCGGCAGGCGGACGAACGGATCGGGCGTCTCGCCGAAGCGGTCCGGCATGCGGTTGCAGTAGAGGAGGTCGACCCCCGGCACGGCGGCGAGGACCGCCTTGACGAGGCCCGGCAGGTCGCCGGCGGTCAGCGAGGCGTCGAGCAGCGGCGCGCAATAGTCGACCGGCCGGATGTCGGTGCTGAGCCAAGTGAGACCGTGCTTGCGCGTCCGTTGCATCGGGAACAGGGCGACCGGCCGGCCGTCCGGCGCCCGAACCAGCGCCACCACCGGCGTGGCGAGATGGTTGACGGCGAGCGCCCGGAAGACCAAGCGCAGAAAGCCGTGGCTCTGGAAGGGCGTGGCGTTGTGCGGACCGGCGAGCGCCGCCCACTCGCTTGCGAGATGATCGACGCCGTCGTGGATCTCGACACGCCAGCCGTCGCCTGAACGCCCCATTGCACCCTCGGTCTGCCCCGGACGGCACCACTATAGCCATATCCTCGGCCGTTCGGAAACCGGCAGGTGTCAGGCGGTCCGCGGCCCGCCGGCGAAGCGGAACACCAGGTAGCCGCCGCCGATCAATGCGGCGAACAGTCCGAGCGGCAGCTGGTAGGGGAAGGCGACCATGCGGGCCAGCCAGTCGGCGGCGACGGTGAGCGCGGCGCCGGCCAGCATCGCGCCGACCAGCTGGGCGACCGGTCGCTGCAGGCCGAGCGTGCGCGCAAGATGCGGGGCGATCAGGCCGATGAACGACATCGGACCGATGGCCAGCGTCGAGGCGGCGGTGGCGCCGCCGGCGATCAGCACCAGGCCGGCGCGCGTCGGCGCCGTGGCAAGGCCGAGCGAGCGGGCCACCGTCTCGCCGAGCGGCAGCAGGGCGAGCGCCCGCGCATGGAGAAGGGCGAGCGGCACGAGGATCGCGAGCACCGCCGCCGTGCCGACGGCCGCTTCGACCGACGGCTCGACCGCCGCGCCGGCGATCCAGCCGAGCAGCAGGAAGCCGGCCGGACTGCCGGTGGCGATCACCGACGTCAGCACCGACGACAGCAGGGCGCCGAGAGCGATGCCGGCGATCAGCAGCCGCTCGGCGCCGAAGCCTTGGCGGCGGACGAAGGCGAGGAGGAGGGCAAGCGTCAGCACGGCGCCGGCCGTCATGCCGGCCGCCTGCGCCCCGATGCCGGCCACCGGCAGGGCGAGCAGCACCACGGCGAGGCCGGCGCCCGCCCCGACGCCGACGCCCAGCACCTCGGGGCTGGCCATCGGGTTGGCGGTGAGGCGCTGGATCACCGCGCCGGCCATGCCGATCAGCCCTCCGGCCGCCGCGAGAAGGGCGACGCGGGCGAGACGCCAGGGGGCGGCGTCAAGGGACAGACGCCAGCCGTGGGCGTCGCGGCCGGCGATGAGCGCCAGGACGAGGGTGACGGCGAGGATGCCGGTCAGCAGGAGAAGCACGCGGCCGGCCGGTCGGCGCCGCAACAAGGTCGCCCTCGGCAGCACGTCGGGCCGGGTGAGGGTGGCGATGCGCGGCACCAGGGCGAGAATCAGTGGCCCGCCAATCAGCGCCGTCGCCGCGCCGGTGGGAATGCGGAGGCCGGTGAGATGGCCGGCAAGCTGCACGGCGCCGTCGGCGAGCGACAGCAGCAGCGCTCCGGCCAGCGGTGCCGCCATCAGCCGGCCGGCCGACGAGCGGATGCCGGTCAGGCGGGCGAGAAGCGGCGCGGCAAGGCCGATGAAGCCGACGATGCCGATCTCGGCGGTGGTGGCGGCGGCGAGCCAGACGGCGAGCGCGATGATCATGAGGCGCAGGACACCGGCCGACAGCCCGGCCGCCCTGGCCTCGGCGTCGCCGAGCGACAACAGGGCGAGCGGCCTCAGCGCCGCCGCCGCGCCGACGGCGATGACGGCGAAGCTGGCGGCGAGCCGCAGCACCGGCGCCCAGCCGTCTTGCGTGAGATCGCCGCCGCCCCAGATGAAAAGGCCGGTCATGTAGTCGCCGCTCGCCAGGATGACAGCGGCGGCCGCAGCCGTGGCGGTCAGCGACACCATCATGCCCGTGAGAATCACCGACAGCGGCTCGAAGCGGCGGCGGGCGGTGGCGGCCAGCACCAGTCCGGCGGCGGCGCCGGCGCCGACGAAGGCGACGGCAACAGGATATTCGGCAACAGCCGGCAGCGCCACGCTGGCAAGGACCAGCGCGAACTGGGCGCCGGCCGACAGGCCGAGCGTCGCCGGCTCGGCGAGCGGGTTGCGCAGCACCCGCTGCAACAGCGCCGAAGCGAGGCCGAGCGCCGCGCCGGCCGTCAGCGCCATGGCGAGGCGCGGTAGCTCGGCGCGGGCGACGAACACGGCAGCGAAGGCGCGGTTGCCGGCCGCTTCGCCCGATACGGCGGTCAGCAGCAGGTGGTGATTGAGAAGCGCCAGCGCCGCCGCGACGGCGACGGCGGCAACGACGAGGGTAAGCCGCGGCAAGGCGTTCATCGCTCCGACGCCCCCTCGGCAAGGAGCGTGGCGAAGCGCGTCGCCGTCGGCAGGCCGCCGAAATGGTCGAGCGGCGGCATGAGGCGCACCCGCCCCGCCGCCACCTGCGGCAGCGCCTGCCAGAGGGCATTTTCCGACAGCGCCTCGGTGCCGCCCGGCGGCAGTGGCCCGATGATCAGAAGCTCGGCCTCGGCCTCGCGCGCCAGCGCCTCGAGGCCGACCGGCGCGGTCATCGAATAGCGGGTGTCCGAGACGGCGTTGCGGTAGCCGGCCGCCGTCAGCACGCCGCCGAACAGCGTGTCGTCGCCGAACAGCCGGACGTGCCGGCGGTCGCCGAGGTTGACGGCGATCGCCGGCCGGCCATCGGGGCGCCGAGTCTGGCGCAGCAAGGCGATTGCCGCGTCGAAGGCGGCAACGAGGTCGTCCGCCGCACCGTCGCGACCGAGGCGCCGGCCGAGGTCCAGCGTCGAGCGGCGGAGCAGCGGCAGGCAGGGTTCGCCGGCGATGTAGACCGGCAGCGACAGCATCTCGGCGATGCGCTCGAAGCCGGCGCGGCGATATTCGTAGAAGTTGGAGATGACGATCAGCTCGGGCGACAGCGTCGACAACAGTTCGAGGTTGGGATTGCCGCGCAGGCCGATGTCGACGACGCTGTCGGGTACCGTTGGTTCGCCGACCATCCGGGCATATTGCCTGAGTTCGGCGGCGGCCACCGGCACGACGCCGAGGGCGAGCGTGGTCTCGAGGAGCGCCCAATCGACGACGGCGACGCCGCCGGCGGCACGGGCCGGAACGGCGGCAAGCGTCGCCATCAGGGCGAGGAAGCGGCGGCGCGTTGGCTGCATCCGGATCCTCAGCGCAGGAAGGCGAGGGCCGGGCGCGAGCCCTCGGCCGGCAGCACGTCGAGCCGGGGTCCGAACAGCGGCCGCAGCACGTCCGGCCGCATCGCCTCGGCCGGCGGCCCGCGGAACACCAGGCGGCCGCCGTCGAGCGCCAGGATCTCGTCGGCGACGCGCACCGCCATGTTGATGTCGTGCAGCACGGCGACGACGCCGATGCCGCGCTCGCGGCTGAGAACGGCGATCAGGTCGAGGATGTCGGCCTGATGGCCGGCGTCGAGCGCCGAGGTCGGTTCGTCGAGCAGCAGCCAGCGGCTTTCCTGGGCCAGCATCATGGCGATCCAGGCGCGCTGGCGCTCGCCGCCGGACAGTTCGTCGACTGGCCGTCCGGCGAGGGTGGCGAGATCGCAGCGCTCGATCGCCTCGGCCACCGCCTTGCGGTCCTCCGGCGTGGCGCGGCCGAGCGCGCCGTGCCAGGCGAAGCGGCCGAGCGCCACCAGCTCTCCGACCGTCATGCCGTCGGTCGCCGGCGTGAACTGCGGCATGAAGGCCACCTCGCGGGCGAAGGCACGCGCGCCGAAGGCCGAAAGAGCGCGGTCGCCGAGCCGGATGCTGCCGGCGTCGGGGACGAGCTGGCGGGCGAGCAGCTTCAGGAAGGTGCTCTTGCCCGAACCGTTGGCGCCGACCAGGGCATGGAAGCGGCCGGCGGCGAGGCGAAGGCTCAGCCGGGCGACGATCGGCCGGCCGCCGGCCGAGAAACCGGCGCCGTCGACGAGGAAATCCGGTCCGCTTTGATCCATGCCCTGTCGCCTCTCCTTACCAGCTGAAATGGCCGGTGAGCTTGATCACCCGCCCCTCGCCGTAGCCGCAGGAATAGGCGGTCTGGCAGGAGGCGACGTAATCGGTGTCGAAGATGTTGTTGACGTTGAGATCGATGCCCCAGTTGTCGTGGCTGTAGCCGATCCTGGCGTCGGCGAGCAGCACGTCGGGTACCTTCAGCGTGTTCTCGTTGTCGGCCCAGGACGAGCCGACGTAGCGCAGGCCGCCGCCCACCGTGAAGCCCTCGAAGGCGCCGGTGGAGAAGGTGTAGTCGAGCCAGGCCGAGGCCATGATCTCGGGAATGACATAGGGCGTCTTGCCGATGATGGCGGCGTCGGCGTCCTTGGTAATGTCGACGTCCATGAAGGCGGCCGAGGCGGTGAGCTTCCAGTTGTCGGTGAGGTTGACCTTGGCCTCCAGCTCGACGCCCCTGGAATTGACCTCGCCGATCTGCGACTGGGCGTTCCAGGGGCCGGTCAGCACGTTCTCCTTGGTGAGGTCGAACAGCGCCAGCGTGAAGAGACCGTCGATCCAGTCGGGCCGGTACTTGAGGCCGACCTCGTACTGGTGGCCGCTTTCGGGCAGGAACACGCCGCTGCCGTTGGCGCCGAGCACCGGGCTGAAGAAGGTCGAGACGCTGGCATAGGGGGTGAGGCCGTTGTCGAACTGATAGGCGAGGCCGGCACGGCCGCTCCACGCGCCGTCGTCGCCGGAATAGGCGGGCGTGCCGACGGCGTCGGTCCAGACGTGGTCGTAGCGGCCGTTCAGCGTGGCGAGCCAGCCGCCGCCGAAGGCGATCTGGTCCTGGGCGTAGACGCCGAGTTGCTGCTGGCGCAGCGTCTGGTCGGCGTAGGGGACCGGCGCCGGCTGCGGCAAGCCGTAGACCGGGTTGGTGGCCGAGATGTCGGTGCCGGTCGACGACGCCTGCATCTGATCGAGGTCAAAGAGGCGATAGTCGAGGCCGAACAGCAGCTTGTGGGCGAGCGGGCCGGTGTTCGCCTCGCCCTCGATCCGGTTGTCGGCATTGATGGCGAAGGTCTTGCTGTGGTGGGCGAAATTGATGCGGGTCAGCGTGTCGGTGCCGGCGGCCGGCGTCAGGGCATAGCCGGAATAGCCGTAGGGATAGAGCGAGGCCTCCTTGACGTCGCTGTAGGCGATCCGCGCCGCCTGCGTCGCCTTCCAGCCGTTGCCGAAGTTGTGCTTCAGCTCGTAGCCGAGGGCGCCCTGCTCGCGGCTGTAGTCGTCGATGTCGGGCTCGGTGAAGTTGGCGTCGCGGGCGATGTAGCCGAACGGGGCGGCCACCACGGTGCCGACATAGGGCAGGAAGGCGCCGCCGTTGTGCACGCCGTCGAGGTGGGTGTAGTTGGCGAGCACCGTCAGTTCCGTGGTGTCGCTGAGATCGATCTTCAAGGATGGCGACACGGTGCCGCGGAACTTCTCCTCGAAGTCGGTGTAGCCGTCGCCGCCGGCGATGCGGCCGCTGATGCGGGCGGCGATCGTGTCGGACAACTGATCGCCGATGTCGAAGCCGAGCGAGGCGGTGCCGTTGCTGTCGATGCCGGCCTCGATCTTGCGGATGCGCTCGCCGGTCGGCCGCTTGGAGACCATGTTGATCAGGCCGCCGGGATTGCTGCCGCCGTAGAGCACCGAGGAGGCGCCGCGCAGCGTCTCGATGCGCTCGAGGTCGTTGCTGTCGGTGAGGAAGCCGCCGAAGGCGTAGCTGTAGTTCTGCAGCCCGTCGAGGTAGATGCCGCTCTGGGTGGCCTGGAAGCCGCGGATAAACAGCCAGTTGGTGTCGGCATCGGCGCCGAACGGCTGGGCGAACACGCCGGGCGTGTAGCGCAGCGCCTCGTCGACCTGGTCGGCGCCGCGGGCGTCGATCTCCTCGCGGCCCACCACCGACACCGACTGCGGCACCTTCTCGATCGGCAGGTCGGTCTTGGCGCCGGCCGTGGTGGCCTTGGCGACGTAGCCCTTGACCGGCGCCGTACCCGAGGCGCCGGCCTCGCCCTTGACGACGATCTCGTCGATTTCGACGGCGGGCGCCGCCGATTGGGCGCGGGCGGCGCCGGCAAGCGGCAGGGCGGCAAGCGTCAGCATGAGGGCGCGGGTGAGGTTGGTGCGGTCGGACGGCATCGATCGGTTCTCCGGTGATGTCGACCGCGGCGCCTCGCGCTGTCGGGCGGAAGCGCCGCGGTCGTTCCTGAACCGTCTGGATAGGTCAAGTCGCGACCTGCCGATTGAACGAAGCCGGGGCGTTTGGAATGAAAGCGGGATCGTATCCTGTTCTTTCCACGGGGGATTCTCGCGCCGGACCGTGCTGGACGCGGCGCTCGCGCCGCCACAGCGCCGGCGTCTGGCCGGTCAACCGGCGAAAGACGCGCGTGAAATGAGCCTGATCGGCAAATCCCATGTCGACGGCGATCGCCGACAGGCTGGCCTCGCCGCGTGCCAGCATGTCCTTGGCCGCCTCGATGCGGCAATGCAGGAGGAACTGATGCGGCGTCTTGCCGACCGCCGCGCGGAAGGCGGCGCCGAAATGGTCCGGCGACAGGCCGACCAGCGCCGCCAGTTCGGCCAGCGACAGGTTGCGGGCGATATGGGCGCGCACGTAGTCGACGACGCGGGCCATCTGCCGCCGGGTCAGGCTGGCCTCCGGCTGCGGCGCCGCCTGCCTCAGTTCGAGAAGGTCGACCAGCAGCGCCAGCACCAGGCTCTCGCCGTAGAGGTCGTCGCGCCGGCCGGTCGCGCAGTCATCGGCGATCAGCGCGGCGAGGGCGGCAAGGCCCGGCGCCGAAAAGCCGAGCCGCGGCGACAGGAACTGGCAGGGATGGATGCGACCGCCCGACTGGGCGGCGAGGGTGGCGATGTCGAAATGCAGGTCGAGGTGTCTCAGTTCGTCGAGCCGGTCGACGAAGCTCTCGATCGGATAGCCGGCCGGCACGAAGCAGAACCGCCGGTCGCCGTCGAGGCGATGCCGGCGGCCGGCCGCGTCGCGGATATCGATGCCGCCGTCGCCGACCTCGCCGAGCAGCGCGAACAGGCGCGGCGACCGCGACACGTAAGCACCGCGGGCGCCGTCGTCGCAGCTGACGTCCCAGAGGTCGGCGACGCAGCCGTTCCAGGCGCGCCAGCGGAGATCGTCCCTGACGGTGATGCCGGAGATGCTGCTGGTCATCTGTGGCCGAAAATCGGTCCCCATGGCCCTGTTTCCTGTTTCTTGTCCGAGCGTCGATCAGACGCTAAAAAATATGAGTGCACAAATCAAGTTTATAGGGTTGAATACCGATGTCCCCGGAATTGCGCTGACAGTGAGAGGCGTTTGCAATAAGTCCGACGGCGTTGTCTTTGAGGCAGATCAGCCGGCGGGTCAAGAAATAGGCCGGTCCAGCTGGAAAATCGGCCTTCCGGGCCGGAGGGTGGCGCGCCGGTTCGACGCTCGTTCCGCCATCCGTCGCGGCTGCCGGCGATCGCCGGCCTCGACAAGCCGGATCCTTCCGGAGAAAATATGTATATGATACTCATAAAAACGCCGGCCGACGTCGATGCCGGCTCGCAGCGCGGAGTCTGAGGACCATGCCGATGACCGTTTCCTTCCCGCCGCCGGTCGGGCGGACACTCGCCTGCCTGCTGGCGCTCGCCGTTTTCGCCACTCCGTCCTTCGCGCAATCGTCGTCCTCTCCCACCGGCACCTTCTCCCTCGAGCTGAACCGGCTGGACGGCTTCGACGGCGGCTGCCGCGTGA
>Ga0222422_100142_pt1 | contig 54751 bp, 54 predicted proteins | sample 3A1ome_FD_182469 | JGI IMG/M metagenome (GOLD analysis project Ga0222422, IMG submission 182469) | Enriched microbial communities from leaf-cutter ant dump, University of Wisconsin, Madison, United States - 3A110A (version 2) | ecosystem: Environmental > Terrestrial > Nest > Insects nest > Nest...
GGCCGATACGCACGTTCTCCAGTACCGTCAGGCGCGGAAACACCGCCGAGATCTGGAACGAGCGGATGATGCCTTGCCGGGCGATGTCGGCCGGGGCCGTGGCGGTGATGTCGCGGCCGTTGAACAGAATCTTGCCGGCCGTCGGCACCAGAAATTTGGTCAGCAGGTTGAAGCAGGTAGTCTTGCCGGCACCGTTCGGCCCAATCAACGCGTGAATGTGCCCGCGCTCCACCTTCAGGTTCACGTCGTCCACCGCCGTGAATCCCTTGAATTCCTTGCTTAAATGCTGCGTCTCCAGGATGACGTCGGTCATCGGGGCTCCTTGAGATGGATGGTCCGGGCGCTCGAAATACCAGAATCGCCGGCCTGTTAATGAATATTCTGTTTGGCGGATTCTATCTGAGCAACATGCATGCCAGAGATTTTTTCATCGACCAGCAGGCTGGCTTAAGGAAACCTGCCCGGACGTTCGGCGCGGTGACAGGGTAAACCGCCGCCAGTGTTCGCCGCGTAGCCATTGCGGATGTCTTTCATGCGTACATTGGACACGCGGATGTCACCACATGGTGCCGAATCCGGCCTCTGTCCGATCTGGCACGGCATGGAATGGAACTTGCGTTCAGTGCATGGCGGCAAGGATATTTCCACCATGCGGTGGCGCCACACAAAAGCATTGCGTAGAAGTTCAACACATCAGGGCAATCGCCGCTAGCGGCAACAATCTTTCTTGATTGGAGACAGACATGAAACAGGTATTGAAGGCAGCATTGCTGGCAAGCGCGGTAGCAGCCGCATGGCCGGCGGCGGCGCAGATTTCCGGCGACGTGGTCAAGATCGGCGTGATCGTCGACCAGACCGGCGTGTATTCGGCCAACGGCGGTCCGGGCGCGGTGCGCGCGGTCGAGATGGCGGTCAAGGATTTCGGCGGCAAGGTCAACGGCAAGCCGATCGAACTGGTGACCGCGGATTATCAGAACAAGGTCGATATCGCGCTGACCAAGGCGCGCGAATGGATCGACCGCGACCAGGTTGACATGGTGATCGAATCGACCGACTCGGCCGCCGCCATCGCCATGCAGAAGCTCGGCGCGGAAAAGAAGAAGCTGATGATCTTCGCCGGCTCGGCCGCCACCGCGCTGACCAACAAGGAATGCTCGCCGTACGGCATCCACTATGTCTACGACACCTATGCGCTGGCCAACGGCACCGCGCGCGCGGTGATGCAGCAGGGTGGTGACAGCTGGTATTTCATTACCGCCGACTATGCGTTCGGCAGCTCGCTGGAAAAGGACGCTACCGCCGTCATCAAGGAAATGGGCGGCAAGGTGCTGGGTACCGCCAAGCATCCGCTGTCGGCATCGGATTTTTCGTCCTTCATGCTGCAGGCGCAGTCCTCCAAGGCCAAGGTGGTCGGGCTGGCCAACGCCGGCCGCGATACCCAGAATTCGGTGCGCGCGGCGGCCGAATTCGGCCTGACCAAGAAGCAGAAACTGGCGACGCTGCTGGTGTTCGACACCGACGTCAAGGGCATGGGGCTGGACATCGCCCAGGGCCTGCTGTTCACCACCGGCTACTACTGGGATCGCAACGACGAGACGCGCGCCTGGTCGAAGCGCTTCTATGACATCCACAAGGCGATGCCGACCATGATCCAGGCCGGCATGTATTCGGCGACGATGCATTACCTGAAATCGGTCCAGGCCACCGGTACCGACGACGCCGATACCGTCATGAAGAAAATGAAGGCGACCGAGATCAACGACTTCTTCGCCAAGGGCGGCAAGATCCGGGCCGACGGTCGCATGGTGCATGACATGTACCTGGCCGAAGCGAAGAAGCCGTCGGAATCGAAGAGCGACTGGGACATCATCAAGGTGTTGCAGACGATTCCGGGCGACCAGGCCTATCAGCCGCTGTCGGCCAGCACCTGCCCGCTGGTCAAGCAGTAAGTCCGGGCCGGGAAGCGGGGCAGGCGTGAACCGGCCTGCGCTTCCCCGGTGCGGTATCGACAGCAAAGACGTACCCAAGGCCTGTCGCGGGCCTTTTTTATGGGCGCGCGCCTTGCCGGACCGGCCGGGCGCGCTGCCTGTCGTGACACGATTGCGAGGAGTTTGATGACTGCCGTTGCCGATTGCCGGACAGAGGCGCCGGGTGTGCTGCTGGTCCAGAACGACGTGCAAAAGGGGATGGAAGCCGAATTCAACCGCTGGTATCAGCAGCAGCATCTGGCCGAGCGACTGGCCATCGACGGTTTCCGGGTGGCGCGCCGCTACCAGGCGCTGGGGGCGCGGCCGGCCTACATGGCGATCTATGAATGCAGCTCGATCGAGGTGCTGCGTTCGGATGCCTACCGCGAGCGGCTCGACGCGCCGAGCGCCTGGACCCGCAAGGTGATGCCGGCATTCCGCAGCACGCTGCGCTCGGCCTGCCGGGAAACCTGGTCGCTCGGCGAAGGCGCCGGCGGCACCGCGGTGGTGGTGCAGTGCAAACCAGTCGGCGGGCGCGAGCGGGAAGCGCGCCACTTCATTGCCGAGCGGCTCGGGCCGCGCCTGATGGCGACCGATTGCCTGGTGCGGATGGCGCTGTGGGAAGCGGACGATACGGTCAGTGGCGATTCCGGCGCCGAAGCGGCATTGCGCGGCGCGCGCGACAGCCGCGTGCATTGGGTGCTGTTCATCGAAAGCTACGATCTGGCGCAACTGGCACCGGCGCTGCACCGCCAATGGCTGAACGGCGAAGGTGCCGAAAACGGCCTGCTGATCGGTTCCTGGGCGCGCTACCAGCTGATGTGCCGGCGCTGCGCCTCGTCGTAATCCCGGCGCCGGCCGGCGGCCGCCGTCAATCGAGCTGCAGCTTCTTGTACAGGTAGGCGCGCGACACGCCGAGCTCTTCGGCGACCTTCTTCTTGTTGCCGCGATGACGCGCCATTGCGGCGCTGATCATCGCCCTTTCGACGTTTTCGACGGCATCGCGGATGGTGCCACCCGGCACTGCCGGTTCGGACAATTCCGGTGCCGGGCGCGCCGCGACCGCAGCCGGATTGCGCTGCTCGGCGATCGCGGTCAGCGGCCGGAAATCCTCGACGGTGATTTCCGGGCCGTCGCAGAAGATCGCCGCCTTTTCCACTTCGTGCAGCAGCTGCCGGACGTTGCCGGGCCAGGACAGTTCGCGCAGATAGTCATAGACGCGCCGATCGACCCGGTTTACCGAAGTGCGCTGGCGCGCGGCAAATGCCGCCAGGAAGTTGTCAACCAGATCCGGGATGTCTTCCAGCCGCTCGCGCAGGCTCGGCATGCGGATCGTCACGCCGCTGATGCGGTAGTACAGATCGAGCCGGAATTCGCCGGCGTTGATCATGCCCTGGAAGTCGCGGTTGCTGGCGCAGATCAGGCGGAAGTCCGAATGGCGCGCGCGGTCGCCGCCGACCCGCTCGAACATGCCGTCCTCCAGCACGCGCAGCAGCTTGACCTGGATTTCCGGCGGCATGTCGCCGATTTCATCGAAAAACAGCGAGCTCTTGTCGGCCAGTTCGAACTTGCCCTTGCGGCCCTTTTTCTCGGCGCCGGTGAAGGCGCCGGCTTCGTAGCCGAACAGTTCACTTTCCACCAGCCCGGAGGGCAGCGCGGCGGCGTTGACGAACACCATCTGGTTTTCGTTGCGCGGGCTCAGGCCGTGCATCGCATGTGCCGCCAGTTCCTTGCCGGTGCCGCTTTCGCCGATGATCAGCACCGGCACTTCCAGCGGCGCCACCTTGACGATGTCGGCCTTCAGCTGGCGGATCGCATCGCTCTTGCCGACCATCTGCTCCAGACTGTACGAGCGCCGCTTCAGGCCGGACAGCTCGCGCCGGTAGAACTCGACCTCGGTGCGCAGCTTGGTCACTTCGCGGCTCAGTTCGCGCACCGTTTCCGGTCCCTTGAACATCACCCGGCCGATCGCGCCGACCACCTTGCCGTTTTCGGTGATCGGAATGCGCGCCACCACGCGGGTGACGCCACCCATTTCCTGCACCCGGCCGATTTCCGCCTTGCCGGTGCGAACCACTTCGTGCAGGTTGGTGTTTTCGACCACTTCGGTGACGTGCTTGCCGATCCCCTCGCCGCGCCGGATGCCGAAGAAGCGTTCATGTACCGGCGGCACGAACTTGACGCGCGCCTGTTCGTCCACCACCACCATCGACTCATACGGACTGTTGACGAAATGGCTGAAGATCGCGTGGGCGAAATCGACGCTGGCGATGAAGTCGAACAGCGTCGATTCGCCGGTGGCGGCGTGAATCAGGAACACGATCGCATCGGGCGTGACGCGGAAGATCGCCAGCAGGCGCAGCGGGCCTTCCAGCGCCAGCAGGCCGCTGCCCTGCCGGCGCTTCTTCGGCAGCTCCTGCAGCAGCCGCTTCTGGATCGCCGGGTCGCTGGCGAAGCCGGTCGCGCACAGCACGTTGCCATGCGGATCGGCGACGAGAACGCCGAAGGCGGGTATTTCGGGAGAGGTCATGCAATCTTTCCAAACGGTTGCGGGCCAGAGGCGGCCCGGCTGCGGCGCCGCGCGGGCGCGCGAAAATGGCGATGGTTCGGGATGGTGCCGGCCGGCGGCGATAGCGCCGGGCACGGGCTGGTCGGATCGCTTTATTGTCTCCCAAAAAGACACTTTTGTCAGGGATGCAGACGATGATGGCGTCGCCGCCGGGAACAATCGCAGCGCGTCACCGTGGCCGGCCCATGCGACACGGCGCCATTGCCGGTATCGCGGGGCGGTGGTACGGATATTGCTGTTCAGGTCGGCAGATCCTTTTCCCGTTTTCCGACATGCTGCCTGCCGATACCCTGCCCACGCCACCCTCCGGCCCCACCCTCGACATGCTGGGGGGCATCCGCGTTCTCGACCTGACCACTTCGATCGCCGGACCTTACGCGACCCTGCTTCTGGCCGATCTGGGCGCCTCGGTGGTGAAGATCGAGCGTCCCGGACGCGGCGACGATGCGCGCGCCTGGGGGCCGCCGTTCCTGGACGGCGAATCGCTGTGGTTCCTGAGCGTCAACCGCAACAAGCAGAGCGTGGCGCTGGACTATTCGACTCCGGCCGGACTGGAAGCGCTGCATGCGCTGGTGCGGCAGGCCGACGTGATCGTGGTCAATCTGGTGGCGCGCATCCAGAAAAAGCTCGGCATCGACTACGCAACGCTGAAGGAACTGAATCCGCGCCTGATCCACGTCTCGATCACCGGTTTCGGCCTGAGCGGCGCCAGCGCCGACCAACCCTGCTACGACCTGATCGCCGAAGGCTACAGCGGCGTGATGGACCTGACCGGCGAGCCGGAACAGGGGCCGCAAAAGGTCGGCACGCCGGCGGCCGACCTGCTGGCCGGTTCCGACGCCGCGCTGGCGACGCTGGCGGCATTGGTCGGCCGTCATCAGGGCGGCGCCGGCCGGGCGATCGACATTTCGATGGTGGAAAGCATGACGCGCTTCATGACGCCGCGCATGATTCCCTATCTCGGCTCCGGCGACGTGCCGGCGCGTTCCGGCGGCAAGGATAGCGTGATCGCGATCTACCAGACCTTCGACACCGCCGACCGGCCGCTGACGCTGGGACTCGGCAACGACGGCATCTGGCGGCGCTTCTGCCAGGCCATCGAACGCCCCGACATGGCCGATAATCCCGCCTATGCCGACAACGCCGGGCGGCGCGCGGCGCGGCCGGAAATCGTCGCGGAAATCCAGGCGGTGCTGCTCCGGCACGGCCGCGAACACTGGCTGGCGCTGTTTTCGGCGGCGCGCATTCCGGCCGGACCGATCAACAGCCTGGACGAAGTCGCGCGCGACCGCGGGCTGATCGAGCGCGGACTGCTGTACGCGGTGCCGCGCGATGGCGTTTCCATTCCCCAGGTCGGACTCGGCATCCAGTTCGACGGCAACAGCCGCAGTTTCCGCAAGGCGCCGCCGCGCCTCGGCGAGGACACGCGGACGGTATTCGGCGCCTGGCTGGGCTGGGACGACGAGCGGATTTCCGCTCTCGCCGCGGCCGGCGCCCTGTAGAGCGTGTCTCCGCGCACCCGCGGCACGCAATCCACTCTCAAGGAGAAGCACGCATGACCCGGCAATTCGAAACCATCCTGTACGAGGAAGACGGCCCGATCGGCACCATCACCCTGAACCGGCCCGACAACGGCAACATGTTCAACGCGCAGATGTGCCATGAAATCCGCGACTGCATCAACGACATCCGGCGCGAGACGCGCACCCGGGTGATCGTCCTGACCGGCGCCGGCGACCGCTTCTTCTGCATCGGCGGGGAAAAGACCGGCATGGAAGACACGCTGATGTACGCCGGCGTGCTGCCGGTGCTGGACATGTACGAGGCCATCGATCATCTGCAGAAACCGGTGATCGCCTCGGTCAACGGCTTCGCGGTCGGCGGCGGCAACGTGCTGCAGGTGGTCTGCGACCTGACCATCGCCAAGGAAAGTGCGACCTTCCGCCAGGTCGGCCCGATGGTCGGCAGCTTCGACGCCGGTTTCGGCACCTGGTATCTGGAAGACCTGGTCGGCAAGAAGAAGGCCAAGGAAATCTGGTTCATGAACCGCAAGATGAGCGCCGCCGAAGCGATGTCGATCGGCCTGATCAACAAGGTGGTGCCGGACGACCGCCTGAAGGAAGAAACGCGCGCGATGGCGCTGGAGATCGCCGAACGCGGCTCGTTCGCGCTGGCCTCGATCAAGGCGGCGTTCGGCGCCCGTCACGGCGGCGTCACCGGCATGTCGCGCATGGCGCACGACCTGTTGCTGCGCCAGAACCTGGAGACCAAGGAATCGAAGGAACTGGCGCAGTCGTTCAAGGAAAAGCGCTCGCCGGACGCCTCCAAGTTCGGCCACTGAACGCGGACCCGCAGCCATGAGCACCATCCTCACCCTCCTCGATCCGCGGCAGGCGCGGCAGTACTACGCCGACGGTGTCTGGCAGCCGCACACGATGTACGCGATGCTGCGCCAGCATGCCGCGGCGCGGCCGGATGCGTTCGCGCTGCGCGACAGCGTGCACCGGCTGACCTGGGCGCAGGCGCTGGCCTGGGTCGATGCGGTCGCCGCCGACCTCGAACAGGCCGGGCTGCACCACGGTTCGCGCGTGTCGGTCTGGCTGCCGAACCGGGTCGAGGCGCTGCTGGTGCTGCTGGCCTGCTCGCGCAACGGCTACATCTGCAATCCGTCGCTGCACCAGAACTACACCACCGCCGACATCGCCACGCTGCTGGAACGCATCGACTGCGAGGCGTTCTTCGGCCAGCGCGGCTATGGCGCCGACGGCCAGCGTCCGGATGTCGCCGAAAAAATCGGCGCGGTGCCAAGCCTGCGCAAAAGCTACTGGCTGGATGCCGCCCGCGCACCCGGCCAGGTGGCCGGTTTCCCGGCGGCCGACGGCCCGCAGCCACACAGCGCGGCGGAAGACAACCCGGACAAGATCACCTATCTGGCGTTCACCTCCGGCACCACCGGCCTGCCGAAGGCGGTCATGCACAGCGACAACACACTGCTGGCCAACGGCCGCATGATGGTCAAGGACTGGAAGCACGACGCCGACACCGTGTTGCTGACCCTGAGCCCGATCAGCCACCACATCGGCACGGTGGCGCTGGAACAGATGCTGGCCGCCGGCTTCGAACTGGTGGTCAACGACCCGCCGGCAGGGTTGAAGGCGATCGACTGGATTGAGCAGTCCGGCGCCACCTACGTGATGGGGGTGCCGACCCATGCGATGGACATCCTGGCTGAAATGAAGCGGCGCGGCAACGAGCGGCTCGGCCAGGTCAAGGTGTTCTACATGGCCGGCGCGGCGATTCCGCGTGAAACCGCGCAAGCCTTCCTCGATCGCGGCATCACCCCGCAGAACGTCTACGGCATGACCGAAAACGGTTCGCACCAGTACACGCTGCCGGACGACGATGCCGACACCATCGTCGGCACCTGCGGGCGCGCCTGCGACGCCTACGAAATCCGCATCTGGGATCAGGAAAACCCGGACCGCGAACTGGCCGCCGGCGAGGTCGGCGAGATCGGCGGACGCGGCGGCTGCCTGATGCTCGGTTATTTCAACAACCAGAGCGCCACCGAGAAATCGTTCAACGCGCATGGCTGGTTCCTGTCCGGCGACCTCGGCATGCTGGACGCCAACGGCTGCCTGACCATCATGGGCCGCAAGAAGGATCTGATCATTCGCGGCGGCCACAACATCCATCCATCCACCATCGAAAACCTGGCGCTGTCGCACAAGGCGGTGCTGAAGGCGGCGGCATTCCCGATCGCCGACGACCGTCTCGGCGAAAAGGTCTGTCTGGCGGTGATCGCCGGCGCCGGCATGCCGGCGCCGGCGGCCGAAGCGATGCTGCAGCACCTGTTCGACGCCGGCCTGTCGAAGTACGACATGCCCGAGTACTACATCGCGCTGGACGAATTTCCGCTGACGCCAAGCGGCAAGATCCTGAAGCGCGAACTGGTCGAATGGGCGCGCGGCGGCCGCATCAGCCCGACGCCGGTGCGCTGGACTTCGACTCCCACTCAGAAGGAAGCGAGCTGAACATGCCCATCACCCTGACCCGCCGCGAGGAATTCGCGGTACTGACGATCGATCGTCCGGAAGCGCTGAACGCGCTCAGCTTCGGACTGATCGGCGAAATCGAGCAATGCCTGGAACAGGCGGCGCAATCGGACGCGCGTGCGTTGCTGGTGACCGGTGCCGGCCAGAAAGCCTTTTGCGCCGGCGCCGACATCGCCGAACTGATCGGCCAGGCGCCGCAGGCGCACAAGCGCGGCGTCGAATTCGGCCAGCGCGTGTTTTCCCGCATCGCGGCGCTGCCGATGCCGTCGGTGGCGATCGTCAACGGCTACGCGTTCGGCGGCGGGCTGGAGCTGGCGCTGTCGTGCAGCTTCCGGCTGGCCACCGCCAATGCCAAGGTCGGCCTGCCGGAAATCAAGCTCGGCCTGATTCCCGGCTACGGCGGTACCCAGCGCCTGCCGCGCCTGATCGGCGAGGCGCGGGCACTGGAAATGATTCTGACCGGCCGCACCGTCGGTGCCGACGAGGCGCTGCAGATGGGGCTGGTCAACCGCCTGCTGGACGGTACCGGCGACCCGCTCGAAGGCGGCATCGCTTTCGCGCGCGAATTCAGCCGCTACAGCCTGGCATCGCTGCGCTGCGCTCGCGAAGCGGTGCAGCGCGCGCTGCAGACCACGCTGGCGGAAGGGCTGAAGATCGAGGCCGACCAGTCCACGCTGGCCTACCAGAGCGCCGATGCTGCCGAAGGCATGGCCGCCTTCCTGGCCAAGCGCCCCGCCAACTTTACCGACAGGTGAACGCATGAATCCGCAAAAAACCATCATTGTCACCGGTGCCTCGCGCGGCATCGGCGCCGCCATCGCCGCCGCGCTGGCGCGGCAGGGTTATACCGTAGCCTGCCTGTCGCGCAAGGGCGAACTGCCGGCGACCCTGGACGACGGCACGCGCGCGCGCTGTGTCGCCTTCACCGCCGACGTCACCGACAGCGCCAGCCTGCGCGACGCCTTCGCCGCGGTGGCCGCACTCGGCCAGCCGATCGCTGGCCTGGTCAACAACGCCGGTATCCATCTGGAAGGGCCGAGCGACAGCTTCGCGGCGGCCGACTATGAAACCGTGTTCGCCACCAACGCCACCTCGGTGTTCGTCAGTTGCCAGCACATCTATCCGCACCTGGTGGCGGCCGGCGGCGGCCTGATCGTCAACATCGGCTCGTTCTTCGACAAGCTCGGCGTCAAGCGCAACCTCGCCTACTGCGCCTCGAAGGCGGCGGTCGGCGCGATGACCCGCTGCCTGGCGGTCGAATGGGCCGGCAAGGGCATCCGCGTGCTGGACGTGGCGCCGGGCTACATCGTCACCGACCTGAACCGCGAAGTGATGGAAGCCGGGCCGCTGCGCGCCTACCTGGAAAAGCGCATTCCCGGCCGCGAGCCGGGCAGCGCCGACGACGTCGCGCGGCTGGTGGCGGGTCTGTATTCGATCGATTCGGCCTTCCTGTCCGGCGAAACCATCTACATCGACGGCGCCCAGGGCGTCGCGCACTGATCATTCATTCGCAAGAGGCAAGCACTTGAACATTCTTGAACGCATCGACGCCGGCATCGAGCTGTCCGACGACGAAAACCTGCTGCTCGACAGCGTGCGGGCGCTGGCGCGCGACGAGATCGCGCCGCGCGCCGAGCACTATGACCGCACCGGCGAATTCCCTTGGGACAATGTCAAGGCGATCAACAACCTCGGCCTGAACGCGATGTTCATTCCGGAAGCCTACGGCGGCGCGCAGCTGTCGTACAGCGCCTATCTCGCCTGCGTGCGCGAGATAGCCAAGGCCTGCGCATCGACCGGCATCATCTGGGCCACCAATTTCCACGCGATCAAGCCGGTGATCGACTTCGGTACCGAGGAGCAGAAGCAGCGGCTGCTGCCGCGCATCGCCGAAGGCGGGCTGGTGTCGCTGGCGATCACCGAGCCGGACGCCGGTTCCGACGCCACCGGCATGCGCACCCGCTTCACCCCGGACGGCGACGACATCATCATCGACGGTGGCAAGACCTTCATCACCAACGGCGATGTCGCCGACCTGTACCTGGTGTTCGGCAAATGGAGCGAGATCGACGATCCGAAGCAGGCGATCTCGGTACTGGTACTGGAAAAGGGTACGCCCGGCCTGAGCGTGGTGCGCACCGAGGACAAGATGGGCCATCGCGCCTCCAGCACCGCCACGCTGTCGTTCGATCGCTGCCGGGTGCCGCGCGCCAACCTGCTGGGCGAGCCAGGCTCCGGGCTGAAGATCCTGTTCTCGTCGCTGAACAAGTCGCGTCCGAGCGTCGGCGCGCACGCGCTCGGCATCGCCCGCGCCGCCTTCGAGGACGGCGTCGCCTACATCAACGAGCGCAAGCAGTCGGGCCGCAAGATCATCGAATTCCAGGGCATCCAGTTCATGCTGGCCGACCTCGCGGTCGATCTGGCGATGTGCGAATCGTGGCTGTGGCGGGTCGGCAAGCTGGTCGATGCCGGCGCCACCGATTTCGGCGTCGAGGCGTCGATGCTGAAGATGCGGGCGTCGGACCTGGCGATGCGCATCACCACCGACGTCGTCCAGCTGTTCGGCGGTTACGGCTATTGCAAGGATTTCCGCGTCGAGCGCCTGATGCGCGACGCCAAGATCACGCAGATCTGGGAAGGCACCAACCAGGTGCACCGGCAATTGATCGGCCGCAGTTTTCTGACCAAGTGAGGCATATCCATGAGTGACATCAAGACCATCGGCGTGGCCGGCTGCGGCACGATGGGTTCGGGCATCGCGATCGTCGCCGCCCGCGCCGGTTTCCGCACCATCGTCTACGACACCCGGCAGGACGCGCTCGACCGCGCCCGCACCCAGACCGCCGGCTTTTTCGCCAAGTCGGTGCAGCGCGGCAAACTGACCGAGCAGCAGGTCGAAGGCATCATGGCCAATCTGGTCGGCAGCACCGAGCTGTCGGCGCTGGCCGAATGCGATCTGGTGATCGACGCGGTGTTCGAGGACCTGCGCGTCAAGCACGACCTGTTCGGCAAGCTGAACGAAATCTGCCCGGAGCACACGATCTTCGCGTCCAACACCTCGACGCTGTCGATCACCGAGATCGCCGCCGGCTCGAACCGCGCCGACCGTTTCGTCGGCATGCACTTCTGCCTGCCGGCGCAGCTGATGAAGCTGGTCGAAATGTCGCCCGGCATCAACACCTCGGACGACACCTTCAAGAAGGCCTGGGCCGCCTGCGAGGCGATGGGCCAGCGGCCGGTCAAGACCAAGGACAACCCCGGCTTCATCCTCAACTACTTCCTGGTGCCGTACAACAACGACGCGATCCGGCTGGTGGAAGCCGGCGTCGCCGCGCCGGCCGACATCGACCGGGCGATCAAGGAAGGGCTCGGCTATCCGATGGGACCGCTGGAACTGCTCGACCTGATCGGACTGGATACCCAGCTGCTGCTGTGCGAGGCGCTGTACGGCGTCACCAACGAGCCGCGCGCCGCCTGTCCGCCGCTGGTCAAGCGGATGATCGCTGCCGGCCATCTCGGCCGCAAGACGGGGCGCGGGTTCTATACCTACGAAGGCAACGCGATGTTTGGGGGCTGACAGATGAACTATTCGATACTCGACAGCGGCAACAGCCGCTCCTTCCCGACCGCCCACGCGCTGCTGGACGGCGCCAGCGCCGACGGCGACGTGGTGATCGTGCTCGGCACCAATCAGGCCGAGGCGCTGGAAAAGATCGCCGGTCGTGACGGCAAGGCGGCGGTGCTGGTCGAACTCGGCACCGAATCGCTCGGCGTCCACACCGGCGAAAGCCGTGGCACCGAAGGCTCGAACATGCTCGGCTTCGCCCGCTTCCGGCTCGGCGATGGCGAACCGTCGAATCTGGTCGAGCTGGTGCGTCAGCCGAACACGCCGCAGACGGCGATCGACGCCGCTCGCCAGGTGCTGGAAGGCGCCGGCCTGAAGGTGGCGGTGTGCTTCGATTTTGCGGGTCGCATCATCGACCGCCTGGTGCGGCCGTACTACAACGCCGCGTTGCGCCGGCTCGACGAGGGGCTGGCCACCGCCGACGACCTCGACCTGACGCTGCGGCTCGGCCTCGGCTATCCGGAAGGGCCGATCGCGCTGTTGGAACGCACCGGACTGGAACATCATTTCGACGTGTCGCAAGACCTGTTCGACGCGCTCGGCGAAACGCCGTACGCGCCGGCGCGGCGCGCGCGGGTGGCCAAGGCGCGCGCGAAAAAAGGCGCCTGAGATGATGCGCCCGCTGGAAGGGATTCGCGTGCTGGATTTCAGCACGCTGCTGCCCGGGCCGATGGCGACGCTGGTGCTGGCCGAGGCCGGCGCCGAGGTGATCAAGATCGAGCGTCCCGGCCGTGGCGACGAAATGCGCAGCTACGTGCCGAAGTTCGGCGACGACAGCGTCAATTTCGCGCTGCTGAACCGTGGCAAGCGCAGCATCGCGCTCGACCTGAAGCAGCCGGACGCGATCGGGCGGCTGCGTCCGCTGATCGAAAGCGCCGACATCGTGATCGAGCAGTTCCGTCCCGGCGTGATGGATCGTCTGGGGCTCGGCTACGCGGCGCTGGCGGCGATCAATCCGCGCCTGATCTATTGCGCGATCACCGGCTACGGCCAGAACGGTCCGCGCGCGCAAGTGGCGGCGCATGACCTGAACTACGTCGCCGAATCCGGCATGCTGTCGCTGGCGGCCGGCAGCGACGGCGCGCCGGTGTTGCCGCCGGCGCTGATCGCCGACATCGCCGGCGGCACCTATCCGGCGATCGTCAACATCCTGCTGGCGCTGCGCCAGCGCGACCGCACCGGCAGCGGCTGCCAGCTCGACATCGCGATGGCCGACAACCTGTTCACCTTCATGTACTGGGCGCTCGGCAACGGCCAGGCGGCCGGCCAGTGGCCGAGTCCGGGCGGTGATCTGGTCACCGGCGGTTCGCCGCGCTATCAGGTGTACCGCACCGCCGACGGCCGCTTCATCGCCGCCGCGCCGCTGGAAGACAAGTTCTGGGACAACTTCCTGGACGCGATCGGCGCCCCGCCCGAATTGCGCGACGACAGCCGCGCACCGCAGGAAGTGCGGGTGCGGATTCAGCGCATCCTCGGCGCCGAAAGCGCCGCGCACTGGGCCGGGCGGCTGGCCGGGCGTGATGTCTGCTGCTCGGTGGTGGCGACGCTGCAGGAGGCGCTGGCCGATCCGCAGTTCGCCGCGCGCGGCGTGTTCGCGCGCACGCTGGAATCCGGCGCGGGCACGATCGCCGCGCTGCCGGTCCCGGTGGCGCCGCAGTTCCGCGGTGCCGACGTGGCCGCTGCGCCGGCGCTCGGCGAAGCCAATGCCGACTTCGGCCTTGGCAACTGAACCGACCGGCCGGCCCGCTTGATGCGGGCCGGCTTTTTTCTTTCTCCAACATTCCAGGCAGGCAACCCATGCGCGCGATACTGATCCGGGAGCACGGCGCTCCCGAAACGCTGAAATTCGAACAGGTTCCCACTCCCGCGATCGGCGACGACGAGGTGCTGATCGACGTTCACGCCGCCGGCGTCAACTATCCCGATCTGCTGGTGATCGGCGGCCAGTACCAGATTCTGCCGCCACGGCCGTTCGCGCCGGGCAAGGATGCCGCCGGCGTGGTGGCCGCGGTCGGCAGCAAGGTTGCCAGCTGCAAGCCGGGCGACCGCGTGGTCGCCCAGCTTGAATACGGCGCCTATGCCGAACAGGTGGCGGCGCCGGCCGCCAGCTGCTTCGTGCTGCCGGAGGCGATGTCGTTCACCGACGCGGCGGCGATGGGGCTTGTGTACCAGACCGCGTACTTCGCGTTGTTCGAGCGCGGTGGCTATCAGGCCGGTGAGACGGTGCTGGTCAACGGCGCCGCCGGCGGCGTCGGTCTGGCGGCGGTGCAGATCGCCAAGGGCTGCGGTGCCACCGTGCTGGCCGGCGTCAACAACGACGAGCATGCGGCGCTGGCGCTGGCCAACGGCGCCGACCACGTGATCCGGCTGGACGCCGACGACCTGCGCAATTCGTTGCGTCAACAGGTGCAGGCGGCCACCGGCGGCCACGGCGCCGATGTCGTACTGGACACGCTCGGCGCCGACGTGTTCGACGCCAGCCTGCGCGCGATGGCCTGGCGCGGCCGCATGGTGGTGATCGGCTTCGCCGCCGGACGCATCCCGGAAATCAAGGCCAACTATCTGCTGGTCAAGAACATCGCGGTAGCCGGTCTGCAATGGAGCGATTACCGCGAGCGCGATCCGGCCTGGGTGCGGCGCGTGCAGGAAGAACTGTTCGCGCTGTACGTGGCCGGCAAGATCCGCCCGCGCGTGATGCAGAGCTTCCCGATCGAGCAGTTCGCCAGCGCGCTGGCGCTGGTCAAGGCCGGCAAGGTACAGGGCAAGGTGGTACTGACCACTGCGCGCGAAGCCGGCTGATTTTTCCGGATTCACCAAAGTTGCAGGTGGAAAACGCAGTGGATACCTCGGCGCTCGTCGCCGTGATCGGCAGCGGCGGCTTTTCCATCCGTCGTTCCGGTGGGCTCAAGCCGGAACCCAGTGGCGTTGCCGGTATGTCAAAGCTCGCTGGCGGTGGATACGGCGATAACGACACTGGGTTCCCGCCTTCGCGGGAACGACAGGGGGAGAGGTTGTCGGACCGGATCCGCGCTTGCCTGCGCATTCGTAACACCGCTTGATCCAGCACCTGCTTCCCCACCTGTCGTTCCGGCGGTTTCAAGCCGGAACCCAGTGGCGTTGCCGGCGTATCAAAGTTCGCTGGTGGTGGATGCGCTGTAACGCCACTGGGTTCCCGCCTTCGCGGGAACGACAGGCGGAGAGGTTGTCGGGCCTGATCTGCGCTTGCCTGCGCATTCGCAACACCGCGCTATCCAGCGCCGGCTTCCCGACCTGTCGTTCCGGCGGTTTGAAGCCGGAACCCAGTGGCGTTACCGGCGCATCACAGCTCGCTGGCGGTGGATGCGGTGATGACGACACCGGGTTCCGGTTTTCACCAGAATCACGTGGAATTATCGGGAGTATCGCTCAACTTCAAAGTACGTGAGCCCGCTAAAAGCCATGCACTCAGGGAGTATCCGGTTCCGGCGGCAAATGCAGCGCGACGATCTCATCCGCCGCCTCCCCCACTTTCGGGTAGCGCCTGAACACCAGCGGATCATGCCCCGGCACCAAATGGTCGGGGCTGTCGGCCAGCGCCAGCAGGCGGTCGTAACCTTCGAGCATGTCGCCAACATGAAACACGATCGGGAACGGCGAGTGCTTGTGCAGGTTGTCGTAGAAATGGCTGGCGTCGGAGGCCAGCACCACCCAGCCGCGTTCGGTGCGCACCCGCACCGCCTGCAGGCCGCGCGTGTGGCCGCCGACGTGGATCAGTTCGATACCGTCGGCGAGCGTGGCGTCGCCGTCGTAGAAGCGCGCCCGCCTGGCGTAGACGCCGCGCACCACGTCGACCACGTCATCGACCGCATAGGCGTGCCGGATCAGGTCGTACTGGATGTACTTGCCGGTGGCGAACTGCATTTCGGCTTCCTGCAGGTGCATGGTGGCGTTCGGCAGCAGTTTGACGTTGCCGGCGTGGTCATAGTGCAGGTGGGTCAGGATCACGTCATCGACCCGCTCCGGTTCGATGCCGAGCCGGCGCAGCGACGCGATCGGGCAGCGCAGGAAAGTGCGGCCGCGGGCGCGCGCGGCGGCCTCGTCAAAGCCGGTATCGACCACCAGCGTGCGTTCGGCGTTGCGGATCACCCAGATGAAATAATCCATCGGCATCGGCCCTTCGTGCGGGTCGTGCACCATGAAATTTTCTGCGCGCCGGCGGGCCACGGTGGCATAGCGGATCGCATAGACTTGGTAGACGGCGCTCATCGCATCTCCGGCCTGGGTATTCATATACTCCCACCCATGCACCGCTGTTACGGGCACGGGTGGCTCGAAGTTACCGCATACTCCCAATCATTCCAAGGCGGGCGCCGCAAACGGCGGCCGTCCGGAGTTACTGCGTGCCGTCCAGCAGACGGTACATCTCGGTATGGTCGGCGCTGCGGTCGAGGCTGCCGGCGGCCTTGCTCCACAGCGCCAGGCATTCCTCGCCGAGCGCCATCGGGTACTCCATGTCGCGGCCGAGCTGCATGGCGATGCCGAGGTCCTTGGCCATCAGCTGCAACGAGAAGCCGGAATTGAAGGCGCCGTTCAGCATGAACTGCTTCACTTTGTTCAGCGTCGTGTTGTTGCTGCCGCTGGAGACGTTCAGCACGTCGGTGATGACGGCCGGATCGACGCCGAAACGCTCGCCGACCCGCAACGCTTCGACCGCTGCCACCAGTCCGGCCGCCGAGACGTAGTTGTTCAGCGCCTTGACCGCGTGGCCGGCGCCGGCCGGGCCGACGTGGAACAGGCTCTTGCCCATGCAGGCCAGCAGGCTTTTCTGCGCCTCGAACTGCGCCGCCGCGCCGCCGGCGATGATCGCCAGCGAGCCGTCCACCGCGCGCTTGACGCCACCCGACACCGGCGCGTCGAGGAACTCGACGCCACGCGCCGCCAGCTTCGCCGCCAGCGCGCGCGAGCGCAGTGGCTCGGACGAACTCATGTCGATCACGCAGGTGCCGGCCGCCAGCTGCGGCAGCAGGCCGCCGTTGCCGTCGGCGCCGAGCAGCACCGATTCGACGATCGCCGAATTCGGCAGCATCGTGATGACCACGTCGACCGCCGGCAAGGCACCGTCCGCCAGCACCACCAGCTCGACCGCGTGTTCGTCGGCGAACTGGCGCGCGCGTTCGGCGTCGGCATCGGCCACCCACAGCGGATAGCCGGCCCGCGCCAGCCGCGCCGCCATCGGGCTGCCCATCATGCCGAGGCCGATGAAACAGATTTTTTGCATCGCCGTTCCTTAGATGTTCATTTCCTTGAAGACTTCCCTGGCGACGCGGAAGGCGTCGATCGCCGCCGGCACGCCGCAGTAGATCGCCGCCTGCAGGAACACTTCCTTGATTTCGTCCTTGCTCAGGCCGTTGTTGATGGCGCCGCGCACGTGCAGCTTGATTTCGTGCGGACGGTTCAGCGCGGTCAGCATCGCCAGGTTCAGGAAGCTGCGGGTCTTGCGTTCCAGCCCCGGACGGTTCCAGACGTCGCCCCAGCAGTATTGCGTGACCAGTTCCTGCATCTCGCGGCTGAATTCGTCGGCGTTCTTGATCGACCCGTCGACGTATTCGGCGCCGAGCACTTCGCGGCGGGTTTGCAGACCTTTGTCGAACAGTTGCTGATTCATGGTGAAATCCTTGAAAGAGTGGGTGAAACAGGAAAATGGCGCCGGCCGGCGCCGGAAATCATGGGGGATCGGCAAGCGGCGTCAGTCCGGGCTGGCGCTCCAGCACCGCCAATGCCGCCGCTTCGGCATTGACGATGTGCAGGCGGGCGATCTCGCGCGCGCCGTCGGCGTCGCGCATGGCGATGGCATCGCGCATGCGGTCGATTTCGCTCAGGCTGGCAGCCAGCCGGTCCGGCTGCGAGAACGAAGTGGCGCGCAGCAGATTAACGCGGGTCAGCAGGCCCAGCAGCATTTCGCGAATCAGCCGGTTGCCGCAGCCATCCAGAATCACATCGTAAAAGCGCGCCTTGGCCGACAGCAGCGCACGCCGTTCGCCGCTGTCGGCGGCGGCGTGCAGCGCCGCCACCGCCTGGTCCAGCCGGGCGCGGGCGGCATCGTCGGCCAGCCGGGCGAATTCGTGCACCGCGTGGGCTTCCAGCAAGGCGCGCACCGCGTACAGCTCGCGCGCCTCGGCGGCATCGATCGCCGCCACCACCGGGCCGCGATGCAGCACGGTCTTGATCAGTTTTTCCGCCTCCAGCCGCCGCAAGGCTTCGCGCAGCGAAGGCCGGCTGACCTCCAGCAGTTCGCACAGTTCGCGCTCGCGCAGCCGCTCGCCGGGCTGGAAGCGACCGTTCATGATGGCGTCGCGCAGGAAATTTTCGACATGGCTGCGCAGGCTTTCCGGCTTGCGCAGCGGCGCGATCGCTGCCGCGCCGGCGCTGCTGGCGGCGGCGGCGTTGGTGGCGGAGGCGGGAGTGGAATCCATGCAGCGATTCTAGAAATTGTCAGACAAACTGTCAATAAGACCGTTTGAGACAAGCGTCCAGATCGCTCCATTCAAGCGGAATCAATTTGTAATCAAATGGAAAATAAGGGTTGTGGCGATAGTGTGCGCTCACAACACGAGGCCCGACCAAGAGGAGGCGGGCATCATTGCTGAGAAAATTGCCGGGTTGAAGCGCCGTCGCGGCGTCAGCCGCCAACCCGGAATGGACCAACCAGGCGCTAAACGCTGCCGGCTTTTTCCACCACCAGAATGCGCGCTTCGCCCAGCGGATGGGCGACGTGCTCGCAGCCGGTGCCGGCGTAGAACACGTCACCGGCCTGAAGGCGCGTGATGTCGACGCGGCCGTCGATCTTGTGGTGCATGTCGACCACGCCGTCCAGCACCGCGAATACTTCGGCGCCGTCGTTGACGTGCCAGCGGTAGGGTTGGTCGGTCCAGTGCAGGCGCACGCTGGCGCCTTCGATCATGGCGATGTCGCGCGCGCCCCAAGCGCGTTCGGCGCGAAAGCCGGCGGCGCGGATCACGGCGTGCGTCATGGCGGCGACTAGCGGTTGGTCAGCGACACGCCGGCGATCACCAGCACGCCGCCGATGACCATCGAGATCAGCACCGTCTCGTGCAGCATCAGTGCGCCGAGCGCGATGCCGAACACCGGCACCAGATTGGTGAACACGGCGGTGCGCGCCGGGCCGATTGCCTTGATGCCTTCGCTGTACCAGATGAAGCCGATCACGGTGCCGAAGATGCCGAGATACAGCAGCGACACGATCACCCGCCAGTCGATCCGGCCGACGTCCAGCTGCGGCAGCTGGAACAGCGCGCCGGCCGCCAGCAGCAGCAGGCCCCACAGTGACGCATAGGTGGTGGCGGCGATCGGCGACATGCCGCGCAGCGCGTGGCGGCCGAGGATGGTGTAGGCGGCCCAGCTGACCACGCCGGACAGCATCAGCAGCTCGCCGGCGCCGAGCGATTGCGAAATGTCGCGCCAGGCGCCGGCCAGATCGCCGCGCGCGACGATCACCACCGCGCCGATGAAGGCCAGCGCGATGCCGAGCCAGCGCCGCGCCCCCAGCCGTTCGCCGAAGAACAGCGCCAGCCCGAGCGCGGTGGCGACCGGATTGAGCGTGACGAACAGCGCGGTGCGTCCGGCCGGCATGTGGGTCAGCGCGGCGAAGAAAAAGAAGTTGTACAGGAAGATGCCGGTCAGCCCGAGCGCGAACGTGGCCCACAGCTGCGAGCGGTTCAGGCGCGGCAGCCCGCCTTCCAGCTTCCACGCCAGCGGCAACAGCATCACGCAGGCCACCAGATAACGGCCGGTGGCCGCCATCAGGTGCGGAATCGCCTGCGCGACGATGCGCCCGGCGATGAAGGTGCCGCCCCAGAACAGCGCCACCATCACCAGTTTGGCGGCCATCATCAGCGGCAACGGGCGCCGCGCGGCGCCGTCGATGGCAAGGGAGGCCGGCGGCATGGCGGCGGATTCGGAGGGTTTCACGATGAAGGTGGCGGGTGGTTGGAGACGGCGCGGCGGGCCGGGGCGGACGGCAGTGTAGCAAGGCGCCGCGTTTGCCGCAGAGCAACCGGTCAGGCGTTAACGTCAGGCCGCGCGCGTGAAGCGCAGCACGCCGTCGGCGTCCAGCGTGCGCCGCAGCTTGCCGGCCTGCCACAACTGGTGCAAATGCGCCAGCGCCTCGCCGAGCGCGAAGCCGAGCTGGTGCGCGTCCAGCGCGCGCTTGAACATGATCGGTACGATATCGACCGCCGAGCACGGCCGGGCGCAGGCTTCCATCACTTCTTCCAGCCGCGCCGCGTGGTGATCGAACAGCTGGCCGATGCGCGTGTGCAGGCCGCGGAACGGCTTGCCGTGCGACGGCAGCACCAGCACGTCGTCCGGCAGGCCGCTGAACTTCTTCAGCGAATCGAGGTATTGCTGGACCGGATTGGCCTGCGGCTCCAGCGGGAACACCGAGACGTTGGTGGAAATGCGCGGCAGCACCATGTCGCCGGAAATCAGCAGGTTCAGTTCGGCGCAATGCAGCGCCGCGTGTTCCGGCGAATGGCCGAAGCCGGTGATCACGCGCCAGCCACGGCCGCCGATGGTGATGGTCTGCTGGTCCTGGATGCGGGTGAAGGCATGCGGCACCGACGGCACCAGCGCACCGTAATGCCCTTTTCGGCCGCGCATCTGCTCGACCGCGACCGGATCGACCAGGCCGTTGCGCTGGAAATGCGGCAGCATCGAGGCGCCGTTGGCGCCCGGCAGCGAGGCCGACATCATGCGCGCCGAGGCGTATTCGCCGATCGTCATCCACAGCGGCGCCTGCCAGCGCTGGCACAGCCAGTCGGCCAGGCCGACGTGGTCCGGATGGCAGTGCGTGACCAGCACGCGCACGATCGGCAGGCCGTCCAGCCCGTTGGCGAACACCTGCTCCCACAGCGCGCGGGTGGCGTCGTTGGAAATGCCGCAGTCGATCGCGGTCCAGCCGCGCACCACGCCGCCTTCCTGTTCGAATTCGTCTTCCAGCAGCCACAGGTTGATGTGGTCGAGGGCGAACGGCAGCCCCATGCGCAGCCAGCGCACGCCGGGCGCGACCTGGTACACGGTGCCGGCGGCCGGCAGGGTATCGCCGAGCGGATAGTCAAGCTGGGCTTCGAGAGCATTCATCGTCGTCTTTCAGGGGAAACTCGCGGAAGCGTTCCCGGCCGGGAACGCGGATTCTGCATGGCGGGATTCACATTGCCGACCGGCACGCCTACAATGCAATGTGACGTTTACGTAAACTGCGATCTGCGACGATTCTAACAAAAAAACGATCGTGCTTTTGTGCCGCGCCCCGTTGCCTTGCCTCCACTTGCCATGCCGACCTACACCATCGCCGAACTGGCGCGCGAATTCGACCTGACCCTGCGCGCGATCCGCTTCTACGAAGATCAGGGCCTGATCAGCCCGCAGCGCGAAGGCACGGCGCGCACCCGCGTCTATACCGCGCGCGAACGCACCCGGCTGAAACTGACGCTACGCGGCAAGCGGCTCGGCCTGACGCTGTCGGAGATCAAGGAACTGGTCGACATGTACGAGTCGCCGAAGGACACCCTGGCGCAGATGGAGCGTTTCCTCGAAGTGCTGGCGCAGCAGCGGCAAAAGATGGAACAGCAGCGCGAGGACATCGAAGGCGCGCTGGCCGAAATCATCGCCCAGCAGGACGAATGCCGGCGTCTGCTGGCGCAGCAGCAGCGCAAGGCCGGCAAGGACGCCGGCCAGCGGAGCGGGCAATGAGCGCGGCGCCGGACGGCGCCAGCGGCGCGCCGCGCCATGCCGAATACAAGATTCCCGGCGGCAAGCTGGTGGTGGTCGATCTGGAAGTCGTCGGCGGCCGCCTGACCAGTGTGCGGCTGTCCGGCGACTTTTTCCTGGAGCCGCCGCAGGCGCTGGATGCGATCGACGCCGCGCTGGAAGGTCTGCCGGCCGACGCCGATGGCGCGCGCATCGTTGCCGCCGTCAACGCCGCGCTGGCGCCGCCGGTGGCAATGTACGGCCTCACCGCAGAAGGCATCGCGGTGGTCGTGCAAAGGGCGCTGGCATGAACAAAAGCGACTGGCGCGACCACGACTGGCAGCTGATCCATGAGCCGCCGCAGATGCCGCAGCAGCACATGGCGCTCGATCAGGTACTGGTCGATGAAGTCGCCGCCGGCCGCCGCCCACCGATCCTGCGCGTGTGGGAATGGGCCGCGCCGGCGGTGGTGCTCGGCATCTTCCAGTCGGTCAGGAACGAGGTCGATGCCGACGCCGCCCGCCGCCACGGCATCGAGGTGGTGCGCCGCATCAGCGGCGGCGGCGCGATGTTCGTCGAACCCGGCAATACCATCACCTATTCGATCTATGCGCCGCTGTCGCTGATCGCCGGCATGAGTTTTCCAGAAGCCTATGCGCACATGGACGCCTGGGTGCTGGATGCGCTCGGCGAACTCGGCATCCACGCCTGGTACCAGCCGCTGAACGACATCACCTCCGCCGCCGGCAAGATCGGCGGCGCCGCCCAGGCCCATCGCGGCGGCGCCTTCCTGCACCACGTGACGATGGCTTACGACATCGACGCCACCAGGATGCTGCAGGTACTGCGCATCGGCCGCGAAAAGCTGTCCGACAAGGGCACCACCAGCGCCGCCAAGCGCGTCGATCCGCTGCGCAGCCAGACCGGACTGGCGCGCGAGGCGATCATCGAACGGATGATTGACACCTTCCGGCGCCGGCATGGCGGACTGGTGCGCGGCGGTTTGCTGGCGGCGGAGATTGAGGAGGCGGACCGGCTGATCCGGGAGAAGTTCGGCAGCGCGGAGTGGTTGGGGAAGGTGCCGTGAGCGGGAGCGAGTGAGTCGCCAAGGTTCCGGCTTGTGGTTCCCGCGCTGGGTTGAGCAGGGAATGCAGACAGCATGCTGTCTGCCTGCGAAACGGTGTCGCTTATAAGCGCAAACGCGCCCTGCAAGGGGGAGCGTAGTGGCGTTCTTCGCTGCTTCGCCAACTTCTCAACCTGTCGTTCCGGCAAAAGCGGGAACGCATGCGTTCCCCCCAGTGTCGCTCGTCGTTTCTTCGCTAACTCTTCTATTTGTCGTTCCCGCGCAGGCGGGAACCTAGTGGCGTTCGTCGCCAAGCGAAACCGTTCCTGCTCCGTGCCCCCCGACCGGAAGCCGCCCGATGCAAAGACAACCCGCATCAAAACCGCCATCAACACCGCTACCCCGGACCACGCTTCACAAAAAACAGCCCGGCCCCCACCGCCATCAATATCCCGCCGAACAATTGATTCTGCCGCTTCACCGCCCGCGCATCGCGCAGCAGGCGCTGCATGCCGGCCGCGGCGGCGGCGTAGCCGTGCATCACCATCAGGTCGATGCTGCACATGGTGGCGGCCAGGATCAGCAGTTGCGGCAGCACCGGCGCGTCGTGGGCGATGAATTGCGGCAGCACGGCGACCATGAACACGATGCCTTTCGGGTTGGTGGCATTGGTCAGGAAGCCGGTCAGGAAACGCCGCCGCCAGGCCGGCGCGACAGCAGCGACCGGCGCCTGCACGGGCGCGTCGGCCGCGACCGCTGCCTTGCTGCGCCATTGCGTCAGGCCGAGCCAGATCAGGTACAGCGCGCCGACCACCTTGACGACGTTGAACGCGACTTCCGACGCCAGCAGCAGCGAGCCGACCCCGGCGCCGGCGATGAACAGCACCAGCAGCAGCCCGGCCTGCAGGCCGAGGATGGTGCCGGTGGTCTTTTTCAGGCCGTAGGACAGGCCGTGCGACATCGACAGCACCGCGCCGGAGCCGGGCGAAATGGCGATCAGGCAGGCGGCGACGACGAAGGTGATCCAGGCGGCGAAGCTCATCGGAATGTGCGGGAAAAGCAGCGATTATGCCGTGCCGGCAGGCGCGTTGCCGGACTTTCCGATGGACCGGCGCCAGCCGGATTTACCTTACGTTTACGTAAACGTAAATCCTCGGTATGATGGTTGAAGCCGGCACCGAGCCGGCCGTCCGCGCGAGCCGTTACACTGTCCGTTTTCGCCTCTGCCCGCCACCCGGAATACCGATGCCGACGCTTCCCGAACCGAACCAGCGTTTCGTCCAGGCCAGTTTCGCCCGCCAGGGCGCGCTGATGGCGTGGCAGGCGCGCCTGCACGATCTGGCGCCCGGCACCTGCGCGATCACGCTGCCGATGAGCGCAGCGGTGACGCAGCAGCACGGCTATTTCCACGGCGGCGTGATCGGCGCGCTGGCCGATGCCGCCGGCGGCTACGCGGCCAATACGCTGTTGATGCCGGAACAGGAATGCCTGACCGCCGAATACAAGATCAACATCCTGGCGCCCGGCATCGGCGAGGCGCTGGTGGCGCGCGGTTCGCTGCTGAAGCAGGGGCGCACGCTGGTGATCGCGCGCGCCGACGTCTTCGTGGTCAACGGCGGCGCTGAAAAACTGTGCGCGGTGATGCAGCAGACGCTGTTCGCGATTTCCTGCGCGCATGCCGAACAATTCGACCCGCAACCCTGAGCCTTCGAGGACGCCATGCTCCATCTTCCCGGATTGACCTTCGACCACGGCGAGGACATCGCCGCGCTGCGCGAATCGGTGCAGCAGTTCGCGCAAAAGGAAATCGCCCCGCGCGCCGCCGAGATCGACCGCAGCGACCAGTTTCCGATGGACCTGTGGCGCAAGATGGGCGAACTCGGCATCCTCGGCATCACGGTCGGCGAAGAATACGGCGGCGCCGACATGGGCTACCTGGCGCACATCGTCGCGATGGAGGAAATCTCGCGCGCCTCGGCCTCGGTCGGGCTGTCCTACGGCGCCCATTCGAATCTGTGCGTGAACCAGATCAAGCGCAACGGCACGCCGGAGCAGAAGGCGAAATACCTGCCGAAGCTGATTTCCGGCGAACACGTCGGCGCGCTGGCGATGTCGGAGCCGAACGCCGGTTCCGACGTGGTCAGCATGAAGCTGCGCGCCGATCTGCGCGGCGACCGCTATGTGCTGAACGGCAGCAAGATGTGGATCACCAACGGTCCGGACGCCGACACGCTGGTGGTGTACGCCAAGACCGACCCGGAAGCCGGCCCGCGCGGCATGACCGCGTTCCTGATCGAAAAGGGTTTCAAGGGCTTCTCGATCGCGCAAAAGCTCGACAAGCTCGGCATGCGCGGCTCGCACACCGGCGAACTGGTGTTCCAGGACTGCGAAGTGCCGCTTGAAAACGTGCTGGGCGGCGTCGGCCGCGGCGTCAACGTGCTGATGTCCGGGCTGGATTTCGAGCGCACCGTGCTGTCCGGCGGCCCGCTCGGCATCATGGCCGCCTGCATGGACATGGTGGTGCCGTACGTGCACGAGCGCAAGCAGTTCGGCCAGGCCATCGGCGAATTCCAGCTGATGCAGGGCAAGCTTGCCGACATGTACTCGACGATGATGGCCTGCCGCGCCTACGTCTACGCGGTCGGCCAGGCCTGCGACCGCGCCGCCACGCCGGACGCGGTGCGCGCGCTGCGCAAGGACGCCGCCGGCGCGATCCTCTACTCCGCCGAAAAAGCCACCTGGATGGCCGGCGAAGCGATCCAGGCGCTGGGCGGCAACGGCTACATCAACGAAAACCCCACCGGCCGCCTGTGGCGCGACGCCAAGCTCTACGAAATCGGCGCCGGCACCAGCGAAATCCGCCGGATGCTGATCGGGCGCGAGTTGTTTGGGGAGACATGTTAGGGGAGTATGCCGTTAAGTCTGGCTTATGACGCCCGATACAGGATTACTGCATGGGGAGTATGTGTTTTCTGGATTTCGTCGTTGCCTTGACGTTGACGTATCTCCGGGTTGCCACCGCCGAGTAGAGACGGTTTTGCCTGGCGACGAAAGACACTGGGTTCCGGCTTTCGCCGGAACGACAGGTGGGTGAGTTGGCGGGAAGCCGAAGGCCAGCGTCCTTGCGCCGGAGCAGTGCTCCGGCCCTTCTTTTGCTTACTTTTCTTGGCGAAACAAGAAAAGTAAGTGGCCGCCGGGCCACACCCGGCTTGGCACCACGAAGTAGCAGCCGACATCAGTAAGCCACGAACGCCACTGGGTTCCCGCCTTCGCGGGAACGACAGGTAGAAGAGTTAGCGAAGAAACAGCCAAAGACACTGGGGAGAACGACAGGTTGAGGAGTTAGCGAAAAAGCGTCGAACGCCGCTGGGGGGAACGCATGCGTTCCCGCCTGCGCGGGAACGACAAGTAGAAGAATTAGCGAAGAAACGACGAGTCCACCCACAACTCACAAACCCCCACCCCAACCCGGCTACACTGGCGACCTGAAAACCACTCCATCATCCGTTCCCATGCACGCCGCCTTCCCCAAACTGCTGTCCTCGCAAATCGCCTTCGACATCGCCCGCACGATGCTGGACGGCTTCGACAAGCACTACCGGCTGTTCCGCCAGGTCAGCCAGGACGCCAAGCGTTATTTCGAGACGCGTGACTGGAAGACCGCGCAGGCCGCCGCCACCGAACGGATCGCGTTCTATGACGCGCGCGTGCGCGAGTGCGTGCAGATCCTGGAGGATGAATACCACCAGAGCGAACTGACCGACGAGGTCTGGCACGAGGTCAAGCTGCACTACATCGGCCTGCTGACCGACCACAAGCGGCCGGAGCTGGCGGAAACCTTCTTCAATTCGGTGTTCTGCAAGATTCGCCACCGCACCTATTTCCACAACCGCTTCATCTTCGTGCGGCCGGCGGTGGCGACCGAGTACATCGAAACCGAGGAACCGGCGCCGACCTACCGCGCCTACTATCCGGCCAAGGATGGCCTGCGCTACACGCTGTCGCGCATCATCACCAACTTCCAGCTGGCGACGCCGTTCGCCGATCTGGAGCGCGATGTCGGCCAGGTCGAGGCGCGGCTGCGCGCGCAGTTCGGCGGCGCGGCGCTGGAGCCGAATCACCAGATCCAGGTGCTGGCCAGCCTGTTCTTCCGCAACAAGGGTGCCTACATCGTCGGCAAGGGCATCAACGGCAACCGCGAATATCCGTTCGTGGTGCCGATCCTGTACAACCGCCGTGGCCAGCTGGTGCTGGATACGGTGCTGCTCGATCCGCTGCAGATCAGCGTGCTGTTCTCATACACGCGCGCGTACTTTCTGGTGGACATGGAAGTGCCGTCGGCCTACGTGCAGTTCCTGCGCTCGCTGATGCCGGCCAAACCCAAAAGCGAGATCTACACGCTGCTCGGCCTGCAGAAGCAGGGCAAGGCGCTGTTCTACCGCGATTTCCTGCAGCATCTGAAGTATTCGTCGGACCGCTTCGACGTCGCCCCCGGCATTCGCGGGCTGGTGATGGCGGTGTTCGCGCTGCCGTCGTTCCCGTACGTGTTCAAGGTGATCAAGGACCATTTTCCGGCGCCGAAGGAAACCACGCGCGCCGAAGTGCAGCAGAAGTACCAGCTGGTCAAGAACCACGACCGCGTCGGCCGCATGGCCGATACGCTGGAATATTCCAGCGTCGCCTTCCCGCGCGCGCGCTTTGCGCCGAAGCTGCTGGCGGAACTGAAGGAAGTGGCGCCGTCGATGATCGAGGAAGACCACGACCAGATCATCATCCGCCACCTGTACATCGAGCGCCGCATGGTGCCGCTGAACCTGTGGCTGGCCGACGCCGAAAAGCGCGGCGACATGGAAGCGATCGAACACGGCGTGCGCGAATACGGCAACGCCATCAAGGACCTGGTGGCGGCCAACATCTTCCCCGGCGACATGCTGTACAAGAATTTCGGCGTCACGCGCCAGCGCCGCGTGGTGTTTTACGACTACGACGAGATCGAGTACATCACCGACTGCAATTTCCGCAAGCTGCCGGAGCCGCAGAACGAGGAGCAGGAAATGGCTTCCGAACCGTGGTATCCGGTGCACAAGAACGATGTCTTCCCGGAGCAGTTCGCCACCTTCCTGCTCGGCAATCCGCATGTGAAGGAGTTTTTCCTGAAGTACCACGCCGACCTGCTGACCCCGGAGTTCTGGCAGCAGCGTAAACAGCGGATAATGGAAGGCCAGCTGGAAGATGTCTTTCCCTATCCGCAGGAAATCCGTTTCAGCCACCGCGCCGTGCCGGCGGCGTCCGTCGAAACCGCGCCGGCCTGAGCGGCGGCGCTTTTTTCAGCCGAATTTTCATTCTGTCCGCATCGACATTCCACCACTCTGATAAAGGAACCATCATGAACGACCCCATCGTCATCGTCGGCGCCGCCCGTACTCCCATGGGCGCATTCCAGGGCGACTTTTCCTCCTTGTCCGCCAACGAGCTCGGCGCCGCCGCGATCCGCGCCGCGCTGGAGCGCGCCGGACTCGATCCGAAGCAGGTGCAGGACGTGCTGTTCGGCAACTGCCTGATGGCCGGCCAGGGTCAGGCCCCGGCGCGCCAGGCGGCGATCAAGGCCGGCATCCCGACCTCGGCCGGCGCCGTCACGATGTCGAAGATGTGCGGCTCGGCGATGCAGGCGACGATGTTCGCCTATGACTCGATCGTCGCCGGAACCAATGAGGTGGTGGTTGCCGGCGGCATGGAATCGATGACCAACGCCCCCTACCTGATTCCGAAGGCGCGCGGCGGCTACCGCATCGGCCACGGCATGATCTACGACCACATGATGATGGACGGCCTGGAAGACGCCTACACCCGCGACGAAAAGGGCAATGCGCGGGCGATGGGCACCTTCGCCGAGGATTGCGCCGCCAAGTACCAGTTCACCCGCGAGGAACAGGACGCCTTTGCGATCACCTCGGTCAAGCGCGCCCAGGCGGCCACCGCCGACGGTTCGTTCGCCTGGGAAATCGCACCGGTCACGGTCAAGGGCCGCGCCGGTGACGTGGTGATCGACAAGGACGAAGGCCCGGCCAAGGCCAAGCTGGACAAGATTCCGGTGCTGAAACCGGCGTTCAAGAAGGACGGCACCATCACCGCCGCGTCGTCGTCGTCGATCAACGACGGCGCCGCCGCGCTGGTGATCATGCGCGAATCGACCGCGAAGAAGCTCGGCTGCAAGCCGATCGCCAAAATCGTCGCCCACGCCCGCCATTCGCAGGAACCGAACTGGTTCACCACCGCGCCGATCGGCGCGATGCAGAACCTGTTCAAGAAGACCGGCTGGAGCGTGGGCGAAGTCGACCTGTTCGAAATCAACGAAGCCTTCGCCACCGTGCCGATGGCGGCGATGAAGGAAATGGGCATTTCCCACGACAAGGTCAACATCCACGGCGGCGCCTGCGCGCTCGGCCACCCGATCGGCGCTTCCGGTGCCCGCATCATCGTCACGCTGATCGGCGCGCTGAAGAAAACCGGCGGCAAGCGCGGCGTCGCCACGCTGTGCATCGGCGGCGGCGAAGGCACGGCGGTGGCGATCGAGATGGTCTAGTACGGGTTTGTCGCCCCCGCGCAGGGTTGAGCAGGGAATTCGGGCCGCATGCGGCCTGCCTGCGAAACGGTTTTCGCTTGCAAGCGAAAACGCGCCCTGCAAGGGGGGCCCCAGTGTCGTTTATTGGTGCCACAACCGAACGACGCTGGGGGGAATGCATGCATTCCCGCCTGAAACCGCGGGAACGACAAAAGCAACCCCGTAATTTCCATGCCCACCGCCCTCGTCATCGGCGCTTCGCGCGGCATCGGCCGCGAATGCGTGCGCCAGCTGCTGGCGGCGCGCTGGAAGGTATTCGCCACCGCGCGCGATGCCGCCGCGCTGACCGCATTGCGCGATACCGGCGCCGAGGCGATCGAGCTGGACGTGACCAGGCCGGAATCGCTGGCCGCGCTCGGCTGGCGGCTGGACGACGAGCGGCTCGATCTGGCGCTGTACGTGGCCGGTATCTACGGCCCGCAGCAGCAGGACAGCGCCACCACCGGCGGCGCCGATTTCGACCGTGTGATGCACACCAACGTGCTCGGCGCGATGCAGGCGATCCCGCTGGTGGCGCCGCTGGTGGCGGCGGCGCGCGGGCGCTTCGGCTTCGTCAGCAGCGCGATGGGCAGCATCGCCGATACCGCGTCCAGCCACGGCCGGCTGTACCGGGTGTCGAAGGCGGCGCTGAACATGGCGGTCAGGAGCGCGGCGGCGGATTATCCGGGAGCGATCCTGGCGGCGCTGTCGCCGGGCTGGGTGCGCACCGATCTTGGCGGTCCGCAGGCGCCGCTGGCGGTCGAGGACAGCGTGCGCGGCATGCTGGCGGTGCTGCGCGGATTGACGGCGGCCGACAGCGGCGGCTTTTACGACCATGACGGACGGCGCCTGCCCTGGTGATCCAGGGCGGCGCCGACAGGCAAGCGAAACGGCAGGGAGGAACGGCAATGGCAGCGGCAATCGACTTTTATTTCGACTTTTCTTCGCCTTACGGCTATTTCGCCGCGCAGAAGATCGAGGCGCTGGCGGCGCGCCACGGGCGCGAGGTGCATTGGCATCCGATCCTGCTCGGCGTGGTGTTCAAGGCCACCGGCATGGCGCCGCTGCCGCTGGTGCCGCTGAAGGGCGAATATGCGTTTCATGATTTCGAGCGCAGCGCGCGCTTTCACGGCATCGAATACCGCCGCCCCGCCGTGTTCCCGATGGCGACGCAGGCGGCGGCGCGGGCGATGCTGTGGATCGCCGGCCGGCACGGCGCGGCGCGCGCGGTCGAATTCGCCCAGGCCGTGTATCGCGCCTATTTCGTCGAAGGCATCGACATCGGCGAGCCGGCGGCGCTGGCGCACATCGTCACCGCCCTCGGCGGCGACGGCGCGGCGCTGCCGGAAGCGATCAACGACGCCGCCATCAAGGAGCGGCTGAAGGCCGAGGTCGAGGCGGCGATGGAGCGCAAGGTGTTCGGCTCGCCGTTCATCATCGTCGATGGCGAACCGTTCTGGGGTTTCGACCGTTTCGATCAGCTGGAAGCCTTCCTGCGCGACGGCCGGGTTTGATGGATTTTCACATACTGGGTGGTGCATTTTTCAAGCCGGGCTCCAGTCGCTCGGCACAGGCCGATTTTTCGGCATACTCCCCCCTATTTTATAAACGTGCGAGAAGGAGGCGGCAAATGAAACTGGGCTACAAGACGCTGGTCGATCAGGCCAGCGCGCAGATCAAGACCTATACCGTCGAAGAAGCGCGCGCCCGCATGGACGATCCGAACGTGCAACTGGTCGATGTGCGCGACGCCCGCGAACTGGAACGCGAGGGCGTGATCCCCGGCGCCTTCCACGCGCCGCGCGGCATGATCGAATTCTGGATCGATCCGGATTCGCCGTACTTCAAACCGGTGTTTGGCGAGGGCAAGGAATACATCTTCTTCTGCGCCGCCGGCTGGCGCAGTGCGCTGACCACCAAGACCGTGCAGGACATGGGGCTGACGCCGGTGGCGCACATCGACGGCGGCTTCGGCGCCTGGAAGGCGGCCGGCGCGCCGGTCGCCGAAAAACCGAAGAAGGGCTGATGGCACGCAACAGGATCGTCGCCTGCCCGTGTGGCGGCGCCGACTACGCCGGCTGCTGCGGCCCGTATCATGACGGCGCCGCGCCGGCCACGGCGGAGGCGCTGATGCGTTCGCGCTACAGCGCCTACGCGCGGCGCGACGAAGCCTATCTGCGCGCCAGCTGGCACCCGGACACGCGCCCGGCCGGGCCGATCCTGGACGACGGCGACGGCATCAAGTGGGTCGGGCTGGAGGTATTGCGCCACCAGCAGGACGGCGAACAGGCCACGGTCGAATTCGTCGCCCGCTACAAGACCGGCGGCCGGGCGCGCCGGCTGCATGAAATCAGCCGTTTCGTGCGCGCCGACGGCCGCTGGCTGTACTTGGACGGCGGCCATCCGGCGGCGCCGGAAGATTGAGCTTCGGCTCACCGAACAGAGGACAGAGAATGCCGCAGATCGAAAGCAAGCTGAATCCGCGCAATGCCGACTTCCAGGCCAATACCGCCGCGATGCAGGCGCTCGTCGACGACCTGCGGCAAAAGGTCGCGGCGGTCGCCGAGGGCGGCGGCGCCGGCGCGCGCGCCAAGCATCTGGCGCGCGGCAAGCTGCTGCCGCGTGAGCGGGTGCGGCTGCTGCTCGATCCCGGCACGCCCTTCCTGGAATTCTCGCAACTGGCCGCCTACCGGATGTATCCGGACCGCGACGGTTCCGATTCGGCGCCGGCGGCCGGCATCATCACCGGCATCGGCCGCGTCGCCGGCATCGAATGCGTGATCGTCTGCAACGACGCCACCGTCAAGGGCGGCACCTATTACCCGATGACGGTCAAGAAGCATCTGCGGGCGCAGGAGATCGCCGAACAGAACAACCTGCCCTGCCTCTATCTGGTCGATTCCGGCGGCGCCAACCTGCCGAACCAGGACGAAGTGTTTCCCGACCGCGACCACTTCGGCCGCATCTTCTACAACCAGGCCAACCTGTCGGCCAAGGGGATTCCGCAGATCGCCGTGGTGATGGGCTCCTGCACCGCCGGCGGCGCCTACGTGCCGGCGATGAGCGACCAATCGATCATCGTCAAGGAACAGGGCACCATCTTCCTCGGCGGCCCGCCGCTGGTGAAGGCCGCCACCGGCGAAGTGGTCAGCGCCGAAGACCTCGGCGGCGGCGACGTCCACACCCGGCTGTCCGGCGTGGTCGATCATCTCGCGCAGAACGACACCCACGCGCTGGCGCTGGCGCGCGACATCGTCGCCAGCCTGAACCGGCAAAAAACCCACGGCCTGCGGCTGCGCGCCACGGTCGAACCAAACTACCCGGCGCACGAACTGTACGGCGTGATCCCGGCCGATACCCGCAAGCCCTTCGACGTGCGCGAAATCATCGCCCGCGTGGTCGATGGCAGCGAGTTCGACGAATTCAAGGCGCGCTACGGCACCACGCTGATCTGCGGCTTCGCCCATCTCTACGGCATGCCGGTCGGCATCATCGCCAACAACGGCATCCTGTTTTCCGAATCGGCAGTCAAGGGCGCGCACTTCATCGAACTGTGCTGCCAGCGCAAGATTCCGCTGGTGTTCCTGCAGAACATCACCGGCTTCATGGTCGGCCGCAAGTACGAAAACGAAGGCATCGCCCGCAACGGCGCCAAGATGGTCACCGCGGTGGCCACCGCGGCGGTGCCGAAACTCACCGTCATCATCGGCGGCAGCTTCGGCGCCGGCAACTACGGCATGTGCGGGCGCGGATTCTCGCCGCGCTTTCTGTGGATGTGGCCGAACGCGCGCATTTCGGTAATGGGCGGCGAACAGGCCGCCTCGGTGCTGGCGACCGTCAAGCGCGACGGCATCGAAGCCAGGGGCGGCAGCTGGAGCGCCGACGAAGAAGAAGCATTCAAGCAGCCGGTGCGCGAACAATACGAACACCAGGGCCACCCGTACTACGCCAGCGCCCGGCTGTGGGACGACGGCGTGATCGACCCGGCCGATACCCGCATGGTGCTCGGCCTCGGCTTGAGCGCGGCGCTGAACGCGCCGATCCCCGACACCCGATTCGGCGTGTTCCGGATGTAGGAGCGGACATGGCTTACCAGACCCTCGAACTGCGGCGCGACGGCCATGCCGCCAGCGTCACCCTGAACCGGCCGGAGCTGCGCAACGCCTTCGACGACAGCGTGATCGCCGAACTGACGCAGGCCTTCCGCGAACTGGCCGGCGACGCCGGCGTGCGGGCGATCGTGCTGGCCGCCAACGGTCCGGCCTTCTGCGCCGGCGCCGACCTCAACTGGATGCGCCGCATGGCTGGCTACGGCTACGACGAAAACCGCGCCGACGCGGCGCTGCTGGCCGACATGCTGCGGACAATCGACCTGTGCCCGCAGCCGGTGGTGGCCAAGGTGCAGGGCGATTGCTACGCCGGCGGCATGGGGCTGGTGGCGGCCTGCGACATCGCGCTGGTGGCGGAACCGGTACAGTTCTGCCTGTCCGAAGTGCGGCTGGGGCTGATTCCCGCCACCATTTCGCCCTACGTGATCCGCGCAATGGGCCAGCAGGCGGCGCGCCGCTATTTCATCTCCGCCGAGCGGTTTTCGGCGGCCGAGGCGCTGCGCATCGGCTTCGCCCACCAGGTGGTGGCCGCCGATCAACTGGACGCCGCCACCGCCGCGCTGGTCAAGACGCTGACCGCCAACAGCCCGAACGCGGTGCGCGCCGCCAAGCGGCTGGTGCGCGAAGTCGGCGGCGCGCCGATCGACGACGCGCTGATCGCCGCCACCGTCGAAGGCATCGCGCAAATCCGCGCCTCCGACGAAGGCCGCGAAGGCGTGCGCAGTTTTCTGGAGAAGCGCAAGCCGAACTGGCTCTGACTCCTCCCCTCTCCCGCAAGCGGGAGAGGGGCCGGGGGAGAGGGAGAGAGGGGAGGGAAACAGGGGACAATGTCGCTGCTCGACCATGCCAGGGAGCTGAGAAGCCATCAAACCGAAGCCGAGCAGCGTCTGTGGACCCAGTTGCGCGCGCACCGTCTGATGGGCTTGAAGTTCCGGCGGCAAAAGCCGCTCGGGCCATACATCGTCGATTTCATCTGCCATGAAATTGGCCTGGTGATCGAAGTCGATGGCGGCCAGCATCAGGAAGCGGCGGCATACGACAGCCGCCGCGATGCTTGGCTGCGGGAACGCGGCTATCAGGTTCTGCGGTTCTGGAACAATGAGGTGATGCAGCAGATGGATGGGGTGCTGGAGGCGATACGGGTGTTTGTTGAGGCGAATCGGGCGCCCTCCCGCTCTCCCTCTCGCCCTCCCTCTCGCCCTCCCTCTCCCCCGACCCCTCTCCCGCAAGCGGGAGAGGGGGGTAGAAAGGGCGAATGACGAATGAATCGCCCCTCTCCCGTGTACGGGAGAGGGGTCGGGGAGAGGGCGTGGCGCTGGCAAGCAGGCAAGCCGTCCCATCCCGATGGCAATGAAACGGAGTGGTTTTGAAATCTGAGCAACACAGCGACTGGGTCGCGCGCAGCCTGGCCAGTGTCTGGCATCCATGCACGCAGATGCAGCATCATGAAACCGTGCCGCCGATCGCGCTGGCGCGCGGGCGCGGCGCCTGGCTGTTCGATCAGGATGGTCGCCGCTATCTGGACGCGGTCAGCTCCTGGTGGGTCAACCTGTTCGGCCACGCCAATCCGCGCATCAACGCGGCGCTGAAGGAGCAGCTGGATACGCTGGAACACGCGATGCTGGCCGGCTGCACGCACGAGCCGGTGGTGCGACTGTCCGAGCAGCTGGCGGCGCGCACCGGCGGCGCGCTCGGCCATTGCTTCTACGCCTCCGACGGTGCCTCGGCGGTCGAGATCGCGCTGAAGATGAGCTTCCACTATTGGCGCAATTCCGGCCAGGACGACAAGCGCGAATTCGTCTGCCTGCAACACAGCTATCACGGCGAAACCATCGGCGCGCTGGCGGTCACCGACGTGGCGCTGTTCCGCGACGCTTACGGGCCATTGCTGCACGGCGCCCACGTGGTCGCCAGCCCGGATGCGCGCAGCGCCCGCGACGGCGAAAGCGCGGCCGAGGTGGCGCGCCGCGCCGTCGCCGATCTGGAGGCGCTGCTGCAGCAGCGCGCCGACCACATCGCCGCGCTGATCGTCGAACCGCTGGTGCAGTGCGCGGCCGGCATGGCGATGCACGATCCGCTCTACCTGGCCGAAGTGCGCAAGCTGTGCGACCGTTACCAGGTCCATCTGATCGCCGACGAAATCGCCGTCGGCTGCGGCCGCAGCGGTACTTTCTTCGCCTGCGAGCAGGGCGGCATCTGGCCGGATTTCCTGTGCCTGTCGAAGGGCATCAGCGGCGGCTATCTGCCGCTGTCGCTGGTGATGACGTGCGACGACATCTACGCGGCGTTCTACGATCCCGACATCGCGCGCGGCTTCCTGCATTCGCATTCGTACACCGGCAATCCGCTGGCCTGCCGCGCGGCGCTGGCGACGCTGGCGATCTTCGACGACGACGACGTGCTGGCGCAGAACCGCGCGCGCGCGGCGCGCCTGACCGAGGCGCTGGCGCCACTGGCGCGGCATCCGCAGGTCGCGCATTTCCGCCAGCGCGGCATGATCTGGGCGTTCGACGCGCGCACCGACGACCCGGAGTTCTCGCGCAAATTCTTCGCTGCCGCGCTGCGGCAGGAATTGCTGCTGCGGCCGATCGGTAACACGGTCTACCTGATGCCGCCGTACATCCTTGACGACGACGAGATCGCGCTGCTGGCCGAGCGCACCCGGCAGGTATTCGAACAGACGATCGGAGCGGCATGATGGAACTGCTGGCCCGACTCGAACAGGAACTGCGGCAACTCGACGCACAGCAGCTGCGCCGCCGTCGCCGCAATGCCGACACGCCGTGCGCGCCGCACGTCACGGTCGATGGCCGGCCAATGCTGGCCTTCTGCAGCAACGATTACCTGGGGCTGGCCGCGCATCCGCTGCTGGCCGAGGCGCTGGCGGAAGGCGCGCGCCGCTACGGCGCCGGCAGCGGCGGCTCACACCTGATTTCCGGCCATTCACGCGCGCACGCGCTGCTGGAGGAACGCTTCGCCGAACTGCTGGCGCCGCATCTGGAGGCGCCGCGCGCGCTGTACTTCTGCACCGGCTACATGGCCAACCTCGGCGTCTTGACCGCGCTGGGCGGCGCCGACGCCGAACTGTTCTGCGAGGAACTGAATCATGCCTCGCTGATCGATGGCGCCCGGCTGGCGCGTGGCACGGCGCGCATCTACCGCCACGGCGACACCGCACAGCTGGAACAGCTGCTCGCCGCCAGCACCGCGCCGACCAAGGTGGTGGTGACCGACAGCGTGTTCAGCATGGATGGCGATCTGGCGCCGCTGCCGGCCTTGCTGGCGCTGTGCGAACGATATGGCGCCTGGCTGGTGGTGGACGACGCGCATGGCTTCGGCGTGCTGGGCGAGCACGGCCGTGGCGCGCTGGAACACTTCGGCCTGCGCTCGCCGCATCTGGTCTACATCGGCACGCTTGGCAAGGCGGCCGGCGTCGGCGGTGCCTTCGTCGCCGCGCACGCCACCGTGATCGAAACGCTGATCCAGCGCGCCCGCTCCTACATCTACACCACCGCGGCGCCGCCGGCGCTGGCGCATGCGCTGCTGACCAGCATCGAACTGATCGCCGGCGCCGAAGGCCGGGCGCGGCGCGCGCACCTGCGGGGGCTGATCGCGCAGCTGCAGGCGGCGCTGCGGCTGCGCCACTGGTGGCTGCTGCCGTCGCCGACCGCGATCCAGCCGGTGGTGGTCGGCGCCAACCAGGCGGCGCTGGACGCCGCCGCCGCGCTGCATGCGCAAGGCATCTGGGTGCCGGCGATCCGCCCGCCGACGGTGGCGCCCGGCAGCGCCCGGTTGCGCGTGACGCTGAGCGCCGCGCATGGCGCCGCCGATGTCGCCCGGCTGGCGGATGTCCTCAACGCGCTGGAACAACCGGAGGCCGCATGAGCGCCGCCCGGCCGCTTTCCTGGTTCGTCACCGGCACCGATACCGAGATCGGCAAGACGCTGATTTCGGCGGCGCTGCTGCATGCGCTGAGCGTGCGCGGGCTGCGCAGCGCCGGCATGAAACCGGTCGCCGCCGGCGCCGAATGGCGCGACGGCGGCTGGCATAATGAGGACGCCGACATGCTGGCGGCAGCCAGCAGCGAACGCTTGCCGCAGGCGCTGACCACGCCGTATCTGCTGCGCGCGGCGACCGCGCCGCATATCGCCGCCGCGCAGGAAAACGCGGTGATTAATCCGCAGCACATCCTCGACTGCTACGCGCAAATCGCCAGCGCCGCCGACGCGGTGGTGGTCGAAGGCGTCGGCGGTTTCCGCGTGCCTCTGACCGACGCTGTCGATACCGCCGATCTGGCACACAAGCTGGCGCTGCCGGTGGTGCTGGTGGTCGGGCTGCGGCTCGGCTGCATCAGCCATGCGCTGCTTACCGCCGAGGCGATCGCCGCGCGCGGCCTGACGCTGGCCGGCTGGGTCGCCAACACGGTCGATGCGGCGCTGCCGAACGCGGCGCAGAATGTCGATGCGCTGGCGGCGCGCCTGCCGGCGCCGCTGCTCGGCTGCGTGCCGCGCCTGCCGTTGGCATCGGCGGCGGCCGCCGCCGGGCATCTCGATTTTTCCCGCCTGCCGGGCTGGCCCGGCAGGCATGCCTGATCCCCGAAACACTCTTTGACGCAAAAAGGAAATCCGCATGTCCGACGTACATACCGCTTCCCCGACCCTGACCGAGCAGACGCTGGCCTTTCGCGCGCCGGTGACGCCGATCGCCGCCGAAACCTGGCCGGTCGAGGATGTGCTGGCGCTGTTCGAGCTGCCGTTCAACGATCTGCTGTACCGCGCCCAGCAGGCGCACCGCGCCAATTTCGACCCGCAGGAAGTCGAGCTGGCGACGCTGCTGTCGATCAAGACCGGCGGCTGCGAGGAGGATTGCGGTTATTGCCCGCAGGCGGCGCGCTACGACACCGGCGTGACCGCCAAGAAGCTGCTGTCCACCGAGGAAGTGCTGGAAGCCGCGCGCGCCGCCCGCGACCACGGCGCCACCCGCTTCTGCATGGGCGCCGCCTGGCGCGAACCGAAGGACCGCGACATGGAAAAGGTCGAGGAAATGGTGCGCGAGGTCAAGGCGCTCGGCCTGGAAACCTGCGCCACCCTCGGCATGCTGAAGGACGACCAGGCGCAGCGGCTGAAGGACGCCGGCCTCGACTACTACAACCACAATCTCGACACCGCGCCGGAGTTCTACAACAACATCATCTCGACGCGCGAATACCAGGACCGGCTCGACACGCTCGGCCGCGTGCGCGAAGCCGGCCTGAAAATCTGCTGCGGCGGCATCGTCGGCATGGGTGAATCGCGCCGCCAGCGCGCCGGCCTGATCGCCCAGCTGGCCAACCTGAATCCGTATCCGGAATCGGTGCCGGTCAACCATCTGGTGCAGGTCGAGGGCACGCCGCTGTACGGGCTGGACCCGCTCGATCCGCTGGAATTCGTGCGCACCATCGCGGTCGCCCGCATCACCATGCCGAAGGCGCGCGTGCGGCTGTCGGCCGGCCGCCGCCAGTTGGGCGAAGCGGTGCAGGCGATGTGTTTCCTGGCCGGCGCCAATTCGATCTTCTACGGCGACAAGCTGCTGACCACCGGCAACCCGGACGCCGAGGACGACCGCGCGTTGCTGGCCAAGCTCGGCCTGCGCCCGCGCGACGTGGCGGCGTCGGAAATCAAGGCGAGTTGTGGCGGTTGAACGATGCCCGCCCTGGAATGTGTGATGTTTGTCGTCCCCGCGCAGGCGGGGACCCAGTGACTTTAACGCCGCAACGACGCCAGGTTCCCGCCTGCGCCGGAACCGGCAAGCCCTTGGAAAGAACCGCATGTTCACCAAAATCCTGATCGCCAATCGCGGGGAAATCGCCTGCCGCGTCGCCGCTACCGCCCGCCGGCTCGGCATCGCCACCGTCGCCGTGTATTCGGATGCCGACGCGCAGGCCCGCCACGTCGCCGCCTGCGATGAGGCGGTCCGGATCGGCCCGGCGCCGGCCAAGGAAAGCTATCTGCTCGGCGAGCGGATCATCGCGGCGGCCAGGGCCAGCGGCGCCCAGGCGATCCATCCGGGCTACGGCTTCCTGTCGGAAAACGCCGGTTTCGCTGACGCCTGCGCCGAAGCCGGGCTGGTGTTCATCGGCCCGCCGGCGGCGGCGATCCGCGCGATGGGGTCGAAGTCGGCGGCCAAGGCGCTGATGGAACAGGCCGGCGTGCCGCTGGTGCCCGGCTACCACGGCGCCGATCAGGATCCGGCGCTGCTGAACCGCGAGGCCGACCGCATCGGCTATCCGGTGCTGCTGAAGGCTTCGGCCGGCGGCGGCGGCAAGGGCATGCGCATCGTCGAGCGTTCGGCGGATTTTCCTGAGGCGCTGGCGTCCTGCCAGCGCGAGGCGATTGCCAGCTTCGGCGACGACCGCGTGCTGGTCGAGAAATACCTGACGCGGCCGCGCCACATCGAAATTCAGGTGTTCGCCGACAGCCAGGGCAATTGCGTGCATCTGTTCGAGCGCGACTGCTCGGTGCAGCGGCGCCATCAGAAGGTGCTGGAAGAAGCGCCGGCGCCCGGCATGACCGAACAGCGCCGGCGCGCGATGGGCGAAGCGGCGGTGGCGGCGGCCAGGGCGGTCGGCTACGTCGGCGCCGGCACGGTCGAGTTCATCGCAGAAGAAAGTCGTAACGGCGAGGACGGCGCGTTCTACTTCATGGAAATGAACACCCGGCTGCAGGTCGAGCATCCGGTCACCGAAATGATCACCGGCACCGATCTGGTCGAATGGCAACTGCGCGTGGCCGCCGGCCAGCCGCTGCCGCGCCGGCAGCAGCAACTGGCGATCCACGGTCATGCGATCGAGGCGCGCGTATATGCGGAAAACCCGGACAAGGGCTTCCTGCCGTCGATCGGCGCGCTGCGCCATTTGCGCACGCCGGCGGCGGTGGAGTTCGGGCTGGGGGCGCGCTTGCCCTCTCCCCGGCCCTCTCCCTTGCAGGGAGAGGGTGAGAGTGGCGCCGTGGGCGGTGGGGTGGCTCCCTCTCCCCGGCCCTCTCCCCTTCGGGGAGAGGGTGAGGATGGCGCCGCCGTCGGCGGCGTGGTGAGGATCGATTCCGGGGTGCGCGCTGGCGATGCGATTTCACCGTTCTACGATCCGATGATCGCCAAGCTGATCGTCTGGGCGCCGAGCCGGGCGCAGGCGCTGGCGCAGATGGCGCGGGCGCTGTCGACATACCAGATCGTCGGGCTGGCCAGCAACATCGCCTTCCTGAAGCGCCTGATCGACAGCCGGCCGTTCAGCGAGGCCGATCTGGATACCGGCTTGATCGAGCGGCATCAGCAGACGCTGTTCCCGCCGCCGCCGCAAGCCACGCTGCCGGTACTGGCGCTGGCGACGGCGGCGCTGCTGGCCGATGAACGGGCCGGCGCCGAGGATAGCGATCCGTGGAGCAGCCGCGCCGGCTGGCGCCTGAACGGCACGCTGGCGCGTCCGCTGGAATTCGCCGATGCCGGCGCGGCGCGCGCGCTGACGGTCGAATACCGCGACGGCGGCTGGCTGCTGCAGCAGGCCGGGCAGCAGGCGATGCTGACGCTGCTGCGGCGCGACGGCGCCGACCTGCGGCTGCGGCTGGATGACGCGGTGCTGGCCGGGACCGTGGTGCGCGCGGCGGCGGCCGGCGGCGACGAGCAGTTTCACGTGTTCAGCGGCGGCGTCCACTACGTGCTCGACTACCGTGAGCCGCTGGCGCATGCCGGCGCTGTCGAAGCAGAGGGCGGCCGCCTGACCGCGCCGATGCCGGGCAAGATCGTCGCGGTGCTGGTGGCGGCCGGCACCACGGTCGAGAAGGGCGCGCCGCTGCTGATCATGGAGGCGATGAAGATGGAACACACGATCGCGGCGCCGGCCGACGGCCGCGTCGAGGAACTGCTGTACGCGGTCGGTGACCAGGTGGCCGAAGGGGCACAATTGTTATCGTTCGAGGCCGCCTGAGCGGCGCCGGACCAGCGAGGAGATGTCGATGCAGATACTGTTTTGCGCCCCCGGCGGCAACCCCGAACCGTGGCTGCGGGAGCTGTCCGAAGCGTTGCCGCGCGCGCGCATCCGCGCCTGGGAAGAAGGCGATCAGGCACCGGCCGATTATGCGGTGGTATGGAGGCCGCCGCTGGAAATGCTGCGCGACCGCGCCGGCCTGAAGGCGGTGTTCAATCTCGGCGCCGGCGTCGACGGGCTGCTGCAATACGGCGACGCGCTGCCGGCGGCGCCGATCGTGCGGCTGGACGACGCCGGCATGGCGCTGCAAATGGCCGAATACGTGACCTATGCGGTGCTGCGCTATTTCCGCCGCTTCGACCAGTTCTCCCTGCAGGAGGAGCGCGGCGAATGGAAGTTCATGAAGCCGTACAGCAAGGCCGATTTCACGGTCGGCATCCTTGGCCTGGGCGTGCTCGGCCAGCGCATCGCCGAAGCGCTGGCGCATTTCCATTTTCCGCTGGTTGGCTGGAGCCGTTCGCCGAAGCAGATTCCGGGTATGAGCTGCCACGTCGGCGCCGACGGCCTGGACACGGTGCTGCGCGCCGCCAAGGCGCTGGTGTGCGTGCTGCCGCTGACGCCGGAAACCACCGGCATCCTGAACCGCCACAGCCTTGGCAAGCTGGCGCAGGGCAGCTATGTGATCAACGTCGCGCGCGGCGCCCACATGGTCGAGGGCGATCTGCTGGAACTGGTGCAACTCGGCCACATCGCCGGTGCCACGCTGGACGTGTTCGGGCATGAGCCGCTGCCGGCCGAGCATCCGTTCTGGCGCGAGCCGAACATCACCATCACGCCGCACGTATCGGCGCTGACGCTGCGCGCCGCCAGCGTGCGCCAGATCGCCAAAAAGATCGCCGCGCTGGAGCGGGGCGAGGCGATTGCCGGCATCATCGACCGCAGCCGGGGGTACTGAGATGGACCTGCCCGCCAAGGTGAAGATCGTCGAGGTCGGCCCGCGCGACGGCCTGCAGAACGAAAAGGAAACGATAGCGGCCGCCGTCAAGATCGAGCTGGTGGACCGGCTGACGCGGGCCGGCTTCGCCAACATCGAGGCGGCGTCGTTCGTCTCGCCGAAATGGGTGCCGCAAATGGCCACCTCGGCCGAGGTGATGGCCGGCATTACGCGCCGTCCCGGCACCGTGTATTCGGCGCTGGTGCCGAACATGCAGGGCTTCGAGGCGGCGCTGGCGGCCGGCGCCGATGAAGTGGTGATCTTCGGCGCGGCCTCGGAAGCGTTTTCGCAAAAGAACATCAATTGTTCGATCGCCGAATCGGTCGAGCGCTTCCGCCCGGTGGCGCAGGCCGCCAGGCAGCACGGCCTGCGCCTGCGCGGCAGCATCAGCTGCGCGCTCGGCTGTCCGTATCAGGGCGAGGTGGCGCCGGCGGCGGTGGCCGACGTGGTGCGGCGGCTGCGCGATCTCGGCTGCGACGAACTGGACATCGCCGACACCATCGGCGTCGGCACGCCGAGAAAGACCCAGGCGGTGCTGGCGGCGGCGGCGGCCGAATTTCCGCTGGCGCGGCTGTCCGGCCATTTTCACGATACCTACGGCCAGGCGATCGCCAACATCTACGCGGCGCTGGAAGTCGGCGTGGCGATCTTCCATTCGTCGGTGGCCGGCCTCGGCGGCTGCCCGTACGCCAAGGGCGCCACCGGCAACGTCGCCACCGAGGACGTGCTGTACCTGATGCAGGGGCTGGGCATCGACACCGGCATCGACCTCGACGCGGTGGTCGATGCCGGCCAGTTCATCTCCGGCCACCTGGGCCGCAAGGCCGCCAGCCGGGTCGGCAATGCGATTGCGGCGAAGCGGGCTGGGTGAGCGCAGGAAGATCTCACATACTCCCTTTGCATGCATCTTGTGTCGGGCATGTACAGGTCATTTTTGATGCATACTCCCGGAAATTCTGTCCAGCAACCCTTGCCGCGTGAAGGACCGCCATGCAAATCACCCGAGCCGTTTTACAGGACGCCACCGAACAGGGCGTGCTGAGCGCACCGCAAGCCGACGCGCTGTGGCGCTTCCTGAGCGAACGTGACGGCGCCGCGCCGTCCTTCCGCGCCGCCCACATCCTGTACTACCTGGGCGGGCTGATCGCGATCGGCGCGATGAGCCTGTTCATGACGCTCGGCTGGGAAGCCTTCGGCGGCGGCGGCCTGCTGGCGGTGGCGCTGCTGTATGCGGCGCTCGGGCTGTGGCTGACGCGCCGGCTGCTGGCGCGCCGGCTGGCGATTCCGGCCGGCATCTGCGCCACCTTCGTGGTAACGCTGACGCCGCTGGCGGTGTACGGCTTGCAGAGCCTGTTCGGCTGGTGGGCCGGCGGTCGCGTCTATCGCGATTATCACCAGTATGTCGACTGGCGCTGGCTGATGATGGAGCTGGCGACGCTGGCGGTCGCCATGGTGCTGCTGTGGCGCACCCGGCTGCCGTTCCTGGTGCTGCCGGTGGCGGTGACGCTGTGGTACATGAGCATGGACCTGACGCCGTTCCTGGCCGGCACCGATCCCGACGGCAGCTGGGAATTGCGCCGGCTGGTGTCGCTGTGGTTCGGCGTGGTGATGCTGCTGCTGGCATTCTGGGTCGATCTGCGCAGCGCGCGGCGGCCGGATTTCGCGTTCTGGCTGTACCTGTTCGGCGTGCTGACGTTCTGGAGCGGGCTGACGCTGATGGATTCCGGCAGCGAATGGGGACGCTTCCTGTACCTGTGCATCAACCTTCTGCTGATCGCCGCCGGCGCCGCGCTCGGACGGCGCGTGTTCGTGGTCTTCGGCGGCTTCGGCGTGGTCGTCTATCTCGGCCATCTGGCCTACGACCTGTTCAAGGACAGCCTGCTGCTGCCGTTCCTGCTGACCGCGCTCGGCGCCGCGCTGGTGTATGCCGGCATCGTCTGGCAGCGCCACGAGGAGGCGTTCGGCGCGCGCCTGCGTGGCATGCTGCCCTTGCCTGTGCGAACATTGCTGGATCACCGTTCCTGAGCCTTTGCCGCGCATCATGTCCAGTTCCGAACTGCCCGAAAGCCCGCGCCGTGTCGCCAGCCTGCTGGCGGCGCTCGGCCACGATCAGCCGGTGGTGATGCTGCCGGAATCCGGCAAGACCTCGGCCGAAGCGGCCGCCGGCCTCGGCTGCAGCGTCGCCGAAATCGCCAAGTCGATCGTGTTCCGCCGGCTGGCCGACGATGCCGCGGTGATGGTGGTGGCGTCCGGCGTCAACCGCGTTGACGAAGCCAAGGTGGCGGCGCTGGTCGGCCCGATCGGCCGCGCCAACGCCGCCTTCGTCAAGGAACGCACCGGCTACACCATCGGCGGCGTCTGTCCGATCGGCCACGCCGGCCCGACCGTGATGCTGATCGACCAGGACCTGCTGCGCTTCGAGCGCGTCTGGGCCGCCGCCGGCCATCCGCACGCGGTGTTTTGCGCCACCCCGGCGCAACTGCTGGCGATGACTTCGGCACCGCTGGCCGACGTCGCGCAGCAACCATGAAACGGCTGGCGGCGGCCGCGCTGACGGCATGGCTGGCGGCCTGTTCAGCACCCGGGCCGAACGTCTACCAGAGCGAAACCTTCAGCTCCAGCGGCACCTATTCGCACGACTACCGCGTCGATACCGCCGCCGCCTGCGAGGCGGCGCGGCGCGCGCTGCTGTCGCAGGGCTACATGATCGATCCGGGCGCCGGCGAGCGGTCGCTGCAGCTGCAAGGCCGCAAGAGCTTCCAGCCGGCCACCGATGCCCACATCGAAATCCGCTTCAACGTGGTCTGCGTCACCGACGCCAGCGCCGGCCGGCCGGGGCACAGCACGGTGTTCGTCAATGCCTTGCAGGACCGCTACGCGCTGAAGAAGGTCAACAACTCCGCCAGCCTCGGCGTCGGCGCGCTCGGCTCGGTGTCGGTGCCGTTCACCGGCGGCGGTGATTCGCTGGTCAAGGTCGGCAGCGAAACCATCGCCGCCGGCCAGTTCTATGACCGTTTCTTCGCGCTGATCGAGCGTTATCTGATCCTCGACGACGACGAAGGCGGCGACGGCGGCACCGAATGAATACCGCGCCGCCATCGCCCTGCTGCGGCGTCTGCCGCATGGAAGCGGCCAGCGGCCGCTGCGCCGGCTGCTGGCGCACGCTCGACGAGATCGCCCGCTGGAGCACTGCCGACGCCGCCTGGAAACAGGCGCTGCTGGACGAGATCGCCGGTCGCCGCGCCGCCGCCGGCCACGCCATCGCGCCGGCCTTGCGGATGCCGTCGCCATGAGCGCCGCGATCGTCCTGCCGACCGGCATGCGCGTGTTCGAGCGCGGCTGGCTGTCGTCCAACAACATCCTGTTCACCGGCGACGACGGCAGCGCGCTGGTCGACAGCGGTTATCAAACCCATGCCGAACAGACGCTGGCGCTGGTGGCGCAGGCGCTGGACGGCCGGCCGCTGGACTGGCTGATCAATACCCATCTGCATTCCGACCATTGCGGCGGCAACGCCGCGCTGCAGGCGCGCTACCACTGCCGCACGACGATTCCGGCTTCCGAGGCGGCGGCGGTGGCGGCCTGGGACGAAGACGCGCTGACCTATGCCGCCACCGGCCAGCAATGCGCGCGCTTCGGTTTCGACGACACGCTGGCCGGCGGCGACACGCTGCGCCTCGGCGGGCGCGAATGGCAGGCGCTGGCGGCGCCCGGCCATGATCCGCATTCGCTGGTGTTGTATTGCCGGTCCGAGCGCATCCTGATCTCGGCCGATGCGCTGTGGGAAAACGGTTTTGGCGTGATCTTCCCGGAACTGGATGGCGAATCCGGCTTCGCCGAGACGCGGGCGACGCTGGAGCTGATCGCCGGACTGGACATCGACCTGGTGATTCCCGGCCACGGCGCGCCGTTCACCGAGATCGGCCGGGCGCTCGACACCGCCTTCGCGCGCCTCGAATACCTGGTCGCCGATCCGCGGCGCAACGCGCAGAACGTGGTCAAGGTGTTGCTGAAGTTCCTGCTGCTGGAGCGCCAGGCGCTGCCGCTGGCCGGATTGCCGCGCCTGCTGGCCGGCATCCAGCTGTTCGGCAAGGCCAACCGGCGCTATCTGCACATGAGCGACGACGAGCTGGCGCAATGGGCGGTGCACCAGCTGCTGCGCGCCGACGCCGCCGCGATCGAAGCCGGCATGCTGGTCAACCGCAACTGAACGCGGGCTTCCTATTCCTTCAGCAGCACCCCGCGGAAGAAGCCGGTGGCGGATTCCAGCGACTGGCCGGCCACCGCCTCGTTGCGTTCCTGCGTGATGAAACCGCCGCGCCCGAGATAGGCGGCGCCGTCGTGATAGTTGCGGTATTCCGGCGTATCCCAGCCGTGGGTGGCGCCGGCATACACGGTCAGGGCGACGCTGGCGCGTTCCGCTTCCGGCAGCGCGGCGATGAATTTGCCGCAGGTGTCCGGTTCATCGTACAGATCCTTGTCGCCGGCCAGTATCCGTACCGGCGCCCCGGTCAGCGCCTGATAGACGCTTTGCGGATACACCGGATTCCTGCCGGCGGCGATCGACAGATGCGCCCAGCACACCGGATACACCGGCAGATGCGCGGCGAAGCGGTGCGTGTCGCCGGCGTACTGCCGGGTCAGCTGCCGCGACGCCGCCAGCATCGACAGCAGGCCGCCGTGCGAAAAGCCGGCGATGCCGATGCGCGCCGGATCGATTTCCGGCCGCTGCGCCAGATACAACAGTGCGCCGAAAGTGTGCGGCAGGTTCATCTGCGAAGTCTTGGGGCGGCCGCCGCGCGCGAACAGATTCAGTTCCAGCGTGGCGATGCCGGCCCGGTTCAGTGCCGCCACGTAGGGCGCGCGGGTCTGGTCCTCGAACCCGCCGGCGCTGTGGATCACCACCACCGCCGGCAGCCTGGCGCCGGCGGCGGCTGGCGGCAGCGTCAGTTCGCCGCGCACCGGCGTGTTGCCGTCGATCAGCGTGGCCGCCTCGAATGCGACGCTTTCCTTCTTCGGCGCCTCCTGCGCGAAGGCGGCGGCGGCAAGCAGGCTGGCCAGCAAGGCCAGCAACGGCCGGCGGGACGGGATTTTCATGGCGGCTCCGGGCAGTAGGGAAAGCGCCAGCTTAACCGGGTTTTTGCCGAAAGAAACGATTTTTCGGCGGCATGCCATGCAAGCATGCCTGCGCCCCAAAGGCGTCATATACTCCCTTTCATATGACCCTGTAACGGGCGTCAGAAAACAGGGTTTTTGCTATACTCCTCCTGCTTTTACGCCACCCGGAAAATATCGCGCGCCGGAAACATCCTGTAACACTGCTTACCGGCTGGCAGCAGGCGGTGGCGCGGTTTTCCGGTGTAATGAGGCATCGTTGACAGGCATCGATGCTTTGAAAGGGAGTTTCCATGAACCGCAAGTCCTTGATCGCTTCGCTGCTGGCGCTGGTTTTGGCCGCGCCGGCCGTGGCGCCGGCGTTCGCCCAGGGTCCGCACAATCGCGGCCCGCATCACCAGGCGCAGCGCGGCCCGGATCGCCACACCGCGCACCGGCCGGCGCATCGCCCCGCCTATCGCCCGCCGGCGCATCGTCCCGGCTATCGCCCGCCAGCACATGCGCGGCCGCCGATCCACGTCGGTCGCGGCGCCGGTCCGCGTCACGACATGTATCGCGGCCAGCGGCTGCCGGCCTACTATCGCGGCCAGCGGTACGCGGTCAGGAACTGGCGCATGCACCACCTGAGCCCGCCGCCGCGCGGCTACTACTGGGTGCAGACCGGCACCGATTACCTGCTGGTGGCGGTCGCCACCGGCCTGATCGCGCAGATCGTGCTGCACTAGCGGCGCGCCGCTACCGGCGTCAGCCGCGGCGGGGAATTTCCAGTCCGCGCGCCACCGCCGGCCGGGCGACGAACGCATCCAGCGCGCGCCGGACGTTGGAGAACCTGGTGAATTCCACCAGTTCGCCGGCTTCATAGAAGCCGATCAGGTTACCCACCCACGGGAAGGTGGCGATGTCGGCGATCGTGTAGTCGTCGCCGGCCAGCCAGGCGTTGTCCGCCAGATGGCGGTCGAGCACGCCGAGCAGCCGCTTCGATTCCACCACGTAGCGATCGCGCGGGCGCTTGTCTTCGTAGTCGCGGCCGGCGAACTTGTGGAAGAAGCCGAGCTGGCCGAACATCGGCCCGATGCCGCCCATCTGGAACATCAGCCACTGCAGGGTCCGGTAGCGCGCGGCGGGGTCGGCCGGCAGCAATTGCCCGCTCTTTTCCGCCAGATAGATCAGGATCGCGCCGGATTCGAACAGCGCCAGCGGCTGGCCGCCGGGACCGTCCGGATCGAGGATCGCCGGAATCTTGTTGTTCGGATTCAGCGACAGGAATTCTGCGCTGGTCTGGTCGTTGGTCTGGAAATCGACCAGATGCGCTTCGTACGGCAGGCCGGTTTCCTCCAGCATGATCGAGACCTTGACGCCGTTCGGCGTCGGCAGCGAATACAGCTGGATGCGCTCAGGATGGCGCGCCGGCCATTTGCGGGTGATCGGGAAGGCGGAAAGATCGCTCATGTCTGGTCCTCGAATCGAAGCGGCGCCGGGCGCCGCGCTGGTGGGTTCGCCGCAGCGAACGAAAGGTCCAATATAAAGGCTCGCCGGCATCCTGTCCCGGCGGCGGCCGATCCGCCCTAGAATGGCAGCGCGCCCTCGCGGCGCCTTTCCCGCCATTCTCCCGAGCGCGCCATGATTCCGGACCAGCCCCGCCAGTTCCTGCTCGACCTGTACCAGGCGGCGGTTGCCGCCGTCAGCGCCGAAACCTGCCTGCCGCCCTTCCTGCCGCCGCCGCCACGCGGCCGCACGCTGGTGATCGGCGCCGGCAAGGGTGCGGCAGCGATGGCGCAAAGCGTCGAGGCGCACTGGCCGGGCGAATTGTCCGGGCTGGTGGTGACGCGCTACGGCCACGGCGCCGACTGCCGCCGCATCGAAGTGGTGGAAGCGGCGCATCCGGTGCCGGACCAGGCCGGTCAGCGCGCGGCGGCGCGCATGCTGGAACTGGCGGCCGGTCTGGACGAGGACGATCTGGTGCTGTGCCTGCTGTCCGGCGGCGGCTCGGCGTTGCTGGCGCTGCCGGCGCCCGGCATCACGCTGGCGCAGAAGCAGGCGGTCAATCGCGCGTTGCTGCACAGCGGCGCTACCATCTTCGAAATGAATTGCGTGCGCAAGCACCTGTCGGCGATCAAGGGTGGCCGGCTGGCGCTGGCCTGCGCGCCGGCGCCGGTGGTCACGCTGCTGATTTCCGACATTCCCGGCGACGATCCGGCGGTGGTCGCCAGCGGCCCGACGCTGCCCGATCCGGGCACCTGCGAACAGGCGCTGGCGGTCCTGCGCAAGTACCGCATCGAGGTGCCGGACAATCTGCGCGAGCATCTGCAAAGCGGTCGCGGCGAAACGCCGAAGCCGGGCGCCGCCGCGTTCCGGGGCCATCGTCATCAGGTGATCGCCAGCGCCGGTCAGGCGCTGCAGGCCGCCGCCGAGCGCGCGCGCGCCGCCGGCGTCACGCCGGTGATCTTGTCGGACGAAATCGAAGGCGAGGCGCGCGACATCGGCCTGATGCACGCGGCGCTGGCGCGTCAGGTGGCGCGCCACGATGCGCCGTTCGCCAAACCCTGCGTGCTGCTGTCCGGTGGCGAAACCACCGTCACGGTGCGCGGCGGCGGCCGCGGCGGGCGCAACGCCGAATTCCTGCTCAGCACCGCGCTGGCGCTGCGCGGCTGCGCCGGCGTGCATGCGATCGCCTGCGACACCGACGGCATCGACGGTTCTGAAGACAATGCCGGCGCGCTGCTGGCGCCGGATTCACTGGCGCGCGCCGAGGCGCTGGGCCTGCGGCCGCGCGCGCTGCTGGACGACAACGACGCCTACGGCTTTTTCGCCGCGCTCGGCGATCTGGTCGTCAGCGGGCCGACCCGCACCAACGTCAACGACTTCCGGGCGCTGCTGATCATCTGAGGAAAACCAGATACTCCCGACATGGCACTGCTGTGCCGGGCGCCAGCCGCCAGAAGTTGAGGCATACTCCCCCATTTCCACAATGAGGGCAGCGGTGTTGCCGGTTGCCCGGTCAGAAGCGCCGGCCGGCGCCGGGCAGGCAGCCCGTCAGGCCCGCACGCTGGCGCCGAGCCGCGCCGACATCCGGTCCGCCAGACGGCGGATCGCCTGGCCGGCGTTTTCCTGCATCTCGCGGCTGATCTCGGTTGCCATCAGGCTGACGGCGACGCCGGCGATCGCGTGGCTGGCGCCGGCGCCGAATACCGGCGCGCCGAAGCAGCGCATGCCTTCGCGCACCTCGCCGTCGTCGATCGAATAGCCGCGTTCGCGCACCTCCGGCATCTGCGCCAGGAAGGCGCGCAAATTGCGGCAACCGTTCGGTGACAGCGGCTTCGGCCAGGTGCCCGGCAACGCCGCGCGGATGTCGGCATCGGCCAGTGTCGCCAGCATCGCCTTGCCGGTCGCGGTGTACGGTGCCGGCAGGCGCATGCCGATACGGAAGGTGACGCCGAGCGGCCGGCTGCCGTTGCGGCAGGCGATGTAGACCACGCTGGTGCCGTCCAGCACCGACAGCGTCACGGTTTCTTCCGGCAGTTCGTTCATTTCTTCCCAGGCGGCAAAGAATTCGCGCGTGACGTCGCTGCGTTCGAGGAAGGCGTTGGCCCAGTTCATCAGGTGCGGGCCGAGGCTCATCTGGCCGTTTTCGGCGCGCTGGATCAGCTTCAGGTGCAGCAGCGTCGCGCAGATCGTGTGCAGCGAGCTTTTCGGCAGCTCGACCACGCGCGACAGTTCGGCCAGCGACAGCGGCGCATCGGCGCCGGCCAGCGCGTCGAGCACCCGCGCAGCCTTCAGCACCGCCGGCGCCAGCGTTTTTTCGGGCCGCGCGACGGCGGCCGGCGGGGAGGGAACGACGCTGCGAAGGGAAGAACGTGGCATGGCGGTCGGCAGTCGGAAAATGGGGTTCGGGCGCGAATGTTGTCCGCGAGGAAACCGGAAAAAGAGCGCAAGGATAGCAAAGCCGGGGCGTCGTCCGCATCCGGGGCTTGACGCTGCCGGGGTGCTTCCTTATGATTTCCGCATTCTACCTGAAGAACAGCGTTCCATATACGGAACGATGGTCCGAAAAATCCGGCAACAGCCGCACCGGCGCCAGCCGACCCCGGAATCCAACCTCGAAGAAAGCCAACCATGAAACTGTCCGATCCGAGCTTGCTGCAACCCCTTTCCTACGTCGATGGCGCCTGGATCGCCGCCGACAACGGCGCCACCATTCCGGTGCTGGACCCGGCCAGCGGCGAAACGCTGGCGCAGGTGGCAGCACTGGGCGCGGCCGAGACCGAGCGCGCGATCGCCGCCGCCAACAAGGCGCAGCGCGCCTGGGCCGCGCGCCCGGCCAAGGAACGCGCCGCCCTGCTGCGCGCCTGGTATGACGCGATGCTGGCCAACATCGACGATCTGGCGCTGCTGATGACGCTGGAACAGGGCAAGCCGCTGGCCGAAGCGCGCGGCGAAATCCTCTACGCCGCCTCGTTCGTCGAATGGTTCGCCGAGGAAGGCCGGCGCATCGAAGGCGACGTGCTGCAGCACCCGCAGGCCGACAAGCGCATCATGGTATTCAAGCAGCCGGTCGGCGTCTGCGCGGCGATCACGCCGTGGAACTTCCCGGCCGCGATGATCACCCGCAAGGTCGCGCCGGCGCTGGCCGCCGGCTGCGCGATGATCGTCAAGCCGGCGATCCAGACGCCGCTGTCGGCGCTGGCGCTGGCGGTGCTGGCGGAACGCGTCGGCATCCCCGGCGGCGTGTTCCAGGTGGTGTGCGGCAATGCCCGCGCGATCGGCGGCGCGCTGACCGCCAGCCCGGACGTGCGCAAGCTGTCGTTCACCGGCTCGACCGAAATCGGCCGCCTGCTGATGGCGCAGTCGGCGCCGTCGATCAAGCGGCTGTCGCTGGAACTGGGCGGCAACGCGCCGTTCATCGTGTTCGACGATGCCGACATCGACGCCGCAGTGGAAGGCGCGATCGCCGCCAAGTACCGCAACAGCGGCCAGACCTGCGTCTGCGTCAACCGCATCCTGGCGCAGGACGGCATCTACGACGCCTTCGTCGCCGCGCTGGCGAAGAAGGTGGCGACGCTGAAGGTCGGCCCCGGCACCGAAGCCGGCGTGGTGCAGGGCCCGCTGATCGACCAGGCGGCGATCGACAAAGTCACCGAACTGGTGGCCGATGCCCAGGCGGCCGGCGCTCGCGTGCTGGCCGGCGGCGCGCCGCACGCGCTCGGCGGCACTTTCTACCAGCCGACCGTGCTGGCCGACGCCACCCCCAAAATGCGGCTGGCGCGCGAGGAAATCTTCGGCCCGGTGGCGCCGGTGTTCCGCTTCAAGACCGAGGAAGAAGCGATCGCCATGGCCAACGACACCGAATTCGGCCTGGCCGCCTACATGTACACGCGCGACAATGCCCGTTCCTGGCGGGTGGCCGAAGCGCTGGAATACGGCATGGTCGGCCTGAACACCGGCCTGATCTCGAACGAAGTGGCGCCGTTCGGCGGCGTCAAGCAGTCCGGTGTCGGCCGCGAAGGTTCGCGCTACGGCATCGACGAATACCTCGAACTGAAATACGTGTGCGTGCAGTTGTAAGCACGGTTTCCGCCCGTCCCGATTTACCGGAGTGCCATCATGAGCTCGTTTGAATTCCGTACCGTCCCGTCCATCCTGGTCGAACTGGGCGCCGCCGCCCGGATCGGCGCGATCCTGCGCGAACGCTATACCGAGCGCCGCCTGTGCCTGATCACCGACGGTTTCCTGCACAAGAGCGGCCTGCTGAATCCGGCGCTGGAAAGCCTGCGCCAGCACGACTGGCAAGTCACCGTGATCGACGACGTGGTCGCCGATCCGCCGGAAGCGGTGGTGCTGCACGCGGTCGAACGGGCGCGCGCGGCCGGCGCAGAATTCGTGCTCGGCCTCGGCGGCGGCTCGTCGATGGACGTCGCCAAGCTGATCGCCGCGCTGGTCGGCTCCGAACAGCCGCTGTCCGAGATGTACGGCATCGGCAATATCCGCGGCAGCCGCCTGCCGCTGGTGCAGATTCCGACCACCGCCGGCACCGGCTCCGAAGTCACGCCGGTCTCGATCGTCACCACCGGCGCCACCACCAAGGCCGGCGTGGTGTCGCCGCAGCTGTACGCCGACCTGACCGTGCTGGACGCCGAACTGACCTTCGGCCTGCCGCCGGCGATCACCGCCGCCACCGGCATCGACGCCATCGTCCACGCGATCGAAGCCTATACCACGCGCCACAAGAAGAATCCGCTGTCCGACATGCTGGCGCGCCAGGCGCTGCAACTGCTGTCGACCAACCTGCTGCCGGCCTTCCGCAATGGCTCCGACGCCAAGGCGCGCGAAGCGATGCTGCTCGGCGCGATGCTGGCCGGCCAGGCGTTCGCCAACGCCCCGGTGGCGGCGGTGCATGCACTGGCCTATCCGATCGGCGGCATCTTCCACGTGCCGCACGGGCTGTCGAACTCGCTGGTGCTGCCGCACGTGCTGCGCTTCAACCTGTCGTCGGCGACCGCGCTGTATGCCGAGCTGGCCGATGTCGTGCTGCCCGGCCAGAGCGGCAGCGACACCGCCCGCGCCGAAGCGCTGATCGCCTATCTGGAAGGTCTGGCCGAAGCCACCGGCATCGAGCGCCAGCTGCGCCAGGTCGGCGTCACCGAAGCCGACCTGCCGCGCATGGCCGCCGACGCGATGCTGCAGACGCGCCTGCTGGTCAACAACCCGCGCGAGGTCAGCGAGCAGGACGCGCTGGCCATCTATACCGCCGCCTACTGATCTTCCCGCCGGGCGGCGGTCGATCATCAAGAAGAAACAAACGTACAGCCTGCGCCATCTCCGGCGCAGGCTGTCGTGTCGTCTATAACAGCGAAAGGAGCCCCGATGACCGACGTCATCCTGGAGACGCAGCATTTAAGCAAGGAATTCAAGGGATTCACGGCGGTGGACGACGTGAACCTGAAGGTGGAGC
>Ga0222422_100147_pt1 | contig 52557 bp, 47 predicted proteins | sample 3A1ome_FD_182469 | JGI IMG/M metagenome (GOLD analysis project Ga0222422, IMG submission 182469) | Enriched microbial communities from leaf-cutter ant dump, University of Wisconsin, Madison, United States - 3A110A (version 2) | ecosystem: Environmental > Terrestrial > Nest > Insects nest > Nest...
ACGAAAGCTCCAGGCCGATCGAAAAGAGCAGCAGGATGATGCCGAGCTCGCCGAACAGCGCGATATCGTCCGGCGACGAGATGGTGACGTGCCTCAGCCAGGGATAATCGGCGGTGAAGCTTCCCAGCCCCGACGGCCCGACGAGCAGCCCGACGAGAATGAAGCCGATGACCGGCGAGATGCGGAAGCGCGCGAAGGCGGGTATGACGACGCCCGCCGCGCCCAGCACGACGAGGGCGTTGCCGATGGCGGATGTTTCGGCTTCGGTGACCATTGGCCGACCTTATGCAGGTCGGCCGGTCGTATCTCAACTTTTTTGGTTGGTTAGCCGCCCATTTTTTTGTCAAGATTCTCGACGATCGCCTCGAAGAAGCCTTCGGTGGTCAGCCAGTTCTGGTCGGGACCGATCAGCAGCGCGAGGTCCTTGGTCATCTTGCCGCTTTCGACCGTCGCGACGCAGACCTTTTCGAGGTCGTCGGCGAACTGGGTCACCTCGGGCGTGCCATCGAGCTTGCCGCGGTGCTTGAGCCCGCCGGTCCACGCGAAGATCGACGCGATCGGGTTGGTCGAGGTCGCCTTGCCCTGCTGGTGCATGCGATAGTGGCGGGTGACGGTGCCGTGCGCGGCTTCCGATTCGACCGTCTTGCCGTCGGGGGTCATCAGCACGCTGGTCATCAGGCCGAGCGAGCCGAAACCCTGCGCGACGGTGTCCGACTGGACGTCGCCGTCGTAATTCTTGCAGGCCCACACGAACTTGCCCGACCATTTCAGCGCCGACGCGACCATGTCGTCGATCAGGCGATGCTCATAGGTGATGCCCAGTTCGTCGAACTTCGCCTTGAATTCGGTCTGATAGATTTCCTCGAACAGGTCCTTGAAGCGACCGTCATAGGCCTTGAGGATGGTGTTCTTGGTCGACAGATAGACCGGCCACTGGCGCGCGATGCCGTAGTTGAGGCTGGCGCGCGCGAAATCGCGGATCGAATCGTCCAGATTGTACATGCCCATCGCGACGCCCGACGACGGGAACTGGAACACTTCCTCGTCGATGACGGTGCCGTCCTCGCCCTCGAACACCATGCGCAGCTTACCGGGGCCGGGGACGCGGAAATCGGTCGCGCGATACTGGTCGCCGAAGGCGTGGCGGCCGACGACGATTGGGTCGGTCCAGCCGGGAACCAGCCGCGGGACGTTCTTCATCACGATCGGTTCGCGGAAGACGACGCCGCCCAGGATGTTGCGGATCGTGCCGTTCGGCGACTTCCACATCTTCTTCAGGCCGAATTCCTCGACGCGGGCCTCGTCGGGGGTGATCGTCGCGCACTTGACGCCGACGCCATGCTTCTTGATCGCGTTCGCCGCTTCGACGGTGATCTTGTCGTCGGTGCGGTCGCGTTCCTCGATGCCGAGGTCATAATAGTGCAGGTCGATGTCGAGATAGGGCAGGATCAGCCGTTCGCGGATCCATTGCCAGATGATCCGGGTCATTTCGTCGCCGTCGAGTTCGACGACCGGGTTGGCTACCTTGATCTTGCCCATGTGCGTGCCTTTTCCTGTGGGGAGTCGAATTGCAGGGCGCCTTAGGCAATGCGGCCCGATTGTTCAACCGCCGTGGTGATGCGCCTGATCGGGCGAGGCGCGGAACGATTGCATAACTCGATTGTCTCTTTGGAACCGCCCCCCTAGAAAGACCGCTATGTCCTCCACCATTTCCTCGAACCGTCCCGGCGGCGGCATCAAGTGGCGCTGGCCGTCGATCCATCCGGAGGGGCGCAAGTTCCTGTTGATCGCGGGCGTCGTCACCCTCTGCTTCTGGCTGCTGGGCTGGGAGATCGCCGGCTGGCTGATGTTCGGCCTGACCATCTGGGTTGCCGCCTTCTTCCGCGATCCGGTGCGCGTGACCCCGACGGCCCGCGACCTTGTCATCGCGCCGGCCGATGGATTGGTCACCCAGATCGCCGAGGTCCCGCCGCCGATCGAGATCGCCGGACCCGACGGCCTTGGCGACGCGCCGATGCTGCGCGTGTCGATCTTCATGAGCGTCTTCGACGTCCATATCAACCGCACCCCGGTCGCGGGGACGCTGCGCAAGCTCGTCTATATCCCCGGCAAGTTCGTCAACGCCGACCTCGACAAGGCGAGCGAGGAGAATGAGCGCCAGCATTTTGTCGTCGAGCGCGCCGACGGGGTGCGGATCGGCTTTACCCAGATCGCGGGTCTCATCGCGCGGCGGATCATGCCCTTCGTCAGCATGGGGAACGAGGTGACGACCGGGCAGCGCGTCGGGCTGATCCGTTTCGGCAGCCGCGTCGACGTCTATCTGCCCGCGGGCACGACGCCGCAGGTGCTGCTCGGCCAGCGTGCGCTGGCGGGCGAAACCGTCATCGCGCGGATCGGTCACGCCGAGACGATCGACGGCATCGGGCAATAGGGGCGGCGGCGATGGATGGTGCCGATCGACAGGCGGATGCAGCCGAACGCCGGATCGTCGGTCTGCCGCTGCGCGCCTTCGCGCCCAACGCGGTCACGGCGCTGGCGCTCTGCTTCGGGCTGACGGGGGTTCGCTTCGCGATCGGCGAGGAGTGGGAAAAGGCGCTCGCCGCGATCATCTTCGCGGGGGTGCTCGACGGGATGGACGGACGCATCGCGCGGCTGCTGCGCGCCCAGAGCCGCTTCGGCGCCGAGCTCGATTCGCTGTCCGACGTGATCGCCTTCGGCGTCGCGCCGGCGATGGTGATGTTCCTCTGGTCGCTGCAGGATGCGCCGAAATTCGGCTGGACCGCGGCGCTGGCGCTCGCGGTGTGCTGCGCGCTGCGCCTCGCACGCTTCAATTCGCGCATGGACGCCGATGTCCAGCCGCACAAGGCGGCGGGTTTTCTGACCGGCATTCCGGCGCCGGCCGGGGCCGGACTGGCCTTCGTTCCCGTCTATCTGTGGCTGGTGACCGGCGAGACGCTGTTCCGCGAATGGTATGTCGTGATGCCGTGGGTGCTCGCGATCGCGATGCTGATGATCTCCGCGATCCCCACCTATGGCTGGTCGTCGATCCGTCTGCGCCGCTCGTGGCGGCTCTTCGCGCTCGCCGGCGTCGGCCTGCTCGGCGCCGCGCTCGTCACCGCGCCCTGGCACAGCCTGCTCGCGATCTGCGTCATCTATGTCGCATTGCTGCCGTTCGGCATCGCGAGCTATGCGCGGGTCAGGCGACGCGGCTGAGCAGCGGCTGCGCGGCCATCGCGCGCGAAACCGAACGGACGGGAAGACGGCGGGCAGGGCGCTGGCGCGTCGTCGCGGCGGCCGGAGCCGGGGAGGCCGGAACGCCGTCGGCCGGGAAAGCTCCGTCGCCCGCAAGCGCCGAAAGGATCGCATCGCCATTCGATGTCAGCATCGCCAGGATCACGGCGAGGCCAAGCCCCGCAGCAAGGGTGAAGAGGAGAGCGGCAGCGACCTGAAGCATCGACTTGTCCTTTCGGTTTCGGTCTGCGAAACCTCCCGCATCGGCATGACGGTTTCGCTATCCGCTTCGTTCCATGTTCATGGTATGTTCTCAATCATCCTGCGATGAAGCGGTGCTTATCGTCGATGAAACGTTTCGACTGCGCCTGGCGGTCCTGCACGGGCCCGCGCCGGGCGATGGCTTTTTCCTTGATTCCCGGCGGCGATGCGGCTAACGGCCCGCGCATTCCACATGGAAGGCGCACATACCGGTGCCGGGTCCATCCCTTCGCGGATGTCTCGGTTCTTGCCTTCCAGAGGACTAACCGGAAGGAGAAAGACCATGGCGGCACCTGTCGTCACGATGCAGAATCTTATCGAAGCGGGCGCCCACTTCGGCCACCAGACCCACCGTTGGAACCCGCGCATGAAGCCGTATATCTTCGGCGCGCGCAACGGCATCCATATTCTCGACCTGTCGCAGACCGTGCCGCTCTTCGCGCGCGCGCTCGACTTCGTGTCCTCGACCGCGGCTGCGGGCGGCAAGGTGCTGTTCGTCGGCACCAAGCGCCAGGCGCAGGGGCCGATCGCCGACGCCGCGCGCGCATCGGGTCAGCATTTCGTCAACCACCGCTGGCTGGGCGGCATGCTCACCAACTGGAAGACGATCTCCAATTCGATCCGTCGCCTCAAGACGCTCGAGGAACAGCTTGCGGGCGACACCTCGGGCCTCACCAAGAAGGAAGTGCTCAACAGGACGCGCGAGCGCGACAAGCTCGAACTGAGCCTTGGCGGCATCCGCGACATGGGCGGCATTCCCGACGTGATGTTCGTGATCGACGCGAACAAGGAAGAGCTGGCGATCAAGGAAGCGAATGTTCTGGGCATCCCGGTCGTCGCGATCCTCGATTCGAACGTCTCGCCCGACGGCATCGCCTTCCCGGTTCCGGCGAACGATGACGCCGCGCGCGCCATCCGCCTTTACTGCGAAGCGGTCGCTCAGGCGGCGACCCGCGGCGGCCAGCAGGCGCGCGTCGATCGCGGCGAGGACCTCGGTGCGGCGGTCGAGCCGATCGCCGAGCCCGTGCTCGCCGAGACCCCGGCGACCGAGGACGAGCAGGTTCCGGCCGAAGCGGCCGCCGAAACCGAGCGTCAGAGCGACGCGTAAGCGCGCTGCGTGACGGGACGGCGCCGCGACAGGCGCCGTCCCTGTCATCCTCCTGTCTTGTCGCGCCGCCATGCGCGCGGCGCAGCGGCGGGCCGATCCGATGGCCCGCCCCCTTTTGGAAAGGATCACCCCATGGCTGAGATCACGGCCGCCCTCGTCAAGGAACTGCGCGAACGCACCGGCGCGGGCATGATGGATTGCAAGAAGGCGCTCGCCGAGAATGACGGCGACATCGAAGCGTCGATCGACTGGCTGCGTACCAAGGGTCTTGCCGCCGCCGCCAAGAAGGCCGGCCGCGTCGCCGCCGAAGGGCTGGTCGGCGTCGTCACCGACGGCACCCGTGGCGCGATGGTCGAGGTTAACAGCGAGACCGACTTCGTCGCCAAGAACGAACAGTTCCAGGGCTTCGTCCGCGACGTGACCCAGGTCGCGCTGGCCGGCGACATCGCCGACATCGACGCGCTGGGCGCCGCCGCCTATCCCGCGGGCGGCTCCGTCGCCGAGGCGCTGACGCAGAACATCGCCACGATCGGCGAGAATCAGTCGCTACGCCGCGTCGCCATCCTCTCGGTCGGCTCGGGCGTCGTCACCGGTTATGTTCACAATGCCGCCGCGCCGGGTCTCGGCAAGATCGGCGTGCTCGTCGCTCTCGAATCGAGTGCCGGCGCCGACGTCCTCGAACCGCTCGGCAAGCAGCTTGCGATGCACGTCGCCGCCGCCAACCCGCTCGCGCTCAACGGCGACGAACTCGATGCCGAACTGATCGCCCGCGAACGCGCGATCGCCGAGGAAAAGGCCGCCCAGTCGGGCAAGCCCGCCGATATCGTCTCGCGCATGGTCGACGGCACGATCGCCAAGTTCCGCAAGGAAAACGCGCTGCTGTCGCAGCCGTTCGTGATCGACGGCAAGACCCCGGTCGCCGAAGTCGTCGCCGCCGCCGGCAAGGACGTCGGCGCGGACATCACCCTCAAGGGCTTCGTGCGCTTCCAGCTCGGCGAAGGCATCGAAAAGGAAGAGAGCGACTTCGCCGCCGAAGTCGCCGCCGCTGCCGGCCGCTGATAACGACGCGCGGCTGCCGCCCGATCGGTGCGGCAGTCCGCTTGGCAATGGCGCGCACTCTGACTAGGGTGCGCGCCATTGGTTTTTCGACCTCTTGGTGAAGGTTCTCCTCGACATGGCATTGCCCGGCATGAAACGCATCCTGCTCAAGCTGTCGGGCGAGGCGTTGATGGGCACGACGCCGTTCGGGATCGACCCCGACACGGTCGCGAGCATGGCGGCCGAGGTCAAGGCGGCGAAGGATCGCGGGCTTGAAATCTGCCTCGTCATCGGCGGCGGCAACATCTTCCGCGGCATGGCGGGCGCGGCCAAGGGCATGGATCGCGCGCAGGCCGACTATATGGGGATGCTCGCGACGGTGATGAACGCGCTGGCGATGCAGAATGCGCTCGAACAGCTGGGCGTGGAGACGCGCGTCCAGTCGGCGATCGAAATGGACAAGGTGTGCGAGCCCGTCATCCGCCGCCGCGCCGAACGCCATATGGAAAAGGGGCGGGTGGTGATCTTCGCCGCCGGCGTCGGCGCGCCCTATTTTACCACCGACAGCGGCGCGGCGCTGCGCGCGGCGGAGATGAAGTGCGACGCATTGCTGAAGGGCACCAGCGTCGACGGCGTCTATAATGCCGATCCCAAGCAGGACCCGACGGCAGTGCGTTATGACCGGCTCGGCTACGACCGCGTGCTCGCTGACAATCTGAAGGTGATGGACGCGAGCGCGGTGGCGCTGTGCCGCGACAACCAGATCCCGATTGTCGTGTTCAACATCCGCGAACCCGGCAATCTGGCCCGCGTGCTGGCAGGCGACGGCGTATGCACCGTCGTCGGCGACGCGGCCTGACCGCATAGAAGAGGACAAGACGATGGCGAAATATGACAAGGCCGACCTCGACCGCCGCATGCACGGCGCGGTCGAATCGCTCAAGCACGACCTTGCGGGGCTGCGCACCGGCCGCGCGCATACGGCGCTGCTCGATCCGGTGACGGTCGAGGTTTATGGCTCGCACATGCCGCTCAACCAGCTTGCGTCGATCAGCGCTCCCGAACCGCGGATGCTGTCGGTGCAGGTGTGGGACAAGTCGAACGTCGGCCCGGTCGACAAGGCGATCCGCGCCGCCGGTCTGGGCCTGAACCCGATCGTCGACGGCCAGGTGCTGCGCCTGCCGATCCCCGAGATGACGCAGGAACGCCGCAAGGAACTGTCGAAGCTTGCCGGCCAATATGCCGAAAAGGCCCGTGTTGCGGTGCGCAACGTCCGCCGCGACGGGATGGATGCGCTGAAGCAGGACGAGAACAAGAAGGAAATCAGCGAGGACGACCGCAAGCGGTCGGAGACCGAGGTGCAGAAGCTGACCGATTCGGTCATCGCCGAAATCGACGCCGCCGCGAGCGCGAAGGAAAAGGAAATCCTCGGCTAGTGAACCCGACCGCTATTCCGCATCATGTTCGTCGTCCCGGCGCAAGCTGGGACCGCGTGCGTGCAAGCACCGCGTTCGGTCGAAAGCGATCCCAGCGTTCGCTGGGATGACGGATAGACGATGACCACTCCCTCCCACGGCGCCCGGCATGTCGCCATCATCATGGATGGCAATGGCCGTTGGGCGAAGAAGCGCTTTCTGCCCCGCGTCGCCGGCCACAAGGCCGGGGTCGAGGCGGTGCGCAATATCGTACGCGCCGCGGCCGAGATGGAACTGGAGGCGATGACGCTCTACGCCTTCTCCTCGGAAAACTGGAAGCGGCCCGAGGAAGAGGTCAGCGACCTGATGGGGCTGATGAAGCGCTTCATCCTGAGCGATCTCGACGAATTCGCCGCCAACGACGTCCGGCTCAAGGTCATCGGCGACTGGCGCGCGCTGGCGCCCGACGTCGTCGCGCTGATCGAGGATGCGATCGCGCGCACCGCGGGGAACAGCCGCATGACGCTGGCCGTCGCGCTCAACTATGGCGCGCAGGACGAACTGGTGCGCGCCGCGCGCGCGGCTGCCGCGGAAGGCGGAATCAGCGCGCAGGCGATCGAGGCCCATCTCGACACGGCCGGCCTGCCGCCGCTTGACCTGCTCATTCGCACCTCGGGCGAGGTGCGGCTGTCGAATTTCCTGCTTTGGCAATCGGCCTATGCCGAGCTCTATTTCACCGATACGCTCTGGCCCGATTTCAAGCCGGCCGACCTGCGGGCGGCGCTCGACCATTTTGCGCGGCGCGAACGCCGCTTCGGGGGATTGTGACGATGGCGGCAGCAAAATCGGATCTGGGCGTCCGCGTCGGCTCGGCGATCGTCCTCTTCGCGATCGCCGGCGCGGCACTGTGGTTCGGCGGCATCGCCTTCGGGTTGTTACTCCTCGTCGGCGCGGCGCTTCTGCTCGTCGAATGGTTCGCGCTCGTTCGCGCCATGGCGCTCGGCGGCGGCGCGCGCTGGGCCTTGGCGCTGCTCGGTCCACTGTTCGTGCTCGGCGCGGTGGGCGGTCTCTGGCATATCCGCGACCAACTGGGCGTCACCGCGGCGTTGTGGGTGTTCGGCATGGTCTGGGCGACCGACATCGGCGCCTATTTCGCCGGCCGCGCCTTCGGGGGTGCACGGCTCGCTCCGGCGATCAGTCCGTCGAAGACCTGGTCGGGACTGTTCGGCGGCATGATCGCGGCGCTGGTGGCCAGCGCGACGATCGGCGACCGCGCGGGGATCGTCGGTATTCCGCTGTGGATCGGCCTGTTCATGGGGCTGCTCGCGCAACTCGGCGACCTGGGCGAAAGCTGGATGAAGCGCCGCGCCGGCGTCAAGGATTCGGGCAGCCTGATCCCCGGTCATGGCGGCATCTTCGACCGTGTCGACGGCTTGCTGCCGGTGGCGCTGGTGCTCGGCGCACTGGCTTTCGCGGGACAGATCGCGGTGCGGGCGGCGGGCTGAGATGACGCGCCGCCTCTCGCTCTTCGGCGCCACGGGGTCGGTCGGCCAGTCGACCCTCGACCTCGTCCGCCGCGATGGAGAGGCATGGCGGGTGACGGTGCTGACCGCGAACCGCGACGTCGCGGAACTCGCGAAGCTGGCGCACGAATTCCGACCCGACGTCGCGGTGATCGCCGACGAGGCGCGCTATCCAGCGCTGAAGGCCGCGCTGGCCGGAACGGGCATCGAGGCGGCGGCGGGCGCCGACGCGCTCGTCGAGGCGGCGCGACGCTCCGCCGATCTCGTCATGGCGGCCATCGTCGGCACCGCGGGCCTCGCGCCGACGATGGCGGCGCTCGAAGCGGGCACTGACGTTGCGCTCGCCAACAAGGAGGCGCTGGTGTCCGCGGGTGCGCTGATGACCGCGGCCGCCCACGCGTCTGGCGCGACGATCCTGCCCGTCGATTCCGAGCATAATGCGATCTTCCAGTGCCTGGCGGGCGGGCGCATCGAACAGGTCCGCCGGATCATCCTGACCGCGAGCGGCGGTCCCTTCCGCACCATGACGGCGGAAGCGATGGCACACGTCACCCCGGCGCAGGCGGTTGCGCATCCCAACTGGTCGATGGGCGCGAAGATCAGCGTCGATTCGGCGACGATGATGAACAAGGGGCTCGAACTGATCGAGGCGTATCACCTCTTTCCGGTGGGGCTCGACCGGATCGAGATTCTCGTCCATCCGCAGTCGGTGATCCACAGCCTCGTCGAATATGTCGATTGTTCGACGCTCGCGCAGCTCGGCTCGCCCGACATGCGCATCCCGATCGCCTCTGCACTTGCGTGGCCGCAGCGCATGGTTACGCCATGCGCGCCGCTCGACCTTCCCGCCATCGCCCGGCTTGATTTCGAGGCGCCCGACGAGGCGCGCTTTCCCGCGACTGCGCTCTGCCGCGCCGCCATTGCAGAAGGCGGCGCGCGACCGGCGCAGCTCAATGCCGCGAACGAGACGGCTGTCGCCGCTTTCCTCGGCGGACGCATCGCCTTTCCCGCGATCGTCGATACGGTGAAGCGGGTGCTCGACGCCGATGCGCCGGCGGTGCCGGCATCGCTTCAGGACATATTCAGCGTCGATGCCGCATCGCGCACGACCGCGCAGCATTTTGTGGACCAGCTCGAACATGCTTGACGTGCCGCCCTGGCTCTATCTGATCGCCTTCCTGATCGTCCTCGGACCGCTCGTGTTCGTGCACGAATATGGGCATTATATCGTCGGCCGCTGGTGCGGGGTGAAGGCCGACACCTTCTCGATCGGTTTCGGGCGCCGGATATTCGGCTGGACCGACAGGCGCGGCACCGAATGGAAGGTCGGCTGGCTGCCGCTCGGCGGCTATGTCCAGTTCGCGGGCGACCGCGATGCGGTGAGCCAGCCCGATGCCGAATGGCAATCGCTGCCCGAGGCCGAACGCGCGCACAGCTTTCCCGCGCAGCCGGTGTGGAAGCGCGCGCTGATCGTCCTCGCGGGGCCGCTGACCAATTTTCTATTCGCCATCGCGATCTTCGCGGCCTTTGCCATGGTTTACGGCGTTGCGACGACCCCGCCGGTGATTGGCGCGATCGAAGCAGGCAGCGCGGCCGACCGCGCCCAACTCGAAGTCGGCGACCGCATCGCCCGGATCAACGGGCGCGCGATCGAAGATTTTGCGGACATCCCGATGGCCGTTGCCTTCGACCTCGGCCGGCCGGTGGAAATCGAGATCGAGCGCGGCGGCGAGCAGCGGACCCTCACGCTGCGTCCGCGGATCGTGACCGAGACCGATCGCTTCGGAAACAAGGCCGAGCGCGCAATCATCGGTATCCGTTCGGGCGAGCCAGTCTATACGACGGTCGGACCCGTCGAGGCGCTGACCTCCAGCACCGCGCAGACCTGGGGCCTGGTTCGGCTGACCGGCGATATCCTGGGGCAGTTCCTGACCGGCCAGCGTTCGGTCAAGGAAATGGGCGGGCCGCTGCGGATCGCGAAGCAGTCGGGCGAGATGGCGACGCTCGGCGTAGCGTCGCTGATCTTCTTCATCGCCTTCGTGTCCATCAATCTGGGGTTCATAAACCTGTTGCCATTGCCGATGCTCGATGGCGGTCACCTTCTCTTCTATGCCTATGAAGCGGTCCGGCGGCGCCCGGCGCCGCTGCAGGCGCAGGAATGGGCCTTTCGATTTGGTTTTGCGGTGGTCGTGACCCTGATGCTGGTCGTGACTTTCAACGATTTGGGCTCATTCGGCCTGTGGGATCGGATCGCCCGCTTGATTGGATAGCCGGTCTGGGGCAGGAGAGCGCGCAGGTCCGCGTTCGGCGGGTTGATCGCTTCGAGTTATTTTTGCGGGATGAACAGCGTGGCTTCACACAAATCTATGGCGCGGGCGCAGGTGTCGGCTCTCCTTCTGGCGGGGACGATGCTGGCATGGCCCGCCGCGCTGCTGGCGCAGGAAGTCGCGCCGCCGGTCGTTCCGGCCCCCACGGTTCCGATCCCCTCGCCGGAAGCGGTGCCCGCGGCCTCGACCGTGCAGTCGATCACGGTGACGGGCAACCAGCGGCTCGAGGCGCAGACGATCCTCTCCTATCTGCGGCTGCGCGTCGGCCAGCCCTACGACCGCGCGACGCTCGACCAGGCGCTGAAGGATCTTGCGGCGACGGAGCTGTTCAAGGATTTCCAGATCACCGATAACAATGGGGCGCTGACCATCCAGGTCACCGAAAACCCGGTGATCAACCGCGTCATCCTGGAAGGCAACAAGCGCCTGAAGGAAGACAAGATCCGGCCCGAGATCAAGCTCGCGCCGCGCCAGATCTTCACGCGCTCGAAGGTTCGCGCCGACGTCGCGCGCATCATCGAGCTCTACAAGCGGCAGGGCCGTTTCGCCGCGACTGTCGATCCCAAGATGGTCACGCTCGACCAGAACCGCGTCGACGTGGTGTTCGAGATCAACGAGGGGCCGAAATCGAAGGTCCGCCAGATCAACATCATCGGCAACGAGAAATTCAGCGACGGTGAACTCAAGGGAGAGATGGCGACCAAGGAATCGGGGCTGCTGACCATCCTGTCGTCGAACACGACCTACGATCCCGACCGCCTCGCCTATGACCAGCAGAAGCTGCGACTGTTCTACCTGCAGAACGGCTATGCCGACTTCCGCGTCATCTCTGCTGTCGCCGAACTGACGAGCAACAAGCAGGATTTCATCATCACCTATGTCGTCGAGGAGGGCGAACGCTACAAGTTCGGCGACATCGACGTGAAGAGCGAGATCCGCGACTTCCAGCCAGAGACGCTGAAGCGCCTGCTACCGATGACTACCGGCGACTGGTATGACGCCAAGCAGGTCGAGGATACGGTCGAAAGCCTCAGCGAGACCGCGGGTTTGTTCGGCTATGCCTTTGCCGATATCAACCCCGAGTTCCGCCGCGATCCCGACAACCGGACGATGTCGATCACCTTCGACGTCGCCGAAAGCCCGCGCACCTATGTCGAGCGGATCGACGTCAACGGCAACACGCTGACCCACGACAAGGTGGTCCGCCGCGAATTCCGCCTGAACGAGGGCGATGCCTTCAACAGCTTCGGAATCAAGCGCACCCAGAACCGCATCAACAGCCTCGGCTATTTCCAGGAGAATCTGGAGATCGACCGCAAGGAAGGCAGCGAACCCGACCGCATCATTCTCGAGACCAATGTCCAGGAAAAGCCGACCGGCGAACTGTCGTTGTCGGCCGGCTTCTCGTCGATCGAAAGCTTCCTGCTCCAGGCATCGATTCGTCAGCGCAACTTTCGCGGGCTCGGACAGCAGCTTTCGGCATCAGTCAATTATTCGAGCTATTCCAAGTCGATCGAGCTCGGCTTTACCGAGCCCTATCTGTTCGACCGCAATATCTCGATCGGCGGCAGCGTCTATCGCCGCGATCTCAACTCGTTCAACTTCATCGGCAACGATCGCCGGACGACCTTCGAGCAGACGACGACGGGCTTCCAGCTCAACGCCGGCGTGCCGCTGACCGAGTTCATGTCCTTCTTCGGTCGCTACAGCCTTAACTACGACGACGTCGCGCTCGACAGGAATCTCTATTATTTCGGCGGCGAGTGCGATCCGTTGGTTGCGGGTCGCTATCTGTGCGACGCGATCGGCAAACGCACGACCTCGCTCGTCGGCTTCACCCTTGCCTATGACGACCGCGACAATCGCCTGCGCCCGACGCGCGGTCAGTCGTTCAGCATCAGCCAGGATTTCGCGGGGCTGGGGGGCAGCGTCAAATATGTCCGCACCCGGGCCGCGGCGAGCAAGCACTTCAACCTCGGCAGCCGCTTCATCCTCAATGTCTCGGCGGAGGGCGGCTATATCTATCCGCTCGGCGGGCGCCCGACGCCGACCAGCGACAAGGTGCGCCTGACCGACCGCTTCTTCCTGGGCGAACCGCAGATGCGCGGCTTCGACATCCGCGGCGTCGGCCCGCGCGTCATCCGCTACGGCAATGTCGACCTGACCGACCCGGCGAACCCGATCCTCGACACCAGCCTGTCGAAACGTAACGGCCGGATCGACGATTCGCTGGGCGGCCGCGCTTATTATCAGGGCCGTCTGGAGGTCGACATTCCGCTCGGCACCGGTGCGAAGGAACTGGGATTGCGTCCGTCGGTGTTCCTCGACGTCGGGTCGGTGTGGAGCGTTAAGCGCCCGACGCTGACAACGCTCGCCGATTTCCGGGAGACCGACCCGAACGCGCCGGGCTTTGGCCTGACCAAATATCTCTGCCGCAACGCGGCCACCGGGCAGCGGGTGTTCGCGACCGAAACGCTCAACAGCGACGGCACGCCGTCGGGTCAATATCAGACCTGCGATGCCGCGAACGGCTTCTCGGCCCTCGCACCGTTCGAGGAACGCTTCTATGGCGATACCTGGATGCCGCGCGTCGCGATCGGCGCCGGGGTCAACTGGAATTCGCCCTTCGGTCCGTTCCGCATCGACTTCGCCTACGCCCTCCGCAAAGAAGAGGGTGACGATACCAAACGCTTCTCATTCAACGTAGGAACCCAATTCTGATGAAGAAAATTTTTGTTGCTTCGGCGCTGGCGATCGCCAGCCTTTCGGTCTCGCCGATGTTCGCTGCCCCCGCCGCCGCGCAGGCGCGCGCCACCGCGGTTGCCGACGTGCGCGTGGCCGCCGCCAAGTCGAACGCCTTCACCACCGCGTCGCAGCAGATCCAGACCACCTACAAGGCGCAGATCGACCAGCAGGAATCGCGCGGCCAGACGCTGCAGGCAGAACTCAACGTGCTGGTAGCCAAGTATAACGAAGAGGCGAAGAAGACGCCGCAGAACCAGGCGGCGCTTCAGGCGGCGGCGAAGGCAGTGCAGGACAAGCGCCAGTCTGCCAGCGAGGAACTCGGCCGCATCGGCGCGCCGGTCGATCTCGCCATCGCCTATGTCGAGGACCAGATCAGCGTTCGCATGAACGAGGCGATCAAGGCCGCGATGACCGCGAAGAAGGTCGATCTGCTGCTCAATCCGGATGCGGTTCTGGCGCGTGAGACCAATGTCGATATCACCGATGCCGTCGTGACCGAGCTCAACCGCATCCTGCCGAGCGTGACGATCACGCCGCCGGCCGGCTACCAGCCCGGCCAGCTGGTCCAGCAGCGCAACCAGCAGTTGATGGACGCCGCGCGCGCGCAGCAGGGCGCGGCTGCTCCGGCGGCGCCGGCGAACGGCAGCCAGCCGACGACGCGCTAAGCCGATGAGCGACGGCGAACAGGCTGCGGAAACGCTGGGGCCGGTCGACATCCGGCGCATCCTCAGCCTGTTGCCGCATCGCTATCCGATGCTGCTCGTCGACCGGGTGGAATCGATGGTCAGGGACCGGTCGATCCACGCGGTCAAGGCGGTGACGATCAACGAGCCCTTCTTCCAGGGGCATTTCCCCGGCCGGCCGATAATGCCGGGCGTCCTCATCGTCGAGGCGCTTGCGCAGGCGGGCGGGGTGCTGGCGATCGAGTCGCTCGGGCTCGTGGGAACGGGCAAGCTCGTCTATTTCATGGGCATCGACGGGGTGAAATTCCGCAAGCCGGTCGAGCCGGGCTGCCTGCTCGACCTGCACGTCACGATCCTTCAGGCGAAGCGGACTATCTGCAAGTTCGAGGGCAAGGCGATGCTCAACGGGCAGGTGGCGACCGAGTGCCAGTTCACCGCGATGATCGCTGACCCGCCGGGGGAATAAGAGGCTGACCCTGCTGCATCGTCACCCCGGACTTGATTGGCAATTACCCCCTTCCGACAGGTAAGCGTTCCCCGGCGAAAGCCGGGGTCCAGCTACGTGCGCCTGCCTCGCATGGACCCCGGCTTTCGCCGGGGATCACCAGCGTCCTTGTCTCAAGGGTATAAACGCCGACTTGATCCGGCGGCCATTCGGCACTTCATCGCGGGCGCGCGAGAATGGATGCCGGATCAAGTCCGGCATGACGCCAGAGAGAGGGGTCGGGTGTTGCATTTCCCCCCATTGCCCCCTAAAGGCGCGGGCTTCGCGTCCCCGGGCGCACAGACTCACGCGGCTGGTCGGAAACCAGCGGCACAGGAGCAGACGAGATGAAAAAAGACCTTCACCCCGATTATCACATGATCACGGTCAAGATGACCGATGGCACCGAATATCAGACGCGCTCGACCTGGGGCAGCGAAGGCGATGTGCTGACGCTCGACATCGACCCGACCGCGCACCCGGCATGGACCGGCGGCAACCAGCGCCTGCTCGATCAGGGCGGCCAGGTCGCGAAGTTCAACAAGCGCTTCGGCGGTCTCACCCTCAAGCGCTAAAGCGCTTTTCCCCTCCCGCTCGCGGGAGGGGCAGCGGGAATTGCGAACTTGTTCGCCAGTCGCAACGGGGTGGGCATCGGAGCATCGCGCCTCGTCGCGGCCTCCACCCCGATCTCTCTCTTTTCAAGGGAGGGCTCTACGCTGTCAAAATCTTCGCAAGCGCGCTTTGCCACCCGGCAAGGCGCGCTTCGCGTTTCTGCGCGTCGAGCGCCGGGGTGAAGCGCGTCGTGCGGCCGCGCATCGTCCGTGCCGCCTCGGCAAGGTTCGGATACAGGCCCGCACCCGTCGCGGCCAGCATTGCGGCGCCGAGCGCCGTGCTTTCGACGAAGTCCGGACGTTCGACCACCAACCCCAGCATGTCCGCCAGATCCTGCGCCATCCAGTTGTTCGCCGCCATGCCGCCATCGATGCGAAGGTCGGCCCAGTCGACGCCGTCGGCCGCGAAGGCGGTCTTGAGGTCGTGCGCCTGATAGGCCTGCGCCTCGAGCGCGGCGCGCGCGACATGCGCCTTGCTGCTTGCGAAGCTGAGCCCCGACAGCGCCGCGAGTGCATCGGGGCGCCAGTGCGGGGCGCCGAGCCCGGACAGGGCAGGGACCAGATAGACGCCGCCATTGTCGGACACCGACCGGGCCAGTCCTTCGCTCTCGCCGGCGCTGGCGAGCAGCCCCAATCCGTCGCGCAGCCACTGGATCAGGCTGCCGGCGACGAACACCGACCCTTCGAGTGCATAGCTGCGCCGGTCGCCTTCCTGCACCAGCACCGTGGCCAGCAGGCGGTTTGCCGAATGCGGGCGCGTCTCTCCGCTCGCCGACAGGATGAAGGCGCCGGTGCCGAAGGTCGCCTTGGTCTGGCCGGGGGCAAGGCACGCCTGGCCGATCGTCGCCGCCTGCTGGTCGCCCGCCATGCCGCAGATCGGAATGGCGCCGCCGAACAGCGCGGGATCGGTGGCGCCGACCGTTGTCGTGCAGCCCACGATCTCGGGCAGCAGGCTCATCGGCACGCCCAGCAGGTCGCACAGACCGGCATCCCAGCCGCCCGCCCCGTCGATGTTCATCAGCAGCGTGCGGGACGCGTTGGTCGCATCGCTGACATGGACGCCGCCGGTCAGGCGAAAAACGAGATAGGATTCGATCGTTCCGACCGCGAGCCGGTCGCCCGCTTCGCGTAACTGCGGCCAGTTTTCGAGCGCCCAGCCGATCTTGCTTCCCGAAAAATAGGGATCGAGCAGCAGGCCGCTGCGCTCCTGCACCGTCGCTTCGTGCCCCTCTTCCTTGAGCGCGGCGCAGGCGGCGGCGGTGCGCCGATCCTGCCAGACGATAGCGCGCGCAAGCGGTGCGCCGGTCGCCCGGTTCCAGAACACCACCGTCTCGCGCTGGTTTGTGATGCCGATCGCGGCGATCCGGTCGGCGCCGCCCGCCTTGTCGATCATCGTCCGCGTGCAGGCGAGCGTGGCCTGCCAGATTTCCTCGGCATCATGCTCGACCAGGCCGGGGCCGGGATAATGCTGCCGGAACTCGCGCTGCGCGCTGCCCAGCGGTGTGCCGTCGGCGGCGAACAGCATCGTGCGCGTTGAGGTGGTGCCTTCGTCGATGACGATGATGTTTTCCGGCACCTGAATCTCCTCCGTTCGTGCTCGGCTTGTCGAAGCCCTGGTTTTTTCTTTTGATTAGCAATGAAGAAAGAACGGCTCTTCGACAAGCTCAGGGCGAACGGCTTTTTGGGCGAGGCGTCGGGCTCACGCAATCATCTTGCAATTTTGCGCAATATCCGCCATATGCTTGTGCAGCGCAGCATGGCGGCAGCAGGCCGCCCTCCACCGGCAGCGTGATTTTCCCGCCCGCGACAGGGCTGGACGAGCCGGTTGCGCTGAGTCCCTTGAGGCACCCTTTCACGCGGGTCGTTTCGAACCCGCCCGCCGTGCGCGGCCGTTTTGCGGCGCGTCCACGGCTTTATCGTGAGTAGATTATCAAAATGGAATTCAAAGACTTCGGCCTCCACGCCGACATCGAGCGCGCGCTGACGGCCAAGCGTTATACCCAGCCGACGCCGATTCAGAGCCAGGCGATCCCCGTCCTGCTCGAAGGGCGCGATCTGTGCGGCATCGCGCAGACCGGCACCGGCAAGACCGCGGCTTTCTCGCTGCCTTCGCTCGACTATATGCTGTCGAACCCGCGCCCGCGCACTCCGCGCGGCTGCCGCATGCTCGTCCTGTCGCCGACCCGCGAACTGGCGGCGCAGATCGCGCAGAGCTGCCGTGACTACGGCCGTTTCACCAAACTCAGTGTTGCGACGGTGTTCGGCGGCGTTCCGATCAATCGCCAGATTCGTGACCTGTCGCAGGGCGTCGACATCCTCGTCGCGACGCCGGGCCGGCTGCTCGACCTGGTCGACCAGCGCGCGCTGCGCCTCGACGACGTCGAAATCTTCGTCCTCGACGAGGCCGACCAGATGATGGACATGGGCTTCATCCATTCGCTGCGTCGCGTCGCCAAGATCCTGCCGAAGCAGCGCCAGAATCTCTTCTTCTCGGCAACGATGCCGAAGGAGATCGCGGCGCTCGCGCAGCAGTTCCTGCACGACCCCGTCACCGTCTCGGTGGCGCCGCAGGCGACGACCGCGGAAAAGATCCGCCAGCGCGTTACCTTCGTCGAGCAGAAGGAGAAGCAGGCGCTGCTTCATCATGTCCTGCGCAGCGAGGAGATCGACCGCGCGCTGATCTTCACGCGCACCAAGCACGGCGCCGACCGCGTCGTCCGTCATCTGAAAGGCGCGGGAATCGACGCCTTTGCGATCCACGGCAACAAGAGCCAGGGACAGCGCACCACCGCGCTTCAGGCCTTCCGCTCGGGGCAGGTGCGGTTGCTTGTTGCGACCGACATCGCGGCGCGCGGCATCGACGTGTCCGGAGTCAGTCACGTCATCAACTTCGAGATTCCGAACGTCCCCGAACAATATGTCCACCGGATCGGCCGCACCGCGCGCGCCGGGGCGGAGGGCATCGCGATCAGCTTCGTCGCGCCCGACGAGCGCACCTATCTGCGCGACATCGAACGCGTGACGCGGACCCGCGCCGAGCCTGTTGCGCTGCCCGACGGTTTTACGGAGATGGTTCGCAACCTGCCCAAGCCCGCCCAGCCGCCGCGCAATACCGGCGGCAAGGGCCGCGATCCGCAGCGCCAGCGCGAAGATGCGCTGCGCAAGAAGGCGGATGGCGCGCCGTCGCCGCGCGGCCCGCGCCGCGAAGCGGCGGGCGAGGGCGCACAGCCCCAGCGCAAGCGCCGTTTCCGGCCGCGTCGCGGCGGTGTCGGCGCGCACAAGGGCGCGGTCCAGCGCGTCGGCTGACGCCGGCAACCTCGTCCGCTCCCGATCCTTTCCCAACCGCCGCCGATTGACGTGCCGTTCCGGCACGTTAGGGTCGGCGGGGGTCTGGGGAGGCGTAATGATCGACGAGGACGAGTTCGAACCGCTGCCGCCGCGGCGGCCCTTGCTACGCCGCAAGCGCGTCCTGATTCCGCTCGGGCTGCTGCTCGCGCTCGTCGCGTTGTTCCTCGCCCTGCGTACTCCCGATACCGATCGCGACGCGATGATCGCCCGATATGGCGGCGCGGACGCACAATTTGCGGTGGGGCCGGCGGGGCAGCGCATCCATTATCGCGATCAGGGAAAGCGCGATGCGGAGGCGCTCGTCCTGCTGCACGGGTCGAACAGCAGCCTTCAGACGTGGGAACCGCTGGTTCGGCGGCTGGGTGATCGCTATCGCATTGTCACGCTCGACCTGCCGGGGCACGGTCTGACCGGCGGCACGCCCGACAAGGACTATAGCGCCGACGGCATGATCGCCGCGGTCGATGTCGTTGCCGCGCGGCTCGACCTCGATCGCTTCGTGCTCGGCGGCAATTCGATGGGCGGCTGGGTGGCATGGCGTTATGCGCTCGCTCGCCCCGATCGCATCGACGCGCTGCTGCTCATCGACGCCGCGGGAATGCCGCTGCGCGCCGGCGAAAAGCCTCCGCCGTCGAACATCGGCTTTCGCCTGCTGCAATATCCGCTCGGGCGCTGGCTGGCGGCGCAGATCACGCCGCGCTCGCTGGTCGAACGGTCGCTGCGCGGGTCGGTGGAGCGGCAGGATATCGTCACCGACGCGATGATCGACCGCTATTGGAATCTGCTGCGCTTCCCCGGCAATCGCGAGGCGACCTCGCTGCGCGCGACGCTCGACCGCGAACCCGCGATGGCGGACCGCATCGGCGCGATTACAGCGCCGACGCTGATCCTGTTCGGCAAGCAGGACCGGTTGATAAACCCCAGCGCGGCGCAGACTTTCCATGAACGCATCGCGGGGTCGGAGGTGGTGATGCTCGACGGCGTCGGCCATCTGCCGATGGAGGAGGCGCCCGACGCAACCGCCACCGCGATCGCCGATTTCCTCAAGCGGCGGCTTGTTGTTCCGCCCGCGCCGGCTGGTCGAGAAACGCCCTGATCCGCGCCGCGACCGACGCGGCGTGAGTGAAGGGAAAAAGGTGCGACCCTGGCATGATTTCCAGCGTGGCGCCTTCGATCAGATCGGCAATCGCCCGGCCGTGGCTGGCGGGGACAACGCCGTCGCGCTCGCCCATCAGCACCAGCGTCGGCAGCGCCCTCAGCCGGGGCAGCATCGGCGCGCTCGTCCATCCGGCCATCGCCATCGCCTGATAGGACAGGCCGAGCGGCGTCGCGGTCGGCAGCCGCAGGCCGCTCGCGAGCATATCGTCGTCGAGCAGCGCGGCCCAGCCGATCCCCGGCGCCGCGACGGTGGGGGTGGTCGCCATCAGCACGAGGCGGCGGATGCGGCCGGGAAATTGCACCGCGACCTGCTGCGCCATCGCGCCACCCCAGCTGAAACCGGCGAGGTCGAGCCGCCGGTGGCCGAAGCGGTCGGCGATCTCCATGACCGTCGCCGCCATCGTCGGCGCTGCATAGGGTAGCAGCGCGTCGGGCGAGCCGCCGACCCCCGGCATGTCGAGCGTCCACACCTCGCGCTCGCCGATCCGGGCAAGCAGTGGCGCGGCCGCGGTGATGTCGGCGCCGATCCCGTTGAGGAACAGCAGGGGTGGTCCGCCCTTGCCCGCACGCCAGCGCGCGACGCGCAGCGTCAGGCCATAGACATGTTCGGTGCTGACGGACGGCCGCCCGCTGATCCTGCTCATGGCACACGCCTTGGCACAGCTTGACGCGGGGCGAAAGGGGGCCGCCTTCATCGCCGCGGTTTGCTGCGCGGCGGTATTTCAGCCGTCCGCTGCCGCTCTGGCCGCTTTCTCGTAGCGCAGGCAGTCGAAGATTTTGGCGCCCGCGAGGAATACCGAGCCGCTGCACGCGGCGAGCAACAGCTTGCCGCCGATACCGGGATATTGGTCCAGATAGATCATCCCGCGCGCCATCGCCCCCACGCCGAGCGCGTAAATGATCAGGCACGCCTCGAAGCGCGTCTTGATGACGAACAGCCGTCCGATTTTCTTCAACATCACCATCAGCATCGTCGCCATCCGAAGCAAGGGGCGTGCCAGCGGCGCAAATCGGGGATTCGATGCCGCAAGCGGATGGTAAACTGTAAGTTAACCCGACACGCAAGGGAAGGGGAAGAGCGCCGCCCTACACCAGTTCGCCGAGGTCCATCGCGTCCAGCAGCGCCGCGCGGGCACGTCGGACGTCGCGGACCAGCGCTGCGGAAGCAAGGTCTCCCGGCGCGATCGCCTCGGGCCAATGCGCCGCGACCACCGCGGCGATACGGTCGAGCTTCGCCTCGTCGGCCAGAAAGCGCGGATCGACGGTTGCCGGATCGGCGACGACGCGCAGCCGCAGGCAGGCAGGGCCGCCGCCATTCGCCATCGACTGACGCACATCGACGGGCAGTAGCCTGCGGATCGGACCGTTGCCGGCGACATGCGCCTCCAGCCAGGTCCAGACGCTCGGCGTTTCGCGCGCCTCGGTCGGCAGGACGAGTCCCATGCCGTCGCCCTCTGGCAGGCTGACGAGCTGGGCGTTGAACAGATAGGATCTGATCGCCTCGGGCAGGCTCACTGCGCTGGCCGGAACCTCGACGATTTCGACCTCGGGAAAGATGGCGCGGATTGCGGCATGCGCTTCCTCGCGGTTCTCGAACGCCGTTTCGTGCGTGAAGAGGACGCGCTCGTTGGCGACCGCGACGACGTCGTTGTGAAAGGCGCCGCCCTGGATCGCCATGTCCGACTGGCGAATAAACAGCGTGCGCGCGGGATCGAGCCGGTGCCGTCGCGCGATCGCCTTCGATGCGTCGAGGTGCTGGCGCGCGGGGAAGCGGCCGCCGCCGATGCCATAGACGAAGATCTCGACCCCCGGCGCGCCGTGCCCCGCGCACAGCCGCATGTGGTTCGCCGCACCCTCGTCGCCGAACGGAGCCGGCACGGGACCGTGGACCGCGAAAGCCGGATCGGCGAAGGCAAGGCGAAGCTGCGCGAGCGTGCCCGGCCATTCATGACTGCGGTGCGGCATGGTGACGAGGTTGGCGACGGTCAGATGGCATCGCCCGTCGTCGCTATCGGGCGCGGGCGACACGGTCGCGGCGTTGGCGGCCCACATCGACGATGCCGACCACGCCTGCGCGCGCAGGTGCGGCTCGGCCTCGTCGAGCGTGGTGGAGAGCGTTTCGAGCCACGCCGCGTCGGGCCGGTCGAGCGGCATGAAATATCCCTGCGGCAGGCCGAGCGCCAGATTGTGCCGCATCTTCTCGATCCCTTGCAGCGCCGCGGCGCGCGGCTGGGACACGTCGCCCGCATTGCTGGCCGAAGCGATGTTGCCACGGCTGAGCCCGGCATAATTGTGCGTGGGTCCGATGATGCCGTCGAAGTTGATCTCGGTGAGCATGGATTTCATTCCAACTGTTGTTCCCGAACTATTTGCCCTGAGCTTGTCGAAGGGCCGCTCTTTCCTTTTACGCTGCGAGCGGAAGGACGGTGCTTCGATGGTCGCGGCCCGAACGGGACGGGTTACCGCCCGATCCAGCTGATCTCGGCGCCTTTGCCGATGCCGAGCAGCCCCGCGCTTTTCGCATCGATCGTCCCATCCGCACCGACCTGTCCGAAGCAGCAGCGGAAATCGGCGAGGCGGCCGGTCGCGATCAACGCGTCCTCGCCGCTGTCCGCAATTCCCGTCACTTCGACATGCCGCGCGTTCCGGATGCTCGCCACCTGATCGGTGCGTGCGGTCATCGTCGGGCCGCCGTCGAAGATGTCGATATAGTTTTCGAAGGCGAATCCTTCATTCTCCAGCATCCGCATCGCGGCACGGCCGCTGGGATGCGGGACGCCGATCACTGATCGCGCGCTGTCGGGCAGCATCGCAATATAGACCGGATGCTTGGGCATCAGGTCGGCAATGAACTGGTTGCCGTGAACGGCGTTGAACTGGTCCGCCTCCTGAAAGCTCATCCCGAAGAATTTGCCCGCGACTCCGTCCCAGAAGGGCGAGCCGCCCGCTTCGTCGATCACCCCGCGCAATTCGGCGAGGATGCGGTCGGCGAAACGTGCGCGATGCCGCGCGATGAACAGATAGCGCGATCGCGCGAGCAGCAGGCCGAGCCCGCCCGCGCGCGCCGCGGGGTGCAGGAACAGTCCGCCGACCTCGCTCGCGCCGTGCAGGTCGTTGCTCAGCATCAGCACCTGCGCGTGAAAGGTGCGGCCCAATTGCTCGCTATGCTTGCTGTCGGTGCCGATGCGATAGGAATAGAAGGGCCAGTGCTGCCCGACCTGCGCGAAGATCTGGCAGGTGCCGCGCACCTCGCCGGTTTCGACCTCTTCGAGCACCATCAGATAGAGTTCGTCGCCCGGCGCATCCTCCTCGCGCGCGAAACTCGCCTCGGCGCGTTCGAGCTTGGACCGCAGCGCCTGCCGGTCGGGGGGCAGGTTGGTGAAGCCGCCGCCCGTCAGCTTCGCCATTTCATAGATGCTCTGCAGGTCGCCCGGCTTTGCCGCCCGGATCAGATAATTCACGTTGTCCCCCGTTCCGCCAGTCTGAGCATGGTCAGCGCCGACAGCCGCGCGCGTTCGGGCAAACTGTCGACGATCAGAAATTCGTCGGCCGAATGGATGGCGCCCCCGCGCGGCCCCATCGTGTCGACCACGGGCACTCCGCAGGCGGCGATGTTGTTGCCATCGCACACGCCGCCCGTCGCCTTCCAGTCGATGGCGATCCCCAGCAGCGCACCGCAATCGCGCACCAGTTCGAACAGCCGCGTTGCCGGTCCGTCGAGCGGCTTGGGCGGCCGGTTGAAGCCGCCATGAAGGTGGCAATGCACGTCATGCTCCCGCGCCACCGCTGCAATGGCATCGCGCAGCGCCGCTTTGGCCGCCGCCATCGCATCGGGGGTCGCAGGGCGCATGTTGACACGCAGGATCGCCTGATCGGGAACGACATTGTTCGGTCCGCCGCCGTCGATCTTCGCCGGATTGACCTTTAGGTCGGGCGATTTCAGCGCATTCAGCCGGAGTGCGAGATCTGCCGCAGCGATCAGCGCGTTGCGTCCCTCCTCGGGGTTGCGCCCGGCGTGCGCCGAACGGCCGTGGATCGACACCGAAAAATTACCGCTGCCCGGCCGCGCGCCGGCGAGCGTTCCGTCGGGAAGCGCGGGCTCATAGGTGAGCGCTGCCGCCTTGCCCTTCGCCAGTTCGGCGATCAGCGCGGCCGAGGCGTGGCTTCCCGTTTCCTCGTCGCTGTTGATCATCACGTCATAGCCGATGCGCGGGGCAAGCGGCGACGCTTCGAGCGCGGTCAGCGCCGCGAGGATCACCGCGATTCCGCCCTTCATGTCGGCGGTGCCGGGACCGTTCAACACGCCGGGTTCGCGCCATGTCAGAAACTGGAACGGGTGATCGGCGGGGAACACCGTGTCCATATGGCCGGTCAGCAGCAGTTGCACCGGCGCGTCGGGGCGCACGCGGATGTGGAGATGATCGCCGCGCACGATCGTCTGGACCCGCCCCGCCGCGTCGACGCTTTCGACCGGATCGGGCTCGACCAGCCGCACCGTGCCCGGCAGGACGGCAAAGGCGTCTGCGAGCATCGCCGCGATAGTCTTCAGCCCCGCAAGATTGCCGGTACCGCTGTTCACCGCCGCCCACGCCTCGACCGCGGCCAGCATCGGGGCATCGGCGGCGCGTTCGAGCGTCGCCATTTCACTCGCAGTAAGGGCGGTCATTGCGTGCCTATAGCGAGCGGCGAGGGGCTTTTGCACCCTTTTGTCGGCACGATACCGTAAGTCACTGATGCCCAATAATCCTGTCAGTAGAGCCTTCAGGGAAGCCGACTGCCGATCGTGCCATTAACCAAAATTTGGTGGCCGCCTCGCTACGCGGTGCGGACCAATGGTGAGTGGGTCGATGACAGCTGCTTTCGTGCTTGGCATAAACATGGCCGTTGCGGGCATCTTTGCCGTGGCCTTCACCGTTGTCGCGGCGACGAACCGGAGCGCGCGCGGCGCATGGTGGCTGGCGCTCGGGTGCGGGGTGGGAATCGTCAACGCCGGTCTGGAATTCCTGCTCCGGCAACAGGCCGATCCGGTTCCGGTCAGCATCGCCATCTTTCTCGTTTTCCTTTCCGCGCTCAGCTTCGCGCTGATCGGGGTCGCGCGCCATTACCGCGTCGAGCCGCCGTGGACCGCGATGGCCGCGATCTGGATCGTCACGGTCCTGTTGGTACCGGTCGTTTTCAGCATGACCTATGGCTCGCTGTCGCGGCTGGTGCTCTACCAGCTTCCCTATTTCGCCATGCAGGCGCTCTTCGGCATCATGATCTGGCGCTCGGGGCGCCGGCAACCGCTCGATCTGCTGCTCGTCGTGTTGCAGGCGGTCGGGGCGACGCTTTACCTGCTCAAGCCGCTGTTCGCGATGTTGGTGGGGACGGCCCGCACACCGCAGGATTATATGGCGACGACTTATGCCGCGATCTCGCAAAGCGGCAGCGTCGTGGTGCTGATCGCGACCGGTCTCGTCATGCTGCTGGTGACCATGCGCGACACGACGGCCGAGATGATCGCCCGCTCGGAAACCGATCCGCTATCGGGCGTCTTCAACCGCCGCGGTTTCGAACGTCATGCCGAAGCGGCGCTCGCGCGGGAGGGCAAAGCGGCGCTGATTGCAGCCGACCTCGACCATTTCAAGCAGATCAACGACAGTTTTGGCCATGCCGCGGGCGATGGCGTGATCGCGCACTTCGCCGCGATGCTGACCGAAGCCGCTCCATCCGAAGCAATCGTCGGCCGCGTCGGGGGCGAGGAGTTCGCCGTGCTGCTGCCTGCCGCGCTGCTGTCCGACGGACGCCTCTATGCCGAGGCGGTGCGCGCCGCCTTTGCGTCGGCGGAACTGCCCGTGCTCGGCGTCGACCGCCGTTTCAGCGCGTCCTTCGGCGTTGCCCAATGGATGCCGCCGGAGACTTTGCCCGACCTGCTCCATCGCGCCGACACGGCGCTTTACCGGGCAAAGTCGGGCGGTCGCAACCGGGTCTGCGTCGTGCTGGGCGACCTGCCGCCGACGCCGGTGCGCGGTGCCGCCTGACCGGCGTCGGCACCCTCCCATCCCTTTTCTTTCGACGCACCGCCCCATTGCCAAGCCCTGCCATTCGCGCCATAGGGCGGCGGCCCTTTCCTCCCCGGGTCCACTGGCGCGTTCGCGCTGACCAAAGGGTGCTTGCATGACTGATTTTATCGATCGCCACGGCCTTTCCGTCGATTCGCGTCTGGTCGATTTTCTCGAAACCCGGGCGCTGCCGGGAACGGGGCTCGATCCCGATCGCTTCTGGGCCGATTTCGCGACGCTGCTCGGTCGGTTCGCGCCCGAGAACGCCGCGCTGCTCGCCAAGCGCGAGGATCTGCAGGCGAAGATCGACGCCTGGCACGACGCACGAAAGGGAGAGGCGCACGATCCCGCCGCCTATCAGACATTCCTGCGCGAGATCGGCTATCTCGTCTCCGAACCGGCACCATTTCAGGTCGGCACCGCGAATGTCGATCCCGAGATCGCGACGATGGCCGGTCCGCAGCTTGTCGTTCCCGCGCTCAACGCGCGTTTCGCCCTGAACGCCGCCAATGCGCGCTGGGGCAGCCTCTACGACGCTTTCTATGGCACCGACGCGCTCGACGCGCCGGCGGCGAAGCCCGGCGGCTACGACCCTGAGCGCGGCGCGGCGGTGATCGCGCGCGCCAAGGCCTTTCTCGACGAAGCCGTGCCGCTCGCCGCCGGTTCGTGGGCCGACTGGCAGGGCGGGGAACCGCAACTCGCCGACCCCGCGCAGTTTGTCGGCACGCGCGACGGCGGCATTCTGCTGCGGCACAACGGCCTGCACATCGAACTGGTGATCGATCCCGCCAGCCCGATCGGCCGGACCGATCCGGCGGGAATCGCCGACGTGGTGATCGAGGCCGCGCTGACGACGATCATCGACCTCGAGGATTCGGTCGCCGCGGTCGATGGCGAGGATAAGGTGCTCGGCTATGCCAACTGGCTCGGCCTGATGCGCGGCGACCTCGTCGAAAGCTTCGACAAGGGCGGCCGGACCGTCACCCGCGCGATGGCGCCCGATCGCGAATGGGCCGCGCCCGACGGCGCCGCCTTCACGCTGCATGGCCGCGCGGTCCTGTTCGTGCGCAACGTCGGTCATCTGATGACCACCCCGATGATCCGGCTGCCGGACGGCAGCGAGGCGCCGGAGGGGATTTGCGACGCGGTGGTCACCAGCCTGTGCGCGCTGCACGACCTCAAGCAACTCGGCACGCTGCGCAACAGCCGCGCGGGCAGCGTCTATATCGTCAAGCCCAAGCAGCACGGGCCGGAGGAATGCGCCTTCACCGACCGCCTGTTTGACGCGGTCGAGGACATGCTCGGCCTCGCGCGCCACAGCGTGAAGGTCGGGGTGATGGACGAGGAACGCCGCACCAGCGCCAACCTTGCCGCCTGCATCGAAGCGGTGAAGGATCGCATCGTCTTCATCAACACCGGCTTCCTCGACCGCACCGGGGACGAGATCCACACCTCGATGCACGCCGGCCCGATGATCCCGAAGGGGGAGATGAAGGCGAGCGACTGGATCGCCGCCTACGAAGACCGCAACGTCCGCATCGGCCTGGCTTGCGGCCTGTCGGGCAAGGCGCAGATCGGCAAGGGCATGTGGGCGATGCCCGACATGATGAAGGCGATGCTGGAAGCGAAGATCGGCCATCCGAAGTCGGGCGCGAACACCGCCTGGGTGCCTTCGCCGACCGCCGCGACGCTCCACGCGCTCCACTATCACGCCATCGACGTGTTCGCGCGGCAGAAGGAGATCGCGGGCGAGGCGGTGCCGCCGCTCGACCGCCTGCTCGCCATTCCCGTCGCCACCGGCCGCAACTGGAGCGAGGCGGAGGTGACGCGCGAGCTCGACAATAATTGCCAGGGCATCCTCGGCTATGTCGTGCGCTGGATCGACCAGGGCGTCGGCTGCTCGAAGGTGCCCGACATCGACGACGTCGGCCTGATGGAGGATCGCGCGACGCTGCGGATCAGCAGCCAGGCGATCGCCAACTGGCTGCTCCACGGCGTCTGCACCGCCGATCAGGTCGATGCCGCGCTCGCGCGCATGGCAAAGAAGGTCGACGCGCAGAATGCCGGCGACCCGCTCTACGAAACGCTGACGCCCGACGGCATCGCCTGGCGCGCGGCGCGGGCGCTGATCTTCGAGGGCACGGTCCAGCCGTCGGGCTATACCGAGCCGCTGCTGCACAGCTTCCGGCAGGCGAAGAAGGCGGCGTAGCGCAGCGTTGACCTTCAGGGTGACGAAGATTTGAATGTCCGGGGGTGAGTCCTGTAGGGCTTTCGTCTCATTCATTCGATGGAGTTTCCCATGCAGATCGCGGTGCTGACGTTCGACGGCTTCAACGAACTGGATTCGTTCATCGCCGCCGCGATCCTCAACCGGCTACGCGGACAGGGATGGGCGGCGCATATTACGGCACCGACGGCGCGCGTGACCTCGATGAACGGCGTCACGATCGACCGGCAGAAGCCGCTGGAATATGCTGAAGAGGCCGATGCCGTCATCGTCGGCAGCGGCGTCCGCACGCGCGAAATCGCGGCCGATACGGCGATGCTCGACCGGATCCGGCTCGATCCGGCACGCCAGCTTGTCGGCGCGCAATGCTCGGGGACATTGCTGCTCGCGAAGCTGGGACTGATCGGCGATCTTCCCGCCTGCACCGACCTGACGACGAAGCCCTGGGTGATCGAGGCGGGGGTGGAGGTACTCGACGCGCCCTTCGTCGCGCACGGCAATGTCGCGACCACGGGCGGCTGTCTCGCCTCGCAATATCTCGCTGCGTGGGTCATCTCGCGCCTCGCGGACGAAGCCGCGGCGGAGGAGGCGCTCCACTATGTCGCGCCGGTCGGCGAGAAGGCGCTTTATGTCGAACGCGCGATGGCGGCTGTCCGGCCTTTTCTGCGGCATGGTGTCGTCGCGGCCGCCTGATCTTCAAATCGCCTGGCCGCGCGGCTATGGGCGTCGGCCATGAGCTTCACCGTCGCCGCCCTCTATCGCTTCGCGCCGTTCGACGATCCCGCCGCGTTGCGCCAGCCCTTGCTGGAGCTTTGCGCCGCCAATGGGGTCATGGGCACGCTGCTGCTGGCACGCGAAGGCATCAACGGGACGATCGCGGGCAGCGAAGCCGGTATCGCCGCGGTTGTCGCGCATATCCGCGCGCTTCCCGGCTGCGCTGACCTCGACGTCAAATATTCGATGGCGGCGGCGATGCCCTTCGGGCGCCTCAAGGTCCGGCTGAAAAAGGAAATCGTGACGATGAAGGTGCCGGGAATCGACCCGGCGCGCGAGGTCGGCGCCTATGTCGACCCCGCCGACTGGAACGCGCTGGTCGACGATCCCGACACGGTGCTGATCGACACGCGCAACGATTTCGAGGTCGGCTACGGCAGTTTCGACGGCGCGATCAACCCGCGTACCCGCAGCTTCGGCGATTTTCCCGACTGGTGGCGCGCCAATGCCGATCGCTTCGCGGGAAAGCGCGTCGCGATGTTCTGCACCGGCGGCATCCGCTGCGAGAAATCGACCGCCTTCCTGAAGCGCGAGGGCGTCGCCGACGTGGTCCATCTGAAGGGCGGCATCCTCGCCTATCTCGAACAGGTGCCCGAGGCGGAGAGCCGCTGGCAGGGCGGCTGCTTCGTCTTCGACGAACGCGTGAGCATCGGTCATGGGCTGGTCGAGATGGGGGATAAGATCGGCGACGAACGCCGCTGAACTCGTGCCCGTCATGCAGTTAACCCTCGTCATGCTGAACTTGTTTCAGCATCCATGGCCCGGTCTCACGGTAAACGCCGCGTCAATCGAGGCTTGTTCCCCGGCGAAAGCCGGGGTCCAGACAGGGGCAGCATTACGCCATATGGACCCCGGCTTTCGCCGGGGAACAGCTACCTGCCGAAAAGGGACGATTACCGAATAACTTCTGCATGACGAACAAGGCGCGCCGATCCTCGACTCACCCCACCGCACGCGCCGCGCCATATTCGATCCAGCCGAACGGGCGCGGGGTCTTGGGCATATAATGCGCGGCCTGCCGATCGACCGCAAAGCCCGCCCTGGCATAGGCGTCGGAAATCGGCCGCGTCAGGTGGCAATTGCCGCCGATGCGCTTCCACACCGGCTCGATCCGCCGCTGCCATTTCGCGACCCCCGCGTCGGGCGCGCCGCCATGTTCGAGGAACAGCGCGGTGCCACCGGGTTTCAGAACCCGGCGAATCTCCGTCAGTACCGCCGCCTGGTCGGCGACCGAGCACAGGGTGAAGGTGGTGACGACGGTGTCGAAGCGTCCGCTGTCGAAGGGCATCGCCTCGCCGACCCCGCCCGCGATCGTCGCCTCGATCCCGCGCTCCTGCGCCGCTGCGCGGCTCATCGCGAGCAGTTCGGGCGACGGGTCGAGGCCCGTGAAGCTGGAGACCCGGCTCCAGTCATAGAATTCCATGTTGATGCCGCCACCGCAGCCGAGTTCCAGCACGTCGCCCGACGCATTCGGAACGACCTTGCTGCGCGCCTTCATGATCTGACCCTGCGAACAGGCGCAGCGGATCAGGCGCGGTACGGCGTGACGGTCCCACCAGCTAGCCATTGTCTCTCTCCCCTTGGCGCGCAGCCTGTCCCTTGCTAGCGCGCTTGGCAACACCCATCTCGACCGGGCGGTTCGATTGTCGAAGAGACGGTCGAAACGCTCATCGATCACGCAGCAACAGGACGATCATGCCCACCACTCACCACACCAAGATGCTCATCCTCGGTTCTGGTCCGGCAGGCCTGTCGGCCGCCATCTATGCCGCGCGCGCCGGGATGCAGCCGATCGTGGTCCAGGGGCTCCAGCCCGGCGGCCAGTTGACCATCACCACCGACGTCGAAAATTATCCCGGTTTCGCCGAGGTGATTCAGGGCCCCTGGCTGATGGAACAGATGACCGCGCAGGCGGTCCATGTCGGAACCAGCATGATCTGGGACACGATCGTCGATGTCGACCTGTCGCAGCGTCCCTTCCGCCTGACCGGTGACGGCGGCGACGTCTATGTCGCCGAAACGCTGGTGATCGCGACCGGCGCGCAGGCGAAATGGCTGGGCGTTCCCGGCGAGCAGGAACTGGGCGGCAAGGGCGTGTCGGCCTGCGCGACGTGCGACGGCTTCTTCTATCGCGGCAAGAAAGTGGTGGTGATCGGCGGCGGCAATACCGCGGTCGAGGAAGCGCTCTACCTCACCAATCACAGCGACGACGTGACGCTGATCCACCGTCGCGATTCGCTGCGCGCCGAAAAGATTCTGCAGGATCGGCTGTTCGCCAATCCGAAGATCAAGGTCATCTGGAACAAGAAGGTCGATTGCTTCGTCGCGGGCGAAGGCGCCGCGGGGCTGGTCGGTGTCGACCTGATCGACACCGTCACCGGCGAAGCGAGCCACGAGCCGACCGACGGTGGTTTCGTCGCGATCGGGCACAAACCCTCGACCGAATTGTTTGTCGGCAAGCTGCCGCTCGACGACGACGGCTATCTGCAGGTGACGCCCGGCACCTCGCTGACCGCCGTTCCCGGCGTCTTCGCGGCGGGCGACGTGACCGACAAGGTCTACCGTCAGGCGGTGACCGCGGCGGGCATGGGCTGCATGGCCGCCCTCGACGCCGAACGCTTCCTGGCGGAGGCGGAGTATCGCGCCACGGTGGACGCCTGACGGGCCGGCGCCCCGGCTTTCGCCGGGACGACAGCCATTATTGGAGGCCGGCCAATATCCGCGCCGCCAGCCAGTCGCCATCCGCACCCGCAAAACTGTGCGACGCGCTGTCGAGCCGTTCGACCGGTACCGCGCCCGGTTTGCAATTCTGTGCAAACGCCTGCGCCGTCCGGTCGCCGGTGGCGAGCAGGATCGTCGCGGGGCAGGGAAGCGCCGCCATCGCCCTATCGAGCCGCGCGGCAAGGCTGTCGGGAGCCGCGTCCGCCTTCCGCCGGCCGAGCGCCAACAGGCCGCTCGCCAGCTTGCGAAGATCGACCTCGCCTTTGAGCAGCCTGAGCAGGCTTTTGGGGTCTTTCAGCCGCGACAGATAGCGCGCCCGGATCGCTGCCGCCGGCGGCAGCGCCGGTTCGGCGTCCGCGTCGCCGGCATCCTCATAGGTCCATGGGTTGGCGAGGATCAGCGCATCGAGCGGCAGAGGCCGGTGCAGCAGCAGCGCGCTCGCTGCGTCGCAATTGCCGAAGACGACGATCCGCGCGACCTGCGGTGCCGCGGCGCGGAAAGCGGGAATTGCGGCGGCGATGTCCGGGGCGCTCGATTCAAAGCCGCCGTTCTCCCCCTCGCTGTCGCCGATGCCGCGCCGGTCGAAACGGAACACCGGATGGCCGGCGGCGGCAATCCGCTGTGCGAGCGTCGCCATGCCGCGATGCGCGCCGCTGCGGATTTCGTTGCCGCCCGACACGATGAGCAGCCCGGTCGTCCCCGGCGCGTCGTCCAGCGTCGCGGCCAGCGCCGCGCCCTCGCAGGCAAAGGTCAGGTGATGCCGCATGCCCGGCTCCATTCGGCGATGTCGGCGGCCATCGCCTGCGCCATCGCGGCATCCTCGCCCGGCTCGGCGCGCAGCCACAATGGCGTGCCGGGCAGCGCGCCGTCGCCGCTGCCGAGCGTGAGGCTGCGCAGCGGCGCGACCGGCTGGACCTCGGCGGCGCCAAGCTGGGCGATCATCGCGGGCGACAGCGGATTCCCGGCCAGGAGCAGCGGGGCGGCGCGCGCTTCGGCTTGCAGGCTTTCGAGCGACGAGGGTTTGCCGGCCTCGCGGTCGGCGCTGATGCGCGCGCGCAGCAGGGTACGGAGCAACGACGCGCCGCCGACCGGGGCCAAACGCCAATGGAGGGCGGCGCGCGCGTGATGGTCGATCAGGCAGCCGCCGCGCAGCGACGCGACGATCAGCGGGCCGTCGATTCGCTCGGCGACTGCGGCCAGCGCCTCGCTCCAGCGCGCCAGATCGACCTCTGCGAGCGGGGTCAGGCTTTCGTTCTGTCCGGGCAGGTCGGGCAGCAGCGCGGCGAATCCGCCGGCCGCCAGCGCACGCATCGCCAGCACCAGCGTGCGGCGCGTGCGGTTCGCTTCCTCGAACAGCGGCGGGACGAACAGGACGGTCGCGCGCGGCGTCCCGGCGGGGTCTATGCGCAGCCGATGACCGTCCATGCGCGCCCGTCCATCCTATGAACCCCGGACCTTGCGCTCGGCAAAGGCGAGGAGGTGGCCATAGGTTTCGAATATCTCGCCGTCGATCTCGTCGTCGTCGATCAGGATGCCGAGGCGGTCTTCCATCTCGGTGAGGACGGTTGCGACCGCCATCGAATCGAATTCGGGCAGTTCGCCGAACAGGCCGCTGTCGGCGGTCAGCGCGGCGGCGCGCTCTTCGCCCAGGCCGAGGATGTCGGCGAGCAGGGCGCGAAGTTGGGTGTCGACGGGTTCGGTCACGATCCTGATCCTCATTCGCGCCCGAGGACCGAACGCGCAAAAGCCTTGAGTCCCGGCCCCCATGCTGCGCGCCGGATTGAAAGCCTCGATATGCCACAGCGGTTCGTGCCGGTTCATCCAGTCGCGCTTGTAGGCGTCGTTGCCGGTGCCGAAATCGACCCGGCACACGCGGTCGACTTCGATGACGTGGCGGAACAGCGCCGCCGACAGCAAGGTTCCCGGCGATGCCTTCAGGCTGTCCTCGACATGCGCGAGCTTGTGGATGAAGGCGGTGCTGTCCTCGACGGTCCAATATTGCGCGGCGACCGGCGCGCCCTCGATGCGCGCGAGCCCCATGCGAAAGGTACCGCGCGCGCTTTCGGCCTCGGCAAAGGCGCGCAGCAGCGCGGGGTCGCCTTCCTCCGGCTTCCAGCTCGCGGCGTATATGGCTTCATAGGCCGCCCACGCGTCGGCGTCGAAGGCGGTGAACAGTTCGATGTCGACCACGCCCTTCTTCGCCTTGCGCCGGACGGTGCTGCGCAGCGCGCCGGGGCGGCTCTCCCACCAGCCGTCATGGTCGAGACCCGACAGGTCGAGCCAGTGCCGGTCGCCTTTCGGACCGGCCTTCACCCACCAGCCCGCCGAGCGCAACGCAGAGGCGACGGCCATTTGTTCGGCATCGGGAACGGGGTAGAGGGTCAGCCGCGCGGCGCGCCGGCGCAGCGCCGCGAACAGGTCCGCGAGCGCCGCCGGGCGGTCGCCATCGCCGGTGTAGAGCGGCCGGATCGCGAAGCTGTACCAGTTGGCCAGCCCGGCATAATGGCCCGGTCGTTCGATGCGCAGGGGCAGGAGCGCGTGCGTGTCGCCGGCCGTGCCGCGCGCGTCATGGCGGCCGGCGCCGGCAAAACCATGCGCCGCGAGCAGATCGAACCACTCTTCGCGGTCGAAGGGCGAGGCGAAGCCCGCGCCCCGCGCCGGGGGGTGTTTCGCATCATTAGCGGGATGTTCACCGTTCCCTTGCATGGTCGCGGGCTCTATCACCCGTCTCCTAACAGCCGATGACCAAGATCGAAAATCCTCCGTCGCATCCGATCGACCATCTCGCGCTGCGCGGCGTTCCCGACGCGCCCGCGCTGCTGATCGGCGAGCGCATCCTGTCCTTCGCCGACCTCGATGCCGGCGTCGGGCGGCTGGCCGCCTGGCTGCGCGAGCGCGCGGACGGTCCGGGCGAGCGCGTCGCAAGCTGGGGCGCGAAGACGCGGGCGATCTGCCTGATGCCGCTCGCCGCGGCGCGCGCCGGGCTGATCCATGTGCCCGTCAACCCGCTGCTCAAGGGACCGCAGGTCGCGCATATACTGGCCGACAGCGGTGCGGCGCTGCTCGTCACCAACGCGCCGCGCGCCGACATGCTCGGCGATGGCCGGCCGGCGGATTGCGCGTTCGAGGACCTGAAGGCCGCCGAAACGGCGATCGATTCGGACGGGCCGGCGCTGCCGCCCTCGCGGGCCGGAACGGACGAACTGGCCGCGATCCTCTACACCAGCGGATCGACCGGGCGTCCCAAGGGCGTGATGCTGAGCCACGCCAACCTGTGGCTGGGGGCAGAGAGCGTCGCCTCCTATCTGAAGATCGCGCCCGACGACCGCGTGCTCGCGGTGCTGCCGCTCAGCTTCGACTATGGCCAGAACCAGCTTCTTTCGACCTGGTACGCGGGCGGGGCGGTCGCGCCGCTCGACTATCTGACCCCGCGCGACGTGGTAAAGGCCGTGGCGCGATACCGGGCAACGACGCTGGCGGGGGTGCCGCCGCTGTGGGTGCAGCTCGTCGAAAGCGACTGGCCCGCCGACACCGCCGCCCTGCTGCGCCGCCTGACCAACAGCGGCGGCGCGCTGACCCCGACGCTCATCGATGCGATGCGCGACACCTTTCCGAATGCCGCCATCTACCCGATGTACGGACTGACCGAGGCGTTCCGGTCGACCTGGCTCGACCCGGCGCTCGTGGCGTTGCATCCGACCTCGATGGGCCGCGCAATCCCCCATGCCGAAATCCTGGTGTGCCGCCCCGACGGCAGCGTGACCGACGACGACGAGCCGGGCGAACTGGTGCATTGCGGACCGCTCGTCGCGCAGGGTTACTGGCACGACGCCGAACGTACCGCGCAACGCTTCCGCCCCGCGCCACCCGCCTCGCGCCATGGCGGCATCGCGGTCTGGTCGGGCGACACGGTGCGCCGCGATGCCGAGGGACTGCTGACCTTCGTCGGCCGCGACGATGCGATGATCAAGACCGCGGGCAACCGCGTCAGCCCCACCGAGGTCGAGGATGCGGCCGTCGCCTCCGGCCTCGTTTACGAAGCGGTCGCTTTCGGCATCCCCGATGCGCGGCTCGGCGCCGCGATCGTGCTGATCGTGCGCGGCAGGGGGGGCGATGCGGATCGTGACGGGCTGGCGGCGTGGCTGCGCCAGACGCTGCCCAACTTCATGCAGCCGCAGACGATCGAGTGGCGCGACACCCTGCCGCGCAATCCCAACGGCAAGCTTGACCGCGTCGCGATCGCTGCGGACTGGACGCGGCAGGTGGCGGCATGAAGCCGCACGGCCCGATCCCGCCCGGCTTCGCCGCCGACGCCGACGGCATGCTGCTGATCGGGGGGACGCGCGCGGACCGGCTTGCCGATGCCGCGGGCGACACGCCGCTGTTCGTCTACGTCGGCGCGCTGCTGGCGGCGCGGATCGCCGAATGGCGCGCCGCATTTCCCGAAACGGTGCAGCTTCACTATGCCATGAAGGCGAACCCCTATCCGCCTTTGCTCGCCTTCATGGCGGAGCGGGTCGACGGGTTCGACGTCGCCTCGGGCGGCGAGTTGCGGGCTGCGCTGGCGAGCGGCATGGCGGCCGAACACATCAGCTTTGCAGGCCCCGGCAAGCGTGACCGCGAGCTGGAAGCGGCGATCGCGACGGGCGCGACGCTCAACCTCGAATCGATGGGCGAGGCGACCCGCGCGCTCGCCGTCGCCACGCGGCTCGGCGTAACGCCGCGGCTGGCGGTGCGGGTCAATCCCGACTTCGACCTCAAGGGATCGGGGATGAAGATGGGTGGCGGCGCCAAGCCGTTCGGCGTCGATGCGGCGGAGGTCCCGGCGCTGGTGCGGCGGCTGATCGATGCCGGCGCCGATTGGCGGGGTTTCCACATTTTCGCCGGATCGCAGGCGCTGGACGCCGCCGCCATCGCAGAGACGCAGGGGCAGACGGTGGCGCTCGCGGCGCGGCTGGCGAACGACGTCGGTGCGCCGCCGCCGCTCGTCAACATCGGCGGTGGTATGGGCGTGCCCTATTTTCCCGGCGATACCGCGGTGGATGCTGCGGCGGTCGGCGCCGCACTCGCCGATACGCTGACGGCGCGCGATCCGGTGCTGGCGACCAGTCGCTTCGCGATGGAGCTTGGCCGCTGGCTCGTCGCCGAAGCCGGCGTCTATCTGACGCGGATCGTCGATCGCAAGGTCAGCCACGGCGAAACCTTTCTCGTCACCGATGGCGGACTCCACCATCAACTGGCGGCAAGCGGCAATTTCGGCACCGTGATCCGGCGCAACTATCCGATCGCGCTTGCCAACCGCTTCGGCGGCGAGCCGGCCGAGACGGTGTCGGTAGTGGGCTGTCTGTGCACACCGCTCGATCGGCTGGGCGATCAGGTTGCGCTACCCGCGGCGCAAGTCGGCGATCTTGTTGCGCTTTTTCAGGCGGGCGCCTATGGGGCCACGGCGAGCCCGGCAGCTTTTCTCGGCCAGGGACCGGCGCGCGAAATGCTCGTCTAGACGGCGATTTCTGTTCCGAACAGGGACAGTTTGCGACAAGCGCGGCGCGAACCTACCCCAATACTAACGGTATGTTCACCCTTTTCGAGCATGGCTGACCCTGACGCAATGGATGTCATTGCGGGTTCCGGCGCGTTTCCGGGCCCGCGAGGGCGCCCGGCTATGCGAAAGGTGATATGAACATGCGATCCTTCCCCTCGCTTCGCGCCGCCCGCGCCGCGCTGGTTTCCGGCATCGCCGCGACCGCGCTGACCGGCTGCATGAGCGCCGGAACCGCGCCGCAATTGCCGAGCGCCAATTTCGTCGCGAACCAGGAAGGGCCGGGCGAGGAATATATCATCGGGCCGCTCGACGAACTGCAGATTTTCGTGTGGCGCAATCCGGAACTCGGCGGCAAGGTCCAGGTGCGTCCCGACGGACGGATCACGACGCCGCTGATCACCGACATGCCTGCGGTCGGCAAGACGCCGACGATGCTTCAGCAGGACATCAAGCTGGCGCTCGGCCAATATATCACCGACCCGATCGTCAGCGTCATCGTCACCAGCTTCAACAGCACCTTCTCACAGCAGGTGCGCATCGTCGGCGCGACCGAGAAACCGGCGTCGATTCCCTATCGCGCCAACATGACCGTGCTCGACGCGATGATCGCCGTCGGCGGCCTCGGCGAATATGCCGCGGGCAACAAGGCGCGGCTCGTGCGCTACGACAAGGGAAGCGGCAAGCAGCACGAATATGCTCTGCGCCTCAACGATCTGATCAAGCGCGGCGACATCAAGGCCAATGTGAAGCTTCAGCCGGGCGACGTCATCATCATTCCCGAAAGCATGTTCTGACATGGACGGCCGACCCTGCCCCGCGATCCGAAGGACTGAACCCCGGCGATGAATGGTCTATATGACGAACTGCGGTTGGCGCTGCACAGCGTCTGGACACGCCGGTGGTTGGTGCTGGGCGTCGCTTGGGGTATCTGCATCCTCGGCTGGCTCGCGATCGCCTCGATCCCGAATCGCTACGATTCGCGGGCGCGCCTGCTCGTCGACATCAACCAGATCCTGCCCGACGATACGACCGCCGGTTTCGGCGGCCGTCAGCGGATCGACCAGATACGCGAGACGCTGACCAGCGCGCGCAACCTCGAAAAGGTCGCGGTGACGACGGGCTTGCTGCCCGTCGGCGCGGGCGAGCGCGAGCGGGCCGGGGCGGTCGGCATGTTGCAGAAGAGCATCAAGATCGTTCCGCAACAGGATAATATCTTTGAGATCACGTCGAGCGTCGCCGTCGGCAGCCTGTCGGATGCTGACAATGCCAAGCTGGCTTCGGGGGTGCTCGACAGCCTGATAACCGTTTTCCGTGACGACCAGTTGCGCGGCGGGCGCATGAACGCGCGCGAGGGGCTGAAATTCCTCGATTCGCAGATCGCCGACCGGGAAAAGGCGCTGCGCGAGGTCGAGGGACGGCGCGCGGCCTTCGAGGCGCAGAACATCGGGCTGATTCCCGCCGGCGCCGGCTCGCCCGCGCAGCGCGTCGAAGCGGCGCGCGCCGAGCTTGGTCAGATCGACACGCAGCTCGTTGCGGCGCAGGCGGCGCTTGCCGCGACCAACGGCCAGCTCGCCTCGACCCCGGCGACGATCAACGTGCCGGGTCTCGGTGCCACCGGCGGCGGCGTCGCGCGCCAGCAGCTGGCGGGCGCGCAGGCCGAACTGTCGGCGATGCGCGCGCGCGGGCTGACCGATGCGCACCCCGACGTCGTCGCGCTCAAGAGCCAGATCGCCTCGCTGAAGGCGCAGGCGGATCGCGAAGGCAGCGGCGGAAGCGCCGGCAACGCGCAGAACCCGGCTTATGGCTCGCTCGCCGCCATGCGTGCCGAGCGGCAGGCCACCGTCAGCGCGCTGAGCGCGCGCAAGGCGCAACTGACCGCCGATATCGCCAGGATCACGTCGCAGCAGATCCAGAATCCCGGCATCGCGGCGGAATATGACCGGATCAACGGCGAGTATACGGCGCTCAAGGCGCAATATGACAAGCTGCTCGGGCAGCGCGAGCAGGTGCGCCTCCGCGGCGATGTGCAGACGGAAACCGACGCGATCCGCGTCGAACTGCTCGATCCGCCGACCAAGCCGACCAGCCCCGCCGCGCCCAATCGCCCGCTGTTCCTGACCGGCGTCCTGCTCGCGGGTCTTGCCGGCGGAATCGGCGTGGCCTTTGGCCTCGCGCAGGTCCGCACCAGCTACGCGACGGCGGGCAAGCTCGAACGCGCAAGCGGATTGCCGGTGATCGGCTCGATCACCGAGGTGGTGACGCCCGAACGGCATGTCGAACGACGCAAGCGATTGATGTGGCTCGCGGGCGGGGCGGGCGCGCTCGTCGGCCTCTACGCCCTGCTGCTCGTCGCCGAGTTCGTCCAGCGCGGCATGGTCGCGTGAGCGGGGAGAAGGACATGAACGACCAACGCCCCGTCAAGCGCCCGCCGTCGCTGCTCGAACGCGCCGCCGACATGTTCGGCCTCGACCCCGCGGCGAACGCGCCGACGATCGACGTATCGAAGCTGCCGCCCGAGCCCGAGAAGAAGAAGGCGAAGGCCCGGCCGGCGCCCGCCGCCGAAACGCCACAGGAGGAGGCATTGCCTCCCGAAGCCGTGGTCGAGGCCGCCCCCGCGGTCGATCCCGCGCCGGCGAAACCTTCGCCGCGCAAGGAGGTCGCCAAGGCTGCGCCCGCCGTCGTGCCGACGCGCCAGGGGACGATCGACCGCGAGCGGCTTGCCGCGCGCGGCATGATCGTACCCGGCGCGCCCGTCACCGGGATCGCCGAGGAATATCGCATCGTGAAGCGCGAATTGATCCGCAACTTCGCGGGAACGGCGAACCGCCCGGTCGTGCCGCGCGGCCACCGCGTGCTGATCGCTTCGGCCAATCCGGGCGAGGGCAAGACCTTCTCCGCGGTCAATCTCGCGCTCAGCCTCGCGGTTGAGGCCGATCATGACGTGCTGCTCGTCGATGCCGACATTGCGAAGCCGAGCGTGCTCGAAACGCTGGGGCTGGAGGATGGGCCGGGCCTGATGGACGCGCTCGCCGATCCGCATCTGGCGCTCGGCGATTGCCTGATCCAGACCGACATTCCGGGGCTGAAGGTCATGCCTGCCGGAACACAGCATACGCACGATACCGAACTGCTCGCCTCCGCGCGCACCGAGGCGCTGATCGCCCAGCTGGAAGCGGGTGCGCCGGGTCGCATCATCATCTTCGATTCGCCGCCGGTGCTGGCGGCATCGCCGGCCGCGGTGCTCGCCGGCCATGTGGGGCAGCTCATCATGGTCGTGCGCGCCGACGAAACGCTCGAATCGGCACTGCGCGACGCGATCGGACTGATGGGCGCCTGCCCGCACGTCCAGTTGCTGCTCAACGGCGTCAAATATTCACCGGGCGGTCGCCGCTTCGGCACCTATTACGGACAGGGAGGCGCGTCATGATGCGCACAACCAGCTTGCGCCGCGTGGGCGCGATCGCAGCGCTGCTGCTCGCCGGCACCGCGACCGGCGCGCACGCGCAGTTTTCGGGCGATGGCGGTCCGGGGGCGAGCGACGCTCCCGCTGCCGGCGCGTCCACCGCCTCGGAGCCGGGCCAGCGCCGCGGCGAGCGGTCGCGCGGGCAGAAAACGATCGACGTGACGCCCTATCTCGAAATCGGACAGGTGCTGACCGCCGAGCTCAAGGGCGGCGGCGATGTCCTGACCTATACGACCGTTGCGGCCGGGGTCGACGCCGCGATCGTCACCCGCCGCGCCGAACTGGCGGCAACGCTGCGCTACGAGCATCAGTTCGCCGAATCGCGCGGCTACAGCGATCAGGATATCATCAGCGGTCTCGCGCGCGGGCGGCTCGAGGTCGTGCGCGGCCTCAACCTCGAAGGCGGGGCGCTCGCGACGCGAACGCGTGCCGACGGGCAGGGCGCCGACAACGGCATCTTCAACGGCCGCGCCACGAACGTCGCAAACCTCTATTCCATCTACGCCGGCCCGACACTGGTGCAGCGCATCGGCGATCTCGACATCGGGGCCGGCTATCGCTTTGGTTACACCAAAGTAGACGTAGAGGCGCCCGCGCTGCTGCCCGGCGGTGCTGCGCGGCAGAATGTCTTCGACAGCTCGACGAACCATGCGGCGTGGGCCAGCATCGGCCAGCGGCCGGGCAATCTGCCCTTCGGCTGGCAGCTTTCGGGCGGCTACGAACGCGAGGATGCAAGCCAACTAGACCAGCGCTTCGAAGGCAAATATGCGCGCGCCGACGTTACCGTCCCGATCGGTCCGACGGTAGCACTGCTCGGCGGTGTCGGCTATGAGGACATCGAGATCGGTCAGCGCGACCCCGTGCTCGACACGAACGGCACTCCCGTCCTCGACGCTAATGGTCGCTATGTCACCGACAAATCGAGCCCGCGCCAGCTTTCCTTCGATACCGATGGACTGATCTGGGACGCGGGCGTCATGTGGCAGCCGAGCCGCCGCACCTCGCTGACCGCGCGCGTCGGCCGCCGCTATGGCGACACCATCTATACCGGCAGTTTCACCTATCGTCCCGATCACGCGACGCTGATGCAGGTCGGCGTCTATGACGGCCTCTCCAGCTTCGGACGCGGGCTGTCGGGCGGTCTTGCCGCGCTGCCGACCCAGTTCGATCCGACGCGCAACCCGGTGGGCGGCGACATCAATCCCTGCGTCTTCGGCCAGCAGAGCGCCGGATGCCTCAATCCGCAGCTCGGCAGCGCAACAGCGTTCCAGTTCCGCAGCCGCGGCGTTCAGGCGATGTATTCTTCGCGCTACGGGCGTTGGACCTATGGCGTCGGTGTCGGCTATGACCAGCGCCGCCTGCTGGCACCGGCGCTGTCGGCGATCGCCGATTTCGACGGCGTGAAGGATGAAAGCTATTATCTCTTCCTGTCGGCGGGCCGCGAACTCGGCACCGATGCAAGCCTCAGCCTTGCGGGTTACGTCAACTATTTCGACAATGGCGCGCCGGGGGCAGGCGATGTGCGGTCGGGGGGGGTTTCGGCGGCTTATTCGCGTAGATTCTGGCGTGGGCTGACCGGAACCGCGGCGGCGGCGCTGAATGCCTTCGACCAGGACGGCTTCAACAGCCAGCTTATCGGTTCGGCGCTCGTCGGCCTGCGCTATAATTTCTGATCCAGACTCCCGGGGATAGACGATGTACGATCAATTTTACGGCTTCAGCGGGCGCCCGTTCCAGCTTACGCCCGACCCGGCCTTCTATTTCGAGAGCGGCACGCACCGCAAGGCGATGTCCTACCTGGGCTATGGTCTGGCGCAGGGCGAGGGGTTCATCGTCATCACCGGCGACGTCGGCGCGGGCAAGACGACGCTGGTCGGCCACCTGATGAACACGATCGACGCCAACCGGCTGACCGCGGTCAAGCTGGTGTCGACGCAGGTCGAGGGCGACGACCTGCTGCGGCTGGTCGCCGAGCAGTTCGGCCTGGAGTGGGAAGGGCAGAGCAAGGCCGAACTGATCCGCGCGATGGAACAATATCTGCGCGAGCAGGCGCGCGCGGGCCGCCGCACGCTGCTGATCGTCGACGAAGGGCAGAATCTCGCCATCTCCGCGCTCGAAGAGTTGCGGATGCTGTCGAACTTCCAGCTCGGCGGACATTCGCTGCTCCAGATTTTCCTGCTGGGCCAGCCCGAGTTCCGCCAGACCCTGTTCCATTCGCCGACGCTCGAACAGTTGCGCCAGCGCGTGATCGCGACGCACCACCTCGACCCGATGGAGCCCGAGGAGGTCGAGCCCTATATCCTGCACCGGCTGGGCAAGGTCGGCTGGACGGGCAACCCGAGCTTCAGCCCCGAGGCGTTCGAGCTGATCTTCGATTACAGCGGCGGCGTGCCGCGCAAGCTGAACGTGCTGGTCAGCCGCCTGCTGCTGTTCGGCGCGGTCGAGGAACTGAACCGGATTTCGGGGCATCATGTTCGCAGCGTGATCGCCGAGATCGAGGCCGACCGCGGCATCGACGAAACGACGCTGGCGCCGGCGCCGGTCGAGGAGGTCGTGGAACTTGCCGCGGCGATGGCGCCCGTCGCCGCGCCCGCGACGCCGACGGAATGGCCGCCGGCCGCGCCCGACGCGGCGCCCTTTGCCGCACCGGCCCCCGCCGACCCGCGGGCGGTCGATCCCGAGCAGCTTGCCGCCCTGCACGAGCAGATCGCGCGGCTCGAGGCGCGCATCTGCGAACAGGACGACGCGCTGCGCCGGGTGCTTGACCTGCTGATCGAATGGGTCGAGCGCGATCCGGAGAATGCGCCCAATCCGGCGCGGTCGCAGGTATGGGCGGCCTGACGCAGCCACGATTCCCGGCTATGGGGTCGATGAGGTGAAGAACGATGCGGAACGGCCTGTCGGTCGATGTCGAGGACTGGTTCCAGGTCGGCGCCTTTGAGCGCACGATCGACCGCGCCGACTGGCCGACGCTCGAATGCCGGGTCGAGGCGAATTGCGACGCGGTGCTGCAGATGTTCGCCGAAGCCGGCGTCCACGGCACCTTCTTCACGCTGGGCTGGGTCGCCGAGCGCTACCCGGCGCTGATCCGGCGGATCGTCGCGGCGGGACACGAACTGGCGAGCCACGGCTACGACCACAAGCGCGTCTTTCAGATGAGCGCCGACGACTTCGCCGCGGACCTGAAAAAGGCGCGCGCGATCCTCGAAGACCTGGGCGGCGTCGCGGTGCGCGGCTATCGCGCGCCGAGCTTTTCGATCGACGCGCGCACGCCGTGGGCCCACGCGATCCTTGCCGAACAGGGCTACGCCTATTCGAGCAGCGTCGCGCCGGTCGTCCACGATCATTATGGCTGGCCGCAAAGTCCGCGCCACGCATGGCGGCCGGTCGCGGACAGCGACCTTGTCGAATGGCCGGTGACGACGGCGCGCGCCTTTGGCCGAACGCTTGCGGCGGGCGGCGGCGGCTTCATGCGCCTGCTGCCCTATGGCTTCACGCGCTGGGCGATCCGGCGGATGAATGCCGAGGGGCATCCGGCCATCCTGTATTTTCACCCGTGGGAGATCGACCCCGGCCAGCCGCGCGTGACCGACGCGCCGCTGAAATCGAAGATACGGCATTACAGCGGCTTGTCGGCCATGGCTGGCAAGCTGAAGCAACTGCTCGCCGATTTCGAATGGACGCGGGCCGATGCGCTGCTTCCCGCGCAGCAGGAACGCGCGCGGCCGTGGTGCGCCGCGGCATGAACGCCCCCACCCATCCAGCCGCAGCGCCGGGCGTTTCGGCCGCGCCGCTCGGCGAAGCGACGGCGTGGGACGCCTATGTCGCGGCGCATCCCGCCGCGACGCCTTTCCACAGCCGCATGTGGTGCGAGGCGGTGACCGCGGCGACGGGGCATCGGTGCCATCTGGTCGCGGCGCGCGACGCGACAGGGGCGCTGACCGGCATCCTGCCGCTTCATCATGTCCGATCGGCGCTGTTCGGGCAGGCGCTCGTCGCGACCGGCTTTGCCGTCGATGGCGGGATATTGGCGGACGATGACGCCGTCGCGGCGACGCTGGCAGACGGGGCGACCGATGTCGCGCGGTCGCTGGGCGTGCCTTCGGTCGAATTGCGCGGCGGCGCGCTGCCCATGGCGGAGGGATGGACGCGCGAGGACGGCGTCTACGCCGGTTTCGCGCGCGATCTGGCGGCCGACGATGCCGCAGAACTGCTCGCCATACCGCGCAAGCAGCGCGCCGAGGTGCGCAAGGTGCTCGAAAGCGGCCTGACGGTGACGACGGGCCGGGACGCCGCCGAACGGCGCGACCATTATCGCGTCTATGCGACGAGCGTGCGCAATCTGGGGACGCCGGTTTTTCCGAAACGATTGTTCGACGCGGTCCTCGATGCCTTCGGCGACGATGCCGACATATTGACCGTGCGCGAGGATGGCCGCGCGGTGGCGAGCGTGCTCAGCCTCTATTGGCGCGGCGCGGTGATGCCCTATTGGGGCGGCGGGCTGGCCGAGGCGCGGGCGCTGCGTGCGAACGAGCTGATGTATTATGCGCTGATGCGGCATGCGCGCGCAAAGGGCTGCACGCGCTTCGATTTCGGCCGATCGAAAGTCGGCACCGGGCCGTTCGCCTACAAGAAGAACTGGGGGTTCGAGCCGCGACCGCTCGTCTATGCGCGCTGGCTGGCGCCGGGCGAGACGCCGCGCGACACCAATCCCACCAGCGCGAAATATCGTTTGCAGGTCGATTTGTGGAAGAAACTGCCGCTGTGGGCCGCCAACCGCATCGGACCGCTGATCGCGCGGGGGTTGGGATAGATGCTTGCCCCTCGACGGCCTTTTCCCGATGGCTGAGATCCTGTTCCTGGTGCATCGCGCGCCGTGGCCGCCCGATCGCGGCGACCGGATCAGAAGCTGGCACATGTTCGAGGCACTGGCGAAATGGGCGCCGGTGCATGTTGCCGCGCTCGCCGACGATGCGGCGGATGCAGCGGTGGCGCGTGAGAAAATGACCCCGCTTTGCAAAAGTTTGGCAATCGAGGTTCGCAAGGTGTCGCGACCGGTGGCGCTGGCGCAGGCCGTGCTGCGCGGCGAGCCGGTTTCGAACCGACTGTTCCGCAGCGGCGCGCTTGCCGCGCATGTGCGCGGGCTTCTCGCGAGCGGCCGGGTCACGCATATCGTCGGCTTTTCGGGCCAGATGGCGCAGTATCTGCCCGCACGGTTCGACGGTCCGGTGATCATGGATTTCGTCGATGTCGATTCGGCCAAATTCGCCACTTATGCACAGCAGGACGCGCGCCAGCCGCTCCACTGGGTTCATGCGCGCGAAGCGCGGGTGCTCGGCGCCTACGAAGCCAAGGTCGCGCGCAGCGCCGATGCCAGTCTGTTCGTCAGCGAGGCGGAGGCGGCGCTGTTCCGCCGGCAAAGCGAGGTCGATGCCGACAAGGTGCACGCGGTCGAGAACGGTATCGACACCGATCGCTTCGACCCCGCGCTGCCGCTGGCGCCCGCGCTGCCGCTGGCTGAAGGCGCGGCGGGAGAGGGGCCGCTTGCCGTGTTCACGGGCCAGATGGATTATCGCCCCAATGTCGATGCGGTACGCTGGTTCGCGACCGATATCCTGCCGCTGATCCGGCGGCGGCATCCGCAGGCGCGTTTCGCGATCGTCGGCCGGGCGCCGACCGACGCGGTGCGCGCGCTCGAAGGCCAGCCCGGTGTCACCGTCACCGGCGAAGTGCCCGACGTGCGGCCGTGGCTGGCCGCCGCCGACGCTGTCGTCGCGCCGCTGCTGCTGGCGCGCGGCGTGCAGAACAAGCTGCTCGAGGCGATGGCGATGGCGCGGCCCGTCGTCGCCAGCGCCGCCGCCGCGACGGGGATCGACGCGGCCCCCGGCGATCAGTTGCTGGTCGCCGACGATGCGGCGGCGATGGCCGATGCGGTCGTCCGCCTGTTCGACGATCCGCAAGCGGCCGCGGCGATGGGCGCCGCCGCCCGCGCGCGGATGATCGCGCGCTATGGCTGGGACGCGCGGCTGGCCCCGCTTGGCGATCTGCTGGGACTGACGGCGCGATGACGGTGTGGCGGAGACATCTGGTCGCGCTGGCGTTGCTGGCGGGGGCGATCCTTGCGCTTTTCGCGCGCGATCTGGCCGATCTGGCCGGTATCTGGTGGCATAGCTCCACCTTCACCCATTGCCTGCTGATGGTGCCGATGATCGGCTGGCTGGCGGCGCAGCGTTGGCCGCAACTGAAGACGCTGACACCGGCCTTCTGGTGGCCGGCGGTCGGCTGGCTCGCGGGCGCGGCATTCGTCTGGCTGGTCGGCGAGGCGGCGGGGGTGGCGCTGCTGCGACAGTTCGGCCTTGTGCTGATGCTGCAGGGAGCGGTCGGCGCGACGCTCGGCGAAAAGGCGGTTCGTGCGCTGCTCTTTCCGCTCGGTTATGCGCTGCTCCTTGTGCCGTTCGGCGAGGAACTGGTGCCGCTGCTCCAGACGCTCACCGCGCATATCAGCGTCGCGCTGCTGCATCTGTCGGGGCTCGAAGCGCATATGGAGGGCGTGTTCATCACGACGCGCGCCGGTTTCTTCGAGGTGGCCGAAGCCTGCTCGGGGGTCAATTTCCTGATCGCGATGCTCGCCTATGCGGTGTTCGCGGCGCATCTTTGTTTCCGAAGCTGGCCGCGGCGCGTCCTGTTCGTCGCCATCGCACTGGCCGCGACGGTTCTCGCCAACGCGCTGCGCGCCTGGGGCACGATGGTCGCCGCCGAAATCTGGGGAATCGAGCGCGCGGCGGGGATCGACCATATCTTCTATGGCTGGATTTTCTTCGGTCTGGTGGTTCTGGCGGTGATGCTGGGCGCGCGCCGCTGGTTCGACCGCCCGGCCGGCGATGCGGCGGTCGACGTCTCGCGGCTCGGCGGGCCTGTGCGCTATCGCGGCGACGGCCGGGCCATCCTGCCGGTTGCGCTGGCGATCTCGTTGCTGTTCATCGGCTGGGCGGCGCTAGTCGGCGGGCGTTCGGCGCCGCTGCCGGCGACGATGCCGGTCGAAACGCCCGCCGACTGGCATCCGGCGGCGGCGGAGGGCCTGCCGTGGGTGCCGCGTTTCGACGGCGCCGACCAGCGCCTGTTGCGCCATTTCGCCGATGCGAAGGGGCGCCGCGTTGCGGTCGCGATCGGCGGTTACGAGCGGCAGGCCGAGGGGCGCGAGGTCGTCGCTTTCGGACAGGGGGCGGTCGATCCCGCCAGCAAATGGGCGTGGAGCGCGGCGCTTGCCCCTGTGGACGGCGGCCGGACCGAGCGGCTGCTCCACCCCGGCCCGGTGCTCCGCGACGCCGCGACCTGGTATGTCGTCGACGGGCGCGCGACCGGCAGCGCGCGCGCGGCGAAGCTGGCCGGGCTGCGGGCGCGGCTGCTCGGCGGCGACCCGCGCGCGCTGTCGCTGATCGTGTCGAGCGAGGCGGGGCGGGGTGGACGCGATGCGATCGCCGATTTTCTTTCCGCGTCGGGCGGAGCACAGGCGATGGCTGACCGCGCCCTCGAAAACCGCTAAGGCCCTGATCCATGTGTGGGATCGCGGGCATCTATCATCTCGAAACGGCGAAGCCCGTCGACCCGGCGCGCGTGCGCGCGATGCTGCACCCGATGGCGCATCGCGGCCCCGACGGGTCGGGCGACTGGACCGCGCCGGGGGTCGGGCTCGGCCACCTGCGCCTGTCGATCATCGACATCGCGGGCAGCCCGCAGCCGATGGCGAGCGACGACGAGGCGGTGACGCTGACCTACAACGGCGAAATCTATAATTTCCGCGCGCTGCGCGCCGAACTGGAGGACCGCGGCCATCGGTTCCGCACCAGCGGCGATACCGAGGTCATCATCGCCGCGTGGCGGCAATGGGGGCCCGATTGCCTGTCGCGACTCAACGGCATGTTCGCCTTTGCGATCCACGACCATGTGCGCGGCTGCCTGTTCCTCGCGCGCGACCGGCTGGGCGTGAAGCCGCTGCATTATGCGCGCCTGTCTGACGGTTCGATCGCCTTTGCGTCCGAGCTCAAGGGGCTGCTCCGCCACCCGCTGCTGCGCTGCGAGGCGAAGCTGACGGCGGTCGAGGATTATCTCGCCTTCGGCTATGTTCCCGACGACACTTGCATCGTCGCGGGGGTCGAGAAACTGCCCGCCGGCCATTATCTGATGCTCGAACGCGGCAAGGCCGTTCCCGCGCCGTCCTGCTGGTGGTCGCCCGATTTCTCGAACCGCATCCGCGCCAGCGAAGGCGAGGCGGCCGAGCATCTCGTCCACCTGATGCGCGCCGCCGTCACCGACCGGATGGTCGCCGACGTGCCGCTGGGCGCCTTCCTGTCGGGCGGGGTCGACAGCAGCGCGGTCGTCGCGCTGATGGCGGAGGCGAGCGCGCGGGCGGTCAGGACCTGCACCATCGGTTTCGACCAGGCGGCGCTCGACGAGACCGCCTATGCGCAGCAGATCGCCGAGCGGTTCGCCACCGACCATCGCACGCGTACCGTCGCGGCGGCCGACTTTGCGCTGGTCGACCGGATCGCCGACATGTTCGACGAACCCTTCGCCGATGCGAGCGCGCTGCCCACCTACCGCGTGTGCGAACTGGCGCGCGAGGAGGTGACGGTCGTGCTGTCGGGCGACGGCGCGGACGAGGCGTTCGCGGGCTATCGCCGGCTGGTGTTCCAGCATCAGGAGGAACGGCTGCGCGCGATGATCCCGGCGGTGCTGCGGCGCAACCTGCTCGGCCCGCTCGCGCGCGTCTGGCCGCAGATGGACTGGGCGCCGCGCCCGCTGCGCGCCCGCGCGACGCTCGCCGGCCTGTCGAAAGGCGGGGCCGAAGCCTATGCCGAGGCGGTCGGCGTCACCGGCCCGGAGCAGCGCGCGCGCCTGTTCAACGACGCCGCGAAACGGGCGCTCGGCGATCATGTCGCCGAGGCGCGCTATTGGAAGGCGATGGCCGAAGCGCCGGCGCGCGAGCGGCTCGACCGCGCGCAATATGCCGATCTGAAGATCTGGCTGCCCGGCGACATCCTGACCAAGACCGACCGGATGAGCATGGCGGTCAGCCTGGAGGCGCGCGAGCCGCTGCTCGACTATCGCCTCGTCGAATTCGCCGCGGCGCTGCCCGCCGCGATGCGCGTCAAGGGCGGAACGGGCAAGGCGATCCTCAAGCAGGCGATGGAGCGCTACCTGCCGCACGACATCCTCTATCGGCCGAAGATGGGGTTCGTGACGCCGGTGTCGCACTGGTTCCGCGGGGCACTCGCCGATCAGGCGCGCGCGCTTGCGACCTCGTCGACGCTGGCGCGGTCGGGCTGGTTCGACATGGCGGAAATCGAACGCATCGTCGCCGCGCACCAGGCGGGCCGCCGCGATCACGGCCGGCTGATCTGGCAGTTCTTCATGCTCGAAAAGTCGCTGGCGAAGCTGTTCGGATTGTGACGGCTGAAGATCGGCCTACGGAAAATCCGTCGCATGAATCGCCACGTCATCTTAACGACTTGCTGTCAGGCTCGCCGCCGATGACGGTCTATCCCGCCTTTCCGGCCCACGATGTGGCGACGCACGAGGACGCCGCGCCGCTGGCGGTGCGCGTCGTCGATCCGCTGTCGCTGTCGCCCGAACTGGCGGCGGCATGGGACGCGCTGGCGGACGAGGCGAGCGAGCCCAACCCCTTTGTCGAACGCTGGTGCCTGCAGCCCGCGCTCCATCTGCTCGACCCCGAACGGCGGGCGCGGCTGGTGATGGTGCGCGACGGCGACGGCGGGCCGGTGATCGGCGTGATGCCGCTCGCGCCGGCGGACCGGTACGGCCGCCTGCCGCTGCGCCATGCGACCGGCTGGGCGCACCCCAACCATTTCCTGGGCCTGCCGCTGGTCCGTGCGGGGTTCGAACGGCTGTTCTGGTCGATCCTGCTCGGCTGGTGCGATGCCGCGCCCTGGGCGAGAACGCTGGTCCACCTGCCGCGCCTGACCGAGGACGGGCCGCTGCACCGCGCGCTCGCCGATGTGGCGCAGGGCCGCGGCCGTGCGGTCGAAATCGTCCACCGCGAGGAACGCGCGCTGCTCGACAGCCGCCTGTCGCCCGACGCCTATTGGCAGGCTGCCGTGCGCGCCAAGAAGCGCAAGGAATTGCGCCGGCAGACGAATCGCCTCGCGGATCAGGGCGAGCTTGCCTTTCGCCGCTGGCGGCCGGACGAACCGCTCGACCCGTGGATCGACGCTTTCCTCGACCTCGAGATGCGCGGCTGGAAGGGGCGCGCCGGATCGGCGCTCGCGAGCCATGGCGAGACCGAGGCCTGGTTTCGCGCGACGCTGGCGGGCGCTGTCGCCGCCGACCGGCTCGCCATGAGCGCGCTCGATCTCGACGGCCGGCCGCTCGCGATGCTGATCCATTTCCTCTGCCCACCCGGCGGTTTCTCATTCAAGACGGCGTTCGACGAGGCTTATGCGCGCTTCTCCCCCGGGGTCCTCCTCCAGCGCGAGAATCTCGACCTGCTCGCCGATCCGGCGATCGACTGGGTCGACAGTTGCGCGGTGCCGCATCATCCGATGATCGACAGCATCTGGCGCGAGCGCCGGCGGCTGGTCTGGGTCAATGTGCCGTTGTCCGCCGCGCCCGATCGCTGGCGCTTCGACGCGCTGATCCGGATCGAGACGATCTGGCGGCGCTGGAAGCGCCCGCATTCCACCCCTTCCGACGCAATACAGGACCCGTCATGACCATGCATCAGGCGATCGCCACTCCGATCTTTCCCGCCGAGACGCTCGACCGCATGGCCGAACTCTATCCCTCGCAGGCCGGATTGCTGCACCATCGGCTCGATGAGCATCCGTTGCTGTCGCTGGGAGCGCTGGCGACGCTCGGCGAGAGCCTGCCCGCGGGGCAGGTCGAATATAATCCTGGCGACCTGCCGGTCGGCATCCGGCCCGAGGATGTCCCGTCGAACGGCCTGTCGATCGGCGAGACGATCCGCACCATCGAGACCAACCGGAGCTGGGCGGTGCTCAAGAATATCGAGACGGAGGCCGGCTACCGCGCGCTGCTGATGGACCTGCTCGGCGAGCTCGAACCGGTCGTCGCACCGCGCACCGGCGCCATGCTGATGCCGCAGGGCTTTCTCTTCATCTCGTCGCCCGGGTCGATCACCCCCTATCATTTCGATCCCGAGCACAACATCCTGCTGCAACTGCGCGGTCGCAAGGTGATGCACGTCTGGCCCGCGGGGGACGAGCGCTTCGCCGACCGGCGCGAGCATGAGCGCTATCACACCGGCGGCCATCGCAACCTGCCGTGGCAGGAGGCCTTTCGCGGCGGCGAGCAGCAGGTGCCGCTCGGTCCCGGCGACGCGGTGCTGGTGCCGGTGATGGCCCCGCATTTCGTCGCCAACGGCGATGCGCCGTCGATCTCGCTATCGATCACGTGGCGCAGCGAATGGAGCTATCGCGAGTCCGAGGCGCACGCCGCCAACGCGCTGCTGCGGCGTCTGGGGCTCGATCCCGCGATGCCGCCGCGCTGGCCGGACTATGCGCGGGCAAAGACGGTGGGCTGGCGCATCGCGCGGAAACTCAAGCTGGTGTCATGATGATTTGCCTCACGCAAAGGCGTAAATAAAGGCGACTATGTATTTTGCAAACGCGCTGGCGCCGGCCTTCGAGCGGAAGGCGACTGCCGGTATGTTTAGAATCTTGTCATTCCCGCGAAAGCGGGAATCCAGCGTGGGGTCAGCCGACGCATACCCTGGATTCCCGCTTTCGCGGGAATGACAAAGGTGGGGAAGGCAGGAGAATGTCCGCTTCCCACCCCAAAGCCGGCGTCCTCGCTTGCGTTTGCAATCGATATAATCGCC
>Ga0222422_100155_pt1 | contig 48861 bp, 42 predicted proteins | sample 3A1ome_FD_182469 | JGI IMG/M metagenome (GOLD analysis project Ga0222422, IMG submission 182469) | Enriched microbial communities from leaf-cutter ant dump, University of Wisconsin, Madison, United States - 3A110A (version 2) | ecosystem: Environmental > Terrestrial > Nest > Insects nest > Nest...
GCGAGAATGGCTACGCGCCGACCCGCAAGAACAACGGCGAAGGCTTCCTGATGACGAACGGCTACGCCGCCGGCTCGATGATCGTGAAGCGCGCCGCCGACCCGACCGCCCGCTGGTTCGCGACCAAGACCCTCCGCAAGACGGGCTTCGGTCCGATCTACATGAGGGACGAACTCGTCACTCCGAACCTTCCCGAGAAGGTCAGGAACGTGTTCGAGTCCTTGGCTGCCGCCCGCGGCGAAGCCGCCCGCGCCCGCTTCACCAACGGCGCGCAGCAGAGCCAGCCCGCCCAGGAATCGTCGCATGACGACGAAATCCCGTTCGGCGAGCCGGACCACTCCGGCGGCCTGACCCCGTCCTGATAGACAGGGGTTAACCTGACGCCAAAGGCGGGCTTCGGCCCGCCTTTTTCGTTGGCGCCCGCGTTTCGGCAGGCCGCGCCGATGGTTACACTTGCCGTGATGGGCTGTAATCTTTCCTGAGAGCAGGATTCAGGGGAATTGACATGGCGGGACCCGAAACGACGACATGGGTCGACCTCGGCAAGGAAGGATTCGAAATCCGGCTGGCCTCATTCGAGGACTCGCCGGGCGAACCCGCTCTCGTGATCCAGGGGGCTTCGCTGCTGACCAGCGCCGAGGCGGACGCCCTTTCGTCCGCGGGATTCGTACAGATGTCGGGTAAGCGGACCCTGTGGGCCCGCGACGGCGGAACCTTCAAGATGCGCGAGATCCGGGCCGCGTTTCCACGCATGGCCGCCCGGGAGATGGCCTTTGCCTCGACGAGGATGAAGGTTCTCGGCGCGTCCCCGTTCGCAGCCTCCCGTCGGCCGAGTCCGATAGAGACAGGCTCGGCCGATCTTGTGAGGCTCCATTCCGACGCGCCGAACCTCTACCAGGTCAGGTACGTTCCGGGTTCCCGGCTCGGGAACCCCATCGCCATGGTGCCGGTGAACCTTGCCGACTCCACCAGGAAGGCGCTGGAGCGGGTGGTCGCTTCACATGGTCCGATCGACGACTTCGTGGCGAAGCGGCTGGACATGACGCTTCATGAACTTGAGCGTGCACTTTCCCCCGAGCAGATCGACGCGGTCGCGGTCATGCTGGACGCGCTTGAGCGCAACCGCGCGCCGATCCTCGCCGACCAAACGGGCCTCGGGAAAGGGCGGGTCGTCGCCGCGCTCATGCTTGCCGCCGCGGTGGCCGGGAAACGCATTATCTTCGTCACGGAAAAGGCGAACCTGTTTTCCGATATCTGGCGCGACGTCAGGGACATCGGGGCTGATTCCAGGCTGGGCGTGCCGTTCCTTCTGAACGCGGGATCGAAGATCATCGACGTCACGGACGGGAAGCTCCTTTTCGAGTCCTGGAAGGACTCCGAGATCGCCCGGCAGGTCAAGGCATGCGCCATGCCGGAAGGCTTCGGTTCGCTCTTCGCCACTTACAGCCAGTTCAACCGGGCCGGTTCAGCCAAGGCGGCCTTCCTCGAGGCTGCGGCCGACGGCGCGTTCGTCCTGCTCGACGAGACCCACAACGCCGGCGGCGATTCCAACCAGCAAAAGGTGATCGACGCGGCCACGGCCGGGGCCTACGGCATCGTCAGGTCGTCCGCGACCTTCGCCCGGCGGGCGTCGGGACTGCTGGCTTACCGGGGCGTCCTGCCTCCTTCCCTGACCATGGAGGATTCCGCCGACATGCTGGCCGCCGGCGGCATAGAGCTGGCCGAGGCCCTTTCCCAGTACCTCTCGGAGGACGGGGTCCTCGTGCGCCGCGAGCACGACCTCTCGGGACTTTCCATCGAGGTCGTGGTTGACGACTCACGTCGCGAAAGGAACCGGGCCACGGCCGACGCGCTCGCTCCGGTGCTCGCCCGCATGGCGAAGCTGTCCAGGCTCGTCGACGACGAAATCGAGACAAGGAACGAGAACGCGCAGGAGGCGGGCGGCAAGGCATCGCGGGAGAAATGGTACTCCGCGAACTTCGGCTCCCGGCTGTCGGCCATCATCAGGCAGTTCGTCACGGCGTTGAGCGTCGACCTGTGCGTCGACCGCTGCGTTTCCTCCCTGCTGGCGGGAGAGAAGCCGGTGGTCGTGATCGAATCCACGATGGAGGCCCTTATGCGGTCCCTGGCCGAGGAAGGCGAGGCTTCAGGCGAGGACGCCGCCGATGACGAAGGCGCCGAGGAAGGGGCGCAGCCCCCTGATTTCAGGGCGGCCCTCTCGATGATGCTGGACCGCATCATGCAGATGTCGGTCCGCCGGGGAAAGGACGATCCCGAAAAGGTTCCGGTCGACGACCCGTTCTGCGTTGCCGAGGCGGAGGCGATCAAACGCATCATCGAAGCCTTTCCCGACCTGCCCCTTTCGCCGATCGACGACATCCGCGACCGCATCGAGGCGGAGGGAGCCAGGCTTCACGCCGAGGGACTTATCCCGAAGCCATGGGTCGCCGACGAGATTTCCGCGCGCAAGATGCGCGTTACGGGCGGGGTTTACGAGGCCATGAAGGCCGCCGACCGGAACCGCACGATCGTGGCGTTCAACAGCGGCGACACGGACGCGCTTGTGATTACGCGGGCCGCCTCGACGGGACTTTCCCTTCACGCATCCGAAAAGGTCTCCGACCGCCGCCGCAGGAGGATGATCGAGCTTCAGATACCCGCGAACGTGGTGGAGCGCGTCCAGTTCTGGGGGCGGGTCAACCGGCGCGGACAGGTATCGGTGCCCGGCTTCGAGACGCTGTGCACGGGGCTGCCTTTGCAGATGCGCATCATGGCGATGGAGAACAGGAAGGTGGCGTCCCTCTCGGCCAACGTCTCCGCAAACGCCGAGAACGCCTCGGCCATGAACGTTCCGGACATCATAGACGGCGTTGGGAACGAGGTCGCGCAGAGAATCCTCGAAGACCAGCCCCGGCTGGCGGAGAGGATGTGCATCGCGATGCGCGTCGACCCCGAGGCGGCCGCACAGGAACTCTATTTCGTCAACAAGCTGCTGCAGAGGCTTTGCCTTCTTCCTTCCGACGAGCAGGACACGCTCTTCGCGAGGCTGGTTTCGGAGTACGAGGACGCCGTCGCCGGCATGAAGGCCAAAGGGCGGACCCCCAGAGGGCTGCGCGAAATGGAAGGCGTATGGACCGAAGTCTCCCGTGAACCCTACGAGGCCGGCGACCCGGCGGACGGCCCCGTGTTTGGAAGGGCCGTAGACCTCGTCACGATGGAGGGAACCGTCGAACGCTCGCCGCTCGCCGCCGCCCGCGTCGCCGAGATGGTTCAGGCGGCCCGCAAAAGGCTCGGAGCCTCGAGCGGCAACGCCGCCGGGCCGTTTTTCGAAGCCGAGGCGAAGGCGATCCGCGCATCCCGGCGCAAGGTGCTGCTCGGCTCGCTTGCAGGACGCTTCATTTCCGTGGATTCGGCATTGGCAAGCTCGGGTCCCAACGCCGTCAAGGCGGCCGATGCGCGCCTCTCCAGCCTGCTTGAAACGATCAAGGGGACGCAGCCTGGAATGACGATGACGGTTCCCGGTGAGGACAACGAACAGAAAGTGGCGGTCATCGTCGACGTGAGGCCTCCTGACGCCGACGAGCTGCACCTTCCCGGACGCTGGTCCGTTCGGTTCGCGGTACCCGGCGAGGCCCATGCGAAGGAGATTTCGCTGGCGACCCTGTCGCGGGATCCGGCATATGAAATCCATCGCCCCCGGCCCGGCTCGATTCCCCAGCCCGACCTGTCGCCCTTCGACTCCGCGCCGCGGGGCCTCGTCAAGGAGAGGCGGGTCTTTCTCGACGGCAACCTCGTCAAGGCCGTGGCCATCGCCACCGAGGTGCAGGCCGGATCGATGGTGGCGTACAGGACCCCCGACGGACGCAGGCTCCGCTCCGTGCTCGTCAACCGCCGCGGGCGCAAGGCGCTGTTTGACCGCTCGTCGAAAGCGACGACCGCGGCCGACGCGGCTTCGATCCTGCGTTCCGGCAAGGTTCTCTTCTCCAAGCCGGCCGACCGTGTCTCTGGCCTCGTCGTCAGGCCAGACGGCCGGGTCTACGCGGCCGATGTCCCGAGAGGCCAGGAGGGCAAGCCGATCGAGGAGGCCCTCTCCGACCGGATTGGCCCGTTCAGGCCTCAAGGCATCTACCGTTCCGCGAGAATTCCTCCCGAAAGGCTTGAGGACGCCCTTGAAGCCATCCTGTCAGCGAATTTCCCCCTGCATTTCGACGCTCCGCCGAAGGCCGCTCCGGCGGCCGCCCCGCCCCGCGGCTTCGGGCATCAAGGGCGTGGATTCGGCCCGAGAAGGTAGCTAGAATCCTTAACGGCGACGGTTTCTCGGAAGGTGGCTCGCCATTGAATCCTTGACGAGAAGGCCCGTCACGGCCAACCTGACTGGCGTTGAACTGGAGCGAATCCTTGCCAAACCATCTCTTCATCGCCGAGAAGCCATCGCTAGCCGAAGCGACAGCCAAGGCGAGGGCGTCGATCCTCGGGGTGAAGGCGTCCAAGGGCAACGGGTTCTGGACCGTCGGCGACGATTCCGTCACCTGGCTTTTCGGCCACATGTACGAGCTTGCCAATCCGGACGAATACGACTCCCGTTTCAAATCCTGGAGGATGGACGACCTTCCGATCGTTCCGGACCGCTGGCGGCGTTCGCCGCACAAGGACAAGAGCGCCCACCTCTCCGTCATCAAGGGGTTGCTCAAATCCACCAAGACCGTCGTCAACGTGGGCGACGCCGAACGCGAGGGCCAGCTGCTTGTAGACGAGCTTCTCGAGGAAATGGGGTGGGATCCTTTCGCCGCCAACACCAAGCGCATGTGGGTGTCGTCCATGGCCGAAAAGGACATGGTGGCCGCGGTCAACGGCATTTTCCCGAACAAGGACAAGCAGAACCTGTCGATCGCGGCCGTGCTGCGCCAGCGCGCCGACTGGCTGCACGGCCTCAACCTGACCCGGCTTTACACGATCCTCGCCCGCAATGGCGGCGCGAACATGCTCATTTCCGTCGGCCGGGTGCAGACTCCGACCTTGAAGCTGGTGGTCGACCGGGACAGGGAGATCGAAAAGTTCAAGCCGACCGACCACTACCTGCCGTCGGGGTATTTCATCCACGCCAACGGAACCTTCAAGGCGGACTGGATCATCCCCGAGGACCACGAGGGTGTCGATTCCGAGGGCAGGCTGATCGACAGGAAGGTCGCCGACGCCATCGTCGCCAAGGTCGCAGGCAAGGCAGGCAAGGTCGAGTCCTTCGCCTCGACGAACAAGTCGAAGGCGCCGCCCCTGCCCTACTCCCTGTCGGCCCTGCAGCAGGAATGCTCCAGCAAGCTCGGACTGACCGCGCAGCAGACGCTGGAAGTGGCGCAGTCCCTCTACGAGACGCATAAGGCGACCACCTATCCCCGTTCGGACAGCCGCCATCTGCCCACCAGCATCCTGAAGGACGAGGCTCCGGGCATCATGGCCGCCTTGAAAGGGGTTTCCGGAGTCGGAGACGCCGCGCAGCGCGCGGACATGAAGATCCGTTCGAAGGCCTGGGACGACTCGAAGGTTTCCGACCACCACGGAATCATCCCGACTTCGGAATTCACCGCGGCCAAGCTCGAACGGATGAATCCGACGGAGCGTCGCGTCTTCGACATGATCGCGAAGGCCTTCATCGCCCAGTTTCACCCCGATTTCACCTGGAAGTCGCTTACGGCGGTCGTCGCCGTGGAGGGCGAGCGTTTCAAGGCGACCGGAAGGCAGGTCACCGCGACCGGCTGGAAGGCCGTCTACGGCGCCGACGAGGTTGACGAGGACGAGGACAAGGAAAGCGACCAGGCCCTCCCCACGATGGCGAAGGGCGATCCGGTAACGGCCGACAAGGGAGAGGTCGCAGCGAAGCGCACCCAGCCTCCGGCCCATTTCACGGACGGCACGCTCATCGCGGCCATGACGAACGTACACAAGTTCGTGACGGACCCGGAAGTGAAGAAGCGCCTCAAGGAAAACGACGGCATAGGCACCGAGGCGACCCGGGCAAGCATCATAGAAACCTTGATCAAGCGGAACTTCCTGTCGCGCAAGGGAAAGAACAAGATCGTTTCGACCCAGGAGGGCAAGTCCGTCATCGACGCCCTCCCGGACGAAGTCACTAGCCCGGGCCTGACCGCGATATGGGAGGCGCAGCTCTCGAAGATCGCCAAGGGCGAGGCGTCCCAGCAGCAGTTCATGGAGGTCCTGCTCAAGACTCTTTCGCGCATGATCGGCCGCGGCAAGGAAAGCTCGGTCTCGATCAAGGGCGTGTCGGTCGAACCCCTTGAAGGACACGGCCAGACCTGCCCCCAATGCGGCAAGGGCCGCCTCCTGACGCGCGTCGTCCAGAAAGGCGACAACAAGGGGAAACGCTTCCTTTCCTGCGACGGCTGGAAGAAGGACGACCCGAATTCCTGCAGCTATTCGGCCTGGCCCGACAGCGGCCCGAAGAAGGCCGTTCCGGCGATGGAGGGCGACGGCCAGACCTGCCCGAAATGCGGCAAGGGCAAGCTCGTGACCCGGATGATCCAAAAGGGGGACAACAAGGGCAAGACGTTCCTGTCCTGCGACAACTGGAGAAAGGGAGACCCCTCGTCCTGCAACTACGTCAAATGGCCGGAGGACAAGTCCCCGAAGATGGAAGGGCATGGCCAGCTTTGCGCGGCGTGCGGAAAGGGCCACATGGTGACCCGCACGATCGGCAAGGGAGACAACAAGGGCAAGACGTTCCTGTCCTGCGACGCCTATCCCGAATGCAAGAATTCCGTGTTCCCCGATTCGATGCGCAAATCCGCGCCGCCTGGCGGAAAGGCGCGGGGGAACGCCCCTCCCGGAAGGCCGGCGGATCCGCTCCGCCGGCGCTGACCGCGAATCCTTTTTTAACCCCAAGGATTCATGCGCAATCAGTTGACCGACCCCGAAGGATCGGAGCACAATCCAAGACCTGACCGGAGATGTGACATGAAATTCCTTAGCCGTTTCGCGATCCTTGCCTTGCTCGTGGCCACCACCCCGGCGCTGGCGGCTGAAACCAATCCTTTGGCGGAACGCGAAAGCAAGGTCCCCCCAGTCGTCTACTGGCTCCAGTCCCAGGGCGTGAAGCTCACCTATCTCGGCGAGGAGGGCGGCCTCCGCGGCTACCTAGGGGAAAGCGCAAACGGCAAGATGCAGACTTTCTACGTAGCTCCCGACGGCAAGCACGTCATCGGAGGCATCCTGTTCAAGACCGGCGGCACCAACGTGACAGGCATCCAGATCGGCGAGATGCGCGCCCGGTTCGACGCGGCGGCGGCGGACCTCGGCGCGGCGACCGTCAACGGCTCCAAGATCGAAGCCGACCCGGCCCCCGCCGCAGGCGCCCTGGTAGAGGAAACCAATCCCGACAGTTCCGTGGACGCGCCTTCCGAGGTTCCGGCCCCGCCCGTCTCCGCTCCGCAGCCTTCCGACGCGCTGCCGGCTCCGTCCGACGAAACGGTGACGCCTGATGTTCCCGCCGCCGCCGTCCCGCAGGAAAAACCAGCCGAAGCGAAGCTGCCCGCCGCAGAAGGTCCAGTCGCCGGAGCCAAGGGCAATCCTTCGGAGCTTTGGGTCAGCAAGATCGACAAGGCGGACTTCCTCGCTTCGGCGGAGAAAACCCCGTATTTCGAGGTTGGAACCCGCAACGCGCCAGCCACGCTCTGGATGGTCGCCGATCCCCAGTGTCCCTACTGCCACAAGGCATGGGATTTCCTGCGTCCGCTGGTCTACGACAAGAAGATCAAGGTCCGGGTGATCCTCATCGCCGGCCTGCAGGGCAGCGAACCCCTCGCGAAGGACCTTCTTTCGCGGCCGCTTCCGGCCCGTACCTGGCTCGACACCGACGCAGGGACGAACCTCAAGCTGGAAGTCGACCAGAAGTCCAAGGAATGGGAGAAGGCGGGCGAGTTCCTCACCATGAACATGGACTTCGCCCGCAAGTTCGGCATCGACCGGACCCCCTTCCTTGGCTACACGGCCAACGACGGACAGTTCTATTCCGCCCTTGGCCTGCCGAGCGACCTCGAATCCTTTCTTGCTGCTTCCAGCGTGAACTGAGGCGGTCCCAGGGGTCATGTCCATCGGAGCAATTCCCGCCTCGGAGATAGTGCGCGCCGCGGAGGCCGCTGTGCGCAGGGCTTTCGAGCTGCGTGCAGAAGCCGACGCTATCGAGGCCGAAGCCCGGTCCCGGGCGGTCGAAGCCCTCGGGAACGACCTCGGGGCCGCCGCCATGGACATGGCGCGCCTTACCGCATCCACCCGCGCCGCTGGACAGCAGGGGGATGCCGGCCAGACGAAGGGGCCTGCCATTCAGCCGGAGGCCGTTTCCGAGGCAGCCGCCGAGCCTTCCATGCCTTTGGCCGGATCGGATGGCACCGCGGCCGTCCATCGTCAGGCCGCGGTTCCGGAGCGAGGGGATTCGCCGACCGCGGCTTCCACGGATTCGCCCGACCTTTGTGGAGTCGACGTACCGCCTTCACGCATGCAGGAAGCGGAAGAGATCGTTTCCCAGGCGGAAAGCCTGTTCCAGCAGGGCCGCAAATCCAATCCCTACGCGAGCGACAGGGGCAAGAACGCCTGGCGGAAGGCCCTCTTCCGCGCTGCATGGGAAAAGCTCGCGACGGCCGGCGAGGCCGAAGCCGCGCCAACGGCCGCGGGAAAGCCTGCGGTTTCCGTTACGGCCGCGCCCCATCCTTCGTCTACCCCTCTCAGGGCTCCGGTAGCGGGAGACATGGAAGACCTGGACGCCGAAGAGGACGTGCCGGACACCGCAAAATCTTCAGCGAAAGCTGTCGGCTATGAGGACCTCGACGAAGATGACGGCGAAGCCGGACATGAAGCCGCAGGCGTGGACGCAGGTCCGTCCGCCGAACCTGCCTGGATCGACGACGTACCGGATGAGGCTAACGGCAAGAGCATTCACGTGCCCAATGCCCAGTCAGCATCCGAAGCCAGGGATGAAACTCCCGCATCCCCGGAGCCGGAGGACGACTATCCTGAACTCGTTGCCGCCGACGCGGATACGGGTCCCGACCCCCTGGACGACCTCGACGAATCCGAAGATTTGCCTCCTCCTGCGGCGCTGCCGCCTCCCAGAGGGTATGCGACGCATTCCACGCATCCCGTAGCCGCCCCCTCGCCCGTGCATGCGGTCCGCGTGGAGGCGGCCGTACAGCCACCTGTCACGGAAGCCGTACGACCCTCTCCGCCAGCAGCCGTACCGCCGCCTCGGCCGGCTCCCCCGCCGACGGCGCCGCCGCCGAAGCCCTCGGCTCCGGCCGCCCCTTCTCCGCGCCCTCCAGCGGCCGCTCCCCGACAGGAGCCGCCGAAGCCCGCCTATCCGCTGCACACGCCTATTCCCGTGCCCCCCACGCGCAGGCCAGGCAACGGACAGGTGCTGCAGAGGCCTTCTCCGCCGCGCGATCCATCGGCTTCCTCTCAGCCGGCGCGGCCAGCGCCCGCCCCCGCAAGATTTGCCCCACCCAGCTTCACGAGGTGAACCATGAAAGACGTCATACTGATCCATGGCCTGAAATATTCCGGAAAGAGCACGCTCGCGGAACATCTCATGTCCGTCCATGGCTTCGTTCGGGTGAAGATGGCGGATCCGTTGAAAAACATGGTCCGCAGCCTGCTGCGGGACGCGGGGATTCCGGAAGACCAGATCGAAAGGCATGTCGAGGGAGACCTGAAGGAGGAACCCATCGCAGAACTGGGCGGAACGTCCTCGCGCCGCCTGATGATGACCCTCGGCGACGAGTGGCGTAACATGCACACCCATCTCCTTTGGGCCAACATCGCCGCCGCCAAGACGGCTTCCCTGCTCGAGGAAGGCCAGCGGGTCGTGGTGGACGACATCCGCTATCCGTTCGAGCTGGAGGTTATGTCACGCTTTTTCCCGCAGACGCTTGTCGTCACGCGCGGGAGCCTTCACTTCGAGCCGTACGGAGAGGACCGTCATCCCGGCGAACGCCCGATGCCGGTGAACGGCTTCGACAACCACATAGCCAACGACTACGAGACCAAGGAAGACGTCTGGGCTGCCCTGGACCATGTTTTGGGATTCCGATACGCCGCCTGAGCGGCGAATTGTTGCCGCAAAGCTACACTTGGATCGAATCCTTAAAGAAAAGGCGCCGCCGGATTTCTCCAGCGGCGCCTTTTCTTTGTGCCGTAATTGGCAAAGGATTCGTTGCAAGTTTTCGTGATTCTCACCAATCCCAGTCGGATTCGTCGTTTTTCTTGCATGCCGCGCAAAGCCGATTGTGGGCTCCCTCCGACCAGAAAATTTTCTGGCAGCACATGCAGGGCCTCTTCTTGCCGACCTTGCGGGGGTCGGTTTCGGCCTTGGCCGGCTGGACGGCGACGGCCTGGAACTTTCGCTTTGTCACCTTGATCGAGGCGAAGAGGGTCTCCTCCCCGCCCATCGTCTCGGAAAGCTTGGCGGATACGGCGTCAATGCTCCTGCCGACGTCTTCCGCGATCTCGATGATGGGAATGCTCCCGTCATCGCCAGTCCTTGATTCCACAGAGGATTCAAGCCTTGCGATGTCTTCCGGAGTCCATTTTCTCCGATGGCGCTCGTTGCCTTCCGTGCGCCGAGGCAAGCCAAGGCGGCTTGCCTGCGTCTGCACGGAAGAACTCGACCTTTCGAGGTCGAGTGCTATCAGCACGATGCTGCCTACTCTGGGCCACAGATCGATCAAAGCGCGGTTGTCCGCGTCGGTCCATGGCCGTCTTCTCAGGTCGGCCATATCAAAGCCACTCCTAGAACTCCGTTGACTAGCTTTGAATCTTCTGGAGAAATGAAGAGCCGTCAAGGAAAACAAGTCGGCGAATCCCTGTGATCGGGAAATGCTAGAAGGATTCGAGGTAAGGATGTCCCGCAAACCCATCCGGCCGCCACAGGCTCCGCCGGCGACGGCTACGGCAAAGACGGTTCCGGGCAAGGTGGCCCGCGGCGTGTCTCCCCATGCCGACGCCGCCGCCGCCACGGCGCTGGCGAGGGATTCCCTTGCCAGGGACAGGTACGAATTCCTGCTCAAGTCCATTTATCTCCTCATCGCGGCGCTCGCCATTTCCGTCGTGGCCAACGTCTATCTCGGCACCCGGCCGGTGCAATTCCGCTATTTCACGACGGACCCGCAGGGCGGCATCCGGGAAATCCTCGCCCTGAACCGTCCCGTGCAGGGCGTCGAGGAGGTCCTCAACTGGACGACCCAGGTCGTCACCAAGTCCTATTCCCTGTCCTTCGCCAACTACGCCCAGCAGCTTGACGACCTGAAGAACGACTACACCGACGGCGGCTGGCTCGGATACCAGCAGGCCCTGACGAGGGCCGGGTTCATCGACAGCCTGCTCAACAACCAGTACGTGACCAGCGCGGTGCCGCAGAAGGCCCCGGTCGTCGTCGCGGAAGGTCTCGTCAACGGCGTCTACGGGTGGAGATTGCAGGTTCCGATTATCGTCACTTTCCAAAGCGCGAGCTCCCAGGCTAGCCAGACGATAAATGTCGAGGTTACAGTTGTCAGAAGGCCAGAGACCGAGAACCCCAAAGGACTCGGCATAGCCCAGATCGTTTCGCAATGAGGACGCAGAGGATGAACAGCTACCTGAAGGCCGCCGCAGCCGCGCTGGCCATATCCTGCATCCCCGCCGCAGCCGCCATGGCGCAGGACGGGAGCGAACTGCTTCTGCCGCCCGCGACCTATTCCAAGCCTGCGGCCGGCGGACAGGCGCAGCCCACTCCGCCTATCGGCTCTCCGGTGTCGGACGAGGAGCTTTCCAACCAGGCATTCGAGGACGCGCTGAAAAGCATCGCCCCGCTCACTCCCGAACAGGTCGAAAAGATGCGCCGCCGCCTGGACAGCATCGACAAGGCACAGGGCAAGCAGCTCACGCCGGTCGTTCCCGTCACGCGTTCGGTGGCGGTAAGCCTCAAGTCGGGCGAGCGCCCCGCGACGGTGAAGGTGTCTCCCGGCTGGATTTCCACGCTGACCTTCTCCGACGTCACGGGCGCTCCATGGCCCGTGCTCAGCGTCACGAACGGCAACCCGGAAGCCTACGACATCAAGTCCTCCGGTCCGGAAAACGCGACGAACATCATCACGATTTCGGCCAAGCAGGCCTATGTGGGATCGAACATCGCCATTACGCTGGTCGGAGCCAAGGTTCCGATCCTGATGACGCTCGATCCGAGTTCGGGCGACGTCGATTACCGCATCGACGCGCAGATCGACCAGCGCGGCCCGAACGCCACCTACGACATCGTCAGCAGCGACGGCCTCCCGGCAACGGGGGACAGCGTCATGCTTTCCTTCCTCGACGGCGTTCCGCCTCCGGAAGCGCACAAGGCCAAGACGAGCAGCCGCGAGGTGCAGGCATGGCGTTTCGACGACATGCTCTACGTCCGCACCTCCAAGTCTCTTCTCTCGCCCGCCTACGTGTCGAAGCAGAGCAATGCTAGCGGAGTCAACGTCTACGTCCTCAAGGAGGCCCCCGTACTGCTCGTATCGGACGGCGGCCGCCTAGAGAACGTCCAGGTCATGCGCTGAGGCGCGGGAGCAAGCGATGTCCAACGAGAGCATTTTCTCAAAGATCAAGTCGTCCGCCACGGACAAGGGGTCCAAGCGGATCCTGATCGTCGCCGGCGTGGTTATCGTCGGCGCGGTCGGATATTCCGTGCTTTCGCAGCCGGCTCCGGTCGCGAATCCTTCGACCGTCGCCGGACCGCCGCGCGGCGCGACCACCGTGCAGGGCGGCAACCAGGTCACTCCGGCCTACAACGAGGCCCTCTCCACTGCCGACAAGCAGAGGATCGAGGACGCCGCCGCCACCGGGAAATCCGCCATGCCGACGGTGCGGGCCTCCAACCAGGACCAGGTCGTTCCGGTGCTCGACCTCGACCCCAAGCCGGAGGAGGCCCCGCAGGTCGAGCTTCCGGTCGTGCAGCAGCCCGTCGTGGTGCAGCAGCCGCTTACGCAGGCTGTGCCGATCGTGCAGGCCCCCCAGCCGATCCGCTCGAAGGAGGACACCCGCAACCTGCAGGACTACATGATGACCCTTCGCCGCGGATATGCCGTCGCCGAAGTCGTTCCCTTCTCGAACGGCGAAGTCGCCGCTCCAGCGGAACAGGTCGCGCCTCCATCCCAGGCCGTCGCCGAGGCGACCCAGGACGAAGGTCCCGCAGTCGACCTCCCGCTCGCCGGCACGATCGTGTACGCCGAGATGGTGAGCCGCGCGAATTCCGATGCCCCGGGTCCGGTCCTGGCGCGCGTGCTTCAGGGCAAGTATGCGGGAGCGACCCTGATCGGTTCCTTCAAGACGGTCGAGAACGCGCTTGTCATCTCCTTCGACAGGATGACGGTCGGCGTCGACAAGGACGGCAACGAGATCAACGCGACGGTGCCTCTCAACGCCGTCGCCGTCGATACTTCCTACGTGGGCACCGCCCTCGCCACCAGCGTGGACAGGCACCTGTTCCAGAAGCTCGCCATCGGCTTCACGGCCGGTTTCGCGCAGGGCTTCGGCGACGCGCTGGCCAACAGCGGCAGGACCCGCATCATCAACAGCGACGGTACGACGATCGACACGGGGTCCGACCTCGACACGAACGAACAGCTGCTCGCCGCTGGCGGCAAGGCCGTATCGGAGGCTGGCGGCATTCTCATGAGCGAATTCGGTAAGCGGCCCACCACCGTGATGGTGGAAAGCGGCACGTCTATCGGCGTTCTTTTCCTCTAAGGCTTGAAGCAGGCGGACAGATCAATGGCTGACAACGACAAGAACGACGACGCCGAGTTCGACTTCGGCGGCACCGACTGGGAGGACGAGCTCGAATCGGCCGAGGGCAAGGGCAAGCCTGCCCCGGCGGACGCAGACCCGTTCGGGACGGCGGCGTTCGACGACGACGACGATGACGGCGTGGTGTTCGCGGAGGACGAAGGCGCAGATGACGCTTTCGCCGCCGCGGCGAAGGACCCGTTCGCCGACGCGGACGACGAGCCTTTCGCCTTCCAGGACATGCCGACCCCGGGAGCCATCGCCGACGCCCCCGTGGCTTCCGGCGATCCCGACGAGGAATTCGGCGACCTCGGCGGCGGCTTCGCTGAATCCGACGGGTTCACCGGCGGTGACGATCTGTTCGACGACGACGACCATCCGCAGGAAAAGCCCGTCAGCGACCCGTTCTCGGACGACGAACCCCTTTCCGACGACGACGATGACGGCTTCAGGGAAGATATGCCCGAAGAGGACCCCTTCGGCGACGTGGAGGACGAAGGGCAGGACGCTTACCCCGCTGCCGCGGAGGCCGCTCCGGCCGCCTCGCGTCCCCGCCGTAGTTTCGTCAAGCCGTTGGCTTTGGCTGCCTCCGTCGCGTTCGCTGGCTACGTCGGCTACACGTTCCTGCTTCCCATGGTCATGCAGCCGTCCGTTCCGGAGGCTCCGATGCCTGTGGCCGAGGCTCCCGCCGCTCCGAACTTCCCGACAGCCTTGCCCGGACAGCCTGGCGGACTGGAGCTTTCTCCGGCTCCGATCTCGCCGTCCTCGCCGTCGGTCGAGCTTCCGACCGTTACGGGCGCTCCGCCCGTGCTGGCTCCGGCTGAGACGGCCGCGCCGGAGCTTCCTCCGGTCATGGCGAACGTTCCCGACAGCCAGCCGTCCTTGCCTCCCGTCATGGTCCCGACGGAACAGAACACCGTCGCCATGAACCCGCCGACGGTCTTGCAGCCGAGCCCGGAAGTCCTTCCGCAGCCTTCGAAACCTGCCTTCGACGAGTTCGTCGGCGGAGAGGAGCGCGGCGGCATCGACGCGATGAAGGGAGAAGGCGGCCAGCCCGCCGCCGGAATCGATGCCGAAGCGCTGTCCGGGCTGGAGGCCCGCATCGCCGCGGTCGAGACCAAGGTGGGCCAGCTCGCCGACCGCATCGATGCGGCTCTCTCCCGTCCGGGCGCCCTCGCGGCTCCGGCCCTCCCGTTGGCTCCCGCCGCCGCTCCCGCCGCGGCGAACCTCTCGGGCCTCGTGCCGCCCCTCAAGCCTCAGCTTGTCGACGGCGCCACGCTGAAAGGCGTTTCCCGAGGCCTTGCCTGGATCAGCACGCCGTCGGGAGTCGTCGAGGTCCGCAAGGGCGACGTCGTCCCGAACGGTGGCAAGGTTGTCGCCATCCGCCAGTACGGCGGTAACTGGATCGTCGTGACGACCGACGGCATCGTGGTTCAGTAGGGGGCGGAATTGGCGCCAAGGCTTCTTCCGCTCGTTCCCAGCGTGAAATGCGCCAACTGGCGCATGTACGACAAGGATTCAGGCGAAGCGGACGCGGAATTCCAGCGCGTCCGCAAGAAGGCGCTTGAACGGGATAACCACACCTGCCGGTTCTGCGGCTTCCGGCACGTCAAATGGCAGGAAGTCCACCACGCCAACGACGACCATGCCGACAACAGGCTGGAGAACCTGGTGACGGCATGTCCGTTCTGCCACATGGTGCAGCATATCGGCCTCGCGGGACGGAACCAGGAAGCTGTCCTGGCATGGATTCCGGAGATTCCGCAGGACAGGCTCCACCATATCGTGCGGACCGCCCTCGTGGCGCAGCGTTCCGCCACCGTGATCGGCGGCGACGCGCGGGCGCAGTCTTCCCTCGTCAGGACGTACCGACAGGCCTCCGACGCGGCGAAATCCGCCATGGCGGCCTTGCGGGCACGGGAGGTCGAGGCAGAACGCAGGCTTGGATCCAGCGATCCGCTCGAAATCGGCAACGCCATGCTTCTGCTCCCGGACGAGGTCTATTCCAAGCGGTCGGATTACCTGTCCGGCATCCGCCTGCTGCCGCTCGGCCGCCGCCAGCAGGGCAGCGACGACGTCATGACGAAGATGATCGATTCCTGGACCGATCCGGGTGGGCCATACGCCACCCTGAAGCCTAATTCCTGGCTCGGACTGATGCGTTCCGTCATCGGTTGATCAGGCTTGTCTTGACCTCGTCAACGGGATGAATCCTTATAGTTAGGGGTGTTCGCGCAGCGAATCCCACAGACGGAGGTTAGCGGCAGATGGCGGCCGACAGCGGCGCAAACAGACGATTCGGAGTCGTCATCTTCGACGACGACAAGGACCCCGGCCCCGGCTGGGCGTTTTGCGTCGGCGAAAGGGCCGCGAAGCGCATCAGCAATCCCGACGAGCTGTCGACGGGCGTTGTCTGGTGGTCGAACGTCACCTACGAGTTCTTCTTCAGGAAGACGGAAATCTGGCGCAAGTCCTGGCTCAGGCACGACAAGTACCTCGTCGTGTCCCACGCCGACGTCCTGAGGGAATGGAACTACGACCCCAAGGAAGTCGGAGCGGACTTCATCTGCCAGTTCGTGGCGACCCTGTTTGACAGGGTCATGCGCCTCGCCTTCTCGCTGCTCCGTGAAGCCGACCCGCGCACGAAGATGGACCAGGCCTTCGTGGGCCAGACGCTGCGCCACGACATGCGCAAGATTCTCCCCGACCCCGAATACCCGAAGTCGGAAGCCGCAAGCATCATGAAGGCCGGCCAGGCCTTCGACGAGTTCACGACGACGAGCATGAAGTCGGTCAGGGATTCCAGGCTGATAACGCTGCGCAAGCCGCGCATGCTCTATGCCATGGAGATGTTGCAGACGCTCATCCCGCATGGGCCGTTCGAGTTCATGACCAGACGCGACCTAAGGGACAAGAACCCCGACAGGGCCGCCTTCATCCGCGACAGCGAAACGCCCTGCATGGCCGAGATAACGGTTGAGCGGATGGCTCCCGAAATCGCGCCGATCTACGGCTTCGGCAACTCCATGAGCAAGGACAAGCGGTCCCTGCGCTCCTGGGTGGCCCATCCCGAGTTCATCGTCATCCAGCGGCTGGCTGAGATCGACGTCAAGTCCGCCTGGGTCGGCCGCGAGTACGGCAGCCTGATCGGGGAGCTTTCGGAATCGGTGAAGGAGTTCCTGGCCGACAAGCAGAACGAAGGCTCCTGGTCCGCCGGCATCATCGCGGAGACGATCTGGAGGTCGGCGACCCTCAAGGAGGAGAAGTCCAAGGTCGGCACGCTGCGTGAGGGCGAGGATTGGGCGGAAACGAGCTGGCAGGGCGCGTGGATCAAGGCGGCCGACAAGGTCTCGATGTTCCTGACGGCGCTCGACCTCGCCAAGATGGACTATCCGGTGCTTTCCTACGGGCTTGGATGGGTTCGTTGCGGCATTCCGGAGGAATCCCTCAAGGATTTCATCAACGACGGCCTGTCGCTCGGCCTGGTGCCGAACATGACCGACATACCTGACGGCCTCTACGACCGCGACACCCCCGTCCACTGGGGCGGCGACAAGCGTTCGCACATGTTCGCGCACTACCAGGCGACGAAAAGGCACAACCTGCTCTGGAACCTCGATCGCGTGCCCGCGCTCCCTCATGACCAGAGGAAGCGCTTCATCGTGGACCTCCTCGAAAAGTCCAAGCGCGGCGAAATCTAGAATCCTTCGAGTACGCCCGGCCATCGCCGGCGATTCCACAAACGAACCGGGACCGGAACCGCCCGACAGGCTGGTTCCGGTCCCGGTTCGTTTTCTGCTTGGTGGCCGTTCCGCTACACCTCTTCGGCGACGCTGGTCACCCCGTCCGTCGCCTTGACCGTGTTCTCCATCGACGGGTTCACGACGAATAGGCCCTCGAGACGTTCAGATCCGCTTTCGGCGCCGTTCGTCCATGCAAGGTGGACCTCTACCGCGTTTGGGTCGTCGTCGGCGCGCGCGCCCTCCATGACGGAATGGACGTATCCAATCTTGCGCCGCAGGGCGCTTTCCCTCGCCGCGGCCCTGGCGGCTTCGACGTCGGAAGCGCCCGCCAGGCCTTGCCGATGCCGTTCGGTCGCCTCACGGACGGCCTTCTGCTCGTCCAGCGACAGAATGACGGCTTCGGCCGACAGGGTGATGCGCATCCTGCCGCGGTCGGCGGCCAGCGCCTCGTCGGCGTCCTGGACGTGCCTGCCCCAGATGGTAAGGTCGTCGCGCTCGGGCTGCAGCACGAGGTCTCCCACCACGATGACAGGCCGTCGGCCGGCCTTGGCGTTCTCCAGGGTCGTGCGATAGGCCTCGACCTCTTCGGGAGATCCGAAGAAATTGACGTAGAAGGTGTCGTGCTTCTCGGCGAACTTGGCCGAGATATAGGGCTTGCCGGACTTTTTGGCGGTCCTGCGGTCCACGATCTCGACGAGGCCTGCGAGCTTCTTGTTCTTCAGCTCGGCCCGATTGTTTTCCGTCATCCATGTCCGCAGCGACGCCTTGCGCTTCACCTTGGCCTTCCGGAACTTCGGCTCATAGACGTCGAGCGGGTGCTGGTTGAAGTAAAAGCCGACCGCCGCGAACTCCCGGTCGATCTTGTTGCCCCACTCCTTCACCTCCTCGACTTCCTTGGGCACGCGCACCTCGAGCGTTCCTCCGAAAAGGTCCGCCTGCCCAGCCACGGCCTTCTTTCCGCCCCTGGACAGGAAAGCCAGCACGTTCGCGGCCGAATACCTGTTGATCGCAAGCCGGTCGAAAGCGCCGGCCTCGGTCAGCTTTTCGAGCTGGCCCTTGTTGAACTGCGCCCCCGCCCGCTTGTGGAAATCAGGCAGGTCCTTGAACGGCCCCGCCTTGCGCGCCTCCTTGAGGATGGCCAGGTCTCCCGATACGCCCTTGATCGCCGTCAGTCCGAAGCGGACGCCGAAACCGCCGTCCTCCAGCCTTTCAGGCTTGAACCTGCCGTCTGACTTGTCGATGCACGGAGGCAGCATCGGCACGCCGAACGCATCCATGTCCTCCTTGATCTTGGACATGCGGTCGGGATCGTTGGTTTCGTACGTCAACAGCGCGGCCATGAACTGCGCCGGGTAGTGCTTCTTCAGGTAGGCGGTATGGTAGGCGACGTAGGCGTACGCCGCCGCGTGCGACTTGTTGAAGCCGTACTCCGCGAACTTCGCGATGAGGTCGAACAGGTCTCCCGCGGCCTTCTCATCGATTCCGTTCTTCACAGACCCTTCGATGAATCCCACGCGCTGCGCCGCCATTTCCGAGGCGATCTTCTTGCCCATGGCGCGGCGAAGCATGTCAGCCTGTCCAAGCGAGTAGCCGGCGACGACCTGGGCCACCTGCATGACCTGTTCCTGGTAGACCATGATGCCGAACGTCTCCTCGAGGACCGGCCTGGTGCGGTCGGAGGGTTCGGGATAGTTCGGCTCGGCATGGCCGTGCTTGCAGGCCACGTAGGTCGGGATCATCTCCATCGGACCCGGCCGGAACAGGGCGTTTAGGGCGATCAGGTCCTCGAAGCGGTTCGGCTTCAGTTCCTTGAACCAGCGCTTCATGCCGTCGCTTTCAAACTGGAAGACGCCGTTGGAGTGCCCTTCCGACAGCATTTCGAAAGTTGGCGCGTCGTCGAGCGGAATACGTTCGAGGTCGATCTCCTCCCCGGTCGTTTCCTTGATGTTGGCCAGCGCCTCGCGGATGACCGATAGCGTTTTCAGTCCGAGGAAGTCGAACTTCACCAGTCCGGCCTCTTCGGCGTACTTCATGTTGAACTGGCAGACCGGGGTCTCGGTCTTGACGTCGAATCCTACCGGAACCAGCTCCTCAAGCTTCTGCCCGGCGATGATCACGCCTGCCGCGTGGAGTCCCTGGGTACGGAAGAGGCCTTCGATCTCCATGGCGGTCTTGATGAGGACCCGGTATTTTTCCTCGGACTCGATCATCTCCTTGAACTGGGTGTCGTTTTCGTCCTTCAGGGCGGCGGCGAGTTTTTTCGGCTCGCCGGGCTTCTCCATCGGGATGAGCTTTGTGATGCGGTCCAGCTCGCCGAAGCCATAGCCGCCGAAATCGTCGGAAAGCATGACGCGGCCGACGTCCTTGACGGCGGTCTTCGACTTGATCTCGCCGAAGGTGGCGATCATGGACACGTAGTCCTCGCCGTATTTCTCGCGCACGTAGCGGATCACTTCTTCCCGGCGGTCCTGGCAGAAGTCGACGTCGAAGTCCGGCATCGACACGCGCTCCGGATTGAGGAAGCGCTCGAACAGAAGGCCGAAACGGAGAGGATCGATGTCCGTGATGGACAGCGAATAGGCGACGAGCGAACCCGCGCCGGAACCGCGCCCCGGGCCGACAGGAATCCCGTTCGCCTTCGCCCATTTGATGAAGTCGGACACGATGAGGAAGTATCCCGGGAACTTCATCTTCTCGATGACCCCGAGCTCGAACTCCAGCCGCTCGTCGTAGACAGCCCTGTCGCCTTCCCCGACCCCCAGGACGACGAGCCGCTTCTCCAGCCCCGCCCTGGCCTGCGCACGCAGCTCCTCGACCTCGGAAAGGCCGCTTTCGCTCGCGTAGGTCGGCAGGATCGGGCTGCGCTTCTTGACCTTGAAGGCGCATCGACGGGCGATGTTGGCGGCGTTCTCGAAGGCCTCCGGCAGGTCCGCGAACAGCCTGCGCATGTCCTCGGTCGACCTCATGTGGAAGCGACGGGACGTCGTCGGAACGATTTCCCCGTCCTGGACGGCGAGGCGGCCCTTGCCTTCCACGGATTTCAGGATTTCGAAAGCGTCGTGCCGTCCTGGAGCGGTGTACCAGACCTCCGTCGTGGCCACCAGCGGGATGGACGACCGGACCACTCCGTCGACGCATGGAACCTCTGCGAAGGAATAGGCCAAAGCAATGAGCCGGTTCTCGACGGCCTTGTCCTCCGGAGTCTCGTCGCCGTTGCGGCAGACCTCGACGTAGAGGCGGTCGCCGAATGCATAGAGGAGCCATCCTAGGATAGCCTCGGCGTCGTCGGCGCGGCCTTCGCGGATCAGCTGCGGCACCGCGCCGTCGCGCCCGCCGGTGAGCGCGATCACGCCGTCGGTGCGGCCTTCCATCGACGAAGTGTCGATGACGCCGTCGCCGCCGGAAGACCCTTCGGACGGCCTGTGGGCATGCGCCAGGATCGAGCAGACGTTCTCGTAGCCCTTGGAGTCCTGCGCGAGCAGGATGACGCTGCCCCGTTTCTTGTCTCCGGTCTTGAACCACAGCTTCACGCCGACGATGGGCTGCACCCCCGCCTCGGCGGCATACTTGGAGAACTCCATGGCCCCGAACATGTTGGCGTCGTCGGTGACCGCGACAGCGGGCATCCCCGCAGACTTGGCGGCCGCAACGATCTGCTTGACCTTGCTGGCGCCTTTGGAGAGCGTGTAGTCGCTGTGGACATGAAGGTGTACGAAGGATTCGTCCATCAATCTTTCTCTTTTCCGCGGGGCATCCGAAGGATACGTTTCGGGATCGCTGCCGTCGAGTGGATTCAATCCTTGACACGCAAGGACTGGTCACGTCAACAATTTTGGATCGGAGGCGCGAATGGAAATTCTTCAAGGACTCGACGATCAGCAACGCGCGGCGGCCACCGCTCCCAACGGCGCCTCGCTCGTCATGGCCGGCGCAGGAACGGGCAAGACGACGACCCTTACCGCGCGGATCGCATGGCTGGTCGGAGAAAAGGGGCTGCCGCCGCAGTCGGTGATGGCCGTCACCTTCACCAACCGGGCGGCACGGGAACTGCGCGAACGCGTCGCCCTTCACGTCGGAGAGGCGGCCGCAGGACTGCGTCTTGGGACCTTTCATGGACTTTCAGCCCGCATCCTTCGCCGACACGCAGAGGCCGCCGGACTCAAGGGGGCTGATTTCTCCATCGCCGACGAGGACGAAGCCCGGCATCTCATGACGTCGGCGGCACAGGCTCCCGGAGCCTACGGACCTTTCCGCGAGCCTGAAGGCCTCGACGACAAAGGGATCAAGGCCGCCCGCAAGGAATGGGAGGCAGGCCTGCGCGATTTCTGCGGCCATGCCCTTCGGCAGGTGTCGCTCTGGAAGGGCTGGGGGCTGACGGCCGCGGAAGCGTCCGATCCGACGAGGCCCGACCGCAGTCCGGAAGAGGAACGTTTCGCCGCGGCCTACAGCGCCTACCAGTACGAGCTGGAGAGCCGCAACATGGCGGACTTCGGCGATCTCCTGCTGAAGGTGGTGGCCCTTTTCAGGCGGGACCAGGCGTTGCTCGACCTGGAAGCCTCGCAGATCCGTCACCTTCTGGTCGACGAAGGCCAGGACGCGAACCCCGTCCAGGTCGAGTGGGCGAGAATGCTTTCCTCCGTGCATGGCGGCATCACCGTCGTCGGCGACGAGGACCAGAACATCTACGGCTTCCAGGGGGGATACCCGGGAGCCATGCAGGATATGGCAGGCGCCGCCCATGCGGCGTTCTCCCTGACCGTCAACCGCAGGTGCACCGAGGAAATCCTTCGGCCCGCCAACCTTGCGGTGGACTACAACCGCCGCAAGGAGCCGAAAACCCTTAGTTCCGGCCGCCATGGGGTTCCCGTGAGGGCGACCGGGCATGCCACGGATGCGAGCGAGGCCGCATGGATCGCCGGACGGATCGCCGAAATGGTGGAACAGGGCGCGGACCCCGCCGGCATAGCGGTGCTGTTCAGGACATCCCATATGTTCGCTCCCTACGAGGAGGCGCTGGCGCGGAAGGGCATCCGCGCGGCGGTGGCCAGCGGCAAATCCCTGCTGGCGAGGGAAGAGGCCAAGGACGTCCTCGCGATGGTGCGCCTCGCCCTGAACCCCGGCGACGGGCTTGCTTTCGGCCGTCTCGCCGTCCGTCCTTCGAGGGGACTTGGAACGTCGGCGATCGAAGCGATAACCGGCCTCGCCGCCGCCAGGGGGATTGCGCTGCACGAGGCGTGCCTCGCCGCCTGCGACCAGCGTTCGGGGCTCGGGCTGCGCAAGGACGGCCGCGCCGGGGCCGCCGAGCTCGCGCGGGCGCTTTCAATGCTCGCTGACTGCGGCAGCTGGGGAAGGCAGCCATGGGACATCATCGCGCTCGGCCTTTCCGAGACGGGTTACTGGAACTGGCTTGAGGCGCAGGATTCGGCAGTCGACAAATACATGACCGTCGAGGCCGTCCAGCGTCTTTCGGAGGGCTATGAATCCGCACCGGACTTCCTGCTGGACATGAGCCTCGCAACCGATGTCGACGTTCCTGCGGACGGACCTGGCCGTGTCAGGCTTTCGACGATGCATTCGGTCAAGGGGCTGGAATTCGACCATGTCTTCTGCCCGGCGTTCGACGAAGGCGTCATGCCCAACGAACGCTCGGTGGAGGAGGGACGCAGGGGCAAGCCCGGAGACCCATGGGACGGCCCGAGGGGTGGCGGCGTGGAGGAGGAGCGCCGCCTTGCGCATGTGGCCTTCACCCGCGCGCGGCATGGCCTCGACGTGAGTTTCGCCTGGCGGCGTGTCGGCAAGGGCGGCAAAGGAAGGCAGGCAGGCCCTTCCAGCTTCGTCGAGGAATGCGAGCTTAAATGGGAGGACGTCGGAGCGGCTTCCACCGCCGACCTCGGCCGCAAGAAGTCGTCGAGGAAGAAATCCGGCCGGATCGGTTTCGACCGTTAGGCGGTCTTGGCGGGAACGACGCTGACGATAACCATGGGTTCCTTGCCGCACCGTTTCTCGCGGCGGCTGCGGACGACCAGCCTGTCATCCTCGAAAACGATGCCGTTGAGGGCGTCGAGGACGGCCTTTTCAAGATTGTCGGCGTCGCCGTCGAGCCGGGACGTCGGCCATACCCCTTCGTCCCCTTCCAGCACCAGCGCAATGTCGGTTTCGACGGGACATGACAGCGGCGGCCGCCTCCCCATCGCCTCCCTTGCCGCGTCCGCGACGAGACGTTCGTAGTCCGCGGTGGATTTGGGCGTGAAGGTCTTGCTGGAACGGCCAGCCGCCATTCTCATGAACGTCTCCAGGTTGCCGCGGGAAGCAAGGAACGCGCCCTTCAGGCCCTCGACGCTCGTGACGGTCCTTGGACGCGCCTTCGGCCGGGGATCGTGCGGGAGGCTTACCGAAAACGTGATGCCCTCGCCGGCCACCCCTGCCCGAGGCATACGGTCCCGTCCCTTGGCGCGGGAGGGCCGCTTGCCCTTCTCAGCCGCCTCGGGCAGGGAAAGGCCGAGCTTCCTGGCCTGCGCTTCGGTAAGCCTCATGACGGCTCCCGCAACCTGGCGGTCCTGAGTTCCCTTGCCGCCCTCGCCGCCTCGGAAACGCCGAACGCTATGCCGACGACCGCCGAGTCCGGGCATCGCGCCGCGGTCCACGCCCGCAAGGCGTCGTCCTCCCTCGACTTCAACAGGCGCGCCGTCGGCCGCAGTTCGGCGGACCTGGCGCGGATGGCGGCCTCGGCAAGGGCCCGGGCGCCTGCCGTGCACGCGGGATTGAGATGGAAGGCGACCGATACATGCCGCGCTACGGCGTCTGCCTGTCTCCGTGGATCGCCTCCCGAGGCGTTGGAGCCGTCCCATGCCACCGCGCACGCAGAAAGCCACCCTGCGGCCATCGCGGCGGCTAAGATGCGCCAGCGGCCCGATCCGGACTCCGAATTTGTTGACAAATGTCTCGCCTTTCTTCCTGATATGAAGAAGGATACAGTCCTTTCCGGACGACTTGCAAAGACCTTGGTGTAAGGATTCATGTCAGCACAAGAGCGCGTAATCTCACTAGACACGGAAACCACCGGCACCAGTCATGCCAACGGTGACCGGATCGTGGAAATCGGGGCCGTGGAGATCATCGGCAACCTCGAAACCGGCAGGACCTACCACACCTACCTTTCCCCCTACCCCAAGGCGGTGCACGAGGAGGCCCTCGCCGTACACGGCCTGACGGACGAGTTCCTGAGGGACAAGCCGAAATTCCGGAACGTGTTTCACGAGTTCCTGGATTTCATCGGCGATTCCCCGCTCGTCATCCACAACGCGCCCTTCGACATGGGCTTCATCAACGCGGAGATGACGAGGATCGGCCGCCGTCCCCTTGCCAACGAGGTAAGGGACACGCTCAAGATGGCCCGCCTCAAGTACCCCGGGCAGCGCGCCACCCTCGATGCGCTGTGCTCGCGCCTTGGCGTGGACAATTCCGGCCGCGACCTGCATGGGGCGCTTATCGACGCCAGCCTTCTGGCCCAGGTCTACGTGAAGATGCAGGAGCTCGACCGCCTTGCCCTCGGAGCGGTCAAGGCAGCCGAGCCTGCCGAGCGGGAAACGCAGGCCGTGACGGCTCCGGTTTCGGCGACCTGGCCCCGCCGTACGGCATTCCATCCCACCCCTGAAGAACTTGCGAGGCACCTCGAGTTCGTCAAAGCGGAGATCAAGGATTCGCTGTGGATGAATCCTTGAACAAATTCGTTGACAAGGACTCGCCGAAGCTGGTTTATAGGCCTCGTTGAACGAGCGAATCCATCAAGCGGAACGGCCAATGCAAGACTCATCTGAAACAGGGAAGGAAGCGGGTTTCCCCGGTGCATCCGGGCAGGCTATGGAAAAGCTTTCCTCCATGGTCGCGGCCCGGGTCAAGGAGCGGGAGGCCGCTGCCGCGGCGGTGAAGGCATTCGGCGACACAGTCACGGCATTGCGCATGGAGATCGCCGAATCGCGTTCGAGGGAGGAGGCGCTTGCGAGGGAGAACGAAGCCCTCAAGCGGGGGCACAGCCTGTTCCTTCAGAACCACAGACGCCTCTATCAAGGATTCGTGTCGCTTCTCAAGTCCGTCGAGGCGACATGCGGACATGGCCTTGCCATGGAACAAAGGATCGAGGCGGCTTTGCTGTCCTCGGAAATCGGGAACGCCCTCGGCGAACCCGTCGACGTATCGACCGACAGGGCCAGGGCCTTCCTGGCCGCCGCCTCCAACTGACACACAAGGAGAACTTCAGGAAATGCACGAGATCAAAGCTTCCAACGCCATCGCACAGCTCAACGAAGTCATCGTTCGCGGCCGCGAGGACCGTCAGCGCATGGCCAAGATGCTTGGGGCCTTCAAACAGTCCTACGCCAAGGTTACCGGCCAGCGGGACGCGGCCACGGCCGAGGTCGAGCGGCTGAAAAAAGCCCTTCACGCCTCGGAGACCGAAAAGAACAGGCTGGCCAAGCGCGAACGCGAGCTCGCCCAGGAGGTTTCGATGATGGCGGCCGCCATCGACGTAGCCAACCGCGAGATCGCGGAGCAGGACACCTTGCTTCTCGACGCCGCCGTTTCGGTCAACGCGGACCTGAGCATCGCGCCGCAGGCCGAGACGGCCGCCGCCGCCGCCAAGCCCCAGCCGGAGGCCGTCAAGACGCAGGCCGCGCCCGTCGCGAAGGAACAGCCTGTCGCCAAGCGGCAGGAGACCCTGCCCTCCGCCGAGGTTCCCGATGAATTCGACGAGAACTTCCGGGACATCGAGAAGATGCTGGCCGAAAGCCTGAAGACCGATATGGGGCAGTAAGCGTCCCCCTGCCGCTGGAGACGGACCTCAGCCCGTCTCCAGCTCCCCGTCCCAGTAGATGAAATCCATCCAGTCCTTCGGCGTCGGCGCCGACCGGACGAGCCGGGCAGCGGACCTCGCAAGCGCCGCCTGGCTTGGACGCGCAGGCATCGGGTCCAGGTGCATCCCGCATTCGGACGGCAGCCTGTTGCCTTTTCTTCCGTTGCAGGGCGAACAGGCGCACACGATGTTTTCCCAGCTTGAGCCGCCTCCCCTGGAGCGTGGCACGACGTGGTCGAACGTAACCTCGCTCGTCGACAGTGGCCGACGGCAATAGACGCACGCTCCCTTGTCGCGGAGCCAGAGGTTGGCGCGCGTGAAGGGGGCGTGCCGCGGCACCTTGCGATAGCTACGGAGAGCGACGACGCTGGGCAGACGCATGCTCCAACGCGAGCTGCGGACCTCGACGTCGTATTCCGCGACAGCGACGACCTTTTCCTGGAAGACGTCCTTCACCGCCTCCTGCCACGACAGGACCGATAGGGGAAAGAGGCTCACCGGGTTGAAGTCGGCGTTGAGCAGAAGGGCCGGGTACTTTCCGGTCGCGATTTCCATAACACACTCCGTTTCCCGCCAGTCCGGAAGGCCGCCGGTTTCATGCCGCTCCCTCCGCGACGGTGCCGCGGAGGCGCTCGATGGCATTGCTGGAAACGATAGCCTGCCCGTCCGTATGGAACAGCGGGCGCGGAGAACTTTTTACGGCCGCTCGGTAGGCGGCGATTTCGGACGAAGGCTCCTGGCGGGTTCGTAGGTCTTCACCTGGTTGGACAGGTTCGAGATATCCCCGCCCTTGATGACCTGGGCGATCATGTCGCTAGAGGATTCCTGCGGTACGATGCATTGAATCCTTGGCCCGGCCTTTGTGAGGGTCTGGTGAACCGCGGCGACCAGCCGGTCGGCGATGATCTGCCTGGCTACGGGACCAAGCTTGTTCTCGGCCAGGTGAAGGATCGCGGCGATCGTGTCGGAGACGGAACCGCCGTGTATGGTGGTCAAGACGAGATGTCCGCTCGTAGCGGCCTTCAACAGATGCTCGGCAGCCTCAGGGGTCCGGATTTCGCCGACGAAGATATAATCCGGCCTCGTGCGCATCGCGCGCTTGATCGCAGGATTCCAGTCGTTGTCGTCGACCACTTCGTACTGAAGGCAGAATCCCTTGTCGGATACGGCTCCCTGCAGCTGAAATTCGATCGGATCCTCACATGTATAGGCAAGCCCCCCGATCCTTTCGAGGTAATCCCTCAAGGCGGCGACGCACGTGGTCGTCTTGCCGTCGCCGGTCTTGCCGCCGACAAGGACGAGTCCTTTGCGCTGGCCCCAGCCCCTGACCATCCGAACGAAATCGGGATGAAGCCCGAGATGCTCGATCGACGGCAGGTCCAGGGGAACCGCCCTCAGAGCCGCCCAGGTTTCCCCTTCGGCGGCGAGGAACCGGGCATAGCGCAGCCGCAGCCCTTTGTAGGTCAGGGTCCCTTCCGAGACGATCTGGTCAACCAGCATGCCGCGTATCTCGCCGACGTCCTGGTTGAAGGACGCGGGGACCGTCAGGTTGCCGGAATAGTTCGTCCTGATGGGGTCAGGCCTGAAGCGCGCGGGCACGCTCGCGTCATCCAGCCTCAGGTAGAGGTCGGTGAAAGGCAGGGTGGAAATCTCGCGGTTCTTGACCAGGGTTTCCTGCATGAGGTCGAATCCTTGCGTTCCCGTCTGTCCTATCGCTCCGATGGCTTCGGCCCGCCGGCGGCGACGCAAACGAACAGCTTGCTATCGCTATTGAAAGATGGCATAGGGCTCCTCGTCAATGCCAATGGAGCCTGGTATGATAGAACCGTCGGCGGCCGCAGCGAATCGTGAAGGCGCTCAATCCGATTTTCTCATGCAGGAAACGGCCCATGTGGTGTCCGCTTACATCCTGAATTCCGAGACGCGACGAGACGAAGTCCCTGACTTGATCCGTGAAACGCATTCGGCCCTTCTCGACCTCTATGCGAGCGTCCTTGGCCCCTCGTCCAGCGTACGCCCCCTCAAGACCGTCGTCCTTTCTGACTTTCCCGAGATTGAGCGCGCCCTCCTCGAGATCGGCGCGAGCTACGCCGACGTAAGGGAAGTCCCCGCTCCCTCGGTTCCACCTCCCGCCCCCGTGGCCACAGTCAAGGCTTCCGCCGAAGAAGAGTTTAAGGCCGCGCCCCCTCGCCCGCCCAAGGCGAAGCGAGCCTCTGTCCCCCGCCCGACGCGCGCCGCGTCAGCCGTCCCCGATCCCGAGGTCCTGGGCCCTGCGCCGACGGTCGAAGCGAAGGCCGAGGTTCCGCAGCCTGCGCGGGAACCCGATGCGAACGTGGTCAAGCTTACGCCCCCATCCGTCGAAAAGCAGGCGGCGGTTCCGCTCCCGGCCCCGGTCGAGCCAGCCCCGGTCCCGATGGAAAGGCCCGTTGCGAAAAAGAGGCCGGCCCCCAAAAAGAAAGCGGCTCCGAAGAGGAAACCGGCCGAGCTGAAGCTGCCCAGAGGGGTCAAGTCCATCGGCGACACGGTCCGGATGCAGTCGATCACATGCCTTGAGGACGGCCGCAGGGTAAAGGATCTCAAAGAGCATCTCGCCTCCATCGGCGTTTCGGCCGATGACTACAGGCGCAAATGGAAACTCCCCCCGGAATACCCCATGATGGCGCCGGCGGCCATTCTGAAGCGCGGCCAGACCTTCGAGGTGGACTTCGTAACCGGGAACATGATTCCCAGGCTCTGACGCCTTCCTTGTCACATTCCCGGCCTTGGGCGACCATTTCCGCAAACGGAGGCGGGCATGGTCGTCGAGAATGGCATCGCGGAAATCGAGTCTCGTATCCCTGACGGGTTCGACACGGAGATGAGGCTTGCCCTTTTGCTGGGCATCGAACGCCGGCAGCGTCTTGCCGTAACCGAACATTCCTCGGGCGTTGCCCGCAACGCCGTCGCACTCGCCAAGAACCTCCGCCTCGAGGACTACGAAGTCGAGGAACTGAGGGAGGCGGCCATCCTCCATGACATCGGCAAGCTCGCCATTCCCGATTCCATCCTCAGGAAGCCCGGGAAGCTCGACCCGGACGAAATGGCTGTCATGAAGCAGCATGCGATGGCCGGATACAGGCTGCTGGGCGAGGACGCGCCGCGCGCCGTCCGGGAAGTCGCCCGGTTCCATCACGAGCGCTACGACGGCCACGGCTACGAAGGCCTTAAGGGAGAGAACATTCCTCTTTACGCCCGCATCGTCTGCATTGCGGACGTTCTCGACGCCCTTACCCAGGAACGGGACTACAAGAGGGGCATGCCCGAAGAGGACGCGCTCATCGCCATGACGAACGACGTCCCCTCCCCGGGTTTCGGCCGGCGCGGATTCGACCCGTTCCTTCTGAGGCGCTTCGTCTCGATGCGGCTTGCATCGGAAGACTTCGTCGCAAGCCCGGAAAACAGGGCGACGCTCGAAGCGTACGCCAGGACGCCTCCCATGGACGACGTTCCGGGAGGATGGGAGGAAAACGAAGGCTGGCACGTGAAGGCCTCCGGACATCGCATCCGCTACTGCATCGCCGACAGCGGCAACCGCAAGATGCTGCAGATGCGCGGCCCGACCGGGCATGTCCAGTTCAGGTCGGGACCGAAAGGAAACGACGTAGAGGCGGTTTCGGAGGCCGAGGACGCTCCGAGGATGTGATTGTGGTGCCACCGTCGAGGATCGAACTCGAGCTTCGTCCTTACCAAGGACGCGCTCTACCAACTGAGCTACGGCGGCAAACCGGGATGAATGGGATGGAAGCGATGACCTTTGACCAATACTACGCCCATTTCGAGGACTTCTGGGGGAAGATTCCTCAATGGGACGACGTCAAGGCCGTCCTTGAATGGGTCCGGGAACGTCCAGGCGCCGAGCTGTCGGTGGGAGAAGTCGCCAGGATTTTCGCCCCCGAAGGAGGCGAAGAAGGCAGGGCCCTGCGGGTGATAGCAGTCCTCACCTCGGGTTCGGTCAGCATCGCCGAACCGTTCTTCAAGGTCCGTGGGACGGATGGAACGCTTCATGCCGTCGGCCTCGTCGACCGCGAGGTGTGGGCGGGAAACCGTCCTTACGTGATCGAGCAAACAGGGGAGATCGTGGAGAGGTTCGACGAGAACGCATTCCCCTACATCAGGTTCACCGAGTTTGAGCCGTCCCCGCCCTTCCCCGGGGGTCCTGCCTGAAGAAATGGCATCCGAAAATCCGGGCTGGCTTGCCAGGCGGCCGTGCGCTAGACAGCGAACATGGATGTACCAAGCGAATTGCTGAGGGCAGCCCGAGTGGCCCTCGGCCTCGAGCAGCGAGCGCTCGCCAAAGCGACCGGGATCGGCTGGCGAACGATCCAGAGGCTGGAATTGAACGACGAAACGGCCTCGCTGAAATCCCGTAGGCGCCTTCAGATCGCCCTCGAGCAGGCAGGAGTCGTGTTCATCCCGGACGACGGCGTCAACGGTCCTGGACTGCGCGTTCGCCGCGATCTCCTGGCCGCCGGAAGTTTTCTGAGGTTTTGAGTGGAAGCAGTAGGCGGATTTGAACCGCCGACCCGCGGCATATGAGGCCGCTGCTCTACCTGCTGAGCTATACTGCCATAAAGAGGATTGGTGCGTGATGCGGGTGTCGAACCCTGCGACCTCGCCCTTATCAGGAGCGCGCTCTACCGCTGAGCTAATCACGCATTTGAAGGATTGGTGAGTCCGGAAGGTTTCGAACCTTCGACATCCGCCATGTCGAGACGGCGCTCTACCGCTGAGCTACGGACCCAAAGAGGATTGTGCGTTTCCAGATCCCCGCAGATCATCCGCATACGGATCAGACATGGAGCATACGGAGATGGCGGAAGCCGGGATCACCTTCAAGGCCGACAACGGCCGCGAGTTCACCACCGACCAGCACGGATACATCCAGGGAGAGGTCAAGGTCGGCATCGGGGAACTCATCGACGTCGACCTCGAAGGCGCCCTCGACCTGTTCTCCGGCAGGCTCACCGGAAGCGACCTGCTGATGGACCTGTCCTATGTTCCGGTTTCCGTCGAGGCCGAAGAGATTTCCGTCCTCGTGACCGGGGACCCCTCGATGATCCTCGAGATGAAGGCGGACGACGAGGAGGAAGAACTTCCCGGCCCCGCCGCCTGAGGAAGCGCCCGCGCCGCCGGTCCCTGTACATCCGAGGTGACCGGGGCATGCGGGTCTTCAACCGTGCCGCTGCGCAGCGTGCACGACCTGTGGTGGAGTCAGACGGGCTTGAACCGTCGGCCTTCGCGATGCCATCACGACGCTCTCCCAGCTGAGCTATGACCCCAATCGGTTGGTGGCAGGGCGGCACTTGGCCTCAGGAGCTGATCAGGCCCTGATCCTTGGCCAGTACGCCTTCTTCGGAGAAGGTACCCGGGATACTCCGAAGTCCCTGCCGTTTTCCTTTCCGGGCACGGCGGCAAAGCCATGTCCGGGGTTCTGGTTGCGGGAACAGGATTCGAACCTATGTTTCACGGTTATGAGCCGCGGCCGGGGCCTGTGTACCTCTCCGATCATCCCGCAATAAAGGACCGAGTCCTGAAAATCTGGTTGCGGAGGTTGGATTTGAACCAACGACCTACAGGTTATGAGCCTGTCGAGCTACCGGGCTGCTCCACTCCGCGACACGAACCGGTTTAACCTTCCGGCAAAGGATTCGATGGAGCGGGTGAAGGGAGTCGAACCCTCGTCACTTGGTTGGAAGCCAAGAGCTCTACCGTTGAGCTACACCCGCGTCTGGAAGAGGCCCGCCCGTGGTCCGGAGGGACTCTCGTTCAGCCCCTTGCTCCGGATCCTTCCGCCCGCTTCCGTGAGGACATGCTGCCGAAGCCCCGTCCTCCCCTGCCTCGCGCCTCCCTGTCAGGCCAGGCATCTCGATCGCCGAGGGGGCTTTCGAGCGAATTCATTGCGGCATGCCCCGCAACCTTTGGCAAGAGCCGGGAGGACTGATATTTCGCAGTTGTCCCGTGGAGCTAATACGGCACTCCATGACCCTGAGGGCCTGTGCCCTCCGCTCCTGCGTTTCCGCATGCCGCGATGGACCGGCTTCCCGGTCCCCCTACCGCCGAGCCATTTCCGAAAAGGCCGCGGTATCTCGCCGTACTATTCGGAGTCAGGCGAGTGCTTCGTATGTGGTGGAGACGGACGGGATTGAACCGACGACATCCTGCTTGCAAAGCAGGCGCTCTCCCAGCTGAGCTACGTCCCCAAATGTCCCTGACATGCTATCCGCAAGGATTCGTCGGTCAAGGGTTTTCGCACGAATCCTTAAGTTGGAGCGGGAAATGGGGTTCGAACCCACGGCCTTCGCGTTGGCAACGCGACGCTCTACCACTGAGCTACTCCCGCAATCTCGTCCGAAGCGCGGCATCCGGGACGTGCACACCCCGGCATTCGCTTCGGACAGCCGTTGCACAGGGGCGGCCCGACGCTTAGCGCGCGCTTCGGAACTCCCCGCCTGGAGGCAGGGATTGGTACGCCCGGACAGGATCGAACTGCCGACAACCTGGGTGTAGGCCAGGCGCTCTCCCGCTGAGCTACAGGCGCAAATTCCTTTGCTGCCCGCCGCGGAAGAAACTCCCCGCGGGCATTCGGCGCGATGACGCCGAAGTTTGAATCTGGCTCGGGTAGCAGGCATCGAACCTGCGCAAAACGCGGTTAACAGCCGCGCGCTCTACCAACTAAGCTATACCCGAACAGGCAGCGGATCGCCGCAAGGCCGGAACTTGTCCCGGACCTTGGCGGGCATGGCTGGAAGCCATCCGCCGCTGATAAATCGTTTCCAACAATGTCAAAGAGCGCGCCTTCCGAAGAAGACTTGGGATGTCGCCATCCACATTCCGAACATAAGACCCCTAAATGCTGGCGTCAACGGCAAAAATCAAAAAAAGATAATTATTTCAATTACTTAGCTTGTTACCATAGCTCCGCCATCCAGCTCTTTCGAGCCGCCGGAAACCGGGTCGCATTGAAGGTTGCAGGCCGCGCGCGCCGCGCCGCCCCGTTGCCGTCGTCGTCCATTTTTTCCATGCCCTGGGCGCCAAAAAGAAAAGGCCCCCTCCGGAGTTCCGGAGGGGGCCTTTCGGTCTTGCCGAACCAGGATTTAGCTTCCTTCGCTAGTCCTTGGCACCCTCCTTGACGCGACGCACGACAATACCGCGCCCTCCCGCCATGGCGGCGGTGACGTTGGCATTGGTTGCGTTCGCGAAGGCGAAATGCATTGGAACGTTGCTCTCCTGGGTTCTTACCCGTTGCAACATATCGATCGCTTGAGGGTAATTGTCAACCCGCCGACGAATCCTTCGTCACGCCACTGCCAGGGCATGGAGGTCCAGGATGATCGACCGGACCTCCTGCGGAGTGTTGTCGCGAATGAATTTTTCCTCGATCTCTTCGAGCAGCACGGCGCCGTCGTCGGTCTTCGCCATCTCCAGCGAGGTGTCGGCCTTGAGCAGGTTGACGAAGGCGCTGTCGCCTTCCCCGGTGTCCTTGCGCGGAACCTCTCCCGGCGAGATCGCGTCGATGAGCTTGCCCGTCAGGTCGAAGACCGCCCTTTCGTGCGGCACCGGGATCTTGTCGAGGTTGCCCTTGGCCGTAAGAGCGAACGCCGCCGGCTCATGCTCCATCGCGTCGATCGCCTGACGGGTGATGTTGCCCGGGTTGAACCACACCGTGGCCCCCACCTTGAGGGGCTTCTTGTAGAGGTGCATGTGCCCGTTCACCACGAGGCGGCAGCCGGCGACGGCATGCGGCGCCATGGAACCGGGATAGGCGTTTTCGAAGGCGACGTCGTGGTGGGTCAGCCAGACGATCATGTCGACCTGTCCGAAATACGGCCGCGCGTCCGTCGGGATCGGCTGCCCGTACGGCGTCGCGCCGAGGCCAACGGTCTTTCCCCCGATGCGGACGGTTTCGAACGCTCCGGAATGCGCGCAAACCCGGATCACTCCCGTTTCGGCTAGGAAGGCGAGGCTGTCCCCGTCGGTCAGGACGGCGTTTCGGATGTCGTGGTTCCCCACGTTGGAAAGCGGAAGCGTCCAACTCTTGCGCAGGATGCGTGCCAGACGGGTCTTGATACGCTCGTCCTCTTCGACCGCCGTGTCGAACATGTCCCCGAGGAACACAGGAAGGAGACGGCGCTCGTTGCACTGTCCGATAAGGTGCTCGATCTTGCCCAAGACGGTATCCTGGAAGCTTTCGTCCTTCCGCCTTCCCGGCTTCCTCGACGAGAGATGGGGATCTCCGATGAAAAGGATGCCGTCGGCTTCGCGTAGGTCAGACATGGGCGTTCTCCCCGGAATGCGAATGCACGTGCAGGAAGGCTTCGGCTCCATCCACCTTCTGGGAGCAGAGCGGGCAGCGGTCTCCGGTTTCCGCCATCAGCGCGTCGAGTTCGCCCTTGCACTCGTCCATGCCGTTTACCGCGGCATCGAGGCGTGCCCTGCTCCCGTCGAGCGCCGACTTGGCTGCGACGATCGCTTCGAGGGCAGTTTCCGCGCCGGGTGAGATCGAAGGCTCCGCTCCCGGAAGCGTCCTGAAAGCTTCGCGCCTGGCGATGGCCGCAGCATGGGCGGTACGGGCTTCCTTCACGCCCTTGCCTGCGCGAATGGTCTCGTCGTTCCGTGACAGGGAAGGTTCGGACGGAAGGCCGGACAGGGCGAGGGCAAGGGTCCGTGCTTTCGGAAGTTCCTCCGACCGGAGGGCAAGCGTGTCGGCGGCAGACAGCATCCTGCCGCTGTCGGCGAGGGAAGGGAACGCCACGGGAAGACTGGAAAGCGCCTTTTTCTTCAAGGAAGAGACTGAAAGCGTGCCGTGCGCTTCCTCGATGCGGGCAAGCGCTTCCTCCGCCGACCGCACCTCGGCTGCCGCCTGGAGCGTATGCCGGAGGGCTTCCGCGCCTGGAAGCTTCGAATAGGCGTTCGCCGTAGCGACGGAAACGGAGGCAAGCCCCTTCGCCATGGCGAGCCTGTCGGCCGTTTCCGCAAGGGCGGCGACCTGCGCCTCACGAACGGATACGCCTGCGGCGATTTCACGGGCTTCCGTCAGACGGGCTTCCGCACCATCCAGCCTTTCGAGCGACTCCAGCCTTTTCAGGATGGCAGACATTTCGGCCTCCCCCTCCTTAACCGTAGCGGCGTCCTTCACGCAGCGCTCCTTGTGCAGCGCAATCATCTTGCGGATGTGGCCGGACTCCTGCCCGATGGACAGCACGGACGCCCTGACGGAACCCGGCTTGTCGAGAAGGAAGACCGGCGACTTCTGTTTGGTGATGTGGACATCGAGACCCTCTACAGGCCCGATGCCGGCGACCTTCTGAACCCATTCGGGGACCGTGCGGCCTCCGGTTTCGTAGGTCATGCCGTCTTCGGAAATCACCGCTCCGTCTTCGCCGAGCAGCTTCCAGACGTTCACGGGGTTGCGCCTGGACTGGCGGTCCCAGTGCAGGGTCCGCCCACCTGGCAGGCCGATCTCGACCTCGCAGCGGTTTTCTCCGCGCCGGATGAGCCTGTCGCGCGTCTCTCCGTAGAACACCGCACGCAAGGCGCGGACGAAGGAACTCTTGCCGATGTTGTTGTCGCCGGTCAGGGCGTTCACTCCCGGACCGAAGTGCACCGTCTGGTCGACGTAGCCCTGGAAGTTGCGAAGGCGGATCCAGCGGATCCCGTCCTCGTCGGCTGCCCATTTGTAAGGACGAGGCCCGTTCTCAACCTCCACGCCCTCGCGCCGCTCCGGATTGCCGTGAAGGCGCGCTACCTCGATGCCATCGGCGAAACTGGAGATGTTGTGGTGCGAGATGACGAAGCACTGCACGCCGATCTTGCGCGCGGCGTCCTTGACCACTTTGTAGAAGGTCGGGACGCGCTCGCCCTTCACCCAACAGTCGCTTTCGTCGAGGACAAGGAACCTTCTGGCCCCCGACCGGACGACCGCGATCATCCTGAGGCCGAGCACGACGATGTTGGTCAGCGCGCCGCCCTGGTCCTCGTAGATGTCTTCCGACCACTCGGCGCTTACCCGGGACACGATGTCGAGCGAAGGCTGCCCCCGTTCCACTTCAAGATCGAGGCCGATCGGCTTCTCCTCCGGCAGGACCTCGAGGACGAGAGCGGTGAGAAGGCGCTCGAAGTCGCCGACGCGCCGCGCATGCGCCTCGGACTGCAGCTCCTCGAGGAAGCTGTCGACCTTGGGCTTCTGGGCCAGCCGTCCTTTCGCTTGTCCCACGTCGAGGTCCAGCTTTTGCTTGCGGGAAAGCAAGGTTTCCCTTTCGCCGCGCATGACGTCGATACGCCGACCTGTGGCCGCGAGGATTTCCGGAAGCCTATGGGAGCCGTTCTCCATGGTCAGGCCGCGCCGATGGCCGCCAGTTCCGCCTCGACGGCCGCGATCGCGCTCTCGAATTCATCGACGGCGGCGGTGTTGCGCTCGTAGCTCTCCTTGATCTTCGCCCGGATCGCATCTTCGTCGTCCGTGCCCGCCACCTTGCGGGCATGTTCCCTGGCGCGTTCGAGTTCGGTCGCGGCCCGCTCAACCTCTGCGTCGGCCCTGATCTTCAGGTCGCGCAGCTTTTCGAAACGGGGGCGAAGCGCCTCCAGCCGAGCGATGTTGTCCGAATCCTTGAGCGCCGTCATGAAACTCTCCTTGTCCATGTCCTTATGCATGCACGCGGCGCTCTTGTCAACAATTTAGGGTGTTCCGCGCCGTCGCGATATCTGGCTTCCGCGCAGGATTCGCGTGTATCCTTGTCGTTCCTATTGAAGCACCCTACCATGTCGGAAACAACGACGCCGGACGGTAAAGCCATGGCCGAAAAAGCCCCCAAGACACAGACCCAGGACGGCCCGCAGCAGCCGCCCACCATCAAGGAGATCATCCGTGACGACGTGGTGGGCGTATCCGACTTCCGGCGCAGCAAGGTAGGTTCACTGACGGGAGCCTCGGCCGCGCGGCGGATTGCAGCGGACTTCAGCGGACAGATTTCGGAAAGCGCGAGCAGGACCGGCTCACTGTTCAAAAACCTCACGGCAAGGGAAAACGTGCCGTCGTTGCCGGAGGGCGGCGAGGCGGACGAGCGTTTCACCGCTTCTATGAGGCTGCATGGCCGCACGGAAAGGGATTTGGAGGTTATCGTTAGGAACTCCTATCGTTCATCCTGGTTGTATATGGCGCTTTCGTTAGCGGGAACCTGCCTCTCGTTCTGGAGTCTTTATGCGCATCCCGCGCATGGATTTTTCGACGTCATATCGAGGATCGGCCCCCTTCCGTTGGTCTACGCGCTCGCCCTCAAGCATATGTACACGAACTGGATGGTTCGTCGCCGCCGCCTCGACAGCCTTATGAAATTCCTGTCGTCATGGGAATGGCTCCCAAAGATTTCCGATTGAAGCCTATAAATGAAAACAGCCCGGCAATGCCGGGCTGTTAACGGAAGCAGTCTGCTCCGTAGAAACCGCTTAAAGACGGTTTTCGTAGTCCTTGCACCATGAGATTTCCCTATAAAACCCGTTCGTCCAGCGTTCCCAAGTGGAAGCGGCGGCGTACTGCGGGCACACGACCCGGAAAGCAGATTCACGGTCGGCTCGTATCACAGCTTCCGGTATCGAGTTCACTTGATTGCTGACCTGAACGGAATGAACGAAAGCCATTGCGCTCGGCGCGACAAAAGCGACGAGAAAAGTAACCGACGCGGCAACAAATATGCCTGCGCGTATGAAATCCTTTACCTGAGCGACCTTGTTCATGTTCAACCTCCTGTTTGCGGATTTTCATCCAGCAAAAGTTATATATGACAGCGCAATTCCTTTGTCAACAATTTGTCTTAGAGATTTTCAAGAATCCTAGCCGCTTGCTCCGTGCCAAGCCTGATAATATCCTTTCAGCTGGGCATCGGCCGCATTTGCCGAAAGGATTCCTGATGATCGACTTTCTGTCGCAACCAGCCACGACCGACCTCGCTTACAGCTGGGTTAGGGCGGTATTCCCCGATAGCGCATCGGAGCCGTATGGACAGGCGTTTGCCGTTTTCACGTCGTCCTTGACGTTTCTTGCGGCCCTGTTCATGGGTTGGCATGTCATCATAGGCATCGTTACCTCTGCTTACTCCGGGAAAGTGCTCGGAGAACGTTACCATCAAATTTGGGCCCCTCTCAGGGTTGTTCTTGGATTCGGCCTTCTCGTTCCGATCGCCGGCGGATTCTCGACGGTGCATTATTTGTTGCGTGACGTTGTCGGTGTCGCCGCCGTTCAGATGGCGAATGCCCCTATCGTTACCTACATCAACGGCATGGCCACTAATCCGCCTGGACTGTCGCCTGCAGCGATGCAGGGAGGCACTGTCGCCCAGCAGATTCTAGCGCTTCAAGCCTGCGGCGCTACTGTACGAGGAGTGAACGAGGTAGTCGGAATCTGGATCAGCCCTGCCCATGCCGAATATGTTCCTTCGATGGAACCTTGGTCCGACCCGACAGGGGAAGGGTATAAATGGAGCTACGGCGATTGCGGAGCAATGTTTCTGAAGGACCCGAAGCCTGAAGGCGAGTTTGCGGACGCAAATCAGGGAAAAATTAAGACGTTTGCTCTGAAGAGAGCTACAGCGACTAACCAGCTTATGCAGGATCTCGCTGGAACCGGTTCCAATGGAGTCATCAACTATGAGGAATTCGGGAAGTATTTCGCGACGAAGTCTTTCGACGAGACAATGGGAGCCAAGCATGCGGAAGAATTGAAGCGAGCAGGAGTTATACCTGCGGGCTTTTTGAATAAAGTTAAAATCGCTTCAGATAAATGGAATGATACCGTTGCTGAAGCGGCCAAGGAGGTATTTTCAGACTCCTCCACTACCATGAGGGCAAACCTCGTTAAGAGGATAGAGAAATATGGCTTTATGGTTGCCGGTTCCTATGAACGTACCCTTTCACAAATGTCGGCCATGGCTGCTGATTTTGCTGGCGGACAGCCTACTTCTGTCATGGGTTCGCCCGGGTATCGCTATAACGATGCTTATCTAGGTGGACAAGGTGCAATTGTTGCGGCTCGACAGTTAGACGCCCGCACGGCAGGTATGGGGGAAGGCTCTGGAGTCGCCTCAACTGATGACGGTTCTTCAGGTATGGCATTCGCTTCATCGGTCTTGTCTCCTTTGATGGGTGTCAGTGAAATCAAGACAGAAGATCCTAGTGCCAGCCGTTTGTCCGGTGATCCCGTTGGCGATATGATATCAAGAGGCCACTGGTTCTTGGCGGGAGCTGAAACAGGTATAGCCGTTATGACCGTCGCAAGCGGTTACAGCAAGGCCTCAAGCTCTGGACTTATAGGGTCAATTCCATTTCTTTCGGCCGGTGCCGGGGTGTTCGAATACCTTTCAAGCTGGATCGGCTATGCGATCATGATCTCTATGATAGTCGGCATCATGCACGCCTTCATCCTGCCGATGATCCCGATGATCATGGTTTTCGTAATGGGCGTTTCTTGGCTTGTGTTGTTCCTGGAAGCCGCGATCGCCGGTGTGCTTTGGGCGTTCGCGTTTGTTCGCATGGACGGGAACGAATTTTTCGACCGAAACCAGGCACCAGGCATCACGCTTCTGTTCAACCTTTTCCTCCGTCCCGCCATCGGAATGCTTGCCTTTATAGGCGGACTTATTCTGATGCCTTATCTTCTCAATGGACTTGGACTCATTTGGGACGATTCGTTCTACAAGCAAACAGGGAATTTTGGCTACAACTACGCATCTAGACTGGTTCAGTTCCTGATCGGCATCCTTCTGTATTGCTGGATGCAGTGGCACCTCTATTTGCGCGTGTGGGGTCTTGTTCCCACGATCGCCGATCGTGTCGGCCATTGGATGGGCTTCCAGATGCACGGCTACAACGACGGTCAGGAATCGCATGCTGCGGCCCAGGCGATGATCGGGGCTGGCCTTGCCGCCACAAGGGCTCCGATCGTCCCGGGGGGTGGTGCCGGAGGACGTGGCGGCGGTGGACGGGGCGGGAACGCCCCTACCCCCGACCCCACCGCAGCCGTCAAGCCTTCGAAGACGGCCGCCCGGAACCTAAGCGGAAACGCGATCGACCCGGGCAAGGGAAGACGGACAAGCAAGTAAGACAGAAGCCGATCGGGAAACCGGTCGGCTTCTTCGATTCTGGGAGACGTCTTTCCAGGGGCGAAGTGGGTGGCAGCGCGTACGGGAGTCGAACCCGTCTCTGAACCTTGAAAGGGTCCCATCCTAACCGATAGACGAACGCGCCATTTCCGGACCCTGGCGGACGCGACGGGACTCGAACCCGCGGCCTTCGGCGTGACAAGCCGACGCTCTGACCAAAACTGAGCTACGCATCCAATAAGGCACCGTGGCATCGCCTGCGGGACTCGAACCCGCGTCCCCGCCGTGAGAAGGCGGAATCCTTGGCCAGCTAGACGAAGGCGACACATTCCGGAGCGGGCTTCGTTGCCTCGGCTCGTTCCGTCATGTTCCCAATATGGCGGACCGGAATGCCGACGTCAATGCATAAAATAAAAATTCTTCAATAATTTCAATGACTTAACTACAGTTAAAGCGAGAGCGCCGTCCGTCCTGACATGGACGTCCGCGAGGGCATTCCCTGCAATCGGCTTCGTCGCGTTCCTCGCCGCCGCTATCGTCGTCGTCGCCGTCTTCCGGCATCGTTTTCCCTTTCTGGTTCAGGTTTCAGGACAAAGAAAAAGGAGGCTCGCTGGGCGGCCTCCTCGGGAATTCCAGAATGTCAGGAAATCAGCCGGGCAGCCGCTGGGTCAGCGGCCACCGCAAGCGCGGTCACCGCCGGGCGGTATCGTCCTCCCGGCGTTCTTCGGCTACGGCAATGATGAAAGCGCTGTTCATCGCTTCCTGTCTCCTTGTCCAGACCGAGATATAAAGGACTCGGCGGACAGGGTCAACGAGTCCCTTTTTCTCGTGTGGTTTTCGATTCAGCATGGAAACCTGACGGAACCAAGGGAGGGCGGGTCCATGCACGCGAACACATATGGCCTTTTGCTGGACTGCTACCTGTCCGGACAGATGTCGCAGGCCCAGTTCGAGCGGCACAAGGCCGATGACGAGGTGTTCCGGGCTTTTGCCGCTCGGCGTATGGCCGAGACGAGGAAAAGAGCCGAGTCATGAAGGTCGACGTTTCGGACCGCGGGCTGGCGACCGTCTTCGGGCTTCTCTCGGGAGGGGGCCATGAGGCCCGCCTCGTCGGCGGCGCGGTCCGCGACATGCTGCGCGGCGAGCGTCCCAAGGACATGGACGTTGCTACGGACGCGTTGCCCGAGAGGGTCGTCGCGCTGGCTACCGCGGCGGGACACCGTGTGATCGAGACCGGCCTGAGGCATGGCACCGTGACGGTCATGGCGAATGGCGTTCCTTACGAGGTCACCACGCTTCGCATGGACGTCGAGACTGACGGCCGGCACGCACGGGTGGAATACATCTCCGACTTCAAGGCCGACGCATCCCGCCGTGACTTCACCATCAACGCCATGTCGGCGGACCCTTCAGGCAAGGTTTTCGATTATTTCGGCGGGCATCCGGACCTCGTCTCCGGGACGGTCCGGTTCGTGGGCGTCGCCGACGACCGCATCGCCGAGGACTACTTGCGCATCCTGAGGTTCTTCCGGTTCCGTGCCCGCTTCGGCGCTCCGGGCAAAGAAGGAGACATCGAGGCCGTCAGGCGAGGCGTGCCCGGCCTCGCCCGGATATCCGCCGAAAGGATCTGGAACGAGGTCTCCCGCATCGTGGCCCTGCCCCGGGGGATGGAGCAGGTGTCGGCGATGCGCGATACGGGCGTGGCACGGGCGATAGGGCTTGAATTCGATCCTTCCCGCCTTTCCGCCGCCGCGAAGGCCGTCGCCGCGGGCGCAAGCCCGGGATCGGCGCTCGGCGTTCTTCTTGCCGATGAGGGCCGTGCCGAGAGGCTCGTCCTGTCGTGGAAAACGTCCAATCCTGAGGCTCAGGACATGGCCGTCGCAGCCTCCGTCGCCTCCTCCCCCGAAAGCTCTCCCGGCTATTGGCTGGGAATGGCGGCAGACGGGATTCCGGTGGACAGGCTCGCACCTGTCCTGGCCGCCACCGGCAGGGAGGACGCCGCGGCGGCCCTGAGAAGAGGCGTTCCCGTGTTTCCGCTACGGGGGCGAGACCTCGTTGATTCAGGATTCGAGGCTGGTCCGGCTCTTGGGGCCATGCTCGCGCAGGCCCGTGCCCAATGGAAGGATTCGGGTTTCAGCGCGACGCGGGAAGACCTGCTTTCGGCGCTCGGAGCCATCTCAGGGAGGAGGCCGTAATGGCACTCGATTTCAGGAAGGTCGCCGCCCCGAAAGGACGCATCCAGGACGACGGAGGGGACGTTCCTTCCAGGCGGCCCCCGGCAAGGGCTGCGGCGGCTTCCTCCGGACAGCAACGGTGGCACGGAAGGTCCAGTCCGCCGCCGCCTCCCGGCAGCGGATGGACCGCTTTCCTGGACTGGGCATGCGAAGGCGCTTTCGACCATTCGCCCGAGGACGCCGCCCTCGCCATGCGCTTCTGGACAGGCAGGGAGAACGCCGACGATGAACCAAGGCCGCCGTCTCCCTGACAGAAGCTTTCGTTCATCTCCCGTTCAAGCCGGGCGGTCCATCCTCGGACATTCGGGGGAACGGGACATGACGACATTCAGCATAGCCATCGCCGCGGCCGTCGCGGGAATCCTTGCCGCAACCGCGGCCGCATCGGCGCAGAACCGTCCCACGAGGGACAAGTTCATGTTCGAGTACGCGGACCGCAACGGCGACGGAGTCCTTTCCCCGGGTGAGTTCGGGCTGGTCCTGCATCCCGCCGCTGCGGTCGGAGCCACCCCTAAATCGCTCTACGGCGGCGACGTCGACAGTTTCGCCAGGGCCGACGCAGACCGCAGCGGCGGGCTGGACAGGGAAGAGTTTGCCGCCTGGTTTCGCCAAAGCCGTTGACCTGAGCCTTCAATAGGCCATCCTTCGGTATGGACCCGCGAGCGGAATACCCGATGGACATCCCGAAACTGCGCAAAAGGATCGCTTTTGTGGACGTCGAGGCAAGCGGCCTCATGGCGGGTGCGTTTCCTGTCGAGGTCGCGTGGATCACCACCTCTGGGAACGGGGAGGCGTTGCTGAATCCTTCAGGCTACTGGGACGAGACGAAATGGGACGCAGACGCGGAGGCTATGCACGGGCTTTCCGTGCAGGAACTGCGCCGAAAGGGCCGGCGGCCGATGGTGGTCGCCGCCGCGCTGGAGTCTTCCCTCGCGGGGAAGATCGCCTTTTCGGACAGCCCGGACCACGATCAGGCATGGCTAGACATGATCCATTCGGCCGCCGGCGTTCCGAGGACTTACTCGGTCGAGACGATAGGCCGCCTGATCGGCTTCCTGGGGCTGTCTCCGAAGCGGGCCTACGCCTTGTTCGAGGAGGCGAGGGCGACGCATCCGCCGCGTGGGCGGGCCAGAAGCGGAGCCGCCTACCTGTCCGCCGTTTTCGAAGCTGCATTGATGGAGTCGTCCCGTTGAGAACGCTGGCCCTTGCGGTCTTCGCAACCGTATTTTCCGCCGCCTCCGGCCATGCGGGGACCTTCACGATCGAACCCGCGTCGCCTTTGCTGGCGGTTCCGTCGGGAACGGTGGCCCGTTCGGCCGCGGCGCCCATTCCCGGAGTCGAGATCGCGCCTGAGCGCAGCGGCCCGCCGCCCGCATATGCCCCAGAATACGGCAGGGGATACGCATCCCGTGCCGTTGGCCAGGTGCCCGTTCCCGAGTTCAACCCCGTTTCGGCAAGCTGGTGCCAAATGGACCTGTCACAAGCGCGCTAGCCTTTGCGGCATTCAAGGATTCGCGCCTGAATGCCGGAGGCGTTCGAGGAGATCGACATGGACGATGCAGAAACGGGACCTTACGTCATCCGGTACGGAGACGTCTGGCATGTCAGGGACGGGAGCGATCCCGGCAGCCACGTGTGCGACGGATCACAGAATCTCGCCGTCGCCTATGATTCCGTGGACGGAATACTTTTCAAGCATGGCCATCTTGGCCGCGTCCAGGAATGGGCCGCCAAAACGAGGCGGACTTTCAGCGAGGCCGGAGCGGGAGACCTCGCCGCCGCGATCACGGTGATCTCCTTTCCTGTGGCGGAGGAAACCGTCAACGAACTCAACGCCTGCGTCGCTACGACGGGCCGGGTGCTGCGGCTCCCTGAGGCGCTGGAAAGGATAGCCGCCGCCCGGCCCGATCTTCTGGCACGTCCCCGCTATCCCGCGGACTGAAGCCCCAGTTCGCGTACCGCCGCGGCGTCCCGGGGGGAAAGGCCAGGGAAATCCGGATCGCTACTCGTGTCCGTCGAAAACCTGTAGGAGCGCGCGCACCGCATACCGTCCGCAGGCCGCAAGGACACCCATACCCCGTCCAGCCATGTAGGAAGCGCCCTGCCCCCGCCCGGCTTCCCGCCATAAGTCCGCGCCGCCGATACGCACAGCGTTTCGGCTGTATCCCATTGTGACTCCGAAAGGCTACGGGCAAGGGCTGGGTCCTCGACGAAGAGGTCGAGATGGAGGTCCAGGCTGGAATTGAACGATCTGGCGGCTCTTTGTTTGTCGAGAAGGCTGAGCACCGCTTTCCTTACCCTGCGGACGTCTTCCCATCCAGGCGGAGGGGGCGGCGGACGGAAGCCGGGCGCAAGTTTCGGGCTGAAATGACCGGAGGCTTCGGCGACCAGATGGGGAACCGTTTCCCGCGCCATCCCGCAGAGCGTTTCGAACGCCAGTTCCGTGACTGCGAGCGCGGCAAGCCTTCGCGGACTGTCCTTGCCGTCGCAGTAGAGCGCGTCTTTCCGGACGTCGAAATAAAAGGCCATAAGGTCGTCCTTAGCCGTCTCGACGAGGGTTTCGACCCTTGCGCCGCCGTTCTCGGCCCTCGCCGCCAGCACCGATGAGACATGTCGGTCTAGCGCCGGAAAGCTTCCGCCGGCGGGGAGAACTCCGTCGAAATGCGAAAGACTCCCCAACATCCAGCGGAAGCAGTTCCTGAGCGTTCGGTAGGCGTCCTCCGCCCGCCGCGCGGACCCGGTGCCCAACATGAGGTTCCCGAGGTCGGCTTCGCGGCCCGCGGCGTTTCCCGAGGCGAGCGCCCTCATCGGGAATTGAGTGGAAGGCAGCCTGAGAGTGGCTGCGTAGTTGCGATTGGTCGTCATTGTCCGATCCTTATCCGGCCGTCCCGCGGCCGACATGATTGCCGTATTTCGGAAGGTTTGCCGCACAGGCGCGGCCATGCGGTCGTCGGCCCGCTAAATGCGGGACCGGACCGCGCCGATAATTCGGCCGCCGTGAATCGGCGAAAGGAAAGGCAGGAGCTTGTCCATGGCCCGGATGCTATGCGTCGATCATCCGGAAGTAAAGTCCCCGCAAGGATTCGTCGCCAAGAACCAGGGAATCCTTAAGATCCTAACCTGTTCGTTATTGCAATCGAAAGAGGTTTGTCCTAATTGTTGACAACGAAAGGAAACGCCTGCCTCATGCGTCGCAAACTTCCTCCCTACGTTCCGCTCATGGCCCTGGTCACGGCCTGCTACCTGACCGTCGAAATCCCCTTCTCCGTACGTCTCGTGGAAGTGCTTGGAGGCTCGCCCTCCAAGGAGGACATCGACGCCATGGAGAACTTCGGACGCATGCTGACGGGCGTGGCCGTCTCCATCTGGATCGTCGGGGTCCTGCTTTTCCCGAGGCTGCACGCCAGGGGGCGGGGAATGCTGTTTTCGCTGGTCGCGGCCGCCTTCGTGGGCATGGCCTCCACCTGGGCGACCTTCACCGCGCTCGACGCCATAGCCCACTACACGGGTTTCAACTCGACGGGCATGGAGCGCAAGGAAGCTTTCCTGTCGGTCGTCGCCCGAAACCAGATAGCGGCCGACGGGTCCATAGGCGGCCTCGCCTCGACCGGGGAAAACGACTGGAACGCCTTCATAGCGGTATCGCCGATGCTGTCCTCGGCCGAAACCCTCTCTTCGGTTTACGGAACGAACCTGCAGGAACTCGTGCGCAGCGAAGCCCGCAGGCTCGTCGGCGGTCCCGACCAGATGCGCACGGCGCTGTTCGGAGAGCAGTTCGAGTCGGTCCGGCGGGCTTACGAACGCTATTCGGAGGGGTCCAGGAAGTATCTCGACGCCAAGGCCAACCTCAACGCCGACGCGGCGGAGGCATGGAACCGCCTTCAGGCAGAGCTTCACAGGAAGTATCCGGACGGCCTGCCGGAATCCGGCTTCTTCCAGGCCCCGATCGTGCGGCACATCAAGTTCGACCTCGGCATTCCGGTCGACCAGTATTGGGACATCCGGGACCGCGCCGGGTTCATCGGCCCCTACAAGACGGTCGCCCTCCAGAAGATCGAGAAGGCCTACAGCGACGAGATGCTGCTGCAGATGGGCGAGGGCGAGACGATACGGGCTGGCCTCGACATGGACGGCTTCGTCGCCCAGCCCGCCATCCAGAAGCGCATACGGGAGGCTATCGGGCTTGCTTCCTCGACCGTCGCCATCACGCCGAAGATGTCCGAGGCCTCGTTCGCGGCCCAGGTTTACGCGCCCAAGGTCGCCGCCGCAGAGCGTGAGTTCGCGGAAGCCATGTCCGCCCCCGTATCGGACTTCGAGGCCGGCGGACGCTTTGCGAAGCGCGGGATAGACTCGGTGAAGGCGGCCAGGCTTCCCGCCATGGCGATCCTGCTGTCCATAGCGGGCGCCGCTTTGCACATATACAAGCTGTCCGGCTACCTTTCGCGCCTGCTTTCCTCGACGGTCCGGATAGGTTTCCTGGGAGGCCCGTTCCGCCACGCCGTCGCCGCTTCCGTCGCCATAGCCGCATTCGCCGCCATGGCTTCGTCAGGCAATGCCGTTGTCCAGTCGCCCGCCTATTCCCAGGTCAAGGGAGACGGCATATACGCCACGCTCCTGCACGGGGCCATATCGATACAGCCGCGCTTTTCGACGCTCGGCGAAACTCTCGGCCTTGGCGGCTGGCAGGCGTTCGCCGCCGACATGCCCACTCCCGTTTCGGCCATCCGGCATGAGACTTCGTCAGTCGCCGCCCTACCGCAGGGCAAGTCGATCCCCTTGCCTACCCCGGCCTCCCGTTGATGGACCTCGCCGGGCGCGCGCCCTAGAACGAGCGGACCACCTCCCGGACGCCTTCGTCGGCCCCGCGGACGGTCTCGTCGGCTTTCCGGCGCTGGACTTCGAGTTCGGCAAGGCCGTCTTCCTGCTCCTGAAGCTTGCCGAGATACCTCGCCTGCATGTCGCTTCCCTGCGGGACGGCTCCGATATTCTGCCTGACGCGGTCTTGGTCAGCCTGCAGGCGCTGAATCTGGTCGTCGATTCTCAGGATGGCCGCCTGCGCGGCGGCCTGGGCGCGCCTTGCGTCCGCCAGCCTGCGCAGCTTTTCCGCGGTTTCCTTTCCTTCCACCGATCCGGCCCATGAAAGCAGAAGCTCGGGCTGCGTGTCGGCAAGCCCGTATACTTCGTCGGCCACCGTCTCCAACGTCGCCGTCATCTCGCGCCGTTCGCCTGGCTTCAGCGTCGCCTTCATGCGGTATGCGTTCGCCGTCTCGCCGTCCGCGTCGGACGAGGAGAACTTCCATCCCATCCGCCGGGGATGTTCCACGACGACAGTCCGCGGACCGTCGGCAGCGCCCGACACCGTATAGGTGGTCGTCTCCCGTTGCCTGACGGAAAGATGCAGCATTCCGTCGACGACCCTGACGGCGTAGACCGTCCTGGCAGGCTGCGTGTCCGTCACGACCGATACCTTCCGGTCCTCGGAAAAGCTGGCGAGCCGGCTTTCTCCCGCGGGGATGCCCGAAAGGCTTGCGTCGCCGACGTAGCCGCTGTCCTCGTCGTATACGGTGACCAGCCCGCGCGGCAGGCTGACTTCGGTGGAATTGTCGATCAGGACCGCCGCCACGGGATGGACCGAGCCAGTGAACGGCCGGAACAGGGATACCTTTTCGCCCTTCACTTCCGCATCGACGATCGGAACGGACATGGTCTCCCCGTCCGCCAGGTCCTGGCCGCCGGGGATGTCGAACGACGACGATACGTCGCTTTCAGCCGCTTTGCCGAGGCTTCCGTCCGCTATGGCCGAAAGCTGGCGCGGCGCTATGGCCGCCTCAGCGGATACGGCGCCGTCGGCTAACATCGCGACGGCAGGCGCCGCAGGGGCGATTCCGCCCATTTTCGCCATGTTCCGGGACACGCCCATCGTGGAGACCGTTCCGGAATCCTCTGCGACGGCCGGCCCAACTCCGGTGACGACGGGAATTTCCCTCCTGTCCTTCCAGTAACGCCTGAAGAGGGCCTGCTTCAGCGTGACGGGCTCTCCCGAGGAAAGGGACAGCCTTACCCCTTTCCAGTCCTCTCCGGTGGCGTTCTCAACCACCGCCCAT
>Ga0222422_100171_pt1 | contig 45334 bp, 37 predicted proteins | sample 3A1ome_FD_182469 | JGI IMG/M metagenome (GOLD analysis project Ga0222422, IMG submission 182469) | Enriched microbial communities from leaf-cutter ant dump, University of Wisconsin, Madison, United States - 3A110A (version 2) | ecosystem: Environmental > Terrestrial > Nest > Insects nest > Nest...
AAGGTGGTGTCGGTGGAGCATATCTCCGACATCGGCGAGGAATCCGAGGAGTGACGATCGGCGGGCCGGCGGAAACGCCGGCCGCTACGTCCTGATCGACAAAAGGAGAGGGCGCAAGACGGGGCCTGCCGTCTTGCGCCCTTGCCGCATCTGGCCGGGGCTCGCCGGCTCCGACCTTCCGTCGTCTTCCAGGACATTCCGGCAAAAGCGGCAACCGGCTTTGCGTCCGGAAATGCTCTGGTGACCTGTCACTCCACGATGGTGAGACCCGCCGCGACGGTGGTGATCGTGATGCCGCTGGCCGCGTGCGCCTCCCTGGCGCAAACCTTGAGGCCGTCGACGGTTTCGGTGACGCAACGGCTGACGTCCGACGCCTGATCGCCGCGCCCGAGTTCCGGGAACATCGGCTCGGTGGCGCCGATCGACAGAACGGCCGCGGAAAGACCGGCCATGACGAGGGCCATCTTCTTCATACGCAGGGTACCGTGCTTCGTCATGTCAGGCCGCCTTCCATTGCGAGACCTACCTGTGAAGGTCGAGTTTCGGGCGGGATCGTTACGCGGCAGTTAACGCGATGATGAGCATTGAAGGCATCGGCGCTAATGCTTAATCAGCCGTTAATGCGACCAAATGCCGATGGCATCGATCTTTCCTCCGTTACCGGTCGCTCGGGGCGGGGCGGAGTTGTGAACGGCCGGGGAAAGGGCTATTCAGGAAAACCATGACGACCGCCCTCTACGCCGGCTCCTTCGACCCGGCCACCTACGGCCATCTCGACGTGATCGAGCGCGCCTCGCGCCTGTTCGGCACGCTCGTCGTGGCCATCGGCATCCATCACGAGAAGAAGGGCGAGTTCGACGCCGCCGAGCGCGAGGCCATGCTGCGCGAGCTGGTGGTGCCGATTGCTGGTCGCACCGGCGGCCGCATCGAGGTGGTGACCTTCGCCGATCTGGTCGTCGACATCGCCCGCCGGCACGGCGCCCGCGTGCTGGTGCGCGGCATCCGCAACAGCTCCGATCTCGACGTCGAGGTGGGCATGGCCGGCATGAACGCGGTGCTGGCGCCGGAGATCGACACCATCTATTTCGGCGCCTCGTCGGGCGTCCGCCACGTGGCGTCCAGCCTCGTCAAGCAGATCGCCCGTCTCGGCGGCGACATTACTGCCTTCGTTCCGCCGCAGGTTGCGGACAAACTCCGCGCCCGCTATCCGGCCGGCTGAAGAATCGGCACACTGAAAAGCAGGGAGATCGATGTGATCCGCAGGACCTTTCTCGCGGCGCTCGCCGCCACCGGGCTCGTTCTGGCAAGTGGCGCTCAGGCTGCCTCGCCCGACAACACGCTGGTCCTGGAAACCAGCAAGGGCAAGGTGACGATCGAGCTTCGGCCCGACTTGGCGCCCAAGCACGTGGCGCAGATCAAGACGCTGGCCGGCCAGCACTTCTACGACGGCATCATCTTCCACCGGGTGATCGACGGCTTCATGGCCCAGACCGGCGATCCCACCGGCACCGGCATGGGCGGCTCCGAGCTGCCCGACATTCCGGCCGAATTCTCCAAGGCGCATTTCGGCCGCGGCACCGTCGGCATGGCGCGCGCCCAAGACCCCAACAGCGCCAACTCGCAGTTCTTCATCATGTTCGCCGACGGCAGCTTCCTGGACGGCCAGTACACCGTCTGGGGCGAGGTGACCGACGGCATGGACGTCGTCGACAAGATCAACCGCGGCGAGCCGCCGGCCAATCCGGACAAGATCGTCAAGGCGCGCCTCGCCTCCGATCCGAACTGACGGATCGCACTTCCCGGCCGGCCGTGCTAGAGCCACGCCGGCAACCAGAGCCGAAAGGAGGCCCGCGTGGCCGATATCAAGGATCCCGAGAACACCCTCGTCATGGAAACCACCAAGGGCACCGTCGTCATCGAGATGCGGCCCGACCTTGCGCCCAACCATGTCGAGCACATCAAGAAGCTGGTGCGTGAGAAGTTCTACGACGGCATCGTCTTCCACCGGGTGATCGACGGCTTCATGGCCCAGACCGGCTGCCCGCACGGCACCGGTACCGGCGGCTCGCAGTATCCGGACCTCAAGCAGGAGTTCAACGCCGAGCCGCACGTGCGCGGCACGGTGTCCATGGCCCGCGCCATGAACCCCAACTCGGCCAACTCGCAGTTCTTCATCTGCTTCGATGACGCCCGCTTCCTGGACAAGCAGTACACCGTCTGGGGCAAGGTGATCGAGGGCATGGAGAACGTCGACAAGATCAAGCGCGGCGAGCCGGTGCGCGATCCCGACAAGATCATCTCGGTCGTCGTGGCGGCCGACGCGGCCTGATCGGCCGCGCCGCAGCCCTCCCGACCGATCTGCGTCTCGCGCCGGCGGAGTCCTCCGTCGGCGCTTTTCTTTGGGAGCCGCGCCATTCCGCCCCTGCCGGAGCATGCCACCGGTCCGTTGCTGGAGCCGCTGCGCCTCGCGTTGCGGCGCCTTCTGGCACGCCTGCCGGCTCCTGTCGCCGAGTTCATCCTGTTCGGCCTGAAGCAGGCGTGGTCCTGCCTGTTCGGCGGCGTCATGCTGGCGGCGCTAATCGTCACCAAATACCTCTGGTCGGCGGAATGGCCGGTCCAGCGCTATGATTTCTTGTTCGCCTTCGCGCTGACGGTGCAGATCCTGATGCTGGCGCTACGCCTCGAGAGCCTGTCCGAGGTGAAGGTGATCGCCGTCTATCACGTCGTCGGCACCGTCATGGAAATCTTCAAGGTCCGGATGGGCTCCTGGGCCTATCCCGAGCCGGCGACGATCGCCATCGCCGGCGTGCCGCTGTTCTCGGGTTTCATGTACGGTTCGGTCGGCAGCTACATGGCAAGGGCACTGCGCGTCTTCGACATGCGCTTCACGGATTTCCCAGGCCGTGCGTCCACTGTGCTGCTGTCGCTGGCGATCTACGCCAACTTCTTCGCCCACCACTTCGTCTACGATGTCCGCTGGCTGCTGTTCGCGGCGACGGCGCTGCTTTACGGGCGCGTGCGGATCTACTTCACGGTGGACCGGGAGGCTCGCTGGATGCCGCTCGTCGTCGCCGCGCTGCTGACCAGCGTCTTCATGTGGCTGGCGGAGAATGTCGGCACCGTCACCGGTACCTGGCTCTATCCGGGGCAGGGGGTCTGGCACCCCGTCTCGCTCGGCAAGATGGGGTCGTGGTATCTCTTGCTGTTCGTGAGCTTCACGCTGGTCACGCTCGTCCTGCCGCCGCGCCCGCCCGAGGCGCGGCCCGGCGGCGAGGATGCGGCTCAGACGAACAGGTCGACCAGCCAGTAGGATGCGGCGGCGATGGCGGCGCCGGCCGGCATGGTGATCACCCAGGCGATGACGATGTTGCCGGCGATGCCCCAGCGCACCGCCGACACGCGGCGGGCGGCGCCGACGCCGACGATGGCGCCGGTGATGGTGTGCGTCGTCGACACGGGAATGCCGAAGTGCGTGGCGACGAACAGGGTGATGGCGCCGCCGGTCTCGGCGCAGAAACCCTGCATCGGGTTGAGGCGGGTGATCTTCGAGCCCATGGTGTGGACGATGCGCCAGCCGCCCATCAGCGTGCCGAGCGCCATGGCCGTCTGGCAGGAGATCACCACCCAGAACGGCACGTGGAATTCGCCCCCGAGGTAGCCCTGCGAATAGAGCAGCACGGCGATGATGCCCATGGTCTTCTGCGCGTCGTTGCCACCATGGCCGAGCGAATAGAGCGAGGCGGAAACGAACTGCAGATGCCGGAAAGTCTTGTCGACGGCGAACGGCGTGCGCTTGACGAAGGTCCAGGACACCACCAGCACCAGCATCAGCGCCAGGAAGAAGCCGAAGGCCGGCGACAGGAAGATGGCGCCCGCCGTCTTCAGGAGACCGCCCCAGACGATGGCGCTGAAGCCGGTCTTGGCGAGGCCGGCACCAACCAGACCGCCGACCAGCGCATGTGAGGACGAAGAGGGTATGCCGGCCAGCCAGGTGACGACGTTCCAGGTAATGGCGCCCATCAGCGCCGCGAACACCACGTGCGGCGTGACGATGCCGGGATCGATGATGCCCTTGCCGAGCGTCGTCGCCACGTGCAGGCCGAAGAACAGGAAGGCGATGAAGTTGAAGAAGGCCGCCCAGAACACCGCGTATTGCGGCCTCAAGACGCGGGTCGACACGATGGTTGCGATGGAGTTGGCGGCATCGTGCAGGCCGTTCAGGAAGTCGAACAGCAGCGCGATGCCGATCAGGCCGACGAGGAGAGGGAAGGCCAGCGTCTCCATCAGACGTTCTCGATCACGATGCCGCTGATTTCCTTGGCGACGTCCTCGAAGCGGTCGAGCACCTTCTCCAGCTCGCCGTAGATCTGGCTGCCGATGATGTAGCCCATGGCATTGCCGACGCCGTGGCGACGGTAGAGGTCCTTCAGCCCGTTCTCGTGCAAGAAGTCCGAGTGGCCTTCGACGCGCGTCACTTCCTCCGACAGCGTCGTCAGGCGCGGGGCGTTGGTGCCGACGCTCTTCAGGAGCGGAATCGCCTCGGCGACCAGCCGGGCAGCCTGGACGATGTCGGCACCCATGTCGCGCATGCCGGGATCGAAGACCTGCTGCTCGAACAGCAGGATGGTCTTCACCACGCGGTGCATGGTGTCGATGGTGTCGTCCATCGACTGGATGAGGTCCTTGATGTCGTTGCGGTCGAACGGCGTGATGAAGCTGCGCCGGACGGCCAGCAGCACCTCGCGGGTGATGCCGTCGGCCCTGTCCTCGAGCGCGACGATCTCGGCGATGCGGCGATCGCGGTCATCGCCCGACAAAAGGGCGTTCAGCGAATGGGCGGCGGCAACGACGGTTTCGGAATGCTGGGCGAACAGGGCGAAGAACTGCTCCTCGTGCGGGAGGAGCTTGCGGAACCATTCGAGCATGGTTGGTCCTTGTCTTTTGGACTTTTCGGCATGCGGTTTAGCCGATGAACCTTCCGTGCGCTAGTCGCAGTTCCTGCGACGCCTTATCTTTTTGGGCGTTTTCATGGCCGTCCCGCGTCAAGGGAAGGGCAGCGCTGCATTTTTGCCGTCAGTCGGACGAGCAACTCTCGGCGATCGGCGAAAAGGCGCGGAGAAGTGTGGCGTCCAGCTTGCCGTCCATCGATTGCATGATGGCATAGGCTTCGCGCGCTGTTCTCGGCGCCTTGTAGGCGCGGCGTTCGATCAGGGCGGCGAAGATGTCGCAGATGGTGATCATGCGGGTGATGTCGGTGATCCGGCGCCCGCCGATGCCGTAGGGATAGCCGGTGCCGTCGAGATACTCGTGATGATCGCGCGCCGCCTCGGCCACCTCGCCGGGAACCGCATCGTTGCCGACGAGCATGTCGTAGCCGGCCCTGGCGTGGGTCTCCATCACCCGCCGCTCCTCAGGATCGAGCGCGCCGGGCTTGTCGAGGACGGAAAGCGGCACATGCACCTTGCCGACGTCATGGAAATGCGCGGCCTCGAACAGGCGGCGCTGGTCGCCGGCCGAGAAGCCGAGGCCACGCGCGAACAGCATGGCGATGGCTGACACCAAGCTGCAATGCTGGGCGGTGCCGTCATGATAGCTCTGGATGATGGACAGCCAGTGGGCGGCGGCGGCGCTGTCCAGCAGCGCTTCGAAATGGTTGAAGGCGCTCTTCGCCTCGGCGATGGCGGCGCCGAGGTCGCCGGCACGGATAAGCTCGAACAGGCGGTCGGAACCGGTCTCGATCTCTGCCGCCGCCGCCGCGCGGCGGGCGACGGTCGACTGGCGGAGCGCTGCCGTCGACGGATCGGCCAGGGCCAGGATGCTGGCCAGCCGCTCGGGCGTCGGCAACGACTTGACGATGAAGGGAAAGCCGATCCCGTCGAGCGCCGCCAGCGTCCGGCCGCCAAGCCGGTCGCCGAACAGTACGACGCGGTCGAGCCGGGCCGTCCAGGGGCCGTTCAGCACGTCGTCGAGAAAGTCCGGCGCGAAGCGGTTGCCGACGATCAGCATCAGGCCGTGGTCGAGGTCGGGCTCGGGCGCGCCCGATCGCCAGGGCGCGGCGACGAAGCCGAGGTCCGACAGCATCAGAGCCGCCGCGCCGCCAAGGTCCGGGCGTTCGGCCAACACGGCGGCCGGCACCGCCTGGCGCATCAGCTTCAGCCGCAGTTCGAGATCGAGGCGCTCCAGGACGACGGCCGGCCGCTGATCGATATCGACAACGTTGTCAGTGATGCGCAACGAGGATCTCGGATGGGCCACGTTCGGGTGCTCCAGGACAGGCGCCACGGCTATGGCAGCGGCCGGCTCGCCGTGAAAAGGACAAGACGATCTGTTCCGCCGGGACCGGCGGTTGGCAGTTTTCGTCGTTTGCTTGCGTTGGAAGTGTTCTAGCATAGGTCGCTGTCGATGGTAAGGAGGCAGGCCTCGGAACCGCCGGCAAGCGTAAAATCTTAGATAAACTCTATTCACAAAAAACGTTTCGAGAGGTGGGCGGTTGTGGTCTTGAGCGCGGAGGAGGTGGCAAGTACAGCGGAGGATATGGCCTGCGCTGCCGCTGAATGCCGCCACCGGATCTGGCGAGCGCGGGCCATCGAATAAGGCTTGCGCGAGAACGGGGACGACATGCTGCCGGCGGGGTTGGACCCGCTCCAGGTAGCGGGTGGCACCCGCATGGGGCGAAACAGCCGACCAAGACCGCGCACGGACCGGGTAATGACGCATCACCCCTCACGCGTGGGCGTGGACTGAGACGTCCGGTGATCGTTGGGGACGCCAAGTCGGCAGGTGTCGCCTCTTGCGTATGGGTATGAATTGAGAACGTTCGACGGCAGCGGCGGTAGCAGCGAAAGCTGTTGCGTTTTAAGTTTGGGCGCGGATTGAAACATGCCTTGCGGGATATTGTTGGTGCTGTTGTGCTGTCGCCCATCGCGCTTTGGCGTGGATTGAAATGACGGCGGCTATGGTGGTGGCGCTCCGATCAATACGTTGCCCTTCATGCTTAGGCGCGAGTTGAAAACTTGTTCGATATCTCTTTGCCCGACGGGCTCCTCGTCGCCCATCGCGCTTGGGCGCGGATTGAAACATCGAGGTGACTGAAACCGTGCCGATCGGCACCGGTTGCCCTTCACGTTTGAATAGAGGTTGCCGTACGCAAGACGCTCTGTCGGACTTTTGGGTCGGCAGTCCATGGAAGCAGGCTGCCGCTTTGGCTGAGATCGGCGATCGTGCTCTCACCCGCCCATCGCCACCTTTTCCGCCGGGAAACTTGGTTGCCTTTCGCATCGGCGCTGCCTAATGCAGGGTCATGCAAGTTTCAGCTTTCGACTTCGAACTGCCGCCCGAACGGATTGCCCTGCGTCCAGCCGTACCGCGTGACGCGTCGCGTCTTCTGGTCGTCAGGCCCGGCGCGCCTTTCGAGGACAAGCAGGCGCGCGACCTCGCCGATCTGCTGTTGCCGGGCGACGCGCTGGTGTTCAACGATACCAGGGTGATCCCCGCCCAGCTCGAAGGGCGGCGTGACCGCCCCGGCGCCGAGCCCGTCCACATCTCGGCGACGCTGCACTTGCGCGAAGCGCCTGATTACTGGCGCGCCTTCGTCAAGGGCGCCCGCAAGCTCCGCCCCGGCGACCGCGTGCTGTTCTCCGGCGCCGATCCGGCGGCCGAGCCGCTTGCCGCCATCGTCACCGCCAAGGGCGAGGAGGGCGACGTCGGCCTCCGTTTCGACCTCGCAGGCCCAGCGCTCGATGCTGCGCTGGTCGCTGTCGGCCACATTCCGCTGCCGCCCTATATTGCCGCCCGCCGCGCCGAGGATGAGAACGACCGCGCCGACTACCAGACGGTCTACGCTCGCGAGAACGGCGCCGTGGCTGCGCCGACCGCCGGGCTGCATTTCACGCCGGACCTGCTGGCGCGGCTCGACGCGCGCGGCATCGGCCGGCATTTCGTGACGCTGCATGTCGGCGCCGGCACCTTCCTGCCGGTGAAGGCCGAGGACACCGAACACCACCGGATGCACGCCGAGATCGGCCACATTTCGGCGGAAACCGCCGAGGCGCTCAACGCCGTACGGTCTGGCGGCGGCCGGGTGGTGGCGGTCGGCACGACGTCGCTGCGCCTTCTCGAAAGCGCTGCCGGCGAGGACGGCATCATCCGGCCCTTCCGGGGCGCCACCGACATCTTCATCACGCCCGGCTACCGCTTCCGCGCCGTCGACCTGCTGATGACCAACTTCCATCTGCCGAAATCGACGCTGTTCATGCTGGTCTCGGCCTTCTCCGGCCTCGATACCATGCGCGCCGCCTATGCCCATGCTATCGACAGCGGCTATCGCTTCTATTCCTACGGCGACACGTCGCTGCTGCATCCGGCGGCGGAAAGCCGGCTGTCGAAGAAGGACTGATCATCCGGCGGGCAGGGTGGATGATAAGCGGTCGGGGCAGGAGGCATCTCCGCCAACCGGTGTGAAAGTTCAAACGCCCGGCTCGACTGGGCGTTCCGGCCGACGTCCTGACATGATGCCTCAATCCGGCTCCTTGGTGCGGCGCCGAACGGGCGAGGGAACGACATAGCCTCGTCGCATTGGCCGGCTGAATCGGCGGCATCCATGCCAAGTCCCTCTTAGGGCGCAGCCGCGGATGCTTTTACGAAGCGGCCGGCCGGCGCCGCCCGCACGTTCCCAAGGAATCAGGGCCGGAACCGGCTGTCGGTATCAGTAGCGGCGCATCAGCGCCACGAGCCGGCCCTGGATGCGTACCCGGTCGGGGCCGAAGATGCGCGTCTCGTAAGCCGGGTTGGCGGCCTCGAGGGCCACCGAGGCGCCCTTGCGGCGCAGGCGCTTCAGCGTCGCCTCCTCGTCGTCCACCAGTGCGACGATGATATCGCCGGAATCGGCGGTGTCCGACTTCTTGATGACCACGGTGTCGCCATCGAGGATACCAGCCTCGATCATCGAGTCGCCGCGCACTTCCAGCGCGTAATGCTCGCCGCCGGCCACCAGGTCGATCGGCACGTGCAGGATGTGCGATTGGTTCTGGATGGCGGCGATCGGCACACCGGCGGCGATGCGCCCCATCACCGGCACCGGCACGGTGTCGCGGCTGTCGAGCGACGGCGCGGCAGGACCGGCCGGCGGCGCCTTGCGGCCGGCGTCGCCCTCGATGACCGCCGGCGCGAAGCCCTTGCGGCCGCGGCCGATACCCGGCTGCATGGTCTCCGGCAGCTTGATCACCTCCAGCGCCCGCGCCCGGTTGGGCAGGCGGCGGATGAAGCCGCGCTCCTCGAGCGCGGTGATCAGCCGGTGGATGCCCGACTTCGACTTGAGGTCCAGCGCGTCCTTCATCTCGTCGAAGGACGGCGGCACGCCCGATTCCTTCAGCCGCTCATGAATGAACATCAGGAGTTCGAGCTGTTTGCGCGTGAGCATCGTCTGGTCCCCGCTGGTCGGCCGGAGCGCTCTGCGCACCGCACCGCGATTCGGTACAAATCACGAACAGAGTTAACATGTTCCGTGTGTGTTCCGCAATGGGAGATTGCCGAATCTACCTTCGTGGATGCGCAATAAATAACTGTCGGCGGGCTCGAATAATTATCTGTCGGAGTTTAAGGCTAATTATTTGATTTCATTGATGGCTTAGGGTCCGCAATTGGCAAACCATCAAAACCCAATATTAAACTCCGACACGTATTTATTAAGTGATTGTTTTGTAAGTGGTTATTGAGGACCCATACGCTTGGCGACTGGTAGGGATGGGGCGATTGCGGAACTGATTGCGGAACCCCAACTAGGCAGCTCCCGCGTCATACAGCTTTCTTGCCGAATATAGTATGTTCGCGGCAACTGACTCTTTTGATAGTATCGATCGATAGATTTTTAGGATTTTTTTCTGAGCATATTCCTCGGTAATTTGCTCTCCGATCGTAGTTCTATTTTCTTCTTTTAATATAAACCTGAAAATATCAAGTCTATGCTCGGATATCCATTCCGCCCAGTCTGCGATTTCATTTGTTGATAAATTTTTCGATATGATCATTGCCATCGATAATATGACTATGTCGCCGATCTCAGATCCAGATAAGCGCCTCGTCATATATTCGTCAAAGAATAGAAAATAATCAATTTCTTTACTTGTAAGCAAATCGCTGTATAGATCTTCCGGGATGCTTCCACGTCGGCGCCATGACGCGATGGTGCTCTTTCCTACATCCAAAATCCTAGCAAGTTCATCGTCAGACTTAACGCCCAATTTCGACTTGGCGTAATCGATGTACGCCGTCGCGATATTCTCCGTGTTGGCCTCTTGACGAGCAGTCATGATGCAATCATAATTGCATTTTGATTGCACATGGAGGTTTTCATGTCTGCCCTTGGCCCCAGCAAAGAGTTGTTGATTTTAGTCCGTGCCGGCTTTGTACAACAAAACAGGTCGCTCGCGAAATGGTGTGCTGAGAATTCCGTGTCGAGGCAATGGGCTACTGCCGTTTTGGTTGGAAGCAGGAATGGTCCAAAAGCCTCCGGATTAAGGGAGAAAATTCTGAAAGTGGCTACCCGTCAGGGGCGGCAATCATGACTTGGGTTTGGTTGAACGCAGATGCTGTTGCGTCACTGGCGGCTGTTACGACGCGAGCCGTCAGAAAAGTGCTCGGAAATGTAGTTGGAGGTCAGCCCGAATGGCGCGGTGCTCGTCTGGTCGTTAGGCAAGTTGGTGGGCGCGGCGGCAGTTCTGGCATTCGCTACGAGGTCCGGCTTGATAGCCTTCCGGCCGATCTCCAAGAGGCTTGGAAGGCCCTTCAAAGCCCTGTCCAACGCCGTTCTAGCCATGGTGAAAGGGCCAAGCGAGAGCGCGAGTTCTGGTATCATCTGGTTGCCCCTATTCTCGGTCTCGAAAAGCACTCGCGGGAACGCGGCGCGGCTTTGGCTGAGATTGCGGCTCGCCAGCACTTCGGCCCTGACGGCAAGCCGATCACGGTTTCCGTCCGCAATCTTCAGCGCAAGATAGACGATTACGAAGCCTTTGGCTTGGCGGGGCTTTCTCGTGAGAGGCGCCTTGACGCCGGCCAAAAGCGCATCGTCCTTTCCCGTGCTTGGGACAAAGCCGTCGCCTTCGATGATGCCACGCGAGAACGCCTTGCCCATGAGCTTCGGCAGTACGTGCGCGGTCTGATCAAAGGTGGCGAGATTTCATCCGTCGTTCAGTTGCTCGCGCAAGATCACTTGGCGCAACTGACGCGGAAAGCCGGCTGGACCGGCACCGACGACACCTTGACCAAGGCATGCCGCATCCCGGCCAACCTGATCGAGGCCGAGCGTCCCTTTGCCAACGTCTATAGGTTCAAGCGAGATCGCAAGGCTCACGAGGACAACAAGCCACGCATCCAACGCACGGCCGCCGGCCTTCGGCCGATGGAGATCGTTTTCGGGGACGTGCATCCGATCGACGTTGTTCTTCGCCGCGAGGATGGTTCGACCGCTCATGCCCGCGCCATCGCGTGGCTCGACTTCGCCACCAATCGCCTGTGGCTCGATGTGGTGCTGTTCGCGCCCGGTAAAGGCGTCACCATCGCCCATGTCATCCAGAGCTTCATCAACATGGTGAGCGCCTGGGGCGCGCCGGACCACCTCTACCTCGACAACGGCACTGAGTACAATTGGGCCGAGTTCATCGACGACGCACTGAAGCTGATCCAGCTTGGCAACACCGGTCCGTTGGCCGAGATCGCTCTTTGGGATCGACGCACTTCAAATGTAGTCCGCGCCCGCGCTTATAACGCTTCGGCCAAGCCGATCGAGAACAGTTTCAAACAGTTGGAACGCCTCCTGCGCGTTGTCCCCGGCTGGATTGGCGGCGACCGGATGAAGTCGAAATCGGCCAATGTCGGTCGGCCGCCCGAGCCGTTTCCCGGCAGTGTCGATGACTTCAAGGTCATCATCGAGTCGACGTTGGAACTCTACCATCGGAAGCCGCAGACACGCCGAGGCTTCCCGGCGAAGATTTCTCCAAATCAGGTTCTTGCCGAGGCTGCGGCTGCCGGCTGGCAGCCGACCATGATCGACGCCGACGCTCTTCACGTCGCTTTCTCCGCACCCAAGGAACTGACGGTGCGGCAAGGCAGGATACAGTTCGATAATCGGCTGTGGACCTGTGACGAACTGATGAGATTTCAGGGGCGGAAGGTCACCGCCCTCCTGCCGAAATGGGACGACTGGTCATGTCTGCCGATCCTGGCGGATGGCGAAACGTGGTTCGCACGTCCGGACCGTCATTTCGACGCCCTTGACCCGGCTGGCGCCAGGGAAGCCTCCCGACGTTCCAACCTCGCTAAGAGCGCGGTACGGCAGTTCGACCACTCCGTTTCCGATATCGATCCCCTTGCCGAGCGCGCCGCCTTCCTGTCCCGCCAGCCCCAGCTTTCGGCTGCCCCGATGGCTGGCGTGGTCACCTATTCAGAGCGGGCGTCCGAGATCGCAGCGAAATTGCGAGAGACACCACAGGAGCGGCGCGACCGGGAAGACGAGGAACAGCGCCGCCGCAACCGCGAAGTAGCTGAAGTCAACGAGCGCATGCTCGCCGCCATGGGGCGAAAAATCTGATGATGAACATCAAGCAGCCAGTGCGGCCAGCCATTTTCGCTCCTACGTCTGTCTCTAGGCGGATACAGGAAGCTATGCAGCTTCTGCCGGCAGTCGGGACTATCCTCATTACAGGCTCGGCCGGAATTGGTAAGTCGGCGACCATTGCCGACCATTGCCAATCGAATACAAAAGCGCTGCCCGTTGAACTTCTTCAGACGCACAAGTCCTTGCGGGGGTTGCTCGTAACGATCGCCAACGTATTTGGCGTTTATACGGACAGGGTACGAACACAAGAAGTCTATAACATTTTAACATATCGTGCTGAGGATTGTGCCGAGCGTGGCGAATACATAATAATTGATGAAATTCAGAATGCCGGTGCGGACGGAATACGTTCGCTGCTGGGTCTCCACGAGCAAACCGGGATGCAGATGGTCCTGGTCGGAAACGAGGCCGCAATCAAGCGGACCAGCGCGAATTCGGCAATCTATGACCAGATCGATAGCCGCCTTGGGATTCGTCTTGCTCTGGCGAGGCCGCTGCCTGAGGACATTCAATCCATCGGCATCGAATATGGCGTTGAAGGGGCCGATGCTTACAGGGCTCTGCTCGCCTTTGAATCGAAAAGTGACATCCGCCGAACCGTGCGTCTTCTTCAGGACGCACGCAAGCTTGTCGGTGAGATGGGACCGATACGTCTGCCTGACCTTAGGGACGCAGCAACGTTCCGGAACTTGGACGTTGGCGACACATTAAAGCTTCTTTCTGGCCACTGAAAAGGGAGTTTGCACTATACGAAACGTAAACGACGTCGGCAAGCTGTTGGATAAGATCGATCAGGCGACCTATTGCTTGTCGGCAATGGCTGTTCTTCTGGAGAAGTATATTCGTGATGGCGAGGATATGAGAAGTATTTCTGGTGGTGTCGAGATTCTTATTTCGATGCAAGCGGATATCCTTCGGGATACGAGCGACGCCTTGGGAGAAGAGGTTGATCGCATTCGTGGCGAGAAATTCGAGCTACGGAACCTCGATCAGATCGCGGCAATATTTGGTGTGCGCGGCGACCTCGTTCGGAGCATTGTGTCTGCGGCCGTTGGCGTGCGGAAAAGCCATCTTGAGCCCGTTACGGTTGGAGGCGGCAATGCCGCAGCCTGACGGCTCCATTCGTCGGATAGGGCGCAAGCAGCTTGCGGTAATACACATGGCAGTCGCCGAGCTGAAACTTGACGATCCGACATATCGAGATGTGCTCGCCCGCTTTGCGGGCGTCACCAGTGCCAAAGACTTGGACAACCGGGGCTTTGACGCCGTCATGGCCTACTTCACGGCGCTTGGGTTCCGGTCGACCTGGACGCAGCGCACCTTCGGCCGCCGACCGGGCATGGCGAGCCCGAAACAAATTGATCTCATCCGCGAACTCTGGCGCGATTGGTCTGGTACTGATGACGAGGCCAATCTCGGTCGCTGGCTCGATCGTAGCTTTCACGTGTCAGCGCTTCGCTTCCTTGATCGGACTGGCGCCGACAAAGCCATCAACGGCCTTCGCGCCATGCTCCATCGTAAGTCGTCAGGCCGCTGAATTTAAGCTTGGAAATGCACCAGAACAGGCTTGCAGGTTGATGCGCAGAGCGTAATTCTCAAGGCGGGATATCATCCAATGCCTGCACTTACGCTCGGTGATCTTTTCAGATGCACTTCGGATGGTGGCGTTGTGTTCGCCCACAATGCGAGTGGGAAGCCGGTCCATGTCGATGAGGTTCCACGGGGAAAGGCTTGTGGATGCCACTGTCCTGGATGTGGCCGCCCGGTGATCGCCCGACAGGGGGCTTTGCTCGCCCATTCGTTCGCTCATGCATCAGACTCAGCGAACCCTGCCTGCGCTACCGCTGGAGAGACGGCGCTCCATCTGGTCGCAAAAGACTACTTGGCTGAAGCGCTTGTCCTAACGTTACCGGAACATGAGGTTTCCAAGGGGGGGCTCTCAAAGACCGTAGTCAAAGAGGGTGAGTTTTCGTTCGACCGTGCTGAGGTAGAACGCGCTTTGCCGGGCATGAGACCTGATGTTGTAGTGCATAAAGGCAATCGCCCGCTTTTGGTTGAGTTCAAGGTCACCCACGCTTGTGGCTATGAAAAGATTGCTCGTATCCGTGAACAAGAGCTTGCGGCTATTGAGATCGATCTGGGACCTTATAGGGATAGGCAACTTAACGAAATCGCCCCAGCAATCCTCCATGAAGCCAAGCGAATTTGGCTTAATAATCCGAAGGATAGGGACGCCGAATTACAGCTGGACAACCGGCTTCGAGAGATCGAGGAAGACAACCGGGCGGAAGCAACGCGGCGGCTCGCAGCATATCAGGTCCGAAGCTCACGGGATAGGCGCCCTGCCAAAGTCACAACCGATTATGGACTGACAGAAGCAGTTGGATACGCTGTCGGCGGAGCGGGTTGCTTCAAAGTACCTGTTGATGTCTGGCAGTCCTCAATCCTGCTGGCGCTTTGCAGTGTCGGGAGCCCCCATAGTGTTGAGAAAATCGTAAAGCATCTCGATCGGGAAGGACTGATCCGGCCGGAATTTAGAGAAGTACCATCGAGTGTGCGAGCATTCATGCTGGAGCAGGTCGTATTTCAGGATGATGCTGTCGCCGAATTTTTGAATCGGGCTAGTAAAGGTGGCTGGGCAACCCAAGTGGGTGACGCGTGGGCTCGCTCAGCTAAATTAGTCGATACGGTGAAGGAGGCGATAGCGCTCCAGGAACGGCCTATTATTCGGCGAGAGCAGCTAAGCGAAACTATTAGCGAGTTGTTGGATTTGGTGCCGCAGGACGATCGATGCGGTTTTGACCTAAATGTGTGGTGGACGAAAGGGATTCCCAGTCTCAGGAAATCCCCTTCGTCACTCCTGGGTGTCGATGAGCAAGAGTGGTCCAGGTTTGAGACACTGTTTTCGAGCTTGAAATACCATCTGGTGTGGCGGCCCGAGCAGATTGGGGACACCCTCGGGCTTCCGATCGCCGCTGAAAGAGACCGGCGCATCGAACGCCGTGTTCGCGAAGAAGAGGAACGTAGGAAGGAAAAGGAGCGTCAGGCAGCCGAGGCGGCTGAAAATCGCGTTTATAAGATCGGGCAAAAAGCGATCGCTGTTTTGAGCGTTCAAGCCGAAGAGTGGCTCAAGGTGCCGCTTGCTGAGTTGGAGGGGCGTACACCTTTGGAAGCCGCCGCCTATTCCACCGGTGAATATGAAAACGCTCGCTACATCCTAGAGACTGAGAACGACCGCAGGCGCCGGGAGAGGTTCGACGCGTCAACTAGGCGGGCAGCCCTTGATCGTCTTGAAATGCAGGCGCGACGGGCGCTAGGAGACGAGGCGGGTGGGCTATGGATGCAGAGTGACAATCGCTACCTCGGTCAAAAGTCGCCGAGTACTCATTGTGTTAATCCGGAAACTCTGGAGGAGTGTCGAAACGCTCTGGCGTTGATTTCAACTCGTTGAGGCCAGATGCCAAAAGACCTCGTTAAACGACCATGAGGTTTGGCTTGCCTCTACTTGGGGCTTTCTCTTCGCTGGCCAAATTCCAAATCAGTCCCTCTAGTTCATCAAGAGGAATAGACAGGTCGCGGGCAACATCATTTTTCGTAATTCGTTCGCCCCAAAGGGTTGCAAGTACCTTTTTCCAAACCGATGATGTCTCACGATCAACACCGATCGGTTCGCCCGAACGATACCCCCGCTTTCCAAGCTCGATGCACGTCGATTTATACTGCCACTCGGAAAGGATGCCGAGGTAGTGTAGTCGATAAGCCAACGCCATGGCCGATACGCGCCAACGCATTTTAGAACGGACAAGAGTCTCTACGTTCACCGGTCGAATAACGGCGGCTCTAACATCACGTTCCGGCATCAGAAAGGCGGAAGCAAACTGGTTCGCTTCTTTTTCGATGAGCCGACCACCTTTCGGGTCGCCGTGTTTGTGCATAACCAAATGTCCGAGTTCGTGCGCGGAATCGAAAATACTACTTTCTGCTGTCTTAAAATTGTTCAAGAAAACATAAGGCTTGTTATCCTGCCAGAACGAAAACGCGTTCACTGACGCTGTATTTTCCGACAGGGAGAACACGCGCACCCCGTTGACTTCTAGAAGGTTGAGCAAATTTCCGATGGGGCGTTCGCCCAGAGACCAATGCTGTCTAAGATTGAAAGCGGCCGTTTCGGGGTCATTCTGCAAGGTCATGTCTGGCAGATTGGGTTCGGGAAGACTAAAACGTTCCTCAACCCAGGCGCCCAATTCCAGGCCGATTGCTCCCGCCGCTTCGGCTGCGTCTCGCTCTCTTGCACTCATTTTCGAGAAGCTGCGGAAGCTCACGGCGCCCGTGTCCACAGACGGGCACGCGTCCTTCAAAAAGAACGACTCTGGATAATCCAGAGCCGTTGCTAGCTTTTGCAAAGTCCCGTCATCTGGTCTTCGCAGACTATTCTCAAGTCTGGATATCGTATCCGCTTGTAGCCCAGATTTCTCCGCCAGTGCCTTCGCTGTTAACCGTCGCCTCTTGCGGGCAATCATCAAACGCGCTGCGATAGACATGACCTTCACTTTTTACGTACGACAAGTGGATCGAAGTTGTCAGCGGGAGCCTCAGGCACATAACGATTCGCCTGCACTTCAGTCTGCTTATCTTCTGGCAAATAAATACGTTCAATTTGCGAAGCGAATGTGCCGTTTTGAACCCGTGGCCGAGATAGTTCCGCAGCGCCGGCTTCGTCTACCATTAGGTAGTAGAGCGCCCAACCTTTCTGAGGTGGACGGCTGAACTGAGGCAAGTCACCGCCGAATAGGTCTGGGCCCAAGCCGCTTGCTCTCTCGGCGCCGCTGCCCTTTTTGGAGCGCGGATGCGGGCTGTGAAAATCATTAGCCGCAACATCTACATTGCAAAAAGCAACCCGAGTCTTACGCGCTTCGCATTTGATAGCCTCGACCCCATCTGTCCTGTCCACGGTCCAGTTGGAGCCGTCTACAAACTCATTCCTGAGCGCCCACGTTCCGTCTTGATAGGAGAAAGTCCCCGCAGCATTAGCGGCATGGAAGGGAGTCGCATTCGCGGCGGAACCAATGGCAATATCCCGAACCTTGAGCAGTTTTTTGCGATCAAGGCCAATTTCTGCGAGGCGCTCATCAACGGCAGCCTCGTCACGCAGAGTTTTGGTTTCAACATAGGCCATTGGAGAACCTCGGAGTCGATTTTCTTGACCTACTAGTAGGTCATAAAAATCGACTCGTCAACGTCAACCGCTTCTTTATGCCGTTGAGCGTGGTGTTATCCGAAGTGGAAGAGGCGGAGCGGGTGATGATCAGGTTCGGCAGCCGGGTTTAGGCGTTCAAAATCGACATTGCGGGGCTTAAGATGCGGCGCCTCGGGATGGTCGGGCATTAAAACGAGTTTCAAACGGGGAAATTTGGCCGCTGGGAGGCTTCGGGAGGGCGGGAGCTAGTGGGTCACCCCACAGCGGGCGAAACGGCCCACGGGCGAATTGTGCGAAACGACCTTCCAGCCTATATTCCCTGCCTGATGCTGCTATGGCTGGCGCCGAGCTGATGAGTGCGGATCTCCAGGGATCGGCATAGTTTCGGAACAGGGATACTTCCCGCTCCCATTCCAAAGCGCTCCCAAACGAAATTTCAGGATTTCGCAACCCGCCGATTGGAGACAGTTGGCGGGGGAACACGTGTTTCCGTGGTTTGAAAACCAGAAGGGAACAAGTGTTACGGCATGCAGCCGACCATCCATTCCTCTCCCTCTTCCGACTCTGACTTTGGCGCTCTTCGCCAACTGATCGGAGAAGAAGCCATTCGCAAGATCATAGGCGCGTATGATCTGCTCGGCACACGCCGCCGCGTCGTCTGAAAGGTGCTCAGGAACGAAAGGCGCCCCCTCGGGTACGAACACCTCAATCGGGATCGGACGCCGTCCAGGGTTGCCGTCGAGCGTGCGCTCCTGCGGCGATTTGCGCGGTCGTGCCATCGGTCAAAAAACTTTCGGATTTCGCGACTTCACGCGTAACAGTCCTAGACCGGTTCGAGGCCAAATAACCCTTAACTTTCAATGCCCCGGCCTATTGACGGTGCGGGGACGATGTGAGGTGCGGGGCTTCGGTCTATGGTGTTGATCCACTGGTGCCTATGAGAGCCGCCCACCGGTCTGTGTCTCTCTCCCTCTATGGGGTGATGACACTACAAGATCAGCTGGGCACAAAGGGCGACGATCTTCCCGAGGAAAGACGCCGGAGCCATCGGGGCCGACAGGACGTGAAGGAACTGGCGAACGAGAGAGACGAACCGTTCGGCCGCGACGAACTGGTCCGCGTTGATCTCGCCGAGAAGGAACAGCCTACCCGCCGCCGTCCCCGCGCGTGGATCCTCCCGAAGATGCTTGGGCAGAACCGAACGGCGCGGCTGGTTGGCAACCGTTACCCGCTCAATCTTCCTCCAGGCGCCGTTGAGGAACGCGCTGAACCCGCCCATTTGGTTCACGAAGGGCGATCTTCCGTTTGCGGCCAGCTTTTGCCAGCAGTTCACCCTCCGGGTCTCGGAGAGGGGCAAACTTAAGCGCCCCGCCGACTTCTTGTCAGCAAGGGCGACAGCGCGGATGTCGTCTCGGATCGTTTGATTGGTCATTGGTGCGGCAATCTCTCGCCGCGACCACGTCACTTAAGTCGCTGATTTCAATACATAAAATATCAACCCAAAGCAAATTATCACTACTGGCGCGACAATTATTGACTCCCCCGTTGCTCATAAATATCTTCCACATCACTCCTCTCCTCAGGGGGCTATAGGGTTCGAACGAGTTTCCCCATACCACACCTGCATATCTCCTCACCTCTCATGCCCCGAGTTCGCCAGCGTTTCCGCCAGCGGCGACATCAGGAAGCTGAGGACGCTGCGGCTTTCGGTCTTGATCTCGACGCGGACCGTCATGCCCGGCTGGAGTGACAGTGGGCGGCCGGTGCTTGTGTGGCGGGCGTCGTCGGGGGCGATCTTCAGGATGTAGTGGAGACCGGCGACATCCGGGATGCCGGTCGGCTGGCCGATGCCTTCGCCGCGGCCAGCCTCTGACGGGTCCTGCATGGCCAGCACCTTGGCGGCCGCCACGGCTTCGTCGGAGATCGCCGCGATGCGGCCGGAGAAAGTGCCGTAGCGAGTGAACGGGAAGGCATCGGCCTTGATGACAGCCTCGTCGCCGATCGCCACGAAGCCGACGTCGGCCGAAGGCAGCAGCGCCTCCACCTGGAGCGGGCCGCCCTCGGGGACCACCACGGCAATTGACTGGCCGGCCGCCACCACCTGTCCCGGCGAGGTTACCGCGAGTTGCTGGACGACGCCATCGATCGGCGCCTTGATCACGAAGTGGGTTAGGCGGTCGGCCAGCCCTTCGGCCTGCTTGTCGAGTTGTTCGATCTGCCGCTCTGCCGCCTGGATGCCACGCGTCTCCTCGTCGAGGAACTGCTCGACCAGTTGCTTCTTCTCGCGCGTGATGCGCTCGACGGCGGCGTCGATCTCGGCGAGCTGGGTGGCGGTGTCGACGAGATCGGCCTCAACCCGGAACAGTTGATCGTTGATGCCGAGCACGGCCGCCCGCGACCCGGCGGCGGAATCGAGCAGCTTTTCCTGCATGCCCTGCCGCTCGGTCAGCACCGCCATCAGCTTCTCGCGTACCGCTTTGACGCCCTCGGCCCGGATGCGTCGCGCCGATGCCTCGTGCGCCTCGGCCGTCTTGGCGGCGGTGGCGGCGTCAAGAGCAGATAGCGATGCCCTGAGGCTCGCCCGCTCGCGCTCGGCGACGTCAGTCGGAACCGAGGGGTCGAAGGCGATGTCGACCAGACGTTTCCCGGAAACCGCCGCCTCGATGGCCGCTTTCCGCCTGATGCGCTCGGCCCGCCACGCGGTCAGCGCCAGCATGGTGGCATCATGTTCCGTTTGCACCGCGTTGTCGTTGAGCACCACCAGCGTCTGTCCCGCCTTCACCCTCTGGCCGTTCTCGACGGTGATCTCGGTCACGCTGCTCGCTTCCATCGGCTGAAGCAAGGCGGCGGGGGCCGAAGTGCGTACCCGTCCCACGGCGTTGGTGAACTCGTCGAGGCGGGCGAAGGCGCTCCAGGCGATGGCGGCGGCGGTCGCCGCGACGATGATGGCGATCAGCCCGACCACCGCCTTGGGCGTCGGCCGCGCCGCGATTTCCACGGCGGCCGGCAGGAACTCGACATAGCGAGCCGACACCTTGGGCAGCGCAGAGGCTGGCGCGCCCGGCGCCCCTTCCGACGGGCTGGTCATGACTGGAACACCTGCCGGTTCTGGTGCTGCAACATGCGGGCGAAGAAGCCCTCGCTCGTCCTCACGAGCTCCTGCGGCGCACCGTCCTCAGCGATCTTGCCGCGCGCCAGCGTGACGATGCGGTCGCAGCGCGTCACGGCGGCGAGGCGGTGGGCGATGATGATCACCGTACGCCCCTTGGCGATCTCGCGCATGTTGGCCTGGATGGCCTCTTCGCTCTCATAGTCTAGGGCGCTGGTCGCCTCGTCGAGGATGAGGATGCGGGGATTGGTGGCAAGCGCCCGCGCGATGGCGAGCCGCTGCCGCTGGCCGCCGGAGAGGTTGGCGCCTCGCTCTTCGAGAATGGTGTCGTAGCCCGCCGACAGCTCGGCGATGAAGCCGCTGGCGCCAGCCAACTCGGCGGCGCGCATCACCTGACGGCGTGTCATGGCCGGATTGGCGAGCGCGATGTTGTCGTGGATAGAGCGGTTGAACAGGAAGTTCTCCTGCAGCACCACACCAACCTGCCGTCTCAGCCATGTCGGGTCGACCTGCGAGATGTCGATACCGTCCACCAGCACCTGCCCGCGCTCCGGCACATAGAGGCGCTGGACCAGCTTGGACAACGTCGACTTCCCCGAACCAGACGGTCCGATGATGCCGATCGACGTGCCGGCCGCGATGTCGAGCGACAGGTTCTCGATCACCGGCGCGGTGTCGGCGCGATAGCGGAATGTGACCTCGGAAAGGCGGATGTGGCCGCGTGCCGGCGGTAGTGCGCCGAGCGCGCCGAGGCGGGGCTCGGTGGGGTGCGACAACACGTCGCCCAGCCGATCGACGGCGACGCGCACCTGCTGGAACTCCTGCCAGAGCTGCGAGAGGCGCAGCACAGGCGCCGACACCTGCGACATGATCATGTTGAAGGCGACGAGACCGCCGACGGTCATCCTCCCCTCCATCACCTCCCAGGCACCGAACAGCAGCACCAGCGCCGACAGGCTGCGACTGATCCACTGGATTGCCGACTGGCCGACGGTGGAGAGCAGTACGCCCCGGAAAGAGGCATGGACGAAGGCGGCGAGCCTGTCCTCCCAGTCGGCTTGGCTCTGCGGCTCCGAGGCCGTTGACTTCAGAGTCTGTACGCCCAGCACCGCCTCGACGAGGTGCTGCTGGCTGAGCGCGCCCTTCTGGAAGCGCTCCTCGGTGTTGGCGTGCAGCATGGGCTGTAATACCAGCGCGACGACGATGTAGGCCGGCACGGTCAGCGTGACGATGATGGCAAGCGTCGTCGAATAGAGATAGAGGCAGGCGATCAAGAGAAGCGCGAACACCACGTCGAGCCCGGCGGTCAAAGCTTGCCCGGTGATGAACTGGCGGATGCGGTCGAGTTCGCGCACCCGCGCCACCGTTTGCCCGGCCGCCCGCGTCTCGAAGTAGGAGACGGGTAGCTTGATGAGGTGGCTGAACACCCCGGCGCCGAGCTCGACGTCGATGCGGCTCGCCGTGTGGGTGAGAAGATGAGTGCGGAGATATTCGGTCACCGTCTGGAAGACGACCAGCAGCACCATGGCGACGACGACAGTCACCAGCGTCGCCCGGCTGTAGTGGACCAGCACCTTGTCGATGACGATCTGGAACAACAGCGGCGTCGCCAGCGCGAACAGCTGGATGACCAGCGAGGCGGCCAGCACGAAAGATAGCTCCATCCGGTGCTTCTTCAGCGATGTCCACAGCCAGGCAAACCCCAGACGCTCCTCGACGCTGGCGAGGCGCCGCGTCACGAGAATCAGGCTGCCGGAGGTCTCTTCCAGAAAGCGCTCCACCTCCATCTCGGAGAGGATGCGGGTCGCCGGGTCGAACAGCTTTAGGCGGCTCGCCTCAATGGCGACCAGGATGCGATAACTGCCGTCGGTAAGGCCGACGATGGAGGGTCTCGGCGCCTTGATCAGGTCTTCGCCGGCCTTGATGGCGAAACGCCGCGCCTTGAGGCCCGTCATTTTCGCCGAACGCAGCAGGTCGCGATCTCCGACTGGTTCACGGCCGAGAGCCAGCCGATGCCGCAACCCGGCTTCGTCGAATGGCAGACGGTGGTGGCTGGCCAGGGCGGCAAGCGCCGCCATGCCGCTGTCGGGGTTGAGGCGCGGTTCGGGCGCGTTCAAGATACCCCTCCGGCGCATTTGGCGGCTAAGGCGTCAAGCCTTTGCGCACTCGGATAATTGACACGCTGAGCCATACCCTCAGGTTGCGTCGGACCACTAAAGTGCGAAATGTGCGTCACATTGGTATGTTTCTAATTGTATATGGCAACCGTTGACATACACAATTTTTACGATACCGTCCAGCCAATCGCGTGGCCATGGGGATGAGAACGCCAGCGGCGTTTGCCTTCGCGGCATTGTGAAAAATGCTACGCGATAGGGGACAATTTTGGACGACATCAGCAAGGAAACGGCAGTCGACGGACTGCCGGTCGATGGCGATATCGCGCCGTCGGGGCCAGCGCCCGACGAAGTGGGCCTCCGGGTGCGGCTGCTTGAATCGCGCGACCGCGACAGCATCGGTCGCATCCTCAAGCAGCACCACGCCACCACGGTGTTTCGCAACCAGGCCTTCTCCGACTGGAAGCTCGACCGGCATTTCCAACTCATCCTGTCGCGCCCGCCGCGCATGGCCTGCCTTGTCGCCGTCTGGAACGGCGAGGTCCTGGGCGTCGCCTGGGCCAGCGCCGACAGCTACATGCTGAGCGATGGGCCGCTGTTCTCGACCGTTGAGGTGATCGCCGTCGATTTGGAGCGTCCTCCGTTGCGTCGAGCGAAGGTCTTTCTTGGGCTGGTGGCGGGATTGAAGCAATGGGCAGCGTCTATGGGCGCCAGCCATACCTTCGTGCATGTCACGACGGGATCGAACATCAAGGCGACGGATCGGCTTATGCGGGCTTCGGGGGCGAAGTTTATTGGAGGAGCCTATGTGGTTTGATACCAAGAACCTTATGCTAACCGGCACTCAAAACGCCACTAAGGACAAGATAGCAGCTATTACGCTGGCATTCTTTGTTTGGATTATTATTACCGTTTATTTTCCATTATTTATATCTTGCAATAATTGGGGGGCGAGTATTGATGAAAGATTCTCCATTGATGGAAATGTAAATTTCATAGCAGCATTTATATTGTGCGTGTACTCAATAGTATCGATTTTTCTCGGACTAACCTGTGTGTCTTTTATTTTCATATATACTAAAATATCTTCTCGCGGAATTATAAGTATATATATTATGTCGCTTTTTTTGTATATATTATTGACTTTATTTACAAAAGAATCTTTGCAACATGATTATGTGTTCAGAACAACAGGCGGAAGCACGGGCAGTATAGACCTGAATCGTGTTAATATAATACTGTACTCGCTGTCTTTTTTTATTTCTGTATTAATGTATATTTCAGCGCGGACTTTTGTAAAGATTTATAGATTAGTGTCAACCAGTCTAGATCGAAAACTGTAAACGAGGAGGGATTTTATGAGCTCGGACAACCTTGATCCTCACGAGGCTAGAGCGCAAGAAAGGCTCTCTGCTATTCTTCGGGGGGACACATCATACTTCGAATTTGACTCAAGCTCAACATATGGCGGAAAGGCCTATGGATATTCGTGGTATTCTGTAGATAGCTGGGGGGACTCGGCAGTAAAAAACAATATTAACTCAATAAATAAATACACCTCAGAGTACAATGTAGATATAAACCTCGCAAAATCCATAATTTACCTTGAGAACGCGCACGGAAGTTATGACTCACTCAAATTTTGGGGCCCAGCCTCTGTGAGGCCAGGAAATGTTATACTCAACGATTGGGCGTCGTTGATAGGCAAAACACCAGGTGAGATAAAAGAGAGTGATGACTTAAATATTAAATTATCTATTAAGATAATGTCTGAGATATCCAGACGAATTAAAAATCCAAATCCGGCGGCTATAGCGAGCCTTTATAACGACTTGGGCGCTCGAAAGATTACCGAGTACGGTCTAACAATTGATCAATATCTAGAATCGAGAGCTTGGGAATGTTTTCCGCACGATACCAAAATCCTCACAGCAGATTCAGATAATGTAAATATTTCAGATCTGAAAATTGGGGACATTATTCTTTCGTTTTGTCCCGGCGTAGATCTCGGTCGAGGTATCCTAATTCCTCATCGCGTGACTCGTCTATTCCATAACATTACCACTGAGTGGGTAGTCCTTACTTGGCAAGAAAACGGCGAGCCCCGTGAGCTGACCTGCACCCCCGGCCACCACTTCCTGGACGAGTTCGGCAACTTCCCCACCATCGCAGACATCCTTAAGCGCGACGGTGGCGATGAGGCGACCATCGTGCTTGCGGACGGTCAGTTGCAACGCGTCTCCGCCCGGCGCGTCGTCTATTCCGCTGAGACCGCCCACCTTTACGAGCGCGCCAGCAGGTTTGAGACGCCAGTCGCTGGTGATCTCGCTCTGTCGCCGGTGCTCGTCGAGGGTTGGGCCACCTACAACTTCGAGGTCGAAGACCTTCACACCTATGTCGCTGGCGGCGTCCGCGTCCACAACACTTCCTATACATGGACCCACGAAGCGATACCCAAAGACGGGAACCAGAAGCCGCGTGATCAGCTGGTTAGGGACGCGGCCCTTGATCATGGCGTGCCGCGTGATTATGCGGAAGCGCTCGGCAAGGGCGCCCTGGGTGTCGATCATACCGTAACGGGCAATCTGGTTGGCTACTCAACCTCCGGCCGTGCCATTTCCATCGACCGCAAAACCTATGACGCTTACATCGAGTCGCATGGTGGCGAAAAGGCTACCGCCAACAGCCGTGTAGAAGGAGCTGTGCGCGCCGCCGTGGCCGCTGGAAAGTCGTTCGCGGACGCCATGGCCGCCGGTATGGGCGAGGCACGAGCCGCCGGCCTCGACACCGGCGCTTGGTCGGTTAGCCGGACTGCCGAGAACGCCTACAACGCTGCCAAGCAAGAGGATACCAAGCAACAGAAGTCGCAGTCGTCTTCTACTTCTGGCGGCGGCAGTTCTTCTTCAGGCAGCAGCTATACAGTCCAGAAAGGCGATACGCTTTCTGCGATTTCTCAAAGAACCGGCGTCTCTGTCTCCGACCTCGCGAAAGCGAATGGTATCAGCAATCCGGACCGTATCTCCGCAGGCCAGACTATCAATATTCCGGGGAGCTCTTCGAGCGGCAATTCTGGTGGTGGAACTTCGGGCGGTTCGTCGGGAGGCATCCTCAGCAGTATTGGAAACTTTCTCAGCGGTCTTTTTGGCGGCGGCAGTAACAATAACAGCAGCACTGGCAGTAGCGGCAAGCATCCGGTTCTGCTTGATCTCGATGGTGACGGTCTCAATGTGACGCGAGTCGACCAGTCGAGTGTCTATTTCGACATCGCTGGCGACGGCTACAAGCACCGCACCGCCTGGGCAGGAGCAGGCGACGGCGTGCTGATGGTCGATGCCGATGGCGACGGCATCATATCGAACCGCAAGGAAGTGATCTTCACCGACTGGGATCCGACCGCCGACAGCGACATCGAGGCGCTGAGGCAGGTGTTCGACACCGACAAGAACGGTGTGCTCGATGCCTCCGACGCGGACTGGTCGAAGTTCAAGGTGATGGTGACGCGCCCCGACGGCACGACGGTGGCTCAGACCATGGCCGAACTGGGCATCCGCTCGATTAAGCTGACCACCGACGAGACGCGCATCGCTCTCTCCGACGGTTCCTCGATCGACGGCGTGACGAGCTACACCAAGACGGATGGCAGCACAGGGCAGGCAGCGACGGCGACGCTGATGGTCGACGGTCGCGGTTATGCGGTGAGCGCCACGTCGGTGACGGACGCGGCCGGCGCGGTCACCGTGACCAGCAAGGCGCTGGCGGGTGACGGTTCGCTCGCCGAAGAGATCGTCCGGACGACGACAGCCGACGGCCTCGGCGTGACGACCAAGTTCGATGCCGACGGAGATGGCGTCGTCGATCGCGTGCTGACGGATGTGACGACGGTGAACGCCGATGGCTCGCGTCAGCGCGTCGAGACCAACAAGACGGCGGCTGGCGTGCTGATCGACAAGATCACCACCGCGACCAGCGCCGACCGCAAGACCATCATCATCGACCGCGACAAGCGCGGCGGTGGCTGGACCACCGAGCGCGAGACGCAGATGACCGGCGCCGACAACTCGCTGGTCGTCACGCTGGCTGCCCTGGCGCCGAATGCTTCGACCATCGCCAAGACGACGACGACCATGAGCGCCGATCGCCTGCTCCGGTCCGTTGCCTTTGATCTCGACGGCAACGGCACGACGGAGCGCGCGACAAGCGATCAGACGGTGATCAACAGCAATGGCAGCCGCGTCGAGACCGAAAGCGTCAACTCTGGAGCCGGGGCGCTGCTGGCCAAAACGGTGACGACCATTTCCGCCAACGGACAGTCGCGGACAGAAACGTTCGACCGGGATGGCGATGGGCTCGTCGATCTCAACGTCGCGTCGTCGACGGTACGGGACACGGCGGGAACGGCGACCGTGACGGAGACGAGGACGGCGCGCAATGGCACCGCCATCGGCAAGACAATGACGACGATCAGTCGCGATGGGTTGACCAAGACATCCTCATCGGACGTCAACTCCGACGGGATCTTCGATCGGGCCAACTTCGATATCACAACCATCGCGACCGACGGCGCCCAGACCCAGGTCGTGTCAACAACCAGCGCGAACGGAACGCTGTTGTCGAAGACCACGACCGTGCGCAATCCCGACGGGCTCACGCGCACGACGACGATCGATGCCAACGGCGATGGTGCGACCGATCAGACTGTGAACGTGTTGAAGGGCTCTTCGGGCGAGACCATCGAGGCAACAGACACCTTCGCGATCGACGGCACTGCGATCCTGAGAACGATCAAGACCTCTTCCGCCGACGGCCGTACCACACGCACGGAAACGGGGCGCTTCATCGCTGCCCCTTCCAGCGGCGCCTCAGGGAAAGGAGGAGACTCGACCTCGTCGGGCGGGCTTCCCCAGCAGGCCTATGGGCGGATATTTGAGGCATTCCTTGCTACCATCAATGCGACGGTCAAGAACTCGGACGGCTCTTCGACCGAGACGGTGGAACGACGCGCGCGCAACAATGCGCTCATCGACCGAACGGTTACCAACACCAGCGCCAACGGATTGACGCAGTCGGTGACCCGCGACATCAACGGCGACGGCGCGGTGGATGCCTCGGCTTCCTCTGTCACGGTGGTTAACGCCGATGCGAGCCAAGTGAAGACGGTGGAAGCGCGGAGCGGCAACAATACGCTGCTCTCCAAGTCCACCACGACCATCAGCGCCGACCGCCGCAGCGTCATCACCGACATCGACGCTGACGGGGACGGCAAGCTCGATGGCAAGCAGACGACGTCGGTCGCGACCGACGGCAGCACCACCGTCGAGCAGCGTGACCTAACCGACACGGGCGTGCTCCAGAGCCGCGTGACGGCCAAGACGAGCGCCAATGGCCTCGTCGTAACCACCGAGACGGATGCCGACGGCGATGGCACCATCGATCGCAAGGTGACGGATTCGACCAGCCTGTCCACCGACGGCAGTTCCACGCGCACCGTGTCCAGCTATGCTCGCTCCGGCGCACTGCTGGTTTCCGAAAAGACGTGGGTGGCCGGCGACGGCTTCACCACATCCGTGTCGCGAGACAGAAACGGCGACGGTACGACCGACGAAACGGTCACCTCCGACACGACCTTCTCTGCCGACGGCTCAACGAAGACCGTGACTTCGGCGAAGAATGGCACGTCGCTGGTGTCGAAGTCGACGGTGACGGTCAGTGGCAACGGGTTGTCCAGAACGATCGTCGAGGACCTTGATGGGAATGCCTCGACCGACGTCACCACAACTGAGACGGCCACGTTCAATGCCGATGGTTCGACAGTTGTCTCCAAGACCGTCAAGTTGTCCAACAACACCTTGATCGGCTCGTATGTTACGACCACGACCGCCAACGCGTTGACTGCAACCACGACTGCTGACCTTGACGGCAACGGCCAGACCGATCTGTCGAGCGTCAAGGAGATTATGACCGACGGCTCGGCCAAGGTGACCGTCAAGGAGTTCAACGCGGCCGGTTCGCTACAGAGTAGCACGATTACCGTGACGTCCGGTGACGGTCTGACGGTGACCACGAGCATCGACTCCGACAACAACGGGACCGTGGACAAGACTCGCGGTCAGGTGACCACAATTGGCGCCGACGGCGTAAAGACGACCGTGTCGTCTGAGTACGCGGGAACCTCCACCCTAACCGAGCGGTCGACGAGCACCGTCAGCGCCAACGGTTTGACCTCGTCGATCATCTGGACGGATGGGGCTGGCGCGCGGCTCGGAAGCGTCGAGCAGGCAACGGTGATCGCCGCGAACAGTGACAAGACGGAAACCAGCACCTACCGCAAGGCTGATACTTCGGTCGAAAGCAAGGTGACGACGACCACATCAGGCAACGGCAACACGGTGTCGGTGGTGCGCGACGTCAACGGAGACGGCAAGACGGACCAAACGGTCGTCACCACTCAGGCCGACGACGGGACGGTCACGGAAGTGTCCTCGCAGTTCCAGGCCAATGGCACGACGCTGGCAAGCCGAAAGACGGTGACGCTCAGCGCCGATCGCTTGGTGAAAACCACTCTGTTCGATGCCGACGGCAATGGCACCGCCGAAAAGCAGCGCGTGGAGACGACCGTCCTAAACGCCGACGGCAGCACGACCGCGACCACGGTCGAGAGCGTCATGAACGGCTCCTGGCAGGTCAAGTCGCAGACGCAGGACGTGACGTCGGGCAATGGTCTTTCCCGTACGACATCCTTCGACGACACCGGCAGCGGCACCTACGGGCTGGTGCATGAGAACAAGGTGACGCTCGACGCCGACGGCACCCGCAGGACGGCCGATACGTGGAAAGCGGGCTCGGCGGTTACCAGATCGTCGACGCTCGTCGAGTCGGCAAATCGCCTGACTTCGACGCTGTCGCTCGACAATAACGGCGACGGCACGACGGACCAGACCACGCAAACCACCAAAGTGCTGAATGCCGACGGTTCCACCACGGTAACCAGCATCAGCAAGGTCGGCACGGCGGCCCTTTCGAGCACCGTCGCGACGACCAGCGCCGACGGACGTACCGTGACGATCGAGGACACGTCGGCTATCGCCGGCGTCGACGGCCGCAAGACAACCCGAACGACCCGGACGCTTGCCGATGGCTCCACCATCGAGCGGAATGAGGTTCGCAACACTGCGGGCCTACTGATCGAGGCGACGACGACCACGACGTCGGACGACAAGCGGCTTGTGAAGTACGAGCGCGACATCAATGGCGACGGCACGGTCGATCAGGTCGAAACGCGGCAGACCACCATCGACGGGCGACTGATCACCACAACCGAGAACCGCAACTCCGCCGGTACCCTGGTCGGCAAGACGATCGTGACGACATCGGCCGACGGCCGCACTCGGACCTATGCGGTCGACGGAAACGGCGACAACGCCGTCGACACCACGAAGACCGAGACGATCGACAAGCAGGCCGACGGGGCCGTGGTGAAGACCATAACCGAGAAAAACGCGAGAACGGGTGTCGTTCTTTCAACGAGCCGTTCGACCATCTTGGCCGACGGCTTGACGACGGTGGACGAAGTCGACGTCGATGGCAACGGCGGCATCGACCAGACGATCCGCGAGACGGTCGCAGCGTCGGGGGCTCGGACCAGGACGATCCGGAACACCGGCGCGGCGCTTACCGCGAGCGAGAAGCAGTCGGGCGAGATCTACTGGAACAACGTCATTCCGGCTTCCATGGACATCACGACCAGCGCGGACGGCGGAACGACGACAACCAAGATCGACGCGAACGGCGACGGGCGTTTCGAGACGACGATGACCGCCAACACGCGGGTCGACGGCAGTGTGGAGACCAAGATCGTCGAGACCAACGCCGACGGGACGGTGAAGGCCAAGGGCCTGATGCTCCGCAGCCACGACGGCATCGTGACGACGCTGCAACGGGATGCCAACAACGACGGCTATTACGAGGAGACCCAGACCTCGACGACCCGTCCTGGCGGCTACATGTCGCTCACGACCGTGGTGCGCAACGCAAGTGGAGCCGTGACTAGCTCGACGCGCGTCAACGTTGATCCGTTTGGCAATGTCATCGACAGCCTGACTGGAACACGTGGTAATGACACCATCACGCTGACGGGTGCCAACAATGTCGCTCATGGCGGCGATGGCAACGACACGATCACCGGAGGAGCCGGAGATGATCATCTCTATGGCGAGAACGGCGACGACGTCCTGACCGGCGGCGACGGCAACGACTACCTGAGCGGCGGCGCCGGTAAGGACGAGTTCCTTGAAGGAAACGGCGACGACACCATCGACGGTGGCGAGGGCGATCAGGACTGGATCAGCTACTGGTACGGCAACGGAGTAGAGGTCAATCTTGAGACCGGGACGGCCTCGGGGATGGGCAACGACACCATTAGCAATATCGAGCACATTTCGGGCTCCAACGGTGCCGATATCCTGACCGGCAATGCCGGCGACAACTGGATACTCGGCCAGGACGGGAACGATCAGTTGAACGGAGGGGATGGCAACGACTACCTCCGTGGCGACGACGGTGACGACGTTCTCGTCGGCGGCAGCGGCAACGATCAGTTGTTCGGCGGTGCCGGCAAGGACGAGTTCCTGGAGGGTGAAGGCGATGATACCATCGATGGTGGCGAGGGCGACCAGGACTGGGTCAGCTACTGGTACGGCAACGGCGTCGAGGTGAACCTCGAAACCGGCTCTGCCACCGGCATGGGCAACGACACGATCATCAACATCGAGAATATCTCGGCGTCGAATGGCAACGACATCCTGACCGGCAATGCCGGGGACAACATGATACTCGGCCAGGAAGGCGACGATCAACTGTACGGTGGTGACGGTAACGACTACCTCCGTGGCGACGACGGTGATGACGTTCTTGTGGGTGGTAGCGGCAACGATCAGTTGTTCGGTGGCGCCGGCAAGGACGAGTTCCTGGAGGGGGATGGCGACGACGCCATCGACGGTGGCGAAGGTAACCAGGACTGGATCAGTTACTGGTACGGAAATGGAGTTGAGGTCAATCTTGAAGCCGGCACCGCCACCGGCCAAGGCAGCGACACGATCGTCAACGTCGAGAACATCTCCGGATCGATGGGCAACGACATCCTCACCGGCGATTCCGGGAACAACGGGATACTTGGTCAGGCAGGCGACGATCAGTTGTACGGCAAGGGTGGCAACGACTACCTCCGAGCCGATGCAGGTAATGACAAGCTCTATGGTGAGGATGGTGACGACACCCTGGATGGGGGCGATGGCGACGATATCCTAATCGGTGGGGCCGGGAATGATCAGCTCTACGGTGGTGCTGGAAAAGATCGCCTTGAGGGCGGTGCCGGCGATGACACGATCGACGGCGGCGATGGCGTGGAGGACTACGTCAGCTATTGGAACGCCGCCGGCGTGGTGGTCAATCTCACGACTGGGATAGCCACGGGCGAAGGCACCGATACGCTTGTCAACATCGAGTGCATTTCGGGATCGATGGGCAAGGACAGCCTGACTGGCGATGCCAATGATAACCAGATCCTGGGACAGGCTGGGGATGACGAACTCTACGGCGAAGGCGGCAACGACTTTCTCCGTGGCGATGAGGGCAACGATATCCTCGACGGCGGCGCTGGCGATGACAGCCTTCATGGCATGGATGGCGATGATCGCCTGCGTGGCGGTGCCGGAAATGACTATCTCAATGGCGAAGCCGGCAATGACAACCTTGAAGGTGGAGCCGGCGATGACATTATCGATGGGGGCGACGGGGCCGAGGATTTTGTCAGCTATTGGAACGCTTCTGGTGTCGTCGTCGATCTCGCCGCCGGCAGAGCCACCGGAGAGGGTACAGATACGCTGATCAACATCGAGTGCATCTCCGCATCCTTCGGCAACGACGTTCTGAAGGGAGACGCCAAGGACAACAAGATCTTGGGCCAGGGTGGCGACGATCAGCTCTTCGGCTATGCGGGGGATGACTATCTCCGCGGCGACGCGGGGAACGATGTCCTCGACGGTGGAGACGGAAGCGACTTGCTCCACGGTGGACTCGGAAATGACACGTTGACCGGTGGCGCGGGTGCTGATCGGTTCCTGATCGAGAATGGCGGTGGGCTGGACACCATCACCGACTTCAGCGCCACGCTCGGCGACACCATCAGGATCGACGCCGCCTCGTTCGGGCTGCCTTCGGGCGCGCCCCCATCGAACTACGTCGTTTTCGGCTCCAGCGCGCCCAACTCGAGCCACGGCTACTTCCTGGCGACATCCAATGGCGTCTGGTGGGACAGCGACGGCACGGGATCGGCGGCTTCGACCCAGATCGCCAAGTTCCAGTCGCCAGTAACCGGACTGAGCGCTTCCTCCTTCACGATCGTGTAGGCGGGTAGCTGGCAAGGCGCTTGGCAACGAAGAAGTAGGCCGCGAGACTGAGAGGTTTCGCGGCCTTGCCTTTGTGAATCCGGTCATCCAGCGCGATGTTGCGGAACCGTCGGTCATGGCCGATGACGTTCATGATCACACGATGCTGTGTGGTGTTGTCTGCCAGGGCTTGTCCCATTCTAGGTTCGCTTTGTTCGCGCCTTGAAGCATGTCTTGCGGCAGTGGCCGGCGCTTCTCCGGCGGGATCAGCCTCGCCGCCTTCCCTCCTATCAACCGCCGATATCGCCAGAGTGAGCCACGCGCTTTCGCCCATTCGTCGAGTGCCAGCGCGCGGAGCTGCGGCGGCGATGGCGGAAAGCTCAAGTTCACCTTTTCGCCAAGGATGGCTCCCTCTGCTTTGATCCAGCGTCGTGCGGCGGCTTTGACGGTCCAGGCCGGCAACATCCTCAAGGGCGATTTCGTGTGCCTCTGAGCAGGCCTCTGCGGCCGCTACGCTTACGTTCGATGCCGGGAACGCCATGAGGAGCCGGGCAACCTCACGAAGCGCCGTGACAGGATCGGGCTTGGCTTCCGCGAGAGGAGCAACCTCATCGACCAACCGCGACAAGATCGATCGTTCGGCCGTCGTACCTGGACTCGCTGAACCGCTCCATCGTCAGCGTGACCGCTTCATTCGGCGCACTCGGCGCAACGCTGCTGGCCGGCCGCGCCGCCATGGCCGTTGCAGGCTTTGGCGGCGGTGCGCTCTTGGGCGGTCTCGCTACCGGCGCAACCAATATGCTCAAGGGCGTCGTCAGAAATCCGCTACTCAAGGGACTTAACCCGCTTCTCGCCGGAGCGGCGGCCGGTGCCGCGCTCGACTACACCGACCCCGACGGCAACCTCTGGGGGTTCACGTCCAAAATCGACGATTGGACAACCAAGAACTTCGGCTTCGATTTCTCGAAACGAGGCGACGGGGAAGGTAGCTTCCAAAAGTGGCTTGCCTCGCATTCCAGCGTTGAAAACGGGCCGTCCGCTTCGATGCAGGACCCGTTCCGGGGCGTGAATCCCTATGCCGACCCGTTCAAGGCCTCACTCTATGGCAAGACGCAAAAGACCGATGTTGGCGGCCAGATCACCATCAAGGTAGAGGGACCGGGACAGGTCACTTCCGCCATCTCGAACAATCCGTCCGTGCCGATCGTCACTGATCGCGGTGTCAACGGCGGCCGGCCGTAAAGTTATCGAATCCACCCTCGAAAGAGTTGACTTCGCTCCTGTTTGCGGAACCACGAAAGTAGCCCTATCTTTCTTCAATGGACCAATGCAGTGAGGTGGGGAATGACCACTGTGACCAGGGATGAAATGCTCTCCGAGCTTTCGCGTCTATACGATGGCAACGAGGTAATGCTGGCCGCCTATGCCTATGCTCCGATCGACGAGATCGAGCAGGCGATCGCCGATGCGCAGGCCTCAATCGACAATCGCCACCGTGGCGTAAGCCGGTTTGCAGCCATGGCCGCCATGTCCACGGGTACTGAGATTATCGATTGAGCGCGGGAACCATGTTTGCTGAATACCCTATTCATGCGACTATTGCCGGGGTGGCCGTTGTTACCATCCCCCTCTCCGACTCCGATCTTATCGAGAAGCGATCTCGTCTGGAAAAGCTAGGCAAAACGGAGCGCTACCCTGTTCCTCCGCGTTCTCCGATCGAGGTCGACGCCGAGGTGAAGGCGTTCCTCATGGAACGTCTCGGCAAAGTCGATGTGATGGACATCATTTCCGAATGCAAGCAGCATTTCGGTTCGAAGCGTACGCCTTCTCGAACCGCTGCTTATGCCTTCTGGAAGCGCCTCAGGAACGGCTCTTCGAGATGATATCCGGCGAGGACCGGCGAGATCCGTTTTAATCCGGAACTCGCCAATTCTCGGATATTGCCACCAATTCTCACTAAACTCCGACAGATAATTATTGGTGATCCAGTGCGGGCAGGACGAAAATCGCTGTCGGGCGGAGTAATTCCCAATCATATCGGGAGCAACGCCCGGCTATTCGCTCCGGACGGATGGAAAACGCGGGTGACGCTGGCACGAGATACCGGCCACCTCGCCTTACTGGAGGAAGGCGCGTTTCTATCCCGGCGTGGAGTAACAGTGGCTGCGTCTGCCAAGAAGGCGCGGCTTGGGTATGCCGTCCCGCCGATCTCGCTGGCTCAGGCGAGTGTCTTTCTCACGGCGTCGACCACGTCGGCCGCATAGAGCTTGCAGACGCCGCGCTTGCCGACCGGTTCGATCTTCAGCGTTTCGATCGCCTTCTTCACCTTGGCGTCGGAAACGCCGATTTCCTTGGCAATGACGCCGACGGTAACAGTTGCCTGTTCGGTCACGGCTGGATCCTCCGGGTTGGCAAGTGCCTGTCCGGAAAGCGTAAGCAGTGGCGCTGCGCCGGTCAATGACGACGAGGGCTTGGCGTATCGGGCTAATTGCGTAGGTTGGGCATGCTGCGTGCCGTCCGGTCGCTTCGCCGACGACGCGCCCCTTCTGTCGCGGGTTGGCTTCCGGGCGGCATTCGCCAAAGGTCGAAACCGGTGTCCCGTTAAGAGTTTCGTCCATGGAATTCATGGATGCAGCCATTCCCGCGTGGACATCCGCCACCTAGGCTATCTTCCGCCGCACACGATCGTCCTTGCTTGTCGGGCGTGACGGGCGGCGCGACCTTCCGGCCGGCGGTGGGATGGCCACCGGATGGAAGCGGGACAGCCAAAAAGGCGGCAGGGCGGGAGAGAGGCGACATCCGGAGGAGGCTTTCGGCCGGTCGGCCCGGATCATCCGGCGCATTCCGGCTCGCTCCGTACCGGCATTCGTGCCGTTCCCGGCGGGCGCGCCGGGCGCTTCCGTTCCGCCGGCCGAAGATGCCGCGCCATTCCGCAACGGTGGAGGACGCGGAATCGTCCATGGCGGAGCGCCGTTCCGTTCCGCCAAGGTTGCTTGGGACAGCGAGAAGGCGCGCCGCACCGGCGGGCGATCGTTGAAGATAAAATGGAGGAAACGCCATGCTTCGCATTGTGAAGAGCTTCGCCGCCGTCGGTATCGCCCTCGGCGCGCTGACCGCCGCGGCCTATGCCGCCGACATCAAGATCGGCTTCGTCGTCAAGCAGCCGGAAGAGCCCTGGTTCCAGGACGAGTGGAAGTTCGCCGACATCGCCGCCAAGGAAAAGGGCTTCACGCTGGTGAAGATCGGCGCCGAGGACGGCGAGAAGGTGCAGTCGGCCATCGACAACCTCGGCGCCCAGGGCGCGCAGGGCTTCATCATCTGCACGCCGGACGTCAAGCTCGGTCCGGGCATCGTCGCCAAGGCCGAGGCCAACGGCCTCAAGCTGATGACCGTCGACGACCGTCTCGTCAACGCCGACGGCTCGCCGATCGAGAGCGTGCCGCACATGGGCATCTCGGCGCTGAAGATCGGCGAGGCGGTGGGCACCGCCATTGCCGACGAGATCAAGAAGCGCGGCTGGGACATGGCCACGGTCGGCGCGGTTCGCGTGTCCTACGACCAGCTCCCGACGGCCGTCGACCGCGTCGAAGGCGCCATCACCTCGCTGAAGGCGGCCGGCTTCCCTGAGGCCAACATCTTCGACGCGCCGCAGGCCAAGACCGACACCGAAGCGGCGCTGAACGCCGCCACCGTGGTGCTCAACAAGCATCCGGAGGTGAAGCACTGGGTGGCCTTCGGCCTCAACGACGAGGCGGTGCTCGGCGCCGTCCGCGCCTCCGAGACCGTCGGCATCACGCCGGACAACTTCATCGGCGTCGGCATCGGCGGCGCGGATTCGGCGATCAACGAGTTCAAGAAGCCCGCTGCCACCGGCTTCTTCGGCACCGTGATCATCTCGCCGAAGCGCCATGGCTACGAGACGGCGCTCAACATGTACGACTGGGTTGCCAACGACAAGGCGCCGCCGGCCCTGACGCTGACCGCTGGCGAGCTGGCGCTGCGCGACACCTATGTCGACGTCCGCAAGAGCCTCGGCATCGAATAAGCTGCCGGACAAGCTGCCCGATAAGCTAACAGACCGCTCGACAACCGGCCGGCGGCGGCGAGCCGCCGGCCTCCACGACGAGGCGCGCATCTATGGCCGACTTCCTGAGCTTTTCCCACATTTCCAAGACCTATCCCGGCGTCAAGGCGCTGTCGGACGTCTCCTTCGGGGTGGGAAAGGGCTCCGTGCACGGGCTGATCGGCGAGAACGGCGCCGGCAAGTCGACGCTGATCCGCATCCTCTCCGGCGACACCGCCGCCGACACGGGCGAGATCGCCATCGACGGCGCGACGCAGCACTTCTCCTCCACCCGCGACGCCTTCGCGGCCGGCGTGGTGGTGGTGCATCAGGAATTGCAGCTCGTTCCCGGCCTGACGGTGGCCGAGAACCTGCGCCTCGGCCGCTTTCCCGGCCGGGCCGGCATCATCGACTTCCGGTCCCTGAAGGCCGAGGTGAACCGGCGCCTCAAGGAGATCGGCCTTTCCATCGACGCCGATACCAAGGTGTCCAAGCTGTCGCTCGGCGAGCGGCAGATGATCGAGATCGCCAAGGCGATCATGCTCGATGCCCGCATCATCGCGCTCGACGAGCCGACATCGTCGCTGTCGTCGCAGGAGAGCGAGGTGCTGTTCCGGATCATCGGCGAGCTGCGCGCCCAAGGCAAGGTGATCGTCTACATCTCGCACCGGCTCGACGAGATTTTTCGTCTTTGCGACGGCTGCACCGTGCTGCGCGATGGCCGGCTCGCCGCTCACCACGGGTCGATGGCCGAGGTGACGCGCGATCGCCTCGTCGCCGAGATGGTCGGCCGCGAGATTTCCGATATCTGGGGCTGGCGCGGTCGGCCGGCCGGCGACGTGCGGCTCCAGGTCGAGGGGCTGACCGGCAGCAGGCTGCCGCAGCCGATCGACTTCGAGGCGCGGGCCGGCGAGATCGTCGGCTTCTTCGGGCTGGTCGGCTCCGGCCGTTCCGAGCTGATGCGCCTCGTCTACGGCGCCGACGCCCGCCATTCCGGCCGGGTCGCCATAGATGGGGTGGAGAGTTCCGGCGCCAGCCCGCGCCGTTCCATCCGCGAGGGACTGGTGCTCTGCTCGGAGGACCGCAAGTTCGACGGCATCGTCCAGGGGCTGTCGGTCGGCGAGAACATCGTCATCTCGGCCCGCCGCCACTTCTCGCCGCTCGGCATGCTGAATCTTCGGCGTGAGGCCGATACGGCGGCGACGTTCATCAAGCAATTGCGCATCCGTACGCCGTCGGCGAGGCAGGACGTCGTCAACCTCTCGGGCGGCAACCAGCAGAAGGTGGTGCTGGCCCGCTGGCTGGCCGAAACCGGCGTTAAGGTACTGATCGTCGACGAGCCGACGCGCGGCATCGACGTCGGCGCCAAGGCTGAGATCTACGAGTTGCTCTACGAGCTGGCCGAGAAGGGACTGGCCATCGTCGTGGTGTCCAGCGAGCTGCCGGAAGTGATGGGCATCTCCGACCGCATCGTCGTCATGTGCGAGGGGCGGATCGCCGCCCGCTACGACCGCGCTCAATTCAACGAACACGCTATTCTCGCCTCGGCCCTGCCGGACCGGACGGCTCGGAACCCGAACAAGAAAGCATCGTGATGGCCTTCCTGAAACGTCTCCTGCTCGGCGAGCAGGGCCTGCTCGTCATCTTCGTCATCGCCTTCGCCGTGGTGTCGGTGTTCGTGCCGAGCTTCCTCACCGAGCGCAACATGCTCGGCCTGTTCCAGTCGGTGGTGACCATCGGCATCGTCTCCTGCACGATGATGTTCTGCCTCGCCTCGCGCGATTTCGACCTGTCGGTCGGCTCGATCGTCGCCTTCACCGGCATGGTGGCGGTGATGGCCTCCAACGCCTCCGGCTCGATCGTCATCGGCCTGATCGCCGCGCTGGCCTGCGGCACCTTCGTCGGCTTCGTCAACGGCACCATCATCGCCAAGCTCCGGATCAACGCGCTGATCACCACGCTCGCCACCATGCAGATCGTGCGCGGCCTGGCGCTGATCGCCTCGGATGGCCGGGCGGTGGGCATCAACGATCCCGGCTTCTACCAGTTGGCGCTGTCGCGCTTCCTCGGCATCCCCACGCCGATCTGGATCATGGTCATCCTGTTCTGCGTGTTCGGCTTCGTGCTCAACCGCTCGGTGTTCGGCCGCAACACGCTGGCCATCGGCGGTAACCCGGAGGCGTCGCGCCTCGCCGGCGTCAACGTCGACGGCATGCGCATCTGGATCTTCACCATCCAGGGCCTCGTCTGCGCCGTGGCCGGCATCCTTTTGGCCTCGCGCATCACCTCCGGCCAGCCCAACGCGGCGACCGGCCTCGAGCTGTCGGCCATCTCGGCCTGCGTGCTCGGCGGCGTGTCGCTGGCCGGCGGCCGGGCGGCGATGACCGGCGTCATCGTCGGCGTGCTGATCCTCGGCATCGCCGAGAACGCCATGAACCTCCTCAACATCCAAGCCTTCTACCAGTATCTGGTGCGCGGCCTGATCCTGCTGCTTGCCGTGCTGCTCGACAACGTGCGGAGCACCGGGCTGGGAAGGAAGTGAGGACGGCTCAGCCGCCCGCCGGCGTCAGGCCGGCGAGGCGCAGCAGGTTGTCGGTCTCGGCCGGCACGCCCTCCGCCAGCCGGGCGGCGGCGATCGGCGGCAGCCAGGCCATGATGTCGGCGGTGGGTAGGCCGGTCAGTCGGGCATAGGCGTCGACATAGTCCGAGGCGGTCGCGGGATCGACGTGGTGGATCAGCACGTAGCTGCGGCAGACGTCGGCCGCCGGAGGGCCGGCGCAGGCATCGAGCCAGTCGAGGATCATCACCTCGCCGGCCTCGCCGTGGATGTTCCATGGGTGGAAGTCGCCATGGCAGAGCCGATCGCCGTCCGGCAGCGCATCGAGCTGCGAGAGAAGCTGGCGGCGGGACGGCTTGTCCAGCTGGTCGGTGCGGCGGATGTTGGCGGCGAGCCGCTCCTTCAGAGACGGCAGGCCGCTGACGGACCGTTGGTGAAGGTCGCGATGCAGCCGCGCCATTTCCTTGATGCAGGACAGGCGGGCGCCTGCCAGCATCCGGTCGGCGAAGCTCGGGCCGTATGCCCTGTCCATGACCAATCCCCAGCGGCCGTCGTAATCGCCGGCGGCATGGACGCGCGGCGTCGGCAGGGCGAGTTGTTCGAGAAGGGCGAGATTGGCGGCCTCCCGGAAGACGACGGCCTTCGATGCCTGCGACGGATAGAGCTTCAGCGCCAGCTCGCCGTATTCGTAGACCTCGGCCTCCTTGCCGGCGCCGAGCCGGCGGCCGATTTCAGCCATCGCCAACTCCTACTTAACCACCGCCGTCAGCCGCAGCGTTGCCTCGATCCTATCGCCGGGGGCGAGGGGTCTCAAGCCGCCGAGGTCGTCGATGTGGAAGGCGTCGACGGCGTGCGTCATCGGTTCGAGGCAGAACCAGTCGCCGGCATAGGATGGATCGCGGGCGGTGTCGGGGCGGTAGAGGACGTAGCGGTTGAACATCGGGTCGGCGTCGATGGCGAGCGTCAGGCCGCGCTCCGGCCAGTCGATGCGGGCGCAACCGTTCCAACCCTCGAAGCCGTTGTTGATCCAGCGGTTGGGCAGCGGCGCCGGCCGGCGGAAGTCGAGGACGGCGGTGAGCGGCACCTCCATGGTCGGCAGGTAGTCGGCGCCTTCCAGCCAGAACGAGGAGGCCGGCGCCGTCAGCCGCGTGCGCGGGGTGAGCGGAAAATAGGGGTGCCAGCCGAGCCCGAAGGGCAGCGCGTCGCGACCGGTGTTCTCCACCGACAGCGTGACGGCGAGGCGGCGGCCGTCGAGCGTCAGGGTCTGACGGGCGAGATAGTCCCAGGGGGCGGCGGCATCGGCAGCGTGGCGGAGGGCGAGCGTGACGCTGTTGCCGGTCGCCGCCTCGATCGTCCAGTCGGACAGCCAGCCGTCGCCGTGCAGGCGATAGCGGTCGCCGGCGTTGGGCGCGACGCGATACGGACGGCCGGCGAAGGAGAAGGCGTTGCCGCCGATGCGGTTGCCGTAGGGCACCAGCGGGAAGGCGGCGGCCGCGTCTGGCGGGCCGTCGCCGGCATGGCGGGCCGGCCGCAGCAGCGGCACGCCGCCGACGCTGGCCTTGAGGCGCCAGCCGAGCACGACGGCGCCCTGCGTCGACAGCGTCAGCTCGGCGACATCCGTCTCAAGGCGCAGTACGCCCATGGGGAGCCTCCTCAGCGTGGGGGGAGATCGCCGAGGAGGTCGGCTGCCAGTGCATGGTTGGGGTCGAGCCCGAGGGCTTCCCGCAGATGCGCGCGGCCGGTTTCGCTATCGCCGAGGCCGATCGCCGCCTCGGCCAGCATAACGAGGGCGGAGACGCGCCGGCGCAGTTGTAGGTCGTCGTCGAACAGCAGCATGGTCGGCAGCGAGGTGGCGAAATAGTCGATTTTGGCCGGGGTTGCCATCATGTCCCCGGCATAGGCGCGAAGCTCCCCGAGCAGCTTTTCCGCCTCGCCTTCGCGGCCGAGGGCGCGTAGCGACAGGGCCGAGAAGAAGGTCTTCTCCGAATGGGCGCGCACCTCCATGCCGAGGAAATCGCCGGCAAATCCGGCGGCCAGCGTGAACCAGCGCCTGGCCTCGTCGTCGCGGCCGGCGGAGGCCAGCGCCTTGCCGAGCCAATAGTGGACGTCGCTCTGGTTGGCGAGGAGGTGCCGCGCCTCGCCCAGCGACTGCGGCGGCGTCAGGGCCGCCTCGATTTCGACCACCGCCGTGGCGGCATCGCCAGCGGCGAGCGCCCGCCGGCCGAGGCCGAGGCGGCAACGCACCCATTCGCCGAGCGCCAGTCCCTCGCCGCCCTCCCATGGCTGGAAGGCGCGGCCGGCGATCAGCGGCGCCGACTTCTCCGGCTGTCCCAATTGGTTGTAGAGGGCCGACAACTCGACGCTGAGGTCGTCGCGAGAGGCCACCAGGTCGAGCCGGCTTTCCAGCTCGGCCAGCCGCTCGGCCGGCGATCGGCCGATGCGCTTCCAGAGCTGGTCGCGCTCGTAGACGAGGCGGGCGTCACGCGGGGCGGCGGCCAGCGCCTTGTCGTAGGCGGCGACGGCCTTCTCCGGCGCTCCCTCGACGTTGAAATAACCGATGCCGAGGTTGCGCCAGGGCACCGAATAGCCGGGGTCGACGGCAACGGCCTTCTCCCAGAGCGCGATCGCCTCGGCGTGGCGGCGGCGGTCGTAGAGGAGGTTGCCGAGATAACAGGGCGCGCGGCCGTCGGCCGGGTTGGCGGCGATCGCCGCTTCCAGCGCGGCGATGTCCTCGAGCCGGGACGGGAAGCAGTAATCCGGCGACGCCTTGGCGGCGGCCACGAGATGCGGTCCGGCCGGCCGGCCGAGCCGGGTGGCGCAGGCGGCGGCGTGATAGTGGAGGAGCGGCGAGGCGGCGGCGCCGACGGCGGCGATGCGAGCTTCGAGGAGGGCGAGGGCGTCGTCGGCAAAGCCGCCCCGCGCCGCCTCGATGGCGACGTCGAGGAAAAGCTGGTCATCGCCGTCGAGCGGCAGGCCCTTCAGCCAGCGGGCACGGGCGTCGAGCGGGTCGCGGGCCAGCGTTTCGGCGAGCAGGGCGTCGGCTTCGGCCTTGCGTCCGAGTCTGAGCAGCAGTGCCGCCTTGAAATTGCGGGCGAGCGCGTTGTCGACGTCGTGGCGGAGCGATTCCTCGACGTGCGCGAGGGCGTCGGCGAGGGCGCCGCGGCTGGCGTCGATCTCGGCCAGCGACAGATGCGCCGGGCCGCGTTCCACGTCGCCTTGTAGAGCGCTTCATAGGCGGCGTCCGGCCGGCCGAGATGGCGGAGCGCGATGCCGAGGTGATAGTGCGCCTCGCCGGTCGACGGATTGGGGTTGCGGCGGGTCAGCCGCTCGATGGCCGTCCGCAGGCAGGCTTCCGCCGCCGCGAATTCGCCGCGCCGCAGATGCCAGACGCCGAGGGCGGTGTTGCATCTGCTGTCGCCGGGGTCGCGACGGAGCGCCTCGCGCCAGTAGATGTCGGCCGGCCGGGTGGCATGCCGATACTGGTCGAGGTGGACGCCGGTGAGCCAGAGTTCGTCGGTGCTTTCGATCTCCTCGGGCGGCGGCGGCTCGGTGGCCGGCGGTGGAACGGTGACCTCGCCCCGGTCGACCGGCCGGCGCTCGACCAGCACGGTGCCGTCCGTCTCGACGGCGACGCGAACGTCATCATAACCGGTACCTTCAGGCAGTTCGACCGGCAGGAGGAAGGGTATGGCCGGATCGAGATCGGTCGCGGCATTCGCAAGCGCCTTGTCGCCGATGGAGACAACGATGCGCGCGCCTGCTACCGCCTCGGTCGCCTGCACGCCGACCGTCAGCCGGCTGCCCTCGGTCTTCAGTCCGATCGCCGCCTTCAGCGTTGCCGCCGCGGCGGCGCCGATCGCACGGATCGGATACCAATATTGCGAGAAGGTCTTGGTCTCGCCGGGGGCGAGGAAGGCGAAATCGGGCTGGTTGTCGGTGTAGACGCCGGCCATGATCTCGATATAGGGGCGATAGACGCCGGCCTCGTCCGGTTCGGTCAGATTGCGGTCCCAGGCGTAGCCGAAATCGTGGTTGCCCCAGGTCCACTGCTTCTTACCGGGGGATATGTGGTGGTTGGCGACATGGACGATTCCCGCCTCCACGGCGTGGTCGTAGCCGCCGAAGAAATCGTCGCGCGAGCCGAGGCACATATAGCTGGTCGGCACGGGAATGTTGGAATACCAGCGGAGATCGTTAGGGGCGTAGCCGCCCTTCGGCACGAACTGCGCCGGCGTCTCCTCGGGCGGCACGCCGTGCCGCGCGCGGCCGGCGTAGTCGACGCCGTAATAGCGGCCCTGGCAGAGCGGAAAGGCCGAGGTGGCGCGCTTGGCGTGGTCGGCGATGAAATGCACATCCTCGGGAAAGAAGCTCTGATAGTCCTCGTGCACCTCGGTGGCGACGTTGGCCCACCAGAGGAAGGTCTGGGTCAGCTCGGTGCGATTGTGCAGGCGCACGGCGAGTTCCATGACCGCCTTGCCGGGCGACAGGCGAACGCCGTGCAGGCTCTTCATGCGGTTCATCGGCTCGTGCTCGCCGAGCCAGATGACGCGAGAACCGTCTGATTCCTCGACGATTTCCCAGGTACACGGCATGTAGGTGCTAGGGCGGTGGTGCTGCGGCCAGTTGAACTCGATGCCGCCGGACAGCCAGGGACCGGCGAGGCCGACCAGCGCCGGCTTGATGACGCGGTTGCGATAGACGAGGTCGTAGCCGTTGACCTTGTCGACCACGGCGTAGATGCGTCCGCCGAGTTCCGGCAGCACGGTGACGCGCAGATATTCGTTCTCGATGTGCAGCGCCGTCCAGCTTTTCTCGCGTAGTTCGGCGCCGATGCGGTCGACTACCGGCAGCGGGTAAACGCGGCCGCTCGAGCCCTGGAACACGCGCTTTTCCAGGAACATCGGGTTGCGCTCGGCCGGCGCCGGTTCGTAGGTGGGGATGACCAGCGGCGCCGACCATGCCTTGACCGGGCCGGCCAGCGTCGGCGGCGCGGCGGGGAGTTCGACTTGTCTCATGGCGCGTTCCTTCCCGGAGTCCCGGATTTCCCATTGATGGAACGCTAGGCGCCGTCCCTCTCGCCGTGAATAGCGGGAACGATGGACATCATGGAGGATCCTCTGATAACCTTGGGACATGGCGGAGGATGGGGAACAGCGGATCAGGGAGGGCTTTCCGGGGCAGCGGTCGATCGTGCTGCCGCGACCGGTGGTGTCCGGCTGGCTGGAGGGCCGGCCGCTGATCGAACTGCTGCCGAGCGACGTCGGCCACTATCCCAAGGCGCAATGGCACTTCGTCGAGC
>Ga0222422_100172_pt1 | contig 44639 bp, 42 predicted proteins | sample 3A1ome_FD_182469 | JGI IMG/M metagenome (GOLD analysis project Ga0222422, IMG submission 182469) | Enriched microbial communities from leaf-cutter ant dump, University of Wisconsin, Madison, United States - 3A110A (version 2) | ecosystem: Environmental > Terrestrial > Nest > Insects nest > Nest...
GATACAGGCTGAGTCCCTGGCACGGTCGAGGACCGTCAGGGACGCCATAAGGGCGGCCCTGAGGTCGGAAACGGCGGCAAGCCTGATAGACCGCGCGGTGGTCAAGACGGGGTTCCGTCGCTACAGCCCGACCACGGCCGTCCTTTCTCCCGAGATCGCCGCGGTCGCCGCGAACGCGTTCTTCACGTCCGGGTCGAAGCGGGCCGCCGAAGACGAGGTGACGGGAAGGCTGGACCATGCGGCCGTGATGGCGGACCTGCTCGAGGACCTGCGGCATTCGCGCACGCTGGCCGCTCTCAGCGACGCCATCACTGAAGCCGTCCTCGACCGCTTTCCGGCGGCCAGCCCGCGGGAGATCGCGGCAAGGGCCTCTTCCGCGCTGGCTGACGACATCCAGGAATCGCTGTCTTCGTCCGACAGGTCGACCCCGCTCGACGCGCTGGCTGGATCGGAGGTCATCGCGTGCTACGTGCCCGGACTGGACGAGTGCGGCCTCGCCGGAACGATGACGAGTTTCTGGACCGACGAATCCTCCGCCCTGACCGCGAAGCCGGACACCGCGTTCATGCGTTTCCTCGAACTTGTGAACGTCGACGTCCCCGAATGGATAGAGGCGGTCCACAAATACACCGGCCAGCGCCTCGACGAAGACGGTCCCGATGACTGGCACGGGGAGCGCGCGCGGGCCTGGCGGTCGGCAAGCTGCGGGCATGACCCGTCGAGAGGCCCGCTTGCCAAGCTCCCGAGGCTGGTGCAGGCCGTCGACGCCTGCTATCTGGGCTTCACCCCGATGATCGCCTTCAACGCGGACGCTGCCCATGTCTGCTCCCGCGACTGGAACAGGCCGCTCTCCCTCAAGGGAGGCGTCGTGGGCCTCCACGATTTCCTGAACGGCAGCGGAGATCCGGTCCGCTTCGAGCAGAAGGTGACGGTCGTGGCGAAGCCCGGCGACATGATGGTCGGGGAGGGACGCAGCTGCGATTTCGAGGAGGTCCACGGCTTCGTGCGGACTTCCTTCAGGTCCAAGGTTTCGGACGGACCCCATCCGTCCATGGAGGAAACCTCGCCGTTCAGGCCGGGCTGACTTCGCCAGAATTCCGCGTGCGCTGGCGCAGGTACGATTCCATCAGTCCTGAAATGTTCGCCCGGCCGACGGGATTGGCCGAATGCACTTCATAGCCGAAACCGTCGGGAAGCGAACCGTCGTCCAGGTCTCGCTCGATGATCCACCGCGCCACGGCGATCCCGTCCTTGCCGTCTCCGAGGTCGTGGTCAAAGGAAACGAAGTCGGGCAGGCCGCGCGCTTCCATCGCGGCGATGGCCTCGTCATGGCTGCGGGCGACGACCCAGTCTCCGAGATGGAACACGTCGGGAGGCACGGGCGGCAGCCCGAGCGAAACGCGCCAGCCGGGATTCTCGACGCTGATCGCCGGGCGGCGGCTGCCGTCGGCGTCGTCGTCCACGAACAGTTTCCAGGCCATGTCTCTCCCCTTGCTCCGGTTCCAGTCCCATAGTCGGCGCGGACATCGCCGCCTTCAAGTTGTTCCAGGCTTTCACATCAACGATTCTTGGCCTAATCAGGAACCCGGGAACGCCGCCATGGATTTCAGCCACAGACCGACCTTCGCCTTCGCCGGGCATGCGCTTTTGAGAATGGCCGGAGAAGGCCGCTGGGAAGGAGTCGATTCCGACGGCGTGGAAGTCGTCCATTCCGACAATGAAATGGCCCGCGCAATCCCGGTGGTCGTGGACGGCGACGGACAGGGGCTTTACGCCATTCCGGACGAAGTCCGCACGGAAAGCAGGCGTTTCAACGTCGACCGCGCAAAGGGACTGGTCCACATAGAGGGAGGCGCCCGTCCGCTTTCGTTCAAGGAGTTCGCCGGCAACGCCGTCAGGACGGACAAGGACGGCAAGCCGATCTGCTCGTTCCTGCATCCGCTGCACGAGCAGTATTCGCTCTGCCGCGAGGCCAAGGGCGGCGACATGCACTGCATGGACATCGCAGACGAGGCGGAGGCCATCCGCGAGTCGGAGAACGTGGGCGACCGGATCGAGGCAGGCCTCTACGACGCGGTCGCCAGCGGCCTGACCGACGGGATGGGCTTCATGGAACTGATGGCGAGGGTGACGGCGCGCGGCGGCAGGCCCGTCCACGAGCGCTTCGGCCTTTCGGAAGCGCTGCCCGGCCAGTGGGCCGAGATCCGGGAATTCCCCCAGTACATGATCGACGGCGTGCGAGCCCTGTTCGGAAGCTATATGGACGAGCGCATCGGCGAGTTCCCTCTCGAGCGGATTTCGCGCCTGCACGCGCCGCCCGGCGCTCCTGTCGCGGAAATGCTCGATGGCATAGCCGAATTCGTCTCGGCCGACGAGCCGTTCGACGGCGGCAACATCATCCGCGGATACCGGACCTCTCCGGTCGCGCGTTACAAGGGCGACGGCTTCGAGGCCATCGTGTTCAGCGACATGGCCGGCACCTACGCATACGCCTGGCCAGACCGTCCGGAACCCGAAGCGAGGCCCGTGCCGGGCATGGGAGGCTGACATGGCCGAGACTGCACAGAAGAGACGCATCGACGACGCGGGCGAGAAGATCGAGGGCGCGCGCAAGGACTGGAAGCGTTCCGCCATGGAGGCTTCCGACCTCGACGGCATGACCGACGAAGAGATCGCTCTCACCGTCAAGAAGGACAATGTCTGGCCGAAGCCCGACTACGAGGCCCTCGTGGATGGCGGGATGCAGCCGGACGCCGCCGCCCTGGTCAAGATCATACGCGACCGCATGGCCCAGGAGCCGCGCCAGCAGCACGGAGCCGATCCGATCCTGTTGAGACGCCTTTACGTGGAAATGGTGTCGATGGTGCGCGACAGGCTCACGGCATGCCGGACGGAACAGGACGTCCGCAGCGTCTACGGCCTGCTCAAGCAGCAGGATTTCGGCGGCGACTTCCTGCGTACGGACGAGTCGAAGTGGAAGCTGTTTTCCATTTTCAAGGCGCGGAACTGCCCGTTTCACATCGATTTCAGCGACCGCAACAGGGCGGGCAAGATGGTGGCCGAAGGGTTTCCGTCCAAGCTTCCGGCGTGGAAGAAGGGGCTGGCGGTCCTTCCATGGGAATCGGGGTTCGCCATCGTCCGCAACAGGCGGATCGTCAAGGCAGGCTTCTCCGACGAGGCTTCCGCCCTGAAATGGGCGGAAGCGGACTACCAGAACAAGGGTGGAAAGCCGAAAGCCGCTGACGGCAAGGTAACCCCCGACCGTCCGCACCTCGACGTCATTGCCCGGGAAGGCATGCCGTTCTCGCTCGAAGGCCGAAACGTGTCGCCGGACGATTTCCTGTCCGCCTTCGGCTTCCGGGGCGTGCAGTTCGGCCTGTGGCTGCCCGACGACGAGCGCCAGCGCGTGCTCAACATGGGCTACGAGGCCCTGATGGACCTTGCGGACGTGCTCGGCTGGGAACCGGAAGCGCTTAGCCTCGGCGGCACGCTCGGACTGGCGTTCGGCGCGCGCGGCAAGGGCGGCAGGGCGGCGGCGCATTACGAACCCGGACAGCGCGTGGTCAACATGACCCGCATGTCGGGGGCTGGCAGCCTTGCCCATGAATACGGCCATGCGCTGGACCACTGGACGGGCACCGGATCGGAAGTGGCGGCGCCCGACGGAATTCCATCGGCCACCGGCTGGCGGACCTACGTCGGAAAGCGGAGCGGAATCCTCGCGCATCGAGGCGAGGAGGCCGTCGAGGCATGGGATTCGGCGATGGACGCGATCTACCGCGCTCCGCTCGTCAAGGAGGAAGCCATCAAGGCGGCCGAAAAGCGCATAGCCGATATCGAGGAAGCAATCGGGCGCAACCGCGCGGGGATCGAACGGCTGCGGGAAAACGGCAAACGCGGCGACCGGGCGCGCATCAAGGGCGCTCTCGAATGGGAGGCCGTGCAGCAGGCGCAGATCGACGTGGTCCGGCAAAAGATAGAAGACCTCTCCCGTTATCCCGACGGCGCGATGGTCCCCGGAACCGGCAGCTCCTACGTGCGGGAGGCCAACAAGCTGTGCCGGAGCACGGGCTACTGGAAAGAGCCGACGGAACTGTTCGCACGCGCCTTCGAGGCGTGGGTGCTCGACGAAATCGCCGAACGGGGCGGGGCGTCGCAGTACCTCGTATACGGAGCCGACGAGACGACCTTCGCGGACGACGAGTTCCGCGGCAATCCCTACCCCGTCGGCAACGAACGCAAATGGATCAACGGGAAGATGGCAGCGCTCGCCGCGGCCATGAAACCGACGGTCGAGGCCGCGATGGAGCCGCAATCCCCGGCTCCATGACCGTCAGGCAGCCATGGAGCGCCCTTCCGAAGGACTGGCCTCTTCTTCACAGGACGACCCGATATCCGTTTCGGGCCACTCGAAGGTGAACTTGCCGACGTAGTAGGCGTCGTGCAGGAACTGGAGGTCCGCTTCCCATTCGCCGATCGCGCGCTCCAGCACAGCCAGGTCGCGTCGCTTGAAATTGCGGGTCATGGCGGCGATCGTATAGGCGATCTTCCTCAGCCGGGCGGCGCTTGCGTTGCCGCCCCATGAGAGGCGGTATTCATCGGGAAAGTCCCCTTCAGGCAGGTCGCCCTCGAAGAGCTTGCACAGCGTCTCCCGCCTTCTGTCCTCCGCTTCTCCGCGCGTATGTCCGACGGCATAGCCGGAAGCGCTGAGGATGCCCGACTTTTCGGCGTCGATCTCGAAATGGCTGTCGCCGAGCCCCGGAAACGCATCCGTGCGCGGCCAATGGAAAGCCCCTTCCCTGCGCCCGGAGCCGGGGACGAGGCCCTCCCTCCGCTCTCTCTCCGCGACGATGGCGGCCATGATGCCCCGCGCCGACCTCGAGATTTTCCAGTCGGGATCGTCAGCTTTAGCGCTAACGTTCGTGAACTGCTGGTGCAGGCGCGACAGCGGCGTTTTCGCAAGGAAAGCAGTCGCTCTGGCGACGACATCGGCTACGTGCCGATCCTCCGCCTCCCTGACCGCCGCTTCAAGTTTTCTGGAGGCTTCGGCCTGAGCTTCCCGCAGCGCGAAACTCCTCTCCCCCAACGATATCCGCCTCCTGATCCCGGCGGCGGGAGGCGGGTGTGAGGCGAAAGCCATAAAGACGGGTTCAGGCACTGATTCCTTCAAATCCTCAGGGACGGCCGACCTCCCCTTTTCGGTAAGCCGATACTTCGGATGCTTTCCCTCCGCGGCCGAGACGTATCCATTAGAAACAAGAAAATCGACGGCTGCGTTGTACCTGACGGCAAGACTGTTGTTGGTGGCCGGCGGGTCCGCAACATGTGCGCGGGTGATCGCGATTCCGGCGAAGTCGCAGGCCGATCCCAACATCTGGTCTGGTGAGCAATCGAAAAAGGAGAGCCGCCGCAAAAGCGGTTCTACAAGTTCTCCCGCAGTCGAAAGCCTGCTTTTTCCTGCGTCCGTTTCCATTCACGAAGCCTGCGCGGAAGGCCGGAAACCGACAACCGCCCAGGCAGCCTCGTGGTCAGGCGGCCGCCACGAGTTCGCGGACTTCGTCGCCGTCGAGGGTCGAACGCTCGAGAAGCGCTCCGGACACCCTGTCGAGGACGGCCCTGTTGTCGTTCAGGAGGGTGCGGGCGCGGCCATAGGCCTCGTCGATCGTCTTCCTGACTTCGGCCTCGGCTGCGGCAGGCATCTTTCCTTCCCCGTCGACGACCTTGACCATGCCGATCTCAGCGCTCATGCCCCATTCGGCCACCATCCTGCGGGCAAGCTTGGTCGCCTCCTCGATGTCGGACGCGGCTCCTGTCGTGACGTGCTCAGGCCCGAAAACCAGTTCTTCGGCGGCGCGGCCAGCCATCATCACGTCGAGGTCGGCAACCAGCCGTGACTTCGGCACGGAGATGCGGTCCCTTTCCGGAAGGCGCATGACGAGACCCAGCGAGCGGCCGCGCGGAATGATCGTCGCCTGGTGGACGGGATCCGAACCCGGGGTCAGGCAGGCGACGACGGCATGGCCGGCTTCGTGCACGGCGATGAGCTTGCGCTCCGTCTCGTCGAGAACCATGGACTTGCGCTGCAGGCCCATCAGCACCTTGTCGCGGGCCTCCTCGAAATGGGCGGGCGTGATTTCCTTCATCCTCTGCCGGGCGGCGAGGATGGCGGCCTCGTTGACCAGGTTCTCGAGGTCGGCGCCGGAGAAGCCGGGCGTGCCGCGGGCGACGACGGCGAGGTCGACGTCCTTAGACAGGGGCTTCGAACGGGCGTGGACCTCGAGGATTTCCCGGCGGCCGTCCATGTCGGAATGGTTGACGTGGACGTGGCGGTCGAAGCGGCCCGGCCTGAGCACGGCCGGATCGAGCACGTCGATGCGGTTCGTGGCTCCGATGACGACGATGCCGTCGCGGGGCTTGAAGCCGTTCATCTCCGTCAGGAGCTGGTTGAGGGTCGTGTCCTGCTCCCGGCTGACGTCCGAGCTTCCGGCGCCGCGGCGGCGTGCCACGCTGTCGATCTCGTCGATGAAGATGATGCAGGGTGCGCAGCGGCGGGCCTTGCGGAACAGCTTCTCGACGCGGTTCCGGCCGACGCCGACGAACATGGCCGAGAAGTCGCTGCCCGTGACCGGGATGAAGTTCACCCCCGCCTCGCCGGCCAGCGCCTTGGCCAGCAGGGTCTTGCCCGTGCCGGGAGGTCCCACCATCAGGATGCCGCGCGGAGGCTTTGCCCCCGTCGCCTCGAAGGCGGCGGGGTTCTGGAGAAACTCCTTGATCTCCTCGAGCTCGAACTTGCTTTCAGCCTGGCCCGCGACATCCGAGAAGCGGACGGTCTTGTCCTTGAACACGTTCGGCCAGCCGCCCATCATCGACCCCCGCAGGTTCATGAGCAGGAACACCGATATGATCACGATGAAGCCGATGAAAATGAAGCTGACCAGCCCCTGAAGGACCGACTGGGCCATCTCGCCCGCAGTCCGGTCGTCGGGAGAGGGGAAGCGGACGTCGACCCCGGCTTCGGCGAGTTCCTTCGGAAACGAGGTCGCGAACAGCCACCTGTCGTGATGCAGGATGAAGTGGTTGCCGTCCTTGTCCTCCCCGTCGACCTTGGTCTGGGTGACGAGCGCCTTGGCAATCTTGCCGTCGGCGACCATCTTCATGAACTCGCTGTAGTCGACGGATTTCTCTTCTTCGGACGATGCGACGGCCTTCGTGTGGACCTGAGCCTGCTGCACCGACAGCGGGACGGGCGAAGAGAACAGGTAGGCTGCCCAGGCACCGCCGGAAAGCGCGATCATGACGGAAAGGAACAGGGCGGCGAGATGCTGGCGAAGCCCGATCTCCTTGAGGGCGGCGACGATCTTCCTCAGCGAATCCATCCAGACATCCCTTCCAATTCGTTAACATCCATGAAGCCCAGCAGGATTCGGTTCCGTCAAGGGCGGAGCTGGCCATATGACAATATTGTGCCGGCAAGGACTGAAACCAGCATCGTCGACGGCAAGGATTCGTTTCCCGTACGGTTTTGCTTGTCGCAGGCCCGTGCCGTAGCGTAGGAGCGCTGCATCCAAGGAGACGCATATGCGACTGATCACCCACAACGGAACGTTCCACGCGGACGAAGTGACCGCTTCGGCGATCCTGACGACCTTGTTCCCTCGCGCGGAGATCGTGCGGACGAGGGACGCGGAGACCATCCGCTCCGCCCAGGGCAAGGACATCGTCTTCGACGTCGGCAGCGTCTACTCGCACGAAGACAGGCGATACGACCATCACATGGTCGACGGCCCCAAGCGCCAGCGCGACGGCAGCCCCTACAGCTCGGTAGGGCTGGTCTGGCGCCACTACGGACTGGCATACGTCTCTCTCACGCTGGAAACCGACGACGTCGACCTGATGGCGAAGGTATGGAAGTCGGTCGACGAGGGGCTGGTGAAGGAAATCGACCTCCTGGACAACGGGGTCGGAACGATGTCCTCGAGCTCGCTGCCGGCGCTCGTGGACGACCTCAATCCCGCATGGGACAGCGGACAGGACAGCGACGAGGCCTTCCGGCATGCCGTCGCCATGGTGCGGCCATTCGTGGCCAACCGCGTGGCGGCCGCGGCGGCGCGATGCCGGGCTGAGGCGGTCGTGTTCGAGGCTGCCAGCTCCGCGGAAGATCCGCGCATCGTCGTGCTCCCGGCTTCGATGCCCTGGGAGGGCGCGTTGTTCGACGGCGGCTTCGAAGATGCCCTCTACGTCGTCTACCCGAAAACGCAGGACGCATGGTACTGCTCGGCGGTGCCGCCCGAGCCGGGCAGCTTCGCCCAGCGAAAGCCGCTCCCGGCTGAATGGGCGGGCCTGAGGGATGAAGGGCTGGCGGAGGTTTGCGGCGCTCCCGACGCGACCTTCTGCCATCCGGCGAGGTTCGTCTGCGGAGCGCGCTCCAGGGAAGGCGTCGTCGCCATGGCGAAAGCCGCGTGCGAAGCGAAGCCCGAGGCCGGTCCGGCCCCCTGATCAGGCCTTGGGGGCGGTCGCCTGCTGGACGATTTCGTCCTTGAACATGGCCCACATGTCGGAAAGGGCCTCGTTGCCGCGTGAGCCGAGGATGTCCTCGAGCTGGCGGTCGCTTCTGTCGAGCAGGGCTTCGGCCATCTCCTGGACGAGAGCCTCGTCGTAGTCCTCATCGCCGTTCTCGATGGCCGACCTGGCGTCCTCGACCGACCAGGCGGACAAGACGTAGCCGCGGCGGCGAAGCTCCCCGAGGAGGTCCTGGTCGCTGAATTCCTTGAATGTGTCTGAGTTCATATCCGTTCTCCCGTTGCGTTGGATTGTTTCCCTGAAGAGACGCAAACGGCAACCTGGCCAGCAAGCGCGACCCAGTTATGGCGTCCGCTCAGATACGCGGCGACGCCGACCGGGCTTCCAGTTCCGACTTCAGGTAGTGCATGGGATCGTTCATGCCCATGGCGAGGTCTTCGAGCTTCTCGACCGAATGGACGATCCTGTCGTAGTCGCCCGCGAGGACCGAGCCTTCCAGATTCGACAGGGCGACCTCAGCCTTCTCGTTCAGTGCGGACGAAAACGACCCGAAGGCCCGGACCTGCTTGGTCTGGAGGGACGGATTCATATGCTGCGCGTCCACGACGGCCGACTGGATGCCGTTTCTGGACGAGTGAAGCACGTTCCGCGCCTCCTCGATGCTGGAGAAGGTTTCGTCGGGCTTGCCGAGAGCCTCGGCCGGGTCGAGCAGCACCCGGATATGGCCTTTGATGTCGTTCAGGACCGACGCGGCCTCGTCATTCGCGTCGCAGATCGACTCCATCGCCGCTCGCGTGACGGCTGGATGTTCGGCCAGGCTGTCGCAAGGAGCGCTGCCCGCCGCCATGGCGTTGCCAGCCGAAACGGCCATCACGGCGAAGAGGCCTGCGGCAAATGCCCGGCGCGACGATAGAAAGTTTCCTACTGCCGACATTGTTCCCCGTTCCTGTCCTTGTTGATCCCACGAGGCGTTGGCCCCATGCTCGATGCCAGACGTATTATGGACACGTGGACGGCAACCGAGAAGGACATTCGACATGGACAGGCTCTTTGCGGACGAGCGCCTCATCCTCGTGTGCCTGCTTATTTCGAGCGGACTCGATGCGAAGGACGTGGAGGGTTATGTCGAAGCGCTGGGCGAAGGAATCGAAGCGGGCGAGCCCGACGCGCTGGAACAGGCCGGCAGGCTCCTCGTCCACGCGGCGGAGGTCACTCGGGAAAACCCTTACCATGACGTCATCCGGCTGGCGTTCGAATTCCGGACCTACCGGGTGAACTCCGTGAAAATGGAAAAGGCGGCCCAAAGGATTCAGGAACTCGACGCATTGCTGGCGCAAGCCGTAGGCAACGGCAATCCGCTCGCCAGAAGGATCGCCGGGCACAAGGCGGCCGCCATGGCCGAGGAGATCGTGGCCTTGTAGGCCTCCGGGATTCAAAGGCCGCGATCCCGACGTCAGGAAATTCAGTCGACGTTCCGAACATATACGGAAAGGCCAACCTGATGAGTTGACTTTTCCGTTAAGTCATTGATTTATCAACAGGAAATCTTATGCGCTCATACCCGAAAGCTCGCGTACGATTTCCTCGATGATACCTTCCTGCGCTTCGTCGTCCGAAACGGTCCCGCGCTCCATGGCGACGGCGATGCGGCGTTCGATTTCGCCCTTCGCGGAGCCGTTGGAGAACCTCTGGGAAAGCCGTCGCCGCGCTTCCACGGGACCCAGGATTTCGTAGAGGCGCGTGCGCAGTGCCGCGTCTTCGGCCGTGGTCGAGAACGCCCATATTTCCGTCGGGCCGAGGGTGTTGAAGAGAAGGTGCTCGTGCTTGCCCTCCTTCAGGGAGAGCACCGCCAGAAAGGGCGCGCCGCCCTTGCCGGGGCCACGGAGTTGGCGCTTGACGATGTCGAGACCCGTCTGCGAGAGGCCGAACATCGCCGCCGCGTCCTGGGCGGCGCGTTCGTTGCCCACGCCAAGGATCCAGGTTCCGCTCGCCATGTCGACCATGTCGGCGTCGAAGTCCTGCAGGAGCTGCGAGGCCAGGCAGATGTGGACGCCCCACTTCCGGCCTTCGCGCATGTCGACCAGGACCTGCGCGCGCACGGCCGGAGCCTTCGAGGTGCGGTGGAACTCGTCGTAGACCAGCCGCTTCGGCGTCTCCCGGATGCGCCGGATGCGCGGGATGTGGTAAGGCCTGTAGTCCTCCGGAATCTTCTCCACGATCTCCTTGTTCAGGTAGAAGTCGCGGGCCAGCACGAAGCGGGCGAGCATGTACATGAGCGCCGTCTGCTTGTCGGCGGGGCCGCCGCCCTTCGGGGCGACCTCGTCGAGGTCGAGCGCGACGACGCGCGCGTCGCCGATGTCGAAGGCGGTCGGCCGCTGCAGGATGGCATGCTCCCGGATGGCGCTCGAGATCATGCGGGCGCAGACGTCCACCACCTTCTCGCCGGTCTCGATGCGTGCTTCGCCGTGCACGTCCATGACCTGCTCGTCGCGCAGCACGGTCATCAGGTTCTCGAGGCGCGGGACCGCGTGGCGCTGCGCGAGGATGGCATGGTGCACGTCGCCGCGGCGGAACAGCTCGTCGGTGATGTCCCACCAGCACGTCACGCCGTTCTTGATCTCAAGGTTGTAGGACTTGATCTGGCGGTCGACGGCGCGTGAAACGCCGGGATTGTACTTGTTCGGCACGCCCTTGCGGTGGCGGTCGTCCAGCTTCTCGTAAACCGCGTCGATGGCGGCGCCGATGATGCCCGTCAGGCCCGCCGGCGGCTTGTCGTCGCCGACCTCGGTGCCCAGGGTCGTCAGGAAATTGACCAGGAAGGCGCGTTCCAGCGGCAACGGATATCGGCAGCCCAGCTGGGTGTCGAACGGATTGATCGCATGGTCCGTGTCCATCCGCAGGCGATGGTAGGCGACCTCGTGGCGGCGGCTCGGCGGGAGCGCCTCCTGCAGCAGCGAGATGAGGCCGGACGACGAGGGGCCGACGTCGATGATGGCGATGCGCGGCAGCTGCGCGCCGCCCGTGCCCGTGGTCGAGGCCGGGGACATGCAGAGCGCCAGGTTCGTCGTGTTCATGAGCACGGACTTGCCCTTGCCGGGAGGGGCGAAGATCAGGTCGATGAAGGTGTCCTGAAGGGTCGACCCCGGCTGGTAGGGCCACGGACGGCCGTCAGGCGTGCGGAACAGCACCGATCCGGCGCGCCACGGCGACGCGTCGCGGTTCCATGGAAGCATGGTCACGACGTCGGGAAGCGGCACGGCCCCGGCCGGAGCCGTGGACGCCACGTCCATGCCGATGCAGCTCGACATCACGGCCGCGAGCGGATCGCCGACCAGCGGGGTTACGGCGCAGTAGCCCCAGCTCTCCACAGCCCTCTGCAGGCGGGAGGCGCGCTCCTCGATCTTGCGTATGCCGCCGTCGTCGACGGGCGCCCACGTGGCGAAGGAGACCCTGAAACGGGTCACGGTCATGCCCTCCTGACGGGCTTCCTGAAGTTCCTTGATGGCCTCGCGGACCTGGCGGTTGTCGCCATTGGTCAGCTGGAAAATGGAGGCGAGGAACGCCTTGACGTTCAGGGACCGCAGCCCTTCCCCCTCGATCAGGAAGGAGACGCGCCACGGAAATTCGTCCAGTTCGATCATGCGCTGGAGGAGATGGGCGAAGGGCAGCGTTTCCTGCGGCCCGATGGACATGTCGAGGCCGGCGAAGTTCTGCGCCCCGATGCGCACGATGCGCGGGTTCACCTTTTCGGCCTCGCGGTCGAAGATCTGGTCCTCGATGCGCGGCCAAAGGAGATGGGAAGCGTCGTAGTCGTTGACTTCGGGAACGCGCTCGCGCAGCGGGTCGCCGGGAAGCGTCGCGCGCCAGTCGGCGCCGATGAGGTCGGGATACACGCTCCACTTCATCGCCTTGATGGCTTCGTGGACGTCGATGGCTTCGGCGCGGATATGAATGTCCTTCAGGTCGGTGAGGAAGCTGCGGACAAAGGCCCGGTGGCGGTCCCGGATGGCGCGCGCCACCCGGAACGGGTCCTGCGCGTCGCCGAACGAAGGCATGCCCTTCGGAGCCTTGATCTCGGCCTTGGCCGCCTCGAGTTCCTTCTTGGTCAGGACGGTGAGCCGCGTCCACAGGACCATGTAGAAGCCCTCCCACGTGACGAAGCGCGGCAGGTTGAGCTCGCGTTCGCCGAAGAGGTCGTCGAGTTCGAGGTCAAGGCGGCGCGCGACCCCTCTCGGGGTCTTCATCATATCCTTGACCATCTGGGTGGAAAGGTCCGGATCGCGCGCGAACCAGACCTGAATCGCATGCCCGTCCCTGGTGAGGTAGGGCGACATGCGCATGTTCATCTTGTCGACGATGCCCTCAAGCTCCTCCGCGCCGAGAACCTGCTTGATGCCGTCGACGCGGATCACCGTGGCGAGGGACCCGTCCTTCGCCACCAGCAAGTCGTCCCCGTCCGAAGTTTCAAGGAAACAGAAGGACGACAGGTGCCGTTTCGTTCCCACGCCGTAAGCGCCCATGGCGGACGAGAGTATGCTCGCAAGCGACATGTTCCGGATTTCCGTCCTGTTTGCTCAATATCCTGTTCCATCCTCATTCGGATGCAGGATTCGGTCAAGGACAGCGGCGCCGTTCCAGCCGAATCCTTGTCAGGACGCAATGGCTATGGCCGGAACGGAGAGGTCTGGTCCACGTCGGGCACGGATGTCCGTGTGCGGGCCGGACTGACGGCTACGAGCGACTTCGCCGGGTTTTCCCTGTTCCATTTCCAGCGGACCTTGTCCCCGGTCAGGACCGACGTCGCCGGATCGGCGAGAAGCTCGGGCATCGCGACCAGGCCGGGCGAGGCCAGAAGGTCGCGGTAGGGCACCAACCCTTCTACATACGAGGCTACCGCTTCGTCCCGTTCCCGCTCCGTCCTGGCGCGGTAGGCCCTGTTGGCCATCGCCATGTCGCCTACGGGAGTGTCGGGATCGACGAGCCATACTTCCGTAGGCATGAACCCCGCCTTGGACGGCTCCTTTCCCGTCAGCGAAATGTAGGTGCCTTCCCAGCCCTCCATCGGCATAAGAAAAAGCCTGCCTCTCCGCGCGGCGCACAGGGGATCGAGCGACGCATATCGTTTCAGACGGATTTTCCAGGCGGGAACGAATCCGCTCATCGGCCCGGAGCGGGCAAGGCCGCCTCCTCTTCCTTCGGGGGCGCCGGAACGCGCGGCGGAGGCGCGGCCCTGAACGGCGGCGGCGGAACGGCCCTTGCCGGGGCTCTCGCGGCCATGGGCGGAGGCGGCCGCATTCCTGGAGCGGGCCGCGGCGGGGCGGCGGGCGCGGCGAATTCGTCCGCGCTTACGGGCTTCCTGTCGGTACCGGGAACCTGGCACAGGGTGTGCTCGATGAACTTCCGCAGCCGGGTGCGGCGCTGCCCGGACGAATTCTTGCCGATGGCGGCGGCCAGGGCCTCCTCCTCGCCGACCAGGATGAGGAAATCCTTGGCGCGGGTCCATTCGGTATAAACCAGGGTACGCTCGAGCATTCCCGAATGCTCGCCGGCCACGGGCATGATGACGCAGGGATACTGGCTGCCCTGGGATTTGTGTCCGGTGATGGCGTACGCCAGGATCAGGTCGCGGCAGCGGGACAGAGGGAAATCCACCGTCTGCCCGGAATCGAACTTGACCTTGACCTTCCGCTCCTTGCGCGGTCCGGAGGTGTCCAAGAAAGCCTCGACCAGCGTTCCCACGTCGCCGTTCATCACGTCGTTGTCGTAATCGTTCCGGGTCAGCATCACCCTGTCTCCGACCCTTGGAAGCGGCATCTTCCGGCTGTCTCCGGGACCATGCACGAGGCCGTCGATGGCCTGTCCTCGGGGGTTAAGCGCCTTGGAAAGGGCGGCGTTGAGTTCCCACGTGCCCGCGGTTCCGGTGCGCTGCGGGCACAGGACCGCGACGTCCTTCATCGAATCCAGCTTGAGCGACTTCGGAATGAGGTTTGCCATGAGGTGGACCACCCGGTCGACGATCGCGGATCCCCTGAGGTCGTACATCATCACGCCGCCGCGCATGACGTTGTCCAGCACGCCCGTGTCGAAAGTGCCTTCGCGGATGCGGGCGGCCGCCTGGGCGATCATCGATCCCTTGCGGTTGCGGTAGACGGTCAGGAGCTCCGAGCACGGCACCCGTGCGCCGTTGGGCGCCCGCGCCGCGATCATGTCGCCCAGGACATAGCCCGGGCCGACGCTCGGCAACTGGTTGCGGTCGCCGACGAAAAGGATGCGGCCGTCGTCCGGCAGGGCGTCGAGCAGCGCCGCGGCCACCTCGACGTCGAGCATGGACGCCTCGTCGACAACCACGAAACACCCCGAAGGAAGAGGGTTGGCCTTGTTCTTCGTGAATTTGGCCCCGCCGGATTCACCCGTTGCCCCAAGCGCCCTGTGCACGGTCGAGGCGGACCTGCCCGTCGTCTCCTCCAGGCGGCGCGCGGCCTTCCCGGTGGGAGCCATGAGGATCACCGGACCGCGCGAAGTCGCGGCGGCGATCTCGGCGATCGCCTCCGTGACCGTGGACTTGCCCGTGCCGGGGCCGCCCGTCAGGATCGACACGGATTCCCGGGACGCCATTTCCACGGCGCCGCGCTGAATGGAATCGAAATGGGCGTATTTCTCCTTCGCCAGCACCGACTGCGCCACGCGGTCCACGTATGACGAGTCCTTGACCCGGCCCTGTCCGAGAAGGCGGGCCACGGTTACGGATATGGCGCGCTCGCAATCGTGCAGATGGCGTTTCTGCGCCACCGGATAGCCTTCCTCCCGGTCGAACACGATGTCCGAGCCGCCGCCGGAAGAGATCAGCTTGCGCATGGAATCGACGTCGACGCCGTTGCGGTCGAGGCCCTCCCTCATTGCCGAGAACGGCACGTATGTATGGCCCTCCCCGTCCTCTCCTGACACCACGTCGGCGACGGCGGCCGCCACGCGGCGCACGTCGTCGCGGGGGACTCCCAGCTTGCTGCCGATCTTGTCCGCCTCGGCGAACCCGACCGCGGGGATTGCCGCAAGGGAATAGGGATCGGCCTTGATGACGGCCATCGCGTTGTCGCGGTGATAGCGCAGCACCGCCTTCAGGGCCGTGTCCGACACTCCCGCCGATTCCAGGAAGCGGATCGACTGCCGTCCGGAAATGCGCTTCGACCAGTCCCTGAAGATGGCCGCGCCGAAACGGGCTGGGTCCGTCGTCATCTCAAGGAGAAGCTTCGGTTCCTTCTCGGCCTTAAGGGCGGCCGTCTCTCCGTGCTTCGACGTAAACGCCTCGACCGCTTTCGGCGAGATTCCGTGCTCGGCGACGTTGAAGGTCTTGACGAACAGGTGGCCCGCGCCGATCCGGGTCGCCGGCAGGTCAGGATGGATGGAGCGGGCGCGGAAGATCATCTCGCCCTTGCCCTTGAACACGTTCTCCCGCCATTCGCCCTCGGCGACGATCCATTCGTTCTCCTGGACCATCGGGCTGAAGGGGCCGCTGACCTTGGCCTCTACGAGCTGGCCGCTGGCTTCATAGCGCACGACCGCGAAGCCGGTGTCGTTGCCCGACTTGCCCGGCTGGGAAAGGAACCTGAAAAACGCTCCTCTGATCGTTTCCATCGTATGAAGTATTTCCTGCCGCCGCGCGGGCGGAATGCACACCGCCTACACATAACCCGCATTGCAGCAAGAAACTTAACGGGAGCGCCTCAAACCCATGCGCCGAAAAGAAAAGTGGCTACGAGACCGAAGCAAAGCGCAGGCCCCATGGGCGCCCATTCAACGCCACGGAGGCGCAGAGGCCCGGCGTAGGCCACGAACGAAAGGCTGGATGCCAGCAGGAACGGAACCGTCCCCTGCATGCCGACCCATGCTCCGGCCGCGGCCGCCAGAGCGACGTCCCCGCCGGCACGGGCGTCGATACCCTTCAGCCAGCCGACGCAGGCGAGGGAGAGCCACATCGCGGCGCAGCACGTGGCGGCTCCGGCTACTCGCACGAATGCGTCAGGCTCGTAGGGAGAGGCCAGCAACCCGGCGAAAAGCATCGCCCATGTGAGCTCCTCCGGAACGATGTGCTCCTTCACGTCCACCCATGAGACCAGCAGTCCGGACCACAGGAGGAATATCCCGGCGGCGGTCCAGGGACCCGCGCCGTCCGCCAGCAGGGGGATGGCGGCCGTGGCGGTTCCGGCGAGCGCCTCCGTCACAGGATACCGGACAGGCACGCTTCCCCCGCAGCCGCATTTTCCTCGGCAGGCCAGCCATCCGAAAACGGGAACCAGGCTAAGGACGGGAATCCTGCGGCCGCATCCGTCGCAGCGCGAAGGCGGGTTGGCGAGGGCCGCGAGAACCGATCCGCCCTCATCCACCGAACCGATCCTGTCGGCAACCAGTCCTGAAAAGCTCGCGACGACGGCTCCCGCCATCCACAGGAAAGCAAGCGCGAGAACGTTCATCGCCGGGTCGCCGCCCGGGCCAAGCAGGGAAAGGGTCTCTGCGAACATGTCGGTCAAGGCGATCTCTCAAGTATTCGTCAACCGATGTTGCAGCGAATCCTTGAGCCTGAAAAGGGCGGATGCGGCTACGAGCCTATCCTTGCAGGACTTCGGCTTCCCGGGGCCGCGAAGGTTCCATCCCCTGCGAGGCGACGACCGCGAACCCGCCAAGGCAGTTCGACCAGACGCGGAAAGACGCCATGACTTCGTCGAGCGGCGAATGCGACGCGTACCAGGCGACCTTGTCGGCCTCGGGGAGGCCGTTGAGGCGGGACACCACCTCGCGCGCCTTGCGCTCGTAGCAAGCCTCCATGATGGAGCACAGGTTGCGCGCCAGCGTCTGCGTCAGGTTGCGCACGTCGGCGCCGGTGCCATCCTTGCCAAGCATGTCCCAGGCCGCCTGCGAGGCCGTTTCGGCGACTTCCTTCACGAGTCTGCCGAGGGCGGCTTCCTTGCCCTCCCGGAAATCGTAGATCTCGACCTGCCTTGCGAGCGTTCCCGCGACCCCGGCGGCCGTCATCATCAGGGAGGCGTCGCTCGAAATGCCTTCGTCCTTGTATGGATCGTGGTCCCACGAGCGGTCCGCAAGGCGGGCGGCGGAAGCCATCTCGGCCGCCATGCGCTCCACGTCGACGGCCTTTCCTTCAAGCCACGCGGTCGCGACTATGCTGGACGCCTCCGAACGGAACGGGCGGGCTTCGCTCGCCGACACATCGTCCGGAGACTTTCCGCCAAGGTTCGCCGCAACCAGGACGGCGAGCCTGTGCGCCTGCTGCGCCGGAGCGCGCAGCACCTCCCCCTCCACGATCTCGTTGACGGGAACTCCTGATTTCGCGAAGGCGTGGAACAGCGGGCCGTTGTAGTTCATGAACTGCTGGATGGAGACCTTCCGCCGGAAAGTCTGTTCCCTCCTCGCATGCTCCGTCTCACGTTCCTGCCTGTTCCGCTCCTCGTCTTTCTTTACGGAGCTGAAATCGAGGGCCATGTTGCGTTTTCCTTCAGGTGACCGACGCGACCCTTACGTCGACGTCGCCCATAATGCCGCTGTCCAGTCCGTTCAGGACCAGGAAATCCGCGAACCGCCGGACCGAATCGTCCAGCACGCATTCCCCGTTCGAGAAGGACCTCCTTACAAGGTTGACGATCGGCAGGAAAAGAAGAACAGGAGATGACAGAACAATCCCCGAAACCTTGTAGCCCAGGATCGATTTGGGGTCGGGAGTGAGGCGAACGGTGAATCCGCCGCCCTTTTTCGCGACGACGGGAAGGGTCCAGTCCTGCGCGGCATGGACGAGGATGGCCGGCAGCATGAAGCCGGGGGACACGACGTCCTTCGCGTCGATTTCGACCGAAGCGACCCACACGGACCGGTCTCCCAGCACCTTCGACACGCATGCCTCGGCGAGCCTAAGCAGGTTCGGGGACAGCGGCGGGAATTCGACCGGAGCGGGGCGGGAGGCCAGCGCCTTGGCGAGCGCAGCGGAAACCTGTTCGACCGTGTTTCCAGGCGGCGTCTTTCCGGCCGATGCCCTTGCCATCGCCGCCACGATGTCCACAGACATGCTTGCGCCGGCGCGGATTACCCATGGCGGACGCACGCCATTCTTCGATACGGCGAAGTGAAGCACGGGAGTGGACACGCCCGCCGCGGCGGCGACGACGGCAAGCGACGCGGCGGCACGCTTGGCCTCTTCCTCGTCGTCGGAAGGGACGACCGCGGCCATGCCGAAATCGGGATGCCCCACGAAAACGAAGCCGTCCGCCTGGGAGGCGACGAATCCTTCGCCCAAGCCTTCCCTGAGCGTCGCCGCAAGCTCTTCAACAGGCGAATGCCCCATCGATTATCTCCCAATGCCTGGAAATGGCCTTCCAGCATAGCTTTACAGGCGGCGCGACCTGCCGCAACCTCGAATGAGGCAAGGATACCCCCTAAGACGAGGCGGCGGCGTGCAGGATTCAGCGAACACAAGGCAGCAAGGCCCGAAATCGGCATCTCCGTGGGCAAACGCTCCGGAGACGGGAGAGCACCCGTTCATCGTCTGGTGGGCGGGATTGAAGCGCCTGGACGCGGTGTCCCTGGAAGGAAAGGACCTCATCCTGGGAGATGCGGCCGCCAAGCGCTTCGCCATCGGCGTCAACGAAGCCATTCCGCTGCTGTGCTGGCTCGACGAGGACAAGGCGGCGCTTGAATCCATCGCCTGGACCTCCGCCGCGCTGGCGTTCGGCCTCAAGGGACGCGACTGGATCGCGCTTTCGGCCACGGATATCCGCGTGAAGGGATCAGGCGGCCTGAACCCGGTGCCCGCCCGGCTTTTCATTCCGGTCTCGACGGGCAGGCTCGACGCCTGGAAGGACGTGACGCCGCCGAAGATCGCGCTGGGAGCGATGGACGCAGGCGGCAAGCCGACGTTCTCCGGATCGCCGTTCAAGACCCTCCCCCTGAAGCTTCTGGTCCGCTGACGAAGCGCCCGGATCGGCGGCGCAGCGGAACTTCGAACCATGAGGAAGACCGATCCGCTCGGCAGGTTCTACACCGGCGCAATGGCCGCCCATGCGTTCGCAGGCATGTTCGACGACGGGCCGCCCGGCTCGGTCCTTGACCTCGGGGCCGGCGACGGCTCCCTGGCCAACGCCCTTTGCTCGCGTTGGCCAGGGACGGCGATCCAGACCGTCGACATCGACCCGAAAGCAGGCGGAGCGGCGCGGGCATGCCTTGAGGATGCCTGCTGCGAGCACAGGCACCTCGTCTGCGACGTCCTCGACTGGAACCTGCCTGAAAAACTCGAGGGAAGGCCGTTCGACCTTTGCATCAGCAATCCTCCCTACGCCAACGTCCTTTGGCGGAATGGCTTTTCGCGCATTCTGGAGGAAGCGGGTCTCGCCCGGCTGGCCGTCGCTCCCGGGTCTGCGATATCCGCGGAGACGCTGTTCCTGGCGCAGCTCCTTCGGCTTTCCAGACCAGGATCAGAGGTCGGCCTCATAATCTCCGACGGCATGGTTGCGTCGCGACGACACCTGCCCTTCAGGCAGGCTATTCTCGATCGCCTGAGAGTAAAGCGCGTCGTCCAGCTTCCAAAAGGGTCCTTCGCCGGGACGGAAGCCCAGGCTTACGCTCTCGTTTGCCTCAGTGAACCTCTCCGCCGTGAACGGCGGAGATTGATGAACCCGGAAACGGCAATCGTGTCGAAGTCAGCCTTCTGGATGCGGCAGGCAGGCGTACGGCGCCGATCTGGCTGGACGCGAAAGCCGCGGCGGCGCGCCTCGACTATGGCTTCCATCGTCCGGCGGAGCGCGGTGTCGAGCCGGGCTTCTTCACCCTTCGCGAAATCGGGGCGGACATATGCCGTGGCTCACTGACTTCGACCGAGGCATGCCCGCGCGGAATCGCCGCCTTCCACACAAGCAGTTTCGCGCAGCATCCCTCGACGGGTTGCCGCCTGTAGGGGTCGTTCACGGACAGGGACCGCCCGGGCCTGCGAATCGCCGAACCCGGGGACATCCTGCTTGCCCGCGTCGACCGCGCCCTCCACGAGAAGGTCTGCGCCGTAGCGAGCGGCCGCGCGGCGATCACAGACTGCGTATTCCGGGTTCGCGTGCCGCCGGAATGGCGGCAGTCGGTTCTCCGTGGCCTTACGTCGGAAACGGGCAGGAAAGCCCTGTCGCGCGCCGCCAGGGGCGTCGTCCCCAAAATGCTGAACAAGGAGGACCTGCTTGACCTCCCGCTCTATCTGGCGGCGCAAGACGGCCGAAACATGGCGGGAGCCGACCAGGGCGAGCTATGAGGTCGCGTCCGGCGACCTCATAGAAGGATTCACCGAAAACTCCCGCCGAACCACGAGCGTTGCGCTTCGGCGAATCCTTTAGCCCGAAATCCAGCCCGTTTTCGGACCCAAGAAAAGCGCAGAAGCCGCGGCGGACGCCAAAGGGTCCGTCGCGGCTTCATGATTAGACCAGCAATAAGTATACTCTGGCCTTTCGCAAGTATTACGACATCCCGAGCGCAGCCTTATATAGATCAAGAATCGATTCTTCTTCCTCACGCTCTGCTTGATCTTTCTTGCGGAGGCGGATGATGGTGCGCATTGCTTTGGTGTCGAAGCCTGAACCTTTGGCCTCAGCGTAACAATCCTTCACATCGTCCGCGATAGTCTTTTTTTCTTCTTCGAGCCGTTCGATTCGCTCGATGAATGCTCTCAGCTGGCCAGCTGCAACGGTCTGGCTCGACTCGGTAACGTCGTCGGACATCTAAGGACTCCTTTTGTCTCGTGCTTCCGATGGAATACGGATGAACGCGAATCCTTAGCCTGTCAACAGGATTGAATCCTTTGACGCAATTATCGGCGAGGTCCCGAGGGCGCGGGCGAGAAGGAAGGCGAGAAGGTCGGCACGTTGTCCAGCTTCTCGACCGTCGGCGCCGGAGCCTGGATCTGGGTGCGAAGGGCGTCCACCAGCTGATGGCCTTCCTGCATGACCGCGTCGAAGAGGCCGGCGCTGGGGTTCAAGGGGTACGAGGCGACTTCGGTTCCGTTTGCGGGGGTAAGGTTCTGCACGATTTTCTCCTGGATGCTTGCCTATGAATCCTGAACGATGCTCAACTAGCAGGATCAAAGCTTTCGCCCTCACGGCGCAAGGGACAAGGAATGACAAAGCTGGACAAGGATTCGATGAGCGTATGGTACGGGCTTCTGCCTGCCGACGTGGCGTCGTGCATCGAGATTTCCGAACTCGGGGAAGGCGAGTCCGAGGCCACGGCCATCGTCGGAGCCATCAAGGGGTTCAAGAACGGAGAGGACGTCGTCGGGTTCGTGGCGCAGAACCCGGAGCGGTTCCTGACCATCGGCCGGGCGCGGCGCCTTCGGTTCCTTGCCTGGCTCATGGCCGGCAACTATCCTGACAAGGGGATGGCCCTGCAGGCCTTGGCCAACCCGGATGACGAAGAGCAGGGCTCCGAAGGGGCAGCGGGCGGCGTCGGGAAGGTCGCTCCGTACTTCAAGGAGGACATCCTGGCGCTCGTCGAGGCCCTCGGACCGCGCGCCGCGCGCCGGATCGTGGACGTCGGCACGCTGGCGGCCGTAACGGGCGCGGCCTACGAGGTGGCGGGAGAACTGGAAATGCGTTCGGGAGGTGGACTGTGAAGACCATGAAAACCTTGAGGGGCCTCGTTCTGGCGGCTTCGTTCGCGGCGGCCTGCCAGCCCGCTTTCGCTGAAGCGTGCATGCCGGAAGTGTCGAGCGTCCTCGACAAGCAGCGCGAATCCTACATCTCGTCCCAGAGCGACCTCGCCGACCAGAATTTCTCCCGGCGGCCCGGTTCGTTCGCCTCCACGACCTGCCTCGGAGACCTGATGAAGGGCGACGGCCTCGACATCTTCTTCAAGCCCCCGTCGCTCGACAGCATCATCGGCATGGTCAAGAACCTTGCCTGCCAGCAGGCCTCGCAGATTTTCAGCCAGCTCATGAGCGGGAGCGGAATCAACGGCGGCGGCGCGCTCAATCCCGGCGAACTGCTTTCCGGCATCAACCTCGGCGGCCTGGGCAACGGGGCTTCACAGCTCGGCTCCCTGACCAAAGGCTCGGGCATTTCCGGCAACGGATCGATCATGGAGCTGTTCAAGTGAAATCGGCCGCCCTCCTCGCCTTCGCCACGCTTCTGGCTTCCTCCGCCGCCGCCCTGGCCGCCCCGGCTCCGGTCGCCTTCGACCCGTCGCCCGATGCGGCCGCCCGGCGCATCGTCAACGTCGTGTTCGCCGAATACCTCCAGCAGCGTGTCGGCGTGAACGTAGAGACCGCCGTCATCGACCTCGACAGCGACGGCACGGGCGAAATCCTCGCCCGCTTCGTCCATACGGGATCGTGCCTGGCGGACATGAAGACATGCCGTACGGTGGTTCTGGAGCACAGGAACCGCCAGGGCTGGAAGATCGTCTACGACCAGCCGACCGCGGCCGTCGCCTTCGAGAAGGAAAACCAGGGAGTCCCCTCCCCTCTGGTGATGGACGGCCTGACCTGGAAGTGGGGCGCGTCCCGCTACGAGCCGGACGGAAACACCCTCGGCAAGGACGTGGCCTTCTCCGACGTTCCGAGCGCCAGCGTCGATTCCTACGCAGTCGCGTTCGGCGAAGGAGCGAGGAAGCTGGCGGCCGGCGGATACGGCGTGAAGTTCCGCTATTCCGGCGACGCCGTCGGCAAGGACACCCTGGTCGTCAGCATGAACGGCAAGGTCGTCTGCGGCGACGTCACGGGATGTCCGGTCCGCATCCTCGCCAAGGACGGAAAGACATGGAAGCCCGTCCTCTCCACTTCTTCGAAGGGCAGGATCGCCGTGTCCGACACGGTCAGGGGCGGCTACCACGACGTCGTCATGCAGACCGGCCTCGGATATGCGGTGTACGGCTGGAACGGCAACGGCTACTCGATCGCCAAGCGCGTCGAAGCGGTCAAGGGGGAGTGAGGAAGCGATGAGACTGTCCGCCCGCATGATAGCCATTCCCGCCCTCGTGGCGGCGACCTTTTTCGCCGGAACCGCGCCCTCCTCGGCGGAAGGAACCCTTTCCCTCGCCGCCTTCAGGCGGGAAACCGGAATCAACGCCGACGCATCCACCATCCAGCAGGCATGGTCCTCGCTGCAGGCGATGGGCACGACCAAATACGTCGGCGGAATGCTCGGCGGCCTGAAGCTCGACGAATCCTCGCTGATCGCCGGCGCGCTGTCGATCGGCGCCTCGGAGCTGGACAACCTTCTCGGCGGCGGCGGCCTCGCAAGCTCCGTGACGGGAGCGGGAAGCGAAGTCCTTGGCCGCATGACGTCCGCCTCGGGCATCAACCTGTCCTACCTCACCGGAAGCTTTACGGCAGGCGGCGGCGGAGCCGCGTCCACCTCCTCCATGCTGTCCGGCGCGTCGTCGGGCACCGGAGCCTGCGACACCTCCGTGGCGTCGGCGCTGGCGTCTGGCGGACAGGCGCATGTGGAGAAGATCGTGAACGCGGCCATGAGCGGCGAATACGGATTCAGCAAGATCAGCGACCTCAGCAACAACAGCGGCGGCGGCGGCTCGGGCTTCGCCTCGCTCGGCTGCCTCGACAAGCTGTTCCAGAACGCCGGCTCCGACATCATGTTCAAGCCGCCGTCCCTCGGCTCGCTGACGAACTCCCTGCAGAACTGGGTGTGCGGCCAGTCCAAGTCGGTGAGCGAGCAGGTGGCGGGCGCTTTCGGCGGCGGAGAAATCTTCCAGACTGCCAGCCTCGGCGGCTTCTTCCCGAGCAAGACGTTCGGCGAGGCCAACGACGGCAACCCCAGCAAGGCTCCGGGCATCGGCCAGGATCCGGCCACGACCTTCGGCGGCGCGTTTGCCGCTTTCGACTCGCCCTCGCAGGATCAGATTTCGAAGTCCGCGAACATCATGAACCTCTACAAGTGAGAGCCGCCTTGGGGAATTCAGGAGTGAACAAGATGAAAAGCCGGATCCTTGCCGCGTTCGCAGCGATCGCGTTGTCCGTAACCCCGGCGCTCGCCCAGGAGAACACCTCCGCGGGCGGCGGGTCTCCTGCCGGTGGCGCGCCTGCCGCGACGGGCGGAGCGACCTCGAACCCGGGCGGGCTTACCAACGCCTACAACTACAACATCTCCGGCATCGGCAAAGGCGGATGCTGCCATAGATACTACGACTACGAGAACGCCAACGGCAACGCGACGGCGATCGTGTCGAACTTCAACCAGAAGCTCGCCGCCATGCAGCTGGCGATCATCGAGGCCATGCGCCTGTCGACCGGCCAGCTTTCCGGCAACATGCGCGAGCAGACGGGCGCGGACCACACCCTCGCCGACCAGCAGGACGACCGCGCGACCGTCAAGGCGGTCGAGGAAGCGCGCCTGCAGGCGATCCGCGATGCCGAATCCGGCGCCTCTTCCTGCCGCGTCATCAGCGGCAGCCGCGGCGGCGGCATCATCGAGGCGCGCACGAAGTACGTCAGCGACCTCGTGACCTCCATCAACAAGTACCAGCGCGGCGAGGAAGGCCCTTCCAAGGACGGACAGACCGCAGGCACGCTGGCGAGGCTCGAGATGCACTGCCAGATGTTCGCGACGAAGGCCGACATCGACTCCGGCCTCTGCACCGACCAGGGCGACGTTCCGGCCGGCGACATCGACATCAGCCAGTCGCTGTTCTACAAGCAGAACAACCTGACCTCCACCTTGCCCGACGACCGTCAGAAGGCCGCCATGGCGTTCGTGCAGAACGTCGCGGCGCCGTATTCCTACACCCCCATCGACAAGTCGATGGCCGACACGCTCGAAGGCCGCGAGGAAGCTTCGAGGCGCAACGCGCAGCAGGCCCGGTCCTCGGTCGTCACCGACGTCCTGGCCCAGGCTCTGGCGGATCGCCAGCCGTCGACGGACAAGTCGCTCTCGAGCTGGGCCGAAGGCATGACGAAGGACATGGCCGGCTATTCCAACGCCTCCTTCTCGAACGGGATCAGCAACCACGACTGGCTGGAAATCTACTCCAGGGGCTTCCTGCTCAATCCCGACATGCTCACGAAGTCGGACGAAAACCAGGTCGCCTCGATCAAGGACATCAAGAACATGACCGCGGTTTCGCTCTACCAGGGCTGGGAGATCATCCAGCACCTCGAGCGAATCAGCGTGACGCTTGCAGCGCAGCTTGCCATCCTCAACGAAGGCACGAGGACGGACCTCGTCGCTCCCGTCACCACTCCGACGGCGGCGGCGAAGTAACCCTCCTCCATCGATAGGGAGACGCGGCAATGGCACTGGATTTCAACGTGGTGAAGGACGACAAGGACGTGGAGCCGCCGATCAACGATCTGCCGGCTTCCATGGACGAAACTCCGGCCCACGTAGAGGCCGCGGCTCCCGTCGAGCAGAAAAGCGACCTCGACGCGCTCGGGGACCTCGTTCCTGAACGCGCGATGCCGTCGATCGACGACCCGTCGCCTTCCGTCGCCGCGGAAGCCCCTGCCGTAGCCGCCGAAACGGCCGCCGAGGCCGCCCCGGCCGACGACGAGGAGGAGGCCATCCGCAAGCTGGCCGAGGAGAACGGCATCGGCATCGACCAGGCTCGTGAAATGCTGAGCCGCCAGGCGAGGATCGAATACGCCAAGCAGTCGGGAGCCACGCAGAGCGAGGCCGAGGCCGCCGCGGACCACCAGGCCCGCGCGCTGCAGCAGATGATGCGCCAGCAGGGCGGCGGTGGCGGCGGCGGCGCCGTGGCGGCCCTCGTCGGCGGCATCGGCAGCGCCGTGAAGGGAATCGCGGGCCTTGCGTCCGCCGGAGTGGGCAAGATCCGCAACCGTCCCGACATGTACTCGCCCGAGGCCGTACGCGAACGGACCTTCGACTACTACCGCGACATCTACGAGAAGAGCCTCGATGGCTACGCCAAGGCCGGAGACGACCTGAAGAAGGGCGTCGAGGAGTTCAACGCGGCGTTCCTCAACACCGAGGCGGCCTCGAGGCTGCGCAAGATGGCAAAGGACGCGAACCAGGGACTCGACGATTTCATCGCCGACCTCAACGAAGGCCGCAACACCAATCCCGACGCCATTGCGGCGGCTGAATCCGCCTTCTCCGACCCGCGCGTGCGGGCTTCCGCCGAGCGCATCGCGAACGCGGAGGCGAGCGCCGCCGAGCACCAGGAAGGCATCGGCCGGATGATGGACAAGATCGGCCGCAACTTCGGCGACCAGATCGACCCCTCCATCGAGGCCGAAAGGATCGACGACGCGGCCCACGCCTTCGGCAAGGGCATGAAGAACCCGATTTACGAGTCCAAGTCCGGCGGAAAAGGCAAGGACGCGGCGTCCGACGCCAAGCAGGAAGAGGAGAGCCGCAAGCTCTTCTCCGAGCGCATGAAGGAGCTTACCGAGCGCATCCGCAAGATCGTGGACGCGATCCTCTCCAAGCTCGGCCTGCGGCCAAAGCCCTGACCGAGTGAGCCATGTACAGCCTGTTCGTCATCGAGGCGCCCGGCAAGGCGCGCCAGCTCCAGGAGATTCTCCGGGAGATAGGGGTCGAGGCGAAGGTTCAGGCTACGAAGGGACACCTGTATTCGATGCCGGACAGGCTTACGCCTCTCGGCGTCGACTGCAGGTTCCGTGAGTTCGAGCGCAAGCTGCGCGATCCCGAAATAGGACTGAGGATACGTGAGGAGGCCAAGCAGGCCGAACACGTGTTCATCGCAACCGATGCGGACCAGGAAGGCGACGTGATCGCCTGGGACGTCGCCGAGCTCATCTCGGACATCGTTCCGGAGCCCCTGAGGGTCCGGCTGCGGGGCATGGACCTCGATTCGGTAAGGGAGGCTGTCGCGTCCCCGGACCCGGTCACCAAGCGCGACGCCGTCGCCGGGCGGACCCGGGCCATCGTCGACCGGATGATCGGAGCCTCGTTCTCGCGCGACGGCGTGGCCGTTGGCCGCGTCGGCACCGCCCTTCTCGGCCTGGTCGCCAAGTCCTCTCCCGTGACCGGACGGCTCAGGCTCGTCGCGCCTTCGAAGGACGGCGGCCGCCCGTGGGTCGCGGAATGCGAGATCAGGGCGCCGATCACCCGCCAGATCGCGACGAAGCTCGCAGCCACGAAGTTCCCGGCTCTGGACGCAGGCGGCAGGCAGCCCGCCGCGGCGCGCGCGCCTTCGAACATGGGCGACATAATGGTCCGCGCGGGCGACGAGCTCGACATGTCGCCGAAGGAGGCCGAGCGGTCCCTCCAGCGGCTTTACGAAGCCGGCCGGATGTCCTATCCCCGGGCCAACTCCCGCGGCCTTTCGAGGGGAGTCCTTCGCAAGGTCGCGAAGGCGCTCCAGAAATCGGGATACAAGTTCGAGGAATCCTCCGTCGCGGACAAGTCCGCCTCGGACGTCCATGACGCGCCCTACCCCATCGGCCCGGTCGAGCCGCAACGCGATCCGGCAAGGCAAGGACTCGAGGAAGGGATCCGCACGATGGTCGCCCGCGACCTCGTGCGGTCCGGCCAGATGCATTCGAAGGAATGCGCGGTCGGCGACAGGGCGGCGCAGCACCTCTCCTCGCTTGGCTTCCCGGCCGACGTATGCGCCGCGGTCGCGGGGCTGGAATGGCGGCGCGAGCACGGCCCGAGGTTCCCGGGACAGGAGACCTGGCCCGAAAGCAAGGTTTCCGAACGCCGCGGCGACACGGTGCTGCTCGAGCATGCGGTCAAGGCGGGGCTGGGGCGGCCGTCCACATGGGCGTCGCACATAGAGACGTTCATGGGCCGGGGCCTTGTGGACGAAGGCCTCAACCTGACCGACCGGGGACGGGAATGGATGGCGGTGTCCCCTCCGGCGCTGCTGGATCCGAGGATTTCGGCAGCCATCGAGGCGGCTTGCGAACGTTCCCTGAAAGGCATGATGGACGACCCTGAGCGCGAGCCATGGGAAATCCTGGCCGAACGGATCGTGGTATCCCTGCCCGACGAGATAAGGAAGCCTTTGGTATCCTCCATCGGGAACGTCGAGGCGCATCCCAAGGCCGATCCGCTGGCCATGTTCCGGCCGACCGTCGGCCTTCAGGAAATCGTCGATAACGCCCGCGAGCGCGCCTACAGCTACGGGCCTAGAGGCCCCGACCTGCCGCAATAGGCGGCGGCGGGCGGCGTACGGGCTTTCCGATGCGGCCGGCGGCCAGCGCGGCGCACATCCGGGCCGCCATGTCGGCCGCGCTCTGCGGGCTGTCTCCGAACGCGGCGGGTACGGGTCCGTAGTAGACCGTCCAATCGCCGCCGGGCAGGCGCGGGCGATGGGCGAGCGTAAGCTTCACTCCGGCGCCTGAATCCCTGACGTAGGGGCCGTCGCCCGACCATCCGGCAGGCGGCGCGGAATCCTCCGACTTCACGTGTTCCAGCTCCTGGGCGGGAGATGTGGCGACAGCCTCGGAGGCGATTCCTGAAAGAAGGAAGGATAGGGCTTTCGTCGTCTCGCCCAACGCAAGGACTCCCGACACGAAAGACATCGCGGCGCTCGCCACGGAGGCGCGCGCCGAGTACGACAGCCTGGGGCCGTCCATGCATGCCCTTCTTCCCGAGGATGCAAGCGTGCGATGGAATCCTTCGCAAAGCGTCGCCGTATCCGGTCTCGCCTCCCCTACCCTGTCGACCAGCTCGCCGAGCCTGCCGATCCTTGCCGCTATGTCCATGACGTTCTCCTCGCCTATGGATTCTGGCCATAAGCGAGGAGGGCCACAAGGCCGTCAGCTGGCTTTTGCGAGAACGAAGTCCCGAGAGGGCATGGCGGCCGCCGCGGCGGAGGACGAGCCTCCCTCCTCTTCCTCCTCGAAGGCCATCTCGAAAGCGGACGGGGACATTTCCGATCCTCCTTCCATGAGGCCAAGCTTTCGGGCGACGAACGTCGCGAACGACCGGGCCTTGCCGTCGATGAGGGGAGTCGTCTTCGGAGCCTCGCTGTTGGCCATGTCGAGAAGCGAGGGCATGTCTGGGATGAAGAACGGGAAGAGACACCGCTGCCTTTCGGTGCGTGTGATGAATTCCTTCACCCAAGGCTTCTGCTGCACCTGCTGAAGCTTCCGGTACAGGCCCGGCCAGCGGTTCATGAGAACGAACACCTCCGCCTCGGACTTGGCCTCCTGCAGTTTCCCCGTGAGCTCCCAGAAATCCGCCTCCGCGACCTGAACGTCCTCGCAGCTGTATCCGGTCGGAACCAGGATGAGGTCCGAAAGCGGAGTCAGGACCAGGTCGATGTTGCGCCGGTTCGCGCCGCCGTCGATCACGAGAATGGAGTTCTTCATTCCCGCCGTGCGGTCGAAGGTCTTCAGGAGGAAATCGGTGTCGGTCTGGTCGCCGCGGGTGGAAGCGAGGAAATAGTCCCTGCCCTCGACCAGGTCCGGCGGCCTGTTCGTCCTCACGTCGGTCTGGAGCATGACCACGGTGTAGCCGAGCATGGACATGCCGTGCGACAGCATGTGGGAAACGAGGGTCTTGCCCGAGCCGCCCTTGCGGCCGAAAACTGCTATGGCCTTCATGATGTCATCCTCTTCGCGATATCGGGATGGAGTCCCCGGCCGTCCTTCGTCGGAATGACCTCGCCTTTCTCCATGTCTACGAAACTGAAGGCGAAATCGAGCAGGCTATCCAGAATCCTTGAGGTGGGAATGTTCCGCCTGAGCCGCAGGCCCTCCATGTTGGCCAGCATGACCATGAGCTCATGCTTTTCCGGATCGACCGAATAGGTCTTCTCGGCGCTCCTGCGGTTCTCGTCCGACACGGGTTCCGGCGCTGGACGAAGAGCCGGGCGACGAGGCCTCGCCGCCTCCGGTTCCTTGACCTGGATCGCCGGAGACGATTCCTGGACCGGGGCTGGCGGCGGCACGGGCACGGGACGCATGGGCGTCTCATGCGGCTCCGCCTGCGGCCGCCTGTCGGGGCTGACGAACGCTTCGCTCAGAGCCTCCCTAAGCCCGTTCAGCTGTTCCTTGCGATGGTCCTTCTTGCGCGGCTCAAGGAAATTCCTGACCGCCGGACTGCTCTCGTCGAATTTCTTCGGAATGCTCGCAATGCTCATCAATTCATCCTGCGTGCTGCATTCGCGCCCGATCGGCTGGACGCCTGCCACTAGAACCAGCGCAGCGATAGCGTGATTCATGCGGAATGAGAATCCCGAAAGGTTAACAAAATCTTAACGTCATAGGCTGGCGGCCGCGCAGCCTCGTTGTTCCGCAGCCTAAGGGATTGATTTCCAATGAGCATCGCATTCCATAAAATTCTTAGAATGTTTTCCTAAAAGGCCAGTTGAGTGCGTGTCCGCCAGCCAGCGGGCCTCATTGATTCGCATCGCCGCAGTCCCACGGCCCATGAGCCAACGGGGCCGGGAGGCCGTGATTCGCACAGCCTGACATCCCACCATTCTCATGTTCCGGCAGTCCCACCGTCCCGCATTGCGACGGTCTGGCAGGCTGCGGCGCTCATCGTCTGCCACGGTCACGGACAGTGAGGCCATCATCCTCGCTCTCCCGCAGTCCAGCGTACTGCGGGTCCCCCAACCTCCCGGCATCGGATGTTGGGAGACCCGCATGCAAGCGCGGCGCGAGCCTGCGTCCCTGTCGGGCCATGCGGATCGCATCCTCATAGTCCCGTATCCTCATAGCGTCACAGCACGCGGAGCCCCCATGGACCGAAGATTGCCGCACAGCCTGTGCTGTCCGCAGTCTCATATCCTCATAGCGGTTGTGCTATCTATATGTTTTGCCGACGACATTCATGATTTCCTCATCGGATGACACGGGATGCCGTTGCTAACGGAGAAGTCCTCCCAGTCACGGAGGGTTCGGGCCTTGCGATCCTCATAGTCCCGCAGACTATGAGGAAACGCGCACCCGAGGCTCCCAATCCCGCAGGCAGACGGACCGATAGACTGCGGGTCTCCCTGAATCCCAACCTGTCGGCATGCGGGAACATGATCATGTCAGGCTCCTGGAATGGGAACGTCGCAGTCCGCGAAAGTGCGAGGCTCATTGCCTGCGCATCCATGACCTTCCTATCCAGCTGGAACATGAAGCTGCGGGAAACGGAGGCCAGCGGGACGTGAGCCTGCGGGATTGACGGATTGCGGGTCCATGAGGCTGTCCGTCCCGCACAAGGCGAGACTGCGCGCCTCATTCCGTAACAGCCTCATTCACTGCCAGCGTCATGGCCTGCGTCCGTCACAGGCCATCGAACACGCATGCTCATTCCATGCGAAGAAAGCAGGATCATGGATTGGGAAACGGCGAGGCTGCGACGGACGCATTCCAGCAGGCCATGACGCAGCGAACCCGGCAGGTTGCGAAGATACGGGAGCCACGGACAGCGGGACTATGAGAAGACGGGAATGCGGGGAGCGTAGCCTGCGATGAGGCGATAACGCGAGGGAACCGTCCTATGCCGGATTCGGACCGGCGGGAAGGCCAAGGAGAAATAGCGGCGGCCGATCCAGCCGGGCGCCGAGGAAGCCTCCCGGCCTACGGCTCGATAAGGTCGACAAGAACCCCGGTGAGGGGGCAGGGGCCTTCTACGGAGGGAGACAGGTCGGCGACGAGCCATGATTGGGAGAACGTCCGCATGAAGGCGTTCGTCCGGCTCCAGAGCGGCTCTTCCTGTGAACCGTAGTCATGGTTGGCGCGCTGGGCGGATACCTTGGACGATCGGTCGATATCCACCTCCGCCTTGAAGAACGGGACGATCCACCATGCGAAGGACGACGTTTCGGCGGCGGAGAGGGCGGAGGCGGGACACTCGGACAGGAACCTCTCGGCGGCCTCTGTTCCCGTCGCCCTTATGTCTCCGCCGACCATCACCTCCACCGCGTCGCCGGCCTCGTCGCTTCCCGTCAGGATGATCCCGCCCATTCCGAAGGTGCATGCAAGGTTGAGCGCCGTGGACGCCTTGGCCAGGGCTTCCTGGACCGTCGTGACGGGAACGGCGTCGCGGGCGAGGGCGATCAGGCTCTGGTCCACCATGGCGGTGCCCGGCGGAGGCGGCAGGATGCACGCGGCCGCCCCGTGAACAACGGAGGCGAGGCCGTCCGTCTCCCGGTCGAGGAGGGACTCCACGCTGCGGCACGAGACGTGGCCGTCGTCCTCGACGAGGGCCTTGCGCATCAGGACGAAGCCGCCTGTCCTCAGGCCGGCCTTCCTGAGATGGGAGAAATCGATCGGCTGCCGCCCGATCGTCACCGTGCGTACGCTGGCTCGGGCCGTCTGGCCGACGCGAAGTCCGGAAAAGTCCTCGAGGAGCTCGACCTTGCCGCCGCCGTCGCCGTCCCATCCGGTAAGGCGGGCCAGGAGGTTATAGCTGGGATCGGCGGATGATTGGGAGGGTTTGCCTTTTGAGGCTTGCCCGTTGCCGCCTTGGAAGGGATGCTGTTCCGAAACCTGGAGCATGTTGATGTCCGATATTGTAGCCTACGATGCAGAAACAACCGATGCGGACGTCTGGCACGGCCAGATCACGCAGTTCGGAGCCGTCAGGGCGGACATGTCTTTCAACGTCCAGGCCGAGATGGAATTCAGGGTGAGGCGCCTTCCGTGGGTCGTTCCCACGCCCAAGGCGCTTGAAGTGACGGGAATGAAGCCGTGGGACCTGTCGGGGGAGAGGCACATCTCCGAGTACCAGGCTTCGGGGGAGATCGAGCGATTCCTGTCTCCCGGATACGGGGTGCCGCGGGTCCTTCTTACATATAACGGGATCCGCTTCGACGACGACCTGATACGGATGACGCTCTTCCGGAACCTGAGGTACCCGTGGTTCTTCTCCGGCAAGCAGACAACCCGCGTCGACCTGCTTTCCGTCATGCGGCTCGTGCACGCATCTTCGCCGGAAGCGATGGTCATTCCGGAAGATGAGGGCGGAGCGCCTTCTTTCCGGCTGGAAAGGCTGGGACCAGCCAATGGCATAGAGATGCGGGCGCACGACGCCATGTCGGACACGATGGCCACGCTCGAACTTGGCCGGCTCGTAAGCGAACGGGCGCCGTGGGAATGGCAGACCGCGCTGGCATGCGGCAGGCCTTCGAAGGTCGAATCCTTGCTTTCCGAAGCGATGGCCGCGGGACGGCCCGCATACCTCTTCACGCATTTCGGGGAGGCGGACATCATACCCTGCGCCGTGCTCGGCACGAACGGGCAGAAGAAATGGGTTCTCGCGGACCTGAGACAGGACCTGGACAAGCCGGACACGAAGGCCATATCCGAATCAATGTTCACGCGTGGAACGCCATTCCCGGTCATAAGATCCAACGCCTCGCCGATCTTCATGGACGCGGCCAATGCCGCCAGGTTGAACCCGACGCTCGACACATCGCGTATAGCGGCCCGAGCAATGGAAATCAAGGTGGGCAAGAAGCTGGCCGCCGCGGCGGTCGAGGCGCTGAAGGGCAAGGAATACGACGAGCAATCGGATCCGACGAGCGAAGAGCGCATCTTCTCCGGTTTCGTCGCCGACAGCGACAGGCCTTCAATGACCTCGTTTCACCGCGCGGCGGGCTGGGAGGCGCGCAGCGGCATCTCCTTCGCCGACCCGCGGCTTCGCGACTTCGCGGCACGCATCATGGTGGAGGCCTGCCGCAACGGGGAATTCCAGATGGCTCCGGATCGGCTCGCCGAGATGGAAGGACGGTGCGCCGAGGCCCTGTCCCGTCCGTGGGCAGGCGAGGAAGCGCGATGGGCGACGCTGTCGTCGGCCATCGCGGGCGGCGCTGATGCGGAATGGATCGAATGGGCGAAAGGCGAATTCGGCGATCTTCCCGCGGCGCCGTCAGCCGCAGCCCAGGAGCCAGAGCCGGACGACGAAGCCCCGGTCCAGATGGACATGGGCTTCTGATCCTCGTTCTTCAGACGGTGCGGGCAAGCGCGTTGTAGAGCCAGCGGCCGCCAAGAAGCGCCATCCAGCCGCAGCCTGCGGCCGCTATGAAGCAAAGCCAAGCCATGACGTAGCCGACCGCGCGCGCCGCGGCGCCAGGCTCCGTCAGGAACGCGGCGACCGAACCGAAAAGCAAGGAAGGCTCCCTGAGAAGCCCGAGGTCCAGGCCCGGCAACCCTCCCGAAGACGAAAGGCTCGCGGCCCCGTATCCGTAGAGGCGAAGCGCGGCGTAAAGGAAGGCGAGGGCGAGGGCGGCATTCGCCGCCGCGCCGATCCATCTCATCGCCGATTTAAGGTAGCTGTCCATCATCTTGCCTCGTATTCCGTCCAGACGGGATCGGCTGGGCCTTCGTCGGCATATCCGCCGTCGTCGCGGCCGGACGAACAGCGCGATCCGCCGTCCAGTCCGTAGATGTCGGGATAGTAGCGCAGGCGGCCGGAGGCGTCGGGCCATGCAGTCCAGTACCCGATTATCACCTTGACCGGCTCCGGCGGTTCGTGGTTCTCGACGTCGCCGCCGTCGATCATGGCGTCCATCTCGGACGGGCTGACATCAAGGACCCACGCGCCGATGTCGCGCACCCGCTCCATGCGCACGCAGCCGGCCGAAGCCGCGCGGACCTCGGATTCGAAGCGGCCGGGGTCGTTCGTGTCGTGGAGATAGACACCGTCCGAATTCGAAAGCCCGATCTTGAGCAGGCCCAGCGCGTTGATCGGTCCGGGCCGTTGCACGAAAGCCGATGCGGAGGCGGCATAGGGCGCGGCCTCGTCAGGCGAAAGCGTCTGTCCGTCGACGACCACGTCGAATCCGTTCTCCTCGAAGAAAAAGGGATCGTCGGCAAGCTTCTCCCGCCAGCGCTTGGCCTTCAGGATGCTCTCGGGAACGGTCCACGTAGGATTCGGCCTGACGAACGTAACATGCGTGTCAAGCTCCGGGGTAGGGGTGGTTGGCTTGCCCACGACTGCCCGGCTCTCGATGACGGGAACCCCGTCCTCGTAGGCCGTCACCACCCCCGAGGGAATGTTGACCACGAGAACCCTGCCGGATGAAGGCAGCTCGAGGTTGCCTAGCCTTTCAAGCGTGCCGCGCGCGGCAGCGGCATGGGCGCTGCACGAATTGGCCGAGGCTGCCTCGCCGAGGACTCCCCTGATCCATCCGATCGCTCCCGATCCTTCCTGCGCGATCGCCGCCCCCGGAAGGACGGCGATCGCCAGGGCGAGCGCCAGTGCCTTGATCATCGTCCCTTCAGCGCTCCCGAGCGGGCGAGGTCCTGGGCCTGCCTTATCTCCTCGGTGGTCATGGAAAGCTCGAGCGCCTCCATCTCGCGGAGGGCGGCCGCTCCTTCGACCCCACGGTCGCGGGAAGCGAGGTTCAGCCATTCATGGGCGATGACCTTGCTCTTGGCTACGGCCTGGCCGCGCAGATGCATGTTGGCGAGCTGGCGCTGAGCCGGAGCGTATCCCTGCCTGGCGGCGGCGGTGAACAGCCGGGCGGCTTCGGACGGGTCCTGGTTCGACGCCTCGCCCTTCAGGAGGCGGACGCCGAGATTGTAACGGGAGGGCGCGTCGCCCGCGTCCGCCATCCGCCGAAGCTCCACGATGCCCCTGGAGGCCATGGCCCGCTCAGGAGAGAGGGTGCAGTCGCAGCTCTCGGAGGCGAAAAGCTCCGCGGCCGCCTGGCCCGCGGGAACGCCCTTGCGGGCCTTTCCGCCCATCCTGGCGAAGGAATCCCTGTCTCCGCCCACGGCCGCCATCCGGTAGAGACGGTCCGCTTCCTGCCGGTCAGGCGGAACTCCCTGTCCGTCCTCGAGCATTTCGGCAAGTCGCCGCTGGGCGGCCGTGTGGCCCATTTCCGCCGCCATCCGGTATTCGTAGGCGGCTGCGGTCGGGTTCGGCGCGCGGCCGACGCCCGCATCGTAGGCGAGGCCGAGGTTGTAGTGGCCGTTGGCGCTGCCTTCGGCGGCGGCCTTGCTGAAGCTGCGGAACGCGGAAGCCGTGTCCGTCGCGGACCCTCGTCCCTGAACGGCCATGACGCCAAGATTGACCGTGGCCCGGACGTCGCCCTGCCTTTCGGCGTCCTTGTATAGCGAGATGGCCCTGGCGTAGTCCCGCGGGACCCCGATGCCGTTCTCGAAACGGTACGCGTCCTCGAACGCGAGAGTATGGCGGGAAGTGTCCTCCGCCTTGACGATCGGGTACACCAGCGACTGCTGCGCGCAGCCCGAAAGCGCGGCGGCGATCACCAGCGCGGAAAGTGCGGAGGTCTTGCCCATTGGATTCCTCGGTTCCTGCTAAAGGATTCTTTTCTGCATAAGAACGAATCCTAGCGCGAATGACTCCGAATGCTCAAGCGGCGAATCGGCCCGTCTCGCGAAGCCAGCCCACATAACGCATGTCGGCGTCAGTGAACTTCGGAATCCTTTTCGACAGGATGCCGACGCGGCGCATGATCTCGAACGATCGCTCCCGCTCCGCCGCCTCGGCCTCGTTGCGCGCCTTGACGAGAGCCTTCATCGCGTCGCGGGCGGAGGCGAAGTCGTAGAAGCGCTCGACCTCCGACCAGCCCGTCCCGGGTTCTCCCTTGACGATGCGGTACGCGGCACGCCCCTTCGGGGACATGCGGGTGCAGACGACGAACGAATTGATGGGACGGCGTTCCTTGTTCAGGCGGATCATGGCGTCGTAGCCGCGGCGCAGGCCGTTTCCGGTCCACAGGACCTCGCCCGCGGGCGTTTCCGCGCTGTCGGAACGGAACAGGCGGCAGAAGTCGCGATCCTTGTCCAGCACGACCACGTATTCGTCTTCCATCAGCCGTCTCTCCCTTTCTCCTGAATCCTGCTCCGTCGAAACGCGGCGCGCAATCCCCCTAGGATTCCGAAATGGCGAACTGAATCTTCCGGCGGCACATTTCGACTTCGGCCTTGGTCAGGCTGCCGTCGCGATGAACGACCGCGATGTCGTGCAGGGCCGTCGCGGCGTCGACGTCGGCCCATTGGCTTTCCTCGACCTCCAGCCTCGATCCCGGATTGCCGTCCAGGCCCCGCACCAGGAATTCGTCCCCCACCTCGATCACGGCGCTCGCGCGATCCACCCCCGCACAGATGGCCAGGATGCATTCGTGCATCCCCTTCATCCAGCTGGCGCGGCCGTTTGTGTCCGGAACCTTGCCCCACATGAGGCGCTCCTCGCCGGATTCGTCCTCGTAGGATTTCATGAGAACCGCCCACGCGCCGAAACCGGCCTCCGACAGATCCGCGCAGATCCATGCCGTCACCCTGCGCGCGGAAACCCGCTTTCGCGGTGCCTCCGGAACGGCGGGAGCCGCCGAAGCCTGCGGAGTCTTTGCGCCCTCAGGCTCCGGATCCTTCTCCTGGGCCGCCTGCCGGGACTGCGGAGGCGACAGGAAGTTCAACGGCTCCTTGACGTTCAGCGGCTCGAACACGCCGCGCAGGAAAAGCGCTCCCTGCTCGCCGATGACGCGGCGGACATGGTCCGGACCCCATGCCTGCAGGAGGACGGTAAGGGAGGAGTCGAATACGGTCTCCGGGAAACGGTCGTCGAGGTTCTCGTCCTCCAGCCTTTTCAGGGCGGGTTCGAGGCACTCCATGATCGTCGCCCCGGCCTCGGCGACGCGCTTTCCGTAAGTCGCCGCTTCGGCCTCCGGAATGTGCTTCAAGGGGGAATTGGCGTTGTCCCCATGTCCGATGATGCCACGGAAACGGTCCGTGAGCAGGGCAACGATGTCCTGTTCGTCGACCTGGGCGATCAGCACGTTCATCGCCGCGTTCCACAGGCCGGGCAGGAGGTAGGCGGTCAGCCCCCTGTTGTCGAGCGGCGATCCGGACTTGCGCAAGGCTTCGGACACGACGGACCGCGCACGCCGGCGACTCTTGGTCTCGCTGGCGTCAGTCATCTGCACAGGCGTGGCCTGTTCTACGATTTCATCCGTTGCAGGCATGCAAGGGCCTCCCCACAGGGCTCCAGTCAAAAGGATGGCCCGAAGAGGAGAACGCGACAAGCCGATCCAGCATGTTCGCAGCTGGATCGGCTTGTATGGTAAAGGCCCGGAAAAGCCGCCGGGCGCGGCCAGTCCTGAATCAGGCGGTGACGGTGGGCTTCGACTTGGCGGTCGTCTTGGCCTTCTGCCGCTTGTTGTTCTTGGCGGGCGTCACCTTCGCCTCTTCGGCCGGAGCGGCTGCGGCAAGCTTGAGCTTCGCGGCTTTCGCAGCCTTCGCGGCCGCCCGCTTCTTCTTGCTCGCGTTCGCGTAGAGCTTCGCGGTCCCCAGTCCCTGCTGCTTGGCGAAGATGCTCTTCTCCTTGGAGTAGCCCGGGGAGGTGACCGGATAGTCGGACCGCAGGCTGAAGTGGAAGCGGTACTCGGCCGGGGTCATGCCGTACTGCGCCTTCAGGTGCCGGGACATCATCTTGCGGGGGAGGCCGTCGAGCAGGCAGATCAGCTCGTCTCCCAGGATGGCCTCCTCGGGGTCCATGACGGGGATGCGGCTGAGATGCGCGAACTTGTAGACCTCTTCCTGCGGAGCGGCCTCTTCTTCAGTCTGGCCGTCCTCGGCGGCAGGTTCGTCGCCTTCGCCTTCGACGGCCGCCTCGGCCACGACTTCAGCCTCGGTCTCGGCCACGGCCTCGGGAGCCTCCTCGGAAACCACGGCCTGCTCGGCCTCGGCGGTGACGGCGGGCGCTTCGGCCGTCGGAGCGGTCACGGGCGCCTCCTCTACGACGGCGGCCTCGCTCTTGCTTTCCTCGGGTTCAGCCTTGACGGCCTTCGCCGCCTTCACAGCCTTCGAGGCCTTGACGGGAGCCTCTGCCTTCGCAACGGCCGGCGGCGCCACACGGCCCATCTGGAAGGCCCGCCCTTTCTCAAGGGTCTCGATCAGCGAGTCGCCGATCTCGTTGAGGAAGCTCCTCATGTCGCCGCGGGTCGGGCCGCTCTTGCTGTTGATCATGGCCACGGCTATTTCGGAGGTGCTGGTCAGCAGATGCTGCGCCGTCCCATCCGACAGCGTTTCGGAAATGTTCGGATTCATGGTTTCAATCCTTCCCTCGTGGGATGAGTTGTGTTTGTCTCGATCCACTCCGGATACCAAACCTCTCTTCGGAGGCCTTTGAGACGGGATCCAGTACATGAATTCGCCCTTGTTCTAGTGCTTAATTCTGGATTTGCAAGAGGTCGAACACGAAATTTGCGTTTGTTTTCGAGGAATCCATGAGGATTCGTCATCGGATCCTTCTCAAATCGATTGGATTCATCTCCCGTTGACGGAAGCCGACAGGGTTCCGATGATGCCTGATGCCTTCAAAACCTTCACCCGTTCGAAATCCGCCGTCTCCAGCCAGGCTTGGTTCATGGAATCCTGAAACGCCACCCCTCGTTTCCGAGGCTACGGCCGGGACGGCAATGCCCGCGCAAAGCGCGAAACGGCCGGGCGAGGGGGCGGAAGCGGTTCTTTCCCGCGTTTTCGGTTACAGCGCATTTCGTCCAGGTCAAAAGGAAATCGTAGAACACGTGGCTTCGGGAGGGAGCGCCTTCGTACTGAAACCTACGGGCGGTGGCAAGTCCCTGTGCTATCAGGTTCCCGCCCTTATGAACAAGGGAGTCGCGGTGGTCGTCTCTCCGCTGGTGGCGCTCATGAAGGACCAGGTCGACGCGCTTCGGGCAAAAGGCGTCAGGGCGGCGGCTATGTCGGCCTCCCAATCCCGTGCCGAGCAGGATGAAACAAGGACTGCCATACGGAACGGAAGCCTCGACCTCCTTTACGTCGCGCCGGAACGGCTCGGCCTGAACTCGTTCTCGCAGATGCTGAAGGGAGCCGACATCTCGCTCTTCGCCATTGACGAGGCGCATTGCGTTTCGCAGTGGGGGCACGACTTCCGCGGCAGCTACCTCGAGGTAGGCGCGTTTCTCGACCGCTGGCCGGGCGTTCCAAGGATTGCCTTGACGGCCACCGCCGACGCGGACACCGCAGAAGACGTCATCCATAGGCTCGGACTGGAGAAGGCTCGGGTCTTCCGTGAAAGCTTCGACAGGCCGAACATCGACATAGAGGTCACGCACCGTCTCAATCTTTTCCCGCAGGTGGCCGAAGCGCTCAGGGAGCGCGACGGAGGCAGCGCCATTGTGTTCTGCTCCACCCGCAGGAAGGTCGACGAACTGGCGGAATACCTGCGTGGAGAAGGAATCGAGTCCATCGCTTACCACGCGGCCATGGACGCCGAGGCGAGGACTCGTTCCCAGGAGAGCTTCCTCTCGGGCGCCTGTCCGGTCGCTGTCGCGACGGTCGCATTCGGAATGGGAATCGACAAGCCGGACATCCGGCTGGTCGTCCATACCGACATGCCTTCGACGGCGGAGGCCTATTACCAGGAGATCGGCAGGGCGGGCCGCGACGGAAATCCCTCGCGCGCCGTCATGTTCGCCTCTCCCGCCGACGCCACCGGAGCGATGAGACACCTGAGGCTCCGGCTGGACGAGGCAGGCGACGTACCCACAGAACGGCAGGCCGCCATGTCGGGCATCCGGAAACTTCAGCTGATGCAAGGTTTCGTGGAGAGCCACGGTTGCCGCCGCAAAACGCTGCTGCGGTGTTTCGGCGAATCCCATCCGGGCGGATGCGGAGGGTGCGACCGATGCCGCAATCCCGTCCAGACCTACGACGCGACGGCGCACGCGCTGCTGCTGGCGCAGGCGGCGGCGCAGACCGGGCAACGCTTCGGTACGGGATACCTGACCGAAATCCTTCAGGGGCTGTCGACGGAGCGCGTGGCCGCGAACGGACACGACCGCATCGCCTGCTTCGGAAAGGGCAGGGCGCTGACCCGCAAGCAGTGGCAGTCGACGGCGAGGCAGATGGCGGTCGACGGCTACCTCAACCTGGAGTCCGGAGGGGCGCTATCGATCGACGACGCCGGATGGCAGCTCCTGAGGGGGCAGGTCCGCGTCGAGCTGACCGCAGGGACCGGCCGCCGCCCGGCGGCGCGGCGGCGCAACGGAACCGGCCTGCCGGAACGGCTTCAGGGAATCCTGGAAGCCCTCGTCCACGAACGGGCGAAAATCGCCGCCGACGAAAACGTCGACCCAGCCGAAGTGGCCGACGACAGGATTCTGGAGGACATCGTCTCCATCATGCCCCGGGATCTCCGGGAGATGCAGCAGGCCCGATGGAAATCGACGGTTCAGTTCCAGCGTTTCGGAGAGGCTTTGCTGGCGGTGGCCGTCCAGGCCGATGAAACGACGGACGATGCGGGAACCCTGGAACTGAACCTGTTCGGCTAGCCGTTCTGCTCGATGAAGCTGGGCAGGATGGACGCCGTGAGCCGGGACGCCAGTCCCTGTATCAGCTTGTGTTTGCTCGGCTTGTAATTCGGGTTCCCCACGACGTCGGTCAACACGAACATCTCGCTGTCGGCGGCGATGATCCAGGCCACGTGCTTTCCGTCCGCAAGGAGTTCGTAGCCCCAGCCGGTGGCCTTGCTCTCGTCCTTGGCCTGGGACTTCACATGGTCCTTGGCTTTCGGGTCCAGCGCGAGGGCGCGCTTCACCATCACCGCCGTGCCGCCGACGCCGTCGTCCACCTCGATGGTCTTCTTGAGCGCCTGGTACCAGGCAGGAGCCTCGTGGACATGGAGGGCTACGGGACGGCTCCTCGTTTTACGCTTCTTACGCCTCGGCGCTGCTTTGGCCTTCGGCTTGGCGGCCGCCCGGGCCTTGACCGCCTTGACGGGAGCCGGGGCTGTTTCAAGGACGGGTTCAGCGACGGGTTCGGGGGCAGGGGCCTCTACGGCAACCGCAGCCTCTTCCACCGGCTGTTTCGTCTCGACGGGCTTCGACGGCTTTTCGGCAGCCGCCGCCTGTCGAACCGGGGCGGGAGCGGGCTGCTTGGCGCGCTTCCTGGTGCGGACCGCAGCCTTTCCTTCATCGACGGTCTCCGCGGAAGCCTCCGGCGGCGCCGTCTCCTGTTCCGCCGTCAGGGCGGGTTTGATGACGAAGGCGGCCAGCACGGCTGCCGTGTCGTAAAGCGCGTGCGCCGCCAGGCTCGTCGTCCGCCCCGTGAACCCGTCGGAGACCGTCAACGTGGCTCCCGGCTCGAGGCCTGGCGCTCCGTCCGGCCAGAGGTCGTTGAGGGCGTTGGCCACCGCGGCGAAGGATCCCTTCGATATGGTGACGGATACGCCATCCCTCGTTACGGCTACGGTTCCGGCGGCGAAATCGGTCCTGGCGCTGAACCCTTCAGGAAGCGGCTTGTCGGCGGCGATGTCCTCGCCTGTTTCCGAATGCGTTTTCATTGGGCATCTCCCGAGCGATCGCGTGATTTGCGCGAACAACGCGGCCTTATTCTGACATTTCGTCCTTCCAGTCAATCCTGCACGAACCGGAAGCGATTCCTGCGCAACGGCCCGTGGAGCCGGAATGGTCATGGATTCGCCTGTTCCAGATCGCGCGCGGACATGCGATCATTGACTTTCAGCGCATGCGGAGAACGGCAATGGCTAAATTCAAGGTCCGGCGCGACAGGATTCTTTTTCTCGACGTTGAGATGACGTGCTGGGACGGTCCCGCACCCGAAGGGCAGGTGCAGGAAATCATCGAGTTCGGCCTCGCCGAGGTCGACGTGCCTTCGCTCGCGCTCGTGCGCACGGCGTCGTTTCTCGTCCGTCCCGAATCCTCGACGGTGTCGCCCTTCTGCGAGCGGCTCACCGGGATAACGGCCGAAAGGCTGAAGAAGGAGGGCCGTTGGCTGTCCGAAGTGCTGGCCACCATGAAGAAGGAGTTCGGCACTCAGTCCAAGGCCTGGATGTCATGGGGAGCGGACCGCCGCGCCGTCGTCGCCGACTGCGAAAGGAAATCGGCGTCGAATCCCTTTTCCGAGGCTTTCCACGACATCGGAATGCAGTTCTCGCTGATGACGGGAGCGTCGGCCTCCGTCGGCATGCAGGAGGCCGCGGCCATGCTGGGCGTAGGCCTCGAAGGCCGCCACCACAGCGGAGTAGACGACGCCGCCCAGACGGCGCGAATCTGGATCGAACTCGCGACAAGGCTCCGGCGCGGCCTTGAGGCGAATGCCGAACCACGCGTTCCCGGAGGAGGCATGTGAGCAAGCCCAAGGCAGGACTCGAGGCCGTCGTCATCGCCCTGGCAAGCCAGTGCGACGGCGCCTGCCGCCGCGACGGGCGAGGGTTTTCCCGTGCCGACGCCCAGGAAGGCGCGCGCCTCGCCGCCTTAGCCTCTTCCGGCCTGCCGTGGTCCGCCTCCGACGCAAAGAGGGCGCTTGAAATGGCCGCCCGGCATCCGGTGCAGGCCGCGGCCCTCATGTCGGGCGGAGACGAGAAGCTGCAGCGGGCGTTGGCAGCCGCTCTGCGGGAGGGCAAGCTCCCGCCGCTAAACACCGTCGAGGACGCGGCGCAGAAGGTTTACAGCCTCGCTTCGGTGTCTTCAGGCGGCCGCAACGTCAATTTCTGGCGCATGTCGTGGATCGAGGACCTCGGGGGCTTCCTTGCCGCGCTCAAGGCTATTTCAGGCCTCCGGCACGGCCAGCGGCGCATCAGGGTCGTCCGCAACAAGGCGGCGGAGATGACGATGAACGGAGCCAGGAAGAGGACCGAGCGCTGGGAGGTGCCGTTCAACGGCACGACGCTGCCGCATATCGTAAAGGCGGCCAGGGACTACGGCTTCACGCTCGATCCGGCGGTCGAGGCAGGTCCCGATCCCCTCGTGGACCGGCTGCGCCGCTATTCGAAGGCATGCTGGCTGCGGGAGGAGGGATCGGGAAAGAAGACGGTCAAATCCGCCGTCTTCGACCTCGACAAGGCCGATCCGGATTTCTCGAAGGCTGTGAAGGAAGGATTCAAGAGCCGCTTCTCCTGTTCTCCTTCCGACGACTGGAACTGGATCATAGAATGGGGTCCGGAGACGAAAGACGCCGTCCGCGATTTGGCGAGGCGCTTCGGATTCGCTGCGGATCCCGCGATGCGCGATTGAAGGTTTTGCGCTTCCCTCCGCTCTCGACATAGAATTGCATCACGAGTCCTTTCGGAGCCCTACGCATGCTGTCCATCTTCATAATGCTCATCATCGCGATCGGGCTTTGCGCGGGCATCGGATATTCGATCCTGACCCTCATCAAGACCGGCGAGGTCTCGCTCGGCATCCAGAAAAGCCAGGTCCGCATGGAGGTCGTGTCCAGCTCGATCCGGGCCGGGCTGCGGTATCAGGAC